>Ga0207421_10009192_pt1 | contig 10046 bp, 9 predicted proteins | sample SodLakKL_010_SED_4_FD_187542 | JGI IMG/M metagenome (GOLD analysis project Ga0207421, IMG submission 187542) | Alkaline sediment microbial communities from Lake Tanatar, Kulunda Steppe, Russia - 8KL_010_SED (SPAdes) (version 2) | ecosystem: Environmental > Aquatic > Non-marine Saline and...
ACCGGTTACCGTGCGCCGCTGCACGCGGATGTAGCTCAGTTGGCTAGAGCGCCACCTTGCCAAGGTGGAGGTCGCGGGTTCGAATCCCGTCATCCGCTCTGCGTCGGAGTGCTCAGGGCCTCGCCGTCTGGTGGGGTCCTGTCACCTTCCTGATGCACGATGCTCGTGGTTGCAACGGGCTTCGCAACAGGGCGGTCCTGGCGAGCATCCAGCAGCACACCGGAAGTCGGGGTGACACCTACCGAGTGATGTGGCGCCTTCCAGATGGGCGGCAGCGCTCGAAGTCGTGCAAGCCCCACGAGGACGCCAAGGCGTACCAGAGGCAGTTGGGAGAACTCGACCGCCGTGGGCGAACATCGGACCTGAACCTGCATCCTCCCGGTCTTCGCAGAGCGTCCTCTGTCAGATGTCGCCCGTCTGGACATCCAGCAGCGGGCGGTGTCGGCGCCCGCGGTGAGCGGGATCGTCGCGGCCACTGCTCCCTGTCCTGATGGCGGTCAGCGCCGGAGGCGGTACCACCTGACGTGCTGGCGAGTCGCGTGGCCGCGCTGGCTGCGAGGACCTAGCCTGCTGGTATGGATCTCGATGACGTTCTCCGCGTGCTCGACGCACTGGAACGTGAAGGTGTCCGCTACGCCGTCTTCGGCGGGCTGGCCATGGCCGCTCACGGGTTCGATCGGGCGACACGCGATCTCGACCTGTTCGTCTCGCCCGACGAGGACAACATCGAGCGGCTGCGGAGCGCGCTGTCGAGCGTCTTCGACGACGCAGAGATCGCAGCGATCACCGCGGAGGACCTGGGGGGCGACTACCCGGCGGTGCAGTACGGACCACCTGGGGTCGACTACACGATCGACATCGTCAGTCGGCTCGGTGACGCCGTGGGGTTCGAAGACCTGGAGTTCGAGCGGGTACGGGCGGGCGAGGTGACGATCACAGTCGTCACACCTGCGACCCTGTATCGCATGAAGCGGGACACGGTCCGCCTACGCGACCGTGACGACGCTGAGCGGCTCGCTCGCGCCTTCGGTTTCGACCGGGAAGGAGAACGCTGACATGCCGGTCACGCGCTATCGCGACATCGCGGACATGCCGGAACCTGCCCGCGCCGCCTCTGCGCTGGACGGCCTCGCCGCCGCCTGCGCAGCGTCATCGCAGTCCCGCGCGTTCGGGCACACGCGGCGGGCGCCGCGGGGCGTCCGTCGGTTCCGTTCCATCGAGGACGCCGACGCCCACCGACAACGCTGGGAATCGGCCCCGGCTGACGCCGACGACACCAAGAGATCGAGGACGTAGCCCGTCGCCCGCTCCAGTCATCGTGTATGCGATCCGCAGAGGGCACCCGGGACGGCGCGCATGCAGAGCTCGTCTCGTTGAGCGCGACGGCGAGGGTTCGGCGGGCAGCGGTGGGGATGACGAGGATCGCGTGCAGGTGCGGCTCGTGCGCTCGGAAGGCGCGGGCCCAGGGCTCGGTGCGCTCGGGTGGGCGTTGGACAGGCGGATGCTGGTCCGGGTGCGCTGGCCCCAGCGCCGGCGACCACCTACGCAAGCTCCGGCACCCGTTGCTCGACAGCGGTACCTCGCAAGTGCGCCACCTGCGGCTGGTTGAACCGGATGAAGCTCCGTGCGGGCTGGTGGACGCCACGGTCCTCGGCGTTGTGGGGACGTGATCGCGCCAGGATGGGTGTCGTCGCGCGGGGTTGCGCTGGGGGGGTGTGGTCGGGGGGGTTGTCGGGTCCGTGAACGTGTCGTTTGCCCCTGAACCCGACGAGTTGCTCAACGAGCAGGTCCGCCGTGGGCGCGACACCTCGGCGATCGAGGTCGGCCGCGAGGCGATCCGGCTCCTGCAGAACCGCGACGAGTTGCGACGGTTGCGTCACGCCGAGTTGCGCATGTAGGTGACGGTCGGGCTGGACGCTCTCGACCGCGTCCAGGCCCGTGACGGCCATGCACCGGCTCGCCGACCATCCCGGCCCCGGCCATCTCCTCGAGGCGGTCGCCGACGGGCCGCCGGGGCGATGACGTCGGTCCCAGCCGACGGTGCCATGCCAGGACAGCTCGCCGCGGTCCCGCGACGTCGGACAGCCTGGCTGGTCAGGGTCGAACCGTCCGGCGGAGGTATGCGAGGGTCTGGGCAGCGTCACCGGCCGAGAGGTCCAGCGTCCAGAGCTGATGCTGGAACGGGACGAACCCCAGGTGGGCGAGGAAGCGGGTGTTGCGGGCCTGGTGGCGCAGTTGCCAGATGTCGTCGTCCTCGTCGGGGTTGCGGTCGGTCGGGCCCGGGTGGGCGAACACGGCCGTGCCGTGGGGCGCGAGGGTGAGGATGGCGTCGGCCGCCAGCAGGCTCGCGAAGCCCTGCCGGCGATGCTCTTCGGCCACGCGGACATCGTGCAGGATCAGGGCGCGACCCTGCTGCCATTCGAACTGCTCAGCTGCGTCCGGCAGCAGCTGACCGCCGGCGTCGAAGACGTGCTCGTAGTAGTAGGCCGCATCGGCGGAGTGCGCGTCCGCGACGTCGAAGGGCAGCTGTCCGAGCAGGGCCTGCCGTTCGGGGTCCATCCCGAACAGCGTGGCCCGCGCGACGGCGGTCCAGACGGCACCGTCCTCGTCGTCATCCAGGTCAGCGATGAAGCTGCCGGTCTCGAGGCGGACGTCCCAGACGTCGAGCTGATCCTCGTCGGGGTTCGCCCACAGCTGCCGCGCCAGGCCGTACTCGATCCGAAGCAGCCCGTCGCCCACCACACCCGCCTCCAGATCATCCCGCCGGCCCTCGAAGCTAGCCCTCGAACCGAGGAAGCGAGGAAGCGAGGAAGCGAGCACCCGTCAGGGTGGTTTCCGACACCGCACGCGCGCGGTGCTGGATGCGCCTGGAGTGCAGGGGCACCCATCTCCCGGCGGAGCGCGTGCGGCTCCAGCCCGGGCCCGGCGAGCTCGGCCACGGCCGGGCGGGTCGCGCGGCCTGCTCCGCGCTCGCCGCCCGGATCGAGGTGGTGATCAGGTTGCCGGCGTCGGCATCTGCCCGGGGTAGTTGTTGCGCCGCTCGCGGGCGTAGGCGTCGGCGGCCAGCATCGCGTCCACGACCATCGGCGGGTGGACCGGGAACGGCTCGTTGTGGATGGTCTCGCCGGGCGCGCAGGCGGCCTCGGCGACCTTGTGCAGGTCGGCACGGTCGACGTCGGCCAGCCCCACGTCCGCCAACGTGATCGGCAACCCGACCGAGAGGCAGAAGTCGTACACGGTGTCGATCTGCTCGATCGAACGGTCCTCCAGCACGAGCATCGATGCCAGCCCGAAGGAGACCTTCTCGCCGTGCTGGTAGCTGTGGGTCGCCTCGAGTGCGGTCAGCCCGTTGTGGATCGCGTGGGCGGCGGCCAGCCCACCGGACTCGAAACCGAGCCCTGAGAGCAGGGTGTTGGCCTCGACGATCGCTTCCACCGCGTAGCTGACGGCGTCCGCCTCGACGGCTCGGCGCGCTGCGACCCCGTACTCCAGGAGGGTGTCGTAGCTGAGCCTCGCCAGCGCCAGGGCTGAGCGGGTCGGCGCGCCGCCGGCCATGGCCTCGGCGCGGGTCTTGGCTGAGGACTCCGCCTCGAACCACGTCGCGAGCGCGTCACCGATGCCGGCGACGAGGAACCGGACCGGCGCCTTGGCCACCACCTCGGTGTCGATGAGCACCACATCGGGGTTGCGCTCGAAGAAGCGGTACTCGAGGAAGGCGCCCTCGTCGCTGTAGACGACGGACAGTGCGCTGGTCGGGGCATCGGTCGACGCCAGGGTCGGCACGATCACGAGCTTGGTACCAGCCGGGTGGGCGACGGCCTTCGCGGTGTCGATGGTCTTGCCGCCACCGATCCCGACGACCGCGTCAGCGCCTTCGTCGCCGACCTTCGCGGTGATGCGGTCGATCTCCCCGGGAGACGTCTCACCTCCGAAGGGGTCGGTGATCGCCCCGTCGATCCCCGTGATCCGGTCGCCGAGGATGTCTGCGGCCACCGGATCGACCAGCAGCAGGGGCCGGTCGATTCCGAGCCGGTCCAACCACTGCGGGAGGTCGTCGATCGCGCCGACCCCCTGGATGTAGCGGCCGGGTGCACCGAAGACCGTGCTGGCGGGGCGGGCATCGCTGGAGTTCGTTGTCATCGCGGGTCTCCTACGGTTCGGTCGACCGGGGTCGCATCGGCAACTTCGGGGACTGGCCTACTTCGATCGCCAGCCTGGATTGACCGAGTGGTGGCCGCAACCTGAACTATCGGGCAGCGCGGCCACGGGGTCTCCCAGTTCGCAGGGCACCTCGAGCGCCGCCCCGTCGCCGCCACGAGCAGCAGCAACCCAGATCGATCCGCTGGCTGGCAGACTCCGGGCCTCACGTGCGCGAGCGATCGGGGCAGTCGGATGCGGAGTCAGTTGCGGCTGGAGACCAACCCGGCGGTGTTCATCCCCTCGGTGGTGGTGATCCTGCTCTTCCTGATCGTCGGTGTGGCAGCGACCGAGCAGCTCGGCCGCGTCTTCGAGGCGGTGCAGGACGCGATCGCCTCGACGCTCGACTGGTACTACATCCTGACCGTGACCGCCTTCTTGGCGTTCGTGGTCTGGCTGGGGGCCAGCAGGTTCGGCCGGCTGCGGCTCGGCGGCGACGACGAACGGCCTCGGTACCGCTACCTGACCTGGTTCGCGTTGCTGTTCACCGCCGGCATGGGGATCGGGCTGGTCTTCTGGTCCGTCGCCGAGCCCCTGACCCACCTCGCCGACCCTCCGATGGCCGCAGCGGGGACGCCCGCGGCTGCCCGCGAGGCGATGCAGTTCACCTTCTTCCACTGGGGTCTGCACGCCTGGGCCGTCTACGTCGTGGTCGGCCTCGCGCTGGCGTACTTCGCGTACCGCCACGACCTTCCACTGACGATGCGCTCGGCGTTGTACCCGCTGCTCGGCGACCGCATCCACGGACGGCTCGGTGACGTCGTGGACGTCTTCGCGGTCTTCGGGACGATGTTCGGTGTGGCGACCTCGCTCGGGTTCGGGGTGCTGCAGGTCAACGCGGGCCTGGTCTCGCTGGGGCTGCTGGAGACCTCCACCACCGCCACGCAACTGGTGATCATCGCCGCGGTCACGCTGGCCGCGATCGGCTCGCTGCTGTTGGGGCTCGACAAGGGCATCCTGCGGCTGTCGCTGACCAACCTCGGGGTCGCCTCAGCCCTGATGGTGTTCGTGCTCATCGCGGGTCCGACCCTGTTCGTCCTGCGCAGCTTCGTCGAGCAGGTCGGCGTCTACTTCCAGCAGCTGCCCGAGATGATGCTCTGGACCGATGCCCGCGAGGATTCCGGCTGGCAGGCCGGCTGGACGGTGTTCTACTGGGGTTGGTGGATGTCCTGGTCACCGTTCGTCGGGTTGTTCATCGCCCGCGTCTCCCGCGGCCGCACGATCCGCGAGTTCGTCTTCGGGGTCCTGCTGGTGCCGACGATGTTCACGTTCCTGTGGATGGCCATCTTCGGCAACACCGCGATCTCGCTGGACGGGCTGGCCGGTGGCGAGCTCTCGGACGCGGTCGCCGAGGACCCGGCGGTGGCGCTGTTCGGCCTGCTGGAACAACTGCCGCTGACCACCATCACCTCGGTGCTGGCGATCCTGTTGGTCGCGACCTACTTCGTCACCTCGTCCGACTCCGCCTCGTTGGTGATCGATCTGCTGACCAGCGGTGGGAACACCGACCCGCCGAAGCTCCAGCGGGTGTTCTGGGCGGTGCTGGAAGGCGCGATCGCCGGGGTCCTGCTGGTCACCGGCGCCGGTGGCCTGCAAGCACTCCAGACGGCGGCGATCACCACGGCGCTGCCGTTCTCGGTCATCATGATCCTCGCCTGCGTCGGGCTGGTCCGAGCCCTCTACGTCGATGAGCGCGGACGTCCGCTCCAGCGGGCCGTGCTGTGGTCCGAGGACCACGACGACGTGCCGGAGGCCTACGGCCGCCACAGCCCGGTCAGCGACGGCGTCGAGGGATCCCCCTGAGAGGCCTCCCCGAGCGACGCTCCTGATGAGCGGCCCTGACCGCCGGACCGTGCCTCCGCCACCAGGCGCTGGAGCTCGTAGCAGGCCGGTTCGCGGGTGAGGTCCTCGGACATGAGGGTGGCTGCGCCCTGGTCGGGGAAGAATGCCGGGACCCAGGAGTAGGTGTCGACCAAGCCCCACACCGTGAAGAGATCGCAGCCCTCGACCTTCAGGCACGCCTCGAGGCGTCGACCGAGGTCGGATGCCTGACGTTCGAGCTGAGCCTCGGCCGGAACCCCGTCACCGGGCAGCAGGCGTTGGTAGACCATGTGTGTGAAGGTGGTGGAATCGTGGCTCAGCCGCTCCTGCACCACCTCCGGTGGCTCGCCCGTGGCCCCGACCCACAGCGAAGTCGGCCGACCGCGTCGTTCCGTTGGGGTCTTGGGTCTTGATCTGGCCGGCGAGCGGCTCGAGGCCGTCCCGTCCTTGGCCGACGCCCACCTCGGCGACCGCAGCCAGGAGGAGACCATCACCCGTGACGAGCTCGGCCAGCGACCGCAGCGAGGCAACCTCGTGCTCACCGATCGACCGTGAGGCTGCTGGAACGGGTCGGCGCGGCCGGCCCTCTCAGACGAGCCCCATGGCGACCATGGCGTCGGCGACCCGTTGGAAGCCGGCGATGTTGGCGCCGAGCACGTAGTCGCCCGGTTGGCCGTACTCCGCGGAGGTCTCGTAGCAGGTCCGGTGGATGTTCTCCATGATCGTGTCGAGTCGCTTCTCGGTGTACTCGAAGCTCCACCGGTCCCGGCTCGCGTTCTGCTGCATCTCCAGCGCCGAGGTGGCGACGCCACCGGCGTTGGCGGCCTTCCCCGGTCCGAACGCGATGCTGGCGTCCTGGAAGACCCGGATCGCGTCGGGGGTGGTCGGCATGTTCGCGCCCTCGGCGACCACCATGCAGCCGTTGGCGATCAGTTGCTTTGCGTCGTGGCCGTTGAGTTCGTTCTGGGTCGCGCAGGGCAGAGCGATCTCGCACGGGATGTCCCAGATCGACCCCTTGCTACGGTGGCTGGCGGAGGCACGGCGCTCGGCGTAGGCCGTCAGCCGGCCGCGCTCGACCTCCTTGACCTGCTGGAGCAACTCGAGGTCTATCCCGTCCTCGTCGAGGACGACCCCGGCGGAGTCCGAGCAGGCCACGACCTTGACGCCGCACTGCTGGAGCTTCTCGATCGCGTAGATGGCGACGTTGCCCGAGCCGGACACGACCGCGGTGCGCCCCTCGAGGTCCTCGCCGCGGGCTGCGAGCATCTCGCGGGCGAACAGCGCGGTGCCGTAGCCGGTTGCCTCGGTACGCACCAGCGCCCCACCCCACTGCAACCCCTTGCCGGTCAGCACGCCGGACTCGTAGCGGTTGGTGATCCGCTTGTACTGGCCGAACAGGAACCCGATCTCGCGGCCACCCACGCCGGTGTCACCGGCGGGGACGTCGGTGTACTCCCCGAGGTGGCGGTAGAGCTCGGTCATGTAGCTCTGGCAGAACCGCATGACCTCGTCGTGGGAGCGGCCCTTGGGATCGAAGTCCGAGCCGCCCTTCCCACCACCGATCGGCATGCCGGTGAGCGCGTTCTTGAACACCTGCTCGAAGCCGAGGAACTTCACGATCCCGAGGTTGACCGACGGGTGGAAGCGAAGGCCCCCCTTGTACGGCCCGAGCGCGCTGTTGACCTCGACGCGGAAGCCGCGGTTGATGTGGACCTCGCCCCGGTCGTCCTGCCACGGGACCCGGAAGATGATCTGACGCTCCGGCTCGCAGATGCGCTCGATCACCTTCCGCTCGACGAAGCGCGGCTCCTTCGCCAGCAGCGGTCCCAGGGAGGAGATGACCTCGAGCACCGCCTGGTGGAACTCGATCTCGCCGGGGTTGCGGCGGACGACCTCGTCGTAGATCGGTTCGAGCTTCTCGTCGAGCATGCGTGGAGGTCCTCGGCTGCGGGAGCGGCACCGCACCGCTCATCGAGCGTCCATGCTGCTTCACGTTCAGCCAGGATGCCAAACCCACGCTTCACTCACCGCTGAGCTGCGCGCCAAGGTCGCGGTCGGGCTGGACTCCCTCGACCGCGGCCAGGCCCGTGATGGTGATGCGCTGATCGACGGGATCCGGGATGACGCGGCCCCCCGGAGCTGGTGCTGAGCATGCCGAGGTTCGTTCTGTCCCAAGAGGCGATCGGTCTGCGAGAGGTCCACGACTCGATCGCCACCGACGACGCTGCGGCTGCCATACGGGTCCTCGAGGACCTCACGGACGAAGCCCGACGCCTGCGCAGCGCCGTCACGCAGGTCCCACTGCAGAGCCTGTATCCCACGGTGACACGGTGCATGACATGCGTTCCGATGCAGCAACGCCCCAGCGTTCCGGGCGGGTGGGTCCGGCCAACGCCGGCCTGCGCTGGTCGGCACGCGACCGTACGTCCACGACATCATCTCGACGCTGCGGGGCGAGCACGGCTCCGTCGAGGCTGTTGGCGCCCTCGCACGTGAGGAACGCGCGCTGGGGCCGCCAACAGCAGGTCCTGGGTGAGACTGGCGCTCGACCACCACTTCTCGCCGGTGATCGCTGTTCACCAACAACGTCGGCGACGTCGTCAGCCTCGCGCAGCGGTGGGCCGAGGAGGGACGCACGCATGCAGGCCTCACTGTCACGTCAGATGCGAGCCTGCCGCGAGTGCACGCCACGATCGGCACCTTCGTCGATCTCCTGGAAGCGCTGCTGACGGCCAACCCGGGTGAGGCCTCGTTCGTGCCGAGCGGGAGGAAGGTGACCGTCCGTCGACGCCACGAGGATCGCGAGCTGACGGGATCGACGCCCCGGCGCTGAGCGAGGCCGCGGAGGAGTGCCGGCGATGGTGCGGCTTCCACCATGCGGCCTCAGTTGAGCTCGAGGGTGATGCCGAACTGCGGTGCAGCGTGACCGATGATGGGCAGCTGCTGGGGGTGCCGGAGTGGGCGGGCCAGTTCGATGGGTCCGGATGGCACGACGCACCCAGGCGGTGCGTCGTTCGAGGGCATCGCGTTCGCTCTGGGTCGTGACGAGCAGGATGTCGCCGGTACGGATGTTGGTCACGGCCCCGTGGCGCGCAGGTGGTCCTCAACCTCGACGTCGTAGAGGACCTCCTCGGTGGTCAACCGGGCCCACGGGGTGCCGTCGTCGAGCCAGGTGAGGGTGGTCTCGACGGGGAGCCGTCGACCGGCGAGGTCGCCCCAGGTGAGGACCTCGTTGATCCACAGGGTGCGGTGCTCGGCGTCCTCGCCCTTGAACCGCATGGACTCGAACAGGTGGACCTCGCCGTCGTCGTCGAACCGGGTGACGAAGGTCTCCTCGCCGTCGTCATGCCCGGGGACCACCAGCAGGGCAGTGGTGTCGTCGACCGGCTCCCAGCGCACGCGGGGGTCGGTGAGCCAGACCGACGGCATCCAGACGGCCTCGGCCCACAGCCCGAGGTTGGCGCCCTGGTCGACCTCGGGACCCTCGCTGATGCCGAAGGGCAGTTCGAGGCGGGCGGTGCCGTCCAGGTAGGTCTCGTGGACGGTGAGCACGGTCCGCCCGAAGAACGTGACCTCGATGTGGTGCCGGTAGTCGCGACCGGCGGCGTGGGTGAAGCGCCAGCGCACGGGCAGGGTCAGGCCGTTGACCCGCATCGTGCCGCGGCCGGAGATGACGGCGCTGGTGACGACCGGGACCTCATCGCCGTACAGCTGCCGGTAGAAGCGTTCCACCGGCGGGGGCAGGCCCTCCGGCAACGCGACCGTCGCCAGAGTGGGCGTGGCGGCCTCGAGCGTCACGTCGGGTAGTGGCCGGGGGGTGACCCGGAACCCGACGAGGCCGACGAGGCCGAGCACGACCAGGCCAGCGACGAGCCAGGCCAGGAATCGCATCCCGCACCTCCCGCATCGTCGTCGTCGTCGGCGTCGTCGTCCAAGTCGTCGTCGTCGGCCCGTTGCTCCCGCATCCTGCGGGGCGGACCCGGGTCACGCGCGGGGGAGGAATCCCCTTCTTCGTCGGACCTTCGGCG
>Ga0207421_10009195_pt1 | contig 10045 bp, 7 predicted proteins | sample SodLakKL_010_SED_4_FD_187542 | JGI IMG/M metagenome (GOLD analysis project Ga0207421, IMG submission 187542) | Alkaline sediment microbial communities from Lake Tanatar, Kulunda Steppe, Russia - 8KL_010_SED (SPAdes) (version 2) | ecosystem: Environmental > Aquatic > Non-marine Saline and...
TGAAGCCCGGGAAGAAGTAACTCAAACAAAACGGCCGAGTAGATCAAGCCTCGCGGCTTTTCACCCTCACAGATTATGTCAAGGGGACGGGGTTATTGACAACATTTCCAGCGTAGTATTGTATGTCAAGGGGACGGGGTTATTGACAACATTTCCAGCGTAGTATTATTTATCTGCTGAAGGTGTCGTTATAATTTGACAAAAAGAGCAGAGATAATTATCTGCGTAAGTTAAAATGGGAAGGTTTTTTCAATTAGACAACTTGAAAGGTTAACAGGCATAACCAGGGGGATTATGCAGAAAGCAAAAGGTTGGTGTCAACAACCCCGTCCCTCTGACATTTTACTTAAAATCTTATTTATTACAGATGCTATAACTGATCACTACTTAAGGATAACCTCCAGCAGAGGTTTCAGATCGACGGGAATAGCAGTAATTTTAACCTGCCGGTCATTCTGTATTGCTTTGCCGACCATGATTAAACCTTTACTCCAAAGCCTGCCTGTCGTAGAACGAGGGTTTTCCTCGTCCCAGTAAAAACCATCGCCTTCCATTTTGCCGAACTTACGGCTGACGGAGCTTAAAGGCGCCCAGCCTTCCTTGCCAAGCAGATAAGTAAGCAGTTCCTGTTCAGATGAGGTGAGTCCTTGCACGACTTTTTTAAGGTGTGCTGGGTTGGCAAGGTGGGCAGTTATTGCTTTTTCTCTTTGAGGACGCTGTCGATGAGGCCCAATACCATGAACTGCGCACATATTGAGCAGCCATTCATTAGGCATGTTTTTCAGCCCCCGGCTTAAGGATGACCCGGGAGTAAATCTTTTCTCTTCCACTTCCGACCTTAAATCTTCTTCAACCTGGTATAAATAATCATCATCCAACTCTTCGGCATATTCGTGGGGAGTGAGGCCTTGTTCGGCCATACTGCGTATGTAATCCAGCCGTTCTCTAAACTCTTCTTCCATTTCTTCAGTTTCGATCCGGCCAATGCAGCGCATGGCCTGATCAAACGCACCTCTCTCGACATGAAGTCCGGCCAGGTTAACCATGATCACAGGTTCCTCGGGGAAAGCTTCAGCCAACAGCTCGAAAATCTTGAGGGCCGGTTCCCATTCCTTTTTGTTACGATAGAGATTAGCAAGGGTAACCATAGCACGAGGGTAAAAGTTGCCTTCCCGGTACAGTGGCTCCAACAGGGTAATTGCTTCATCTATTCGCCCCTGGTTGCGGAGCGACCTAGCTTTTTCACATAATTGATCAAGCTCCTGATCTGGCTCCATGCTTACTTCTTTCTTTTCCACTTTAACGAAGGTCTCTTTTCCGTCAATCAATACCGGCACTTCTTCACCTTCTGTATATACACCCCGTTCAACCAGGGCAAATACAGCCGACATTTTTATTTCCTCCGGCACAAGAGTGCTCTCCAGTAACTGCAAAGCCAGCTCTTTACCCCACTCTCCACCAAAGCTTACCAGAATATTGACCGTGTTTTTCTTTTCTTTTTCATCCGGGTGCTCGCCAAATAGTGTGTCAAGCATAACTACACGGATCAGCCCATCCTGTAGAGCTTCTTCCTGCTTTTCCCTGTCATCCCCGGCATCCCTGAATTGCTCCATAATCTTATCCCAGTTGGGTGGTTTATAGCTTAGTTCAAATTGGGGAACAACGTCCCTTTCCATAATAAAAGCAACCCGCAGCATAGGAACGATAAAATCACCAACTTTATTCAGCGGTTCCCAGATAGAAGCAGCCTGCTTGTAACGCTCGAGATTAAAATATGCGATGCCGGCGCTATATCGATTTTCCCAGCTGACATGGTATCTTTCATGCTTTTTGTAGAGGTCAATAACCCGCCGGTGTTCCCCTAGAGCTCCTGCGGCACGCATGAGCTGAACAGTGTATTCATACCAGGAGTGGGGATCGATATCATGCTCATGGAGGTAGGGGAGTATTTTCTCGAAATTCTTCACTGCCTGGTTAAGACATCGCTCCGCTTCATCCCGGCGGTCAATATGGGCATACAACTGGGCGGCAAGACCAAAAGTGTAAGGACTTTCAACCGGAGGCTCGGCTTGCAGGTATGGCTCCAGAAGGGCCAGGGCCTGCTCAATTTTGCCACGTTCATAAGCAATGGAGGCAAGATTGTTCAAAACAATAGTCTTTTCCTCGCTGTCAGTTTCCTGCATTAGTTTTTGCAGAATCTTTTCTGCCTCGTCTAATTTTTTCTCGCCCATCAGCTTACTGACTTTTTCCATCATCTGCATAAACTGTTCAGGGTTCAATTCGACAACTCCTTTACTCGACATATTCAAGTTTATTAACTTGGCACCATTCAACGGCCTTTTCTTTGTATTGTTCGTCACGGAAGGAGTACCATTCCTGGGTGAGACCGAGTTCATGAACCATCTCTTTAAACCTTCTGAAAGCACCGGAACCTTTAATTGCTGTTTGCAGCATACGGCTCGCTTTTTCATCTTCAACAGAAATCGAAAAATCTTCAAGCATAGCATATTCATTGATTTCGAATTTACCGGGGAGCTCAATGTAATCGCTGCTGTTTTCGTAGATATCGTCAGCAATTTCAATTTCTTCATCTTCGATATCGTGCAGGCTGCTCACGCTTTCATCGTCTTCAACAGCAGCAAAAGCCTGGTCGGATATAGAATAAAATTTGCCTGATTTCGGATGGTAAAAAGTTGTATGCTCATCAAAGTTCATCTCCATCTCATCAATTAGTTCATTCAACTTAACCGGTTTACTCATTTTAATCACCTCATCTTTATTATATCTGCTTGTATAAAATGGAGCCTATGAGATGGGGTCGGGGATGAACTGAATAACTTTTGGGCAAAATTAACTGTTTTTTGTCACACAGTCTGCCGTCCCTTTGACATGATAACACTGAGTCAATCCCCTATCAGGCTATCTCTTATATCCCAGCGCTTTATAAATCAGAACTGAATTGATTTATTTTATCAAGTAACCTGGTTTGTTCTTGAAGAAAGAATTCCTTCAATTCTAACCAATTCAGATCAACATGCATCCTGGGCATCGGCTCAGCTTCAGCATCATCGAAATATGAAAGACTTTTAATAATGTAATAGTAGTTGATCTTGGTTCCCGGGAATTTATGAGGCATAAGATCGAGAAGGTCATCCAAATCAAGGCCGTGTTCATGAAGCTTGTAGAGATCTATAAAATCCTTGGCCGAACCTCGGTGGCTTAGAGCAGTTAACTTCATCGTGCCAATATCTTTAAGTGATGCCAATCTTAACCCTGGGATAGAAGAGCTTGTTACAAAGTTGTCGAGAATAGGGTTGGGGTAATAAAGCCAGCTGACCCTTACATTGTCCATAATTCCATGCAAAGTGCCTCTGGCGGCTTCATTAATCTCAAAGGGCTTCAGGAGTGATAGCTGCCGGGCTAAATTTTCCGGATCAAATTCAGAAGGAGAAAACCAATCGAAATCAATTGACTCACGGTGACCGATAATCAGGGCTAATGCAGTACCTCCAGCCAGGTAACTATCTTTAAGCGGCATGTCTTCAACAATTAACCTTAATAAGGCTTTTCGCTCTTCTTTAAGCGTAAACCAGTGCAGCAAAGATCTTCCTCCTTCAAACCAAAATAATTCTGCCAGCATCTTGTGGTTTTAACTGACAGGTTCCTTGCTGATAATAGAGCTTTTTTAATTGTTTCTTTGTCATATGTGTCAAATAACCAGGCAACCGCTTGATGGTCACCTTCATTTAAAATACGAGTAATAATAAACTTTTTGTGCTTTTCCAGATCTATTTCATTTAGAGAAACATCCCAGAAATATAATGCCAATTTTGCCGGCAGTTTCATGTAACAGCACCACCTAATAAGTATCTTTGATCACACATTAGAAGCATATTGATGTCAGAGCTATAAATTATGCAGCTTCAATATCATTTTAACATATATGCTATAAGGCAGGGGGATGCTTCAAGTTTCTTGTTTTTTGCCTCAAAATATAACATTTCAAGGCGCGAGACCTACCTTTTCCAGGGTAATTTAAAAATTTTCCGAAAGGCCTTGCCGGTTGTTCTTCCGGCTACCAGGTAATCTATGCGGAGCCCAACGCGGTGTTATTTGAAACCTTTAGAGCTAACCGAAAATACCAAATGAGTCAATCCCCCGGCCCCCCGTCTCATTAGGTGAAAAATTCACCTGTCTTCTAATAAGTCCTGGCGGTCAGTCTGCTGCCTGCACCCTCAAAACCCAACCAGTATATTTCAATATTCCAATCAATTAAATCCTTGTGAATAAATAATGGTGTGCCATCCAGGTCAACTGACAAATAAGTCTCTTTATTTGGGGGTGTTCCTGCATTCACGGCAGGAATTGTTATGCGGCCTGCTCATGTATGGCGCATCGTATAGCTAAGGGTGTGTGCTTCACTGTCAGCCGTTAGCGCCTCCATGGCCTTAGCAGTGATCCGAATACCGGGGGCTTCATTTAGATAGATGTCTTCAGCTTTTCTTTCTGAACAGCCGGAGAGGACAGTGATCATGAGCAAGCAGAGAATAGTAATCAGCTGGGCTTTCTGCAACGGTATACATCTCCTTACTTAGAATCGGAATCATTCTTACTTTATTTATTATACCACCATAAAAGCCAGATGTGTTAGTAAGATGGGGGTAGTGTCGGGGGGACGGGGTTACTGACAACATTTCCAGTGTAGTATTATTTATCTGCTGAAGGGGTCGTTGTAATTTGGCAAAAAGAGCAGAAGTAATTATCTGCGCAAGTTAAAAAGGGAAGGTTTGTCAGCAGGATAACTTGAAAGCTTAACAGGCATCAACAGGGGAAGTATACAGGAAGCATAAAAGGTTGGTGTCAACAACCCCGTCCCTCTGACATATTCATCAAGCGCCGCACGCCCTTCTATTTATCAGGAGGCCATACCCTTAAGCCCAAGCCGCTTGACTGGCAGGGTCAATTTCGCCATATTTGTCCGCAAACCGAGTGGGGCCAAAAGCTCAAGTCTCTACCGTTTCCTGCCCCCGGTAGTGCGGAGCTATCTGGAAGCGGACCCTAAAGTCTATCGGAACAGGCTGAAATTTGTTAACGCCTTACTTCAGGAAATCTATTTAAAGATGCTGCAGGTATTGGCAAAATTTAAAACTGATATGCCGCTCTTTTCATACTCAAGCTCACCGGCATATATTAAATACCCCTTATCAATGCCGGTTATTTTATTAAAGTAGATTAAATTATTATGCAGTGATTTATTATAAGTCATTGCTGCCTTTATCTCTACCGGTATAAGCTCATTTCTGTTCTTATATAGAAGGTCGATTTCTTTTTGGTTTGCATCGCGGTAAAAGTACAGGTTCGGTTCCAAGCCCTTGTTCATCCTTACTTTGAGCGCTTCCAAAACAACCATGTTTTCAAATAAATTTCCCAACAGGGGGTCTCTTGAAATCTGATCAGCTTCATTTATACCTAACAGATATGCCGCCAGCCCAACATCAGTAAAATAAAGCTTTGGTGATTTAACAATGCGTTTGCCAAAATTATCATGATATGGCTTTAATCTAACGATGATAAATGAAGCTTCCAAAACTGACAACCACTCTGCAAGAGTTGTGCTTGAGACACCAATATCATCTGATAAAGCATTGAGGTTAACTAACTGACCAATCCGACCGGCCAGTAAATGTAAAAACTTCTCATATTGATCGAGATTGCGTATATTGCTGACCTGGCGTAGATCTCTTTCAATATAGGTTTGATAGTAATTTCGGTATGCTTTATGTGGCTCTAGATTATCCTTGTAGATGCGGGGCAGAAAGCCGGTGAAGATAAGTTCATCACGACTTAATTTAAAACCTGATTGAAACAACTCTTTTATCGACAAGGGATACAGGGTTAACAGTGCTGTGCGGCCTGCTAAAGATTGAGTTATAGCTTCGTGTAAATTTAAATGGTGGCTGCCAGTTAAAATAAATTGTCCTGTTTGGTCGTTTTCGTCAGCCATAACCTGGATATAGGAAAGCAGTTCAGGAACTCTTTGCACTTCATCAATAATTACAGGAGGGGGAAATGAGGAAAAAAGTGCGCGTGGATCATCGGCTGCTAATTGCCTTATATCGGGAAGCTCAAGGTTGCAGTAATTGTAATCAGCAAACACCATCCGCGTCAGGGTAGTTTTGCCAGCCTGGCGCGGCCCCGTGACAGTGACAACAGGGTATTGAGTTGATAAATTAACTAATTCGGTTTCTATATCTCGTTTAATCATAATTAAATTTTAGCAGGAAACCCTGCAAATTTCAAGTTAAAGTCGAATATTGCAGGATTATCTGCGCAAGTTAAAAAGAAAAGGTTTGTCAGTAAGACAACTCGAAAGGTTAACAGGCATCAACAGGGGGGGTTATACAGAAAGCATCAAAGTTGGTGTCAACAACCCCGTCCCTCTGGCATATTAACAATCCCGTCCCTCTGGCATATTCTAAAGATAATAATCCTGCAAACACTGCACCTGCACATCCTTCTTTTTAACAGCCTGGATTCCTTCCAGGGCGGCCAGGGCTCCCTGGATAGTTGTAATAATGGAAACCCCCCGTTGAGCGGCCTGACAGCGCATCCGGGCTCCGTCCGACTTGGCTCTGGCATTTTCGGGAGTATTGATAATTAAATCAACCCGGCCTTCATTGATATAATCGAGCATGTGCGGGGAGCCTTCGCGGATCCGCTTTACCTCTTCCACATTGATACCCACATCGCGCAGAGCAGCCGCCGTTCCAGCGGTGGCCAGGATATTAAAACCCAGCCGGGCCAGGCCGCGGGCCAATTCAACAGCCTGGGACTTGTCCCGGTTGGCCACGGTAATAAATATATTTCCTTCAACAGGAAGGGGTGTTCCCGCTGCCCGCAGGGCCTTGGCCATGGCCAAACCAAGGTCGTAATCGATCCCCATAACCTCACCGGTAGAGCGCATTTCAGGGCCGAGCACTATATCGCTGTCATCAAACCTGATAAAGGAGAAAACCGCTTCTTTAACCGAGTAATAATTAGGAATTATTTCTGCAGTAAATCCGAGCTCGGTTAGAGTGGCTCCGACGATAACCCGGGCAGCCAGGCCGGCAAGAGGTATACCGGTAGCTTTGCCAACAAAAGGCACGGTCCGGGAAGCCCGGGGGTTGGCTTCAAGGATAAATACTTCCCTTCCTTTAACCGCAAACTGTATATTTAAAAGGCCGATCACATTTAATTCCCGGGCCAGCTTTTCTGTCTGGCTGCGAATTTCTTTTAACTGCTGGGGCCCGATACTGTAGGTGGGCAGCACGCAGCAGCTGTCTCCGGAATGAACTCCGGCATGTTCAACGTGCTCCATGATTCCCCCGATAACCACCATTTCCCCGTCGCTGATAGCATCAACATCAATTTCAACCGCTCCTTCCAGGAACTTATCAAGAAGCAGGGGGTTGGCGGGGTTTAACTCGGGCAGGCTGGCAATATATTTTTCCAGCTCCTCTTCGCTATAAACCACCCGCATTGACCTTCCACCAAGCACATATGAAGGCCTGGCTAAAAGGGGGAAGCCTATTTTTTTAGCAATGTCGTAAGCTTCTTTTGCCTCTCCTGCCGTACCGTGTGGAATTTCCCACAGGCCCAGCTTGTCAACTACTGCTGCAAATTCGCGCCTGTTTTCCACCCGGTCTATATCCCGGGGAGAGGTGCCCCAAAGCGGCATGTTCTCCTCTAAAAGCGGCTGGGCCAGCTTCAGCGGGGTCTGGCCGCCAAACTGCAGGATGATCCCGTCGGGTTCTTCCTGGTAGCAGACATTGAGTACATCTTCCAGGGTCAGGGGCTCAAAATAGAGGCAGTCTGAAATATCGTAGTCGGTACTGACAGTTTCAGGGTTACAGTTAATCATGATCACTTCATAACCCACTTCCCGCAGGGTTAAAGCCGAACGCACGCAGCAGTAATCAAATTCCAGGCCCTGCCCGATGCGGTTGGGGCCGCTTCCAAGGACTATAATTTTGCCTTTCTTCTTTTCGCCGCTGCCGACTGCTTCAGGCACCGCCGCTTCTACAGCCCCCTGTTCGTAAGTTGAGTACAGGTAGGGTGTATGGGCTTCAAATTCGCCTGCGCAGGTGTCAACCCGGCGGTAGACCGGGTAAATGGACCATTCCTTCCTGAGTCGGCGGACTTCTTTTTCACTGTCGTCAATGAGGCGGGCGATTCGTTCATCAGAAAAGCCCCAGGCTTTGGCCCGCCAGAGCAGCTCCCGGTTTAATTCCCCGGCCGCCTTAATCTCTTTTTCCAGCAAAATCAGCTGCTCCATCTGATCTATAAACCAGCCGTCGATACCACTGAGACTGCTTATTTCATCCGGCGTGAAACCTGAGCGCAGCGCCACGGCCAGGCTGAAAATACGGTCCGGGCGCGGGACCTGCAGCTGGTCTTTCAGCCAGGCATCCCGGTCTTTTATCCCAGCGGGGACTTTTTCTTCAATCAGGCCGTCAAAACCCTGTTCCAGGGAGCGTAGCGCTTTCTGCAGGGATTCTTTGAAAGTGCGGCCAATGCTCATCACTTCCCCCACCGATTTCATTTTCGTATTCAATACCTGGTCGGCCCCGGGAAACTTGTCAAAATCCCAGCGGGGTATTTTAACCACCACGTAATCAATGGCCGGCTCAAAGGAAGCCGGGGTTTCGCGGGTAATGTCGTTAGGCAGTTCATCCATGCTGTAACCCACGGCCAGCTTTGCCGCTATCTTGGCGATAGGAAAGCCCGTGGCCTTGGAGGCCAGGGCAGATGAACGCGACACCCGCGGGTTCATTTCCACCACCACCATACGGCTGGTCTCCGGATCCATGGCAAACTGAATATTACAGCCGCCCGTTTCGACCCCGATTTCCCGCAGGGCCCGAATAGAAGCATCCCGCATCATCTGGTATTCATGGTCGCTTAAAGTCTGGGCCGGAGCCACGGTAATGCTTTCTCCGGTGTGCACACCCATGGGGTCCATGTTTTCAATGGAGCAGACGATAACCACATTATCATTGCGGTCGCGCATCACTTCCAGTTCGTATTCTTTCCAGTTCATCAGAGCCTCTTCCACCAGGACCTGCTTGATGGGGCTGTTATATAAACCGGCTCCGACCATTTCCACCAGTTCCTCTTTATTTTTGGCGATGCCGCCGCCGGCTCCGCCCAGGGTGAAAGAGGGGCGGATAACCAGGGGATAACCCTTCTTTTCCGCAAACTCAAAGGCTTCTTCCACGCTTTTTAAATGAACGCTTTCAGCAGATTCCAGGCCGATCCGGTCCATGGCCGCCTTGAAAAGATCGCGGTTCTCGGCGCGGTTAATGACCTCAGAATTAGCTCCGATCAGCTCCACCCCGTAGCGATCAAGGATGCCCTGATCGTAAAGCTGCACGGCAATGTTCAAGGCAGTCTGCCCCCCTAAAGTGGGCAGCAGGGCCTGGGGCCGTTCCTTTTCTATAACCATGGTTGCCGCTTCCACGGTCAGCGGTTCGATATAGGTGCGGTCAGCCATCACCGGGTCGGTCATGATCGTGGCCGGATTGCTGTTAATCAAAACCACTTCATAGCCTTCTTCTTCCAGAGCCCGGCAGGCCTGGGTCCCGGAATAGTCAAATTCGCAGGCCTGGCCGATGACTATCGGCCCCGATCCGATAAGCATTATTTTTTGCAGGTCATCTCTTCTCGGCATAATCAGACCTACCCCTTTCCACTCTCTGCTGCCATCAACTGCATAAACTTATCAAATAGATAGGTGGAATCATGGGGCCCCGGGGAAGCTTCAGGATGATACTGCACAGAAAACCACTTTTGCTCAAGATTTTCCATCCCTTCCAGGGTGTTATCGTTAAGATTGATATGCGTAACGGTCGCGCCGGCGAACATTTTATCCATATCAACGCAGTAACCGTGGTTCTGTGAGGTGATGTGCACCTTGCCGGTAGCAAGATCTTTGACAGGATGATTGGCGCCGCGGTGGCCAAAAGTAAGTTTGAAAGTTTTTAAGCCCGAAGCCATCCCTAAC
>Ga0207421_10009197_pt1 | contig 10044 bp, 6 predicted proteins | sample SodLakKL_010_SED_4_FD_187542 | JGI IMG/M metagenome (GOLD analysis project Ga0207421, IMG submission 187542) | Alkaline sediment microbial communities from Lake Tanatar, Kulunda Steppe, Russia - 8KL_010_SED (SPAdes) (version 2) | ecosystem: Environmental > Aquatic > Non-marine Saline and...
AAATTATTATGCGGATCTATACCCTTATCCAGGCAATCAGCAAAATGGTCAAACTGAGTCAAATATGGGTGGTCCGAAACATCTCCGCTGTCAATAAGGGCTACGTCCAGCTTGCTCCACCCCTTCAGCCCATCAACTCGTTTGCTCGTAAACTGGTCATTGCGGATTGATCCTTCGCTTCCTACCATATTTACGTTGAAGACATAGGGCTGTCTGCAATCAGTTACTGATGATACTTTTCCTATTACCTTACTATCCTTGAACTTTAACAACGTTACCGTGGTAAGGTCATAGTCATAGGGCTTGAAAATCTTGTTCGGGCTTGTGTTTCCATAGGAAAACACCTCTTCCACCTCAGTATTGGTAAGATAGAGCAAGGTATCAAGGGCATGACAGCCTGCCCGCAGCAGCGAGCTGCCGCCGTTCTCCTTTTTTACCTCCCAGCGCTGATTTGCATACCAGGGGCCTATTCCATGATAATAATCTGATTCACCGTAATAAAGTTCTCCGATAAGCCCAAGATCAATCAAAGATTTTGCAGCTGTCACCGATGAGACAAAACGAACTTCAAAACAAACTGAAGTTTTTGTATTGTTTTTTTTCACCGTATTCAGCATGCGCTGAGTATCTTCAAAGTTCAAAGCCAGGGGTTTCTCAATTATTATATCCTTTCCTGCTTCACTTGCATCAATGGTTTGCTGCGGATGGAGCTTGTGGGGAGTGCAAATATCAACAATATCGATTGAATCATCGCTGAGAAACTTGTCATAATCATTATACACAGTAACATCAGCATTAAAACGCTTTTTGATTTCCTGAGGGTCCAAATCCCTTGTAGACATAACAGCAACCGGGTCAAAACGTTCTGACTGTACAAATGTATCAAGGTGAGCGCCTCCAACCCAGCCAAGACCTACAATTCCTACTCGGTATTTTTTCATAATACTGCTCCTTTTACCTTATTCTGCATCAAATATTTTCTTACCCTTCAGTAAAGTCATCTGGACCTTGCAGGAAGCATCCAGCACTGCAATGTCTGCATACTTACCAATTGTAATACTTCCTGTTTCCTGTGCAATACCCAAGGTCATCGCAGGATTTATTGAAACCCACTGCACAGCTTCTTCAATAGGCAGCTGAGCATATTCCATCAGCCGCATAAGTCCCCGATTGAGAGTTACTGCGCTGCCGGTAAGATTCCCATGAACCTTGGGATCATCATCAATCATGCGCAGCACTCCTTCTTCAACATACACCTTCCTTCCGTCTTCATAGGTAAATTCAGTATGTTCTGGAAACCCGGTACCTATAAGAGAATCGGTCACCAGTATTTTTTTATACCTTGGCTTCACTTTGTCTATAAATCTGAAAAACGGTTCGGGGACATGGATGGGACATCCAATCAGCTCTATGCTGACCCGATCATCCAGTAATACAGCAGTTTCCATCCCCGGCATCATCACTAATGCTTCATCGGGATTCTCGCCGTACCCCAAGGTAGTGTCATACATATGAGTTACATGACGTGCCCCGGCAAGGATAGCCTGTTCTGCATCCTCAAAGGACGCTTCCGTATGTCCAAAAACAGGGAGAATACCGTGACAGGCAATCTGCTCGGTCATCCAGACAGAATTCTCCAGTTCAGGAGCATAGGTAAGGGATATGAGGATATCCCCAATTTCTTTAATGATAGCTGCTACATCTTTTTTTGTCGGATGCGTAAGATATTCAAAGGCATGACCGCCGCGGCACCGGGCAGCAAGCCATGGACCTTCCATATGACCTCCAGGCACCATATCCCCTAAGGGGCTTTCCTCCCTAAGTGTTCTCACCCGATGCATTTGAGAAATGATCCGGTCTATGGGATTAGAAAGTGTGGTGGGTACCACCCGGGTCACTCCAAAGCGGGCATACTCCTGCAGCCCCCTCTCCATATCCTCTGCAGATGCTTCCATGAAATCCACATCTTTGATTCCGTGGGTATGCATATCAATAAAGCCGGGAGCAATTATCTGTCCTTTGACATCAATCATCTCCTGAGCATCTTCAGGAGGCATACCGGCACCAATACCGGAAATCCTGCCATTCCGGATACGCACATACCCATTTTCAATCGCCATAGTCTCTGCCAGTACTCGCCCATTATAGAGCACCAAATCCGGCTTCATAACAGCTTACCTCCGGGAATCAGTTTACCTCTGCTCCTAGCGGTCCGGCTAATGCATTGATAAACATCAACTTACCGGGAAGCTGGGGCATATACGTGGAAGGGATCCACATGGTAGGACCATATTTCAGGGTTACCCAAAGGGATTGTCCCTGGTAAATCATACCCCGTGAAGGAAGATATCCGTCCACACCTCCGATGGTATAATCTGCATTCATGAAAATCCCAGGGCCAATAGTATTTGCCCGGGCCGGAACCATGGTGATCCTGCTTTTAAAACTGGTTATGGAGTTCTGAATTATCGTCAGAGGATGAAGTTTTGCCGCCACCCGATGGGTCGCTGCAAGCCATTGCTTCTCATCAGCATAATCCTCAGCAAAATGCGGTTCCCAGAAGGCAATGTGAAATACCCATCCTATGCCATATACTACTACAAACTTCGCACCCTTGGAGCGGAGCTCTCCTATTCTGTCGGCGTAGGTCGGGAGTTTCTCCTTAGTTGCAAAATGCCGCTGCTTTTCTGGAACCGTTAATGTGCCGAGCGGTCCATACAATGCCTGCTCCATGGCATTGGTGAAGGCACCGGGATTGGAGGGAGGAAGCGTATTACCCTCGGAATCACACCATTCATCCATATTGAATCCATGGACATGAGAGCAGTCAACCTTCCATCTCGTAAGAAATTCAACAGCCCATCTGTACATGCCCATAGGGCCCACAGACCAAACCATTGCCAGTTCTCTCCCCTCATCACGGGCCTGTTTAATCTGAAGAGCTATCTCATGGCCCATAATTGTATTAAAATCCTGCAGAGTTTCAGCACCTACAGGGGTAAAATCATCATGCCACCAGCTTTCCGGCTTATACACTTCCTCGGGTTTTCTGCTGCAGCAGTAATCAATCCGCTGAAGGTCCCAAGCTTCAGGGAAAAACCCCTCAAACCGGGAACCGCTATACGTGGAAAGAAGATCAATGTGTTTCAGTTCATCCATACATCCTGCCTCCTATATTCTGCTTCTTTGTTCGGAGAGTCCGCTAAATGTAACAGACCCAATAATTATTAATCCGATAAATATTCCCCTTAAATGAGGATTTACATTCATCACTACAAGTGCATTTCCTACAATTCCGATAAGCAATACACCCAGGAAAATACTCAAGGCACTTCCCTTTCCTCCTGTAATTGCTACACCTCCCACAACAATAGCTGCAAGCGAATCCAGTGAATACGCGTCTGCCGTATTCGCCAGAGCTGTTCCTACTCTGGAGATGAGGATAAGCGCTGCCAATGCATTAAGCATCCCCACGGTGATAAAAGCACGCATGGTCACTGCAGTAGTTTTTATCCCTGATACATAAGCAGCTTTCCTGTTGCCGCCAATTGAATAGAGAAACCTCCCGTACCGAGTATATTTCAACAGGATAAAAGTAAGCGCCACCACAATGAGAAGAAATATGATAGCGACAGGTAAGAAGTTAAATAATCTCGTACGTCCTAATAGTTCAAAGCGGCCATACAGGGTAAAAGATCCTCCTCCGCTAATGAGCAAGGCAATGCCCCGATATACTGACCCCAAAGCCAAAGTGACTATAAAAGAGTGTGCCCCCGACTTGAGCACAACAAACCCGGTAAGTGCACCCAGGGCAGTTCCCATGAGAAATGTTACCACCACAGCTATAGGAATGGACCATTGAATAAACCAGGCATGAGGAGCATCCGGCGCTATCTGACCCCCATACTGGATAATCAGCGCCATAATAATACCCATCAGAGATACCTGATTCCCAACAGAAATATCAATCTGCCCCGCTATCAGCAGCATGCCGACTCCGCAGGCAATAATACCAAGCACAGAGATCTGCTGCAGTATGTTCACCAAATTGCCGATTCGCAGAAACCGCGGGTTGACGATAGTGGCAACCAAACAAACTGCAATGATCATAATCAGAAGCAGCAGTGACTGATTCAATTTAAATGGCTCTCTTTTTTTGCCTGTTTTTAACTCTTTCATTCGTCCTGTTCCTTTTCGTCATGTACCCCAAGGGAAATTTTTACAATTTTTTCTTCTGTCATCTCATCTCCTTCCAGTTCTTGGACGAGACTGCCAAACCGCATCACTCCAATACGATCACAAATAGAAATTAATTCAGGATTATCTGAAGATATCATGATGATAAATTTACCGCTGTCTGCAAGCTCATCAATGAGTTTGTAGATTTCGCTTTTACTTCCTATATCTACACCAACGGTAGGTTCATCAAAAATGATAATACGGGAATCAGCAAACAGCCATTTACCTAGCACTACCTTTTGCTGGTTTCCGCCGCTTAAGTTAATCACCTGCTGATACACCGAAGGGGTAACAATATTCAGTTGTTCCACTACCTGAGAAGCTTCTTTTCGTTCCTTCGGCAGCTGCAGAAATGATCGCACCCTGTTCTTGACTTCCTTGACGAAGCGGACAAGGGTAATATTCTCATAGACTGGCTGAATGAGCACCAGCCCTGCATCTTTACGGTCCTCGGGAAGAAATCCGATTCCCTTGGCAATGCTGTCATTAGGATTCTTTGGAGTTATATCCTTTCCATCCAGCAGCAGCTTCCCAGAGGCCCGCTTGTCGATACCGAAAATAAGCTGTGCTAGTTCGGTACGTCCGGCCCCTACCAGTCCGGCTAAGCCGTAAACCTCTCCTTCCTTAAGGGAAAAAGAAACATGGTTCACCTTATCCTGCCGATGGAAATCACACACCTCCAAAATTGATCTCTTATCTGCATCCTGTACACTTCGGCGTTCCCGAACATACAATGACTCTGATGACTTTCCAATCATATCCTGTACAACATGATTCATATTTGTTTCTGCAATTGTGTTTGTGCTGACCCGCACTCCGTCCTTGAAAATAGTCACCCTGCTGCAGATTTCAAATATCTCAGCTAAATGATGCGAAATATAGATAGTGCTGAGGCCAAATTCAGTATAACGACGGATCAGCGAAAAAAGCACCTCTTTCCCATGTTCGTCCAAAGAAGCAGTCGGCTCATCAAGAATGAGCACTTTAGCTTTTAGGGAAAAAGCTTTGGCAATACTGATGAGTTTCTTTTCTACAAAGGAAAGAGAGCTGACTTTCCTGCTGGATTTTACGTCTATATTCAGTTCAGCTAACAGCTTGTCAGCAGCCTCTACACATGATGAGAGATTCACAAAGCCGTACCGTGTGCGGGGAAGATTATAGAGAAATATATTCTCAGCAACAGTGATTTCTTCAACTAGCTGGTTTTCCTGGTGCACGGTCTGGATTCCTAAATCAATAGACATCGCAGGGTCAAGGCTTCTGCAGACTTTCCCGTCAAGAGTAATCGTTCCTGAATCTGAAAGCACAGAACCGGCAATGATTTCTACAAGGGTAGATTTTCCGGCGCCATTTTGTCCTACTAAAGCATGAATTTCCCCTCGGCGCAGTTCAAAGTCTACAGACTTTAGTGCCTGGACTCCAGGGTAGTTCTTAACAATTTTTTCTGCGGATAGGACTGTATCAGTACTCAAGATGTATCTCCTTTCAGCTCCCCATGGAACAGCCCAGTACCATAGCGATCGCTACTCAAAGGGAGAGTCCCTCACCCAGGGCAAGGAACCCTCCCAAAAATTTTTCATGCAAGACGATAGGGTTATTCACCTCTATTCTGCCTTTTAAGGCCTCAGATCCGGGTTATATTCACCGGTTGCAATAAAATCTTCTACAACGGGCATCCAAGCTTCATCAACGCCCCATGGTATAAGCTTTTCTTCCCAGTTGTCCTGTGTACACCAGACAATAGGAGAATAAGCTTTTTCCTGATACTCTCTGCCGGTCATTCTGTTGATAAGATTCTGTGCACAAATCATTGCATGGAGGCCAGGTGACAGGCTCATGCAGTAATCGATATTGCCGTTTCTCAGATTAACAACATCTGTAGGCCCGCCGTTGACAGTAATCACAATAACATCATCCAGACTTACTCCCTCTTCTCTAAGTCCTTGGATAATGCCCTCTGTAATCTCCTGGCTGGCGCCTATGGCTACGTTAAAATCAAGACCGCCCTGGACCATGCCCTTTGTTATCTCCAAAGAAGGTTCGGTAGCATACTGTCCGTCCTGAGGCTCAGTTGCAAGGTTTATCCTGTCGATCCCAGCCAGGGCATCTTTAAATCCTTCAATGCCCTGCATTACCGGGGGACTGCCAAGAAAACCCTGGAGCCAAAGAATTTCAAGGTCACCAGACTCAGCAGCATACAGCTCATCTGCCAGCTCCTGGTAAATATTATACCAGTCAAAATCAATGTCGGCGAAAGGTTCGCCTTCACCTTCGGCTACACCGCTTTCTGTGACCTGGATAGGGATACCGGCCTGGTTAGCCAAACGGCAGGAATATTCTGCACTTTCCGGGGTAGCTGAAGTAATATTAATTGCATCCACTCCCATGGCGATCAAATTCTCTACTGCTCTTGTTTCCAGATCCGGCTGATATTCATGGTACTGCCAAACTAGATCAACTCCTTCCTGTTCGGCTACAATCTCAAAACCATTCTTAAAAGCCGAAAACCAACCGATCTCATAGGGTATGACAACCCCAAGCGTCAGATCCTCAGGATCTCGCTCTGCAGCCCCCGCTGCAGTAACAGGCAGTGCAAAAGCTGCGAAAAACACCAGCAGCAACACCATAAAACCAATTCGTTTCATCATACATACTCCTCCCTTTTTTTATAATTACAGTATGCACTTTTACCAGCCGAACATCCGGCAGTGCATCATCCGACTGGCTCTACTTTTCAAAACAATAATAAACAATTGCTTTCCATACTATATGAAAGCATACAACAAATATTAATTGTTGATTTAATAAACTAACCATATTATAGTTGCTAATTATGGGGGTGTCAAATTTTTTATTGCACCGTAATCAAGTTTCAAAAAAGGAGGAGACAATGATGCAGCTTGAGCATTTATTTAAACCGTTGTCTATCGGTGGAGTAGAAGTCCCAAATCGGATATGTCATGTACCCACTGATATCAGTTCATCTCATATAGACGGGTCTGTGAGCAGTCGAGACATACATCACCATGAGATGATTGCAAAAGGAGGGACTGGACTAATTATTGTAGGAGCAACCTCGGTGGACGGGAAAGCAGGCCGTTCTACAGTAACAAATCTTGTGATAGATGATGATAATTACATTCCCGGATTTACACGCATGTCACGGCAGATGCACCGATATGGAGCTAAGTGTGCAGTGCAGCTGCAGCACCCAGGGCGTCAGGCAGCACTGCCGCGGGAAGGAAAACTGACAGCTTCTGATCAGACAGTGACCCTTCCGTGGTCCCAGAGCCGGGCAATTGTCTATGCTAATGCTGATGAGTCTAAGAAAACAGTACATGTACTGAGCACCGACGAAGTGCTGGAGATAATTGAGCAGTTTTCTGAGGCTGCATGGCGGGTGCAGCAGGCAGAATTTGATGCCGTAGAGCTGCATGCAGCCCATGGATACCTCATATCGCAGTTTATGAGTCCGTATCTAAATCAGCGGACGGACCGGTTTGGAGGAAGTTTTGAGAACCGTATGCGGTTCCCTCTGGCAATTATTGCCTCAATACAGAAGAAATGCGGAGATTCATTTCCAGTATTGGTGCGCTATTCGGTAGATGAGTGGGTGCCTGGCGGACGTGAGCTTCCGGAATCAATCGAAGTAGCCAAGCGTTTTGAGCATGCAGGGGTAGCAGCGCTGGATTTGAGCCAGTGCATTCAGGAACGTCCCGGTGCAGGTTTCGACCCGATGCCCTATCAGGAAGGCTGGACCAGCTATGCCTCAGAAGCAGTTAAGCGTGAAGTGGGCATACCGGTAATCATCAGTCATTCCCTGCGTGAACCCGAATACTGCGATGAGATGATTCGGGAAGGGAAGACCGACATGGTAGGACTGGCCCGGCAGATTCTCGCTGATCCCTATTGGCCGATAAAAGCAAACCATGGGAAGCTCGAGGATATCCGGAAATGCATATCCTGTCTCACTGGATGCTGGCAGGAATCAATGATGGCTAAAAAGGAAATTTCCTGTGCGATTAATCCGGAGTGCGGAAACAGCGCTTTTTCGCATATGAAACAAGCTGAACAGCAGCTGGAAATTGCGGTTGTAGGTGGTGGTCCGGCAGGCATGGAGGCTTCCCGGACAGCAGCACTGCGCGGTCATAAAGTGACTGTCTTCGAGAAAACCGGCGAACTTGGGGGAGCCATTCTGGGATGCTGCGTTACACCTGGAAAGGAAAAGATGAAGTGGTATGCTGACTGGATCAGGAAGCAGCTTGCGAAGCTTCCGGTAAAGGTAGAGTTAAACAGCAGCCCAGGAGTTCAAGAGCTAAAGCGGTATGATTTGGTGGTATATGCAGCTGGAGCAAAATCATGGGTGCCGCCGGTGCATGGACAAAAAGATAACGTGATCCCCATGGAATCGGTAATGGCCTGCCCAAAGATATCCTGTGAATTCCATCCCCAGGACGGCCGAAGGCCTGTGAAGCTGCCTGGCGAAAAAGTAATTGTATGGGGCGAACACTATGGAGCTGTGGATACAGTTCTGCATCTTGCATCTATCGGCAAACAAGTAACAGTAGTCACCGACCGCAAGGAGTTTGCTGCAGCAGTGGAATCAATTCACATGTATGTCTTCCGCAAACGGTTCAATCAGGGAGATGCTGAGGCACTGGAGTCGAAGCCCTTCAAACATCCGGTGCGCATACTGGAGAGCTCTACCCTTGATGTGATTAAGGAAGGCGAAGTAGATATCCTGGACAGCTCCTTCAACCGAAGTACAATAGCATGTGATCATGTGGTAAGCTGCTGGACAAAACCGGATACCGAACTGCTGGATAAACTGAAAGCTGAGGGAATAGCAGTGGTACAGGCTGGTGATGCGGTAAAACCCCGGAATCTGCATGCAGCAGTAGAGGAGGGGGCACAAATAGGGCGAATTGCTGACGGCAACAAACTGTTCAACTCCAATCGCGCGATGGTGGACGACCTCCCGCTGGATGTATTGGACCAGTTGAAGCGATAGGATTTTACACCAGAAATTTAATACAAGCCGTTCATGACGGCTTGTATTTTTTTGTACACTGAAGCTCCCAATCCCGATCAAAGCTGCAGCATTTTCAGAAGTCACCCCGGGAGTTTCATGCCATGTTTGTTTTCATGCTCCTGTCAGGAAGAGACAAAACAGGAAGATGCATGCACCGGCTTCTTCCTTAACCGAACTTGATAATTTTCTCCATGCATAATACAGTTTTGTTCCTGCAGAACACATATTTACAGTATCACCGTGACTGGCTATACTGCCTATGGTTTTTCCAACGAAACAATAGATGCTGCACAACACACAGGAGTCATATAGATATATGCATCAGGGAAAGTCAAAATACTTCCAAAGAGAAACAAATGTATCTCTGGTATTAACCTTGATACGAAACAGCAGCAGCGGCATAAGCAGAATTGAAATTGCTAAGCAACTCGGCCTAAACCGTTCCACCATCACATATATAGTGAACCAGCTCCTTGATCAGCAGGCAGTACAGGAATCTACCGAGGGCTGTTCTGGAAAAAAAGGAGGCCGCAGACCTGTTTATATCAGGTTAAACCCGTCGTTCGGATGCACCCTAGGCATAGAGATTCAGATACATTTCTGCAGGTTAACTCTTCTGGATTTTTCCGGTTCCATTATTCATTCTCAGACTTTGACCTTCCCTCAGGAGCTTACTCTCCTGGAACAGAAGTTTTTCTATGCATTCCAGATTGCTTCACATGAAGCTAAGAAGCAGGATCTCCCTCTCATTGGAGTCGGTGTCGGTGTTCCCG
>Ga0207421_10009198_pt1 | contig 10043 bp, 9 predicted proteins | sample SodLakKL_010_SED_4_FD_187542 | JGI IMG/M metagenome (GOLD analysis project Ga0207421, IMG submission 187542) | Alkaline sediment microbial communities from Lake Tanatar, Kulunda Steppe, Russia - 8KL_010_SED (SPAdes) (version 2) | ecosystem: Environmental > Aquatic > Non-marine Saline and...
TTTCATCAAAAGGGTTCTTCTTTCTTGAACTGGTGAGGTATTCCCTCAGCAGGTTGGATCTGCCGCGGGTGCTGTCGTATTCGTCCAGTGTGGCGTGGTAGGATGGACACATGACACCTCCTGCCTGATGCGGTTTCCTGCAATCGCCCGACCCATTGCACTGTTCAATTGCCCGCTGTATGCCATGATTTTGGCTGAAGTCAAAAAAGGTTTTGATCTTCTTTGTTTGCTGGCCGGGTTGGTAGCGCAAAGCGGTTTTGATGGAGGGGGTGTCTGTGATCTTGCCCGGGTTCAGCAAATGATTCGGGTCCCAGGACGCCTTCACCTCGCGCAGCATCTCTGTACATTTTTCTCCCAGCACGGCAGGAATAAAATGTCCGCGCAGTCTGCCGTCGCCATGCTCTCCACTCAGTGACCCACGGTATTTCCGGACAATGCCCGCCATCTCCTCTGCAACCTGGTAAAAGCGTTCAATGTCGGCGCGGCTCTTCAGGTTAAGCAGCGGACGCAGATGCAATTCACCCGAACCGATGTGGGCATGGTATACACAAGAGAGATTCAGCTTGTCCAGCATGGCTTTCACATCGCGGATGAAAGCCGGCAGATCTTCTACCCTGACAGCTGTATCTTCAATGACCGATACCGGCCTGGTATCGCCCGGGATGTTCGTCAGCGAGCCCAGACCTGCTTTTCGCAGCGCCCAGACCTTTGGGATATCCTTTCCCCAAACCCGCGGAAAATGATAACCCAGACCCTTGCCCCGCATCTCATCTTCCATCCTGCGTGCTTGTTCTTCAATCGCTGCCCTGTGTTCTCCCATCAACTCAACGATCAACAAGGCTCCCGGCGCTCCTTGAACGAAAAAACGGTTTTTGGCTTGCTCCCGGTTATGGCGGGTACGCTCCAGGATATGATGGTCCATAAGCTCGACGGCAGCCGGCTTTTGCGTGAGGGCGATCAGGTTGGCCTTCATGGCTTCTTCCAAGGTGTCCAGATGTATGCAAAGCAGACACTTTTCACCAGTTGGCAATGGAACAAGGTTTAGTTTAATCTCGGTAAAAAGGGCCAATGTGCCTTCGGACCCGCTCAGCAATGTAGAAAAATTAAATGGTTTACTCCCTCCAAACGGGGCTGTCTCTAAAAGCAAATCCAATGCATATCCCGTATTCCTTCTTTTGATTGCGGGATCCGGATAATTTTCCTGTATCTCCTGTTGATTTTCCCTTTTGGAGAGCATCCTGAAAATATCCTGGTATATTTTGTTTTCGAGTTTGCTGCCTATGCATTGCTGCCGGAAGGCTTCCTTGTCGAGGAGGCCGAAGGTGACCTCTTCGCCGTTGCTAAGTAAACCCTTGATCTCCAAAGTATGGTCACGCGTGCTTCCATATATGAGCGCGTGTGCCCCGCAAGCGTTGTTGGACACCATGCCGCCAATCATGCAGCGATTGCCGGTAGAAGCCTCAGGGCCGAAAAATAAACCATATGCTTCAAGGTAACGGTTCAGGTCATCCAGGATCACTCCCGGTTGAACTTTCACCCAACGCTCTTCCGGGTTTAATTCCAGGATCTGGTTCATTCCTGAACAGTCGACCACGATGCCGTGCCCCACCACCTGGCCTGCCAGGGATGTGCCCGCAGCTCGTGCAATGATCGGCAAACGGTGTATATTGCAAAATGCAAGAATCTTTTTGAGGTCTGAGGCGTTTGAAGGCAGGCAAACTGCAGCCGGCACCTCACGGAATACAGAGGCATCTGTGGCATATAACAGCCGCCGGTTGATATCTGTGTGTAGCACCCCGTCAAGTTGCGCACGCAAGTCTTCAAACGGAATGGATAAGGATGTGGTCTCCATGTTGCATAGATCTTATCGGCTTGATCATGGCCTGTTGCATCAGACGCCAGCATGCTATAGCCATTGCCGTGCCTTCAAAGGTACGATAAATCAAAGGAATGAAACCTCCATGCCAAAAAATTGACATACAGGAGGATGATTACTGTCACGGGGGCGTTCAGACCAAGTAGGCTTTTGGCTATTAGCCATTGGCTATTGGCAAGAAAGCCAAAAGCTAAATGCCAATAGCCAATAGCAGACCTGACTTCAGTTTAATAATTGTGGCGTGCGCAAATGACATGGCATGACGGGCATTTTGCGTATCTTCGTACCGGGTTGATGGCAGGCCCTCAGAATGTTCCACATAAAATACTACACGCTTATGTCAATGATCATTGCAAAGGACATTCATAAATCGTATGATGACCTTGAAGTCTTGAAAGGCATCGACCTTGTGATTGAAAAGGGAGAAATTGTTTCCATCGTGGGGGCATCCGGTGCCGGCAAAACCACCCTGCTGCATATTATCGGCACCCTTGATCGTTTCGATCGCGGCAGGATAGAGATTGACGGGCGTGATATCAGCAAAATGGGAGACAAGCAGTTGTCGGATTTTCGCAACCGCCACATCGGCTTTGTGTTCCAGTTTCATCACCTTTTGCCGGAATTTACAGCGCTGGAGAATGTGTGCATTCCTGCATTTATCGCGGGCATGTCAAAACGTGCGGGTGAAAGCAAGGCACGCGAACTGCTTGACATGTTGGGATTGTTGCCACGGATGGAACATAAGCCATCAGAGTTAAGTGGCGGCGAGCAGCAGCGGGTGGCTGTGGCCAGGGCGCTGGTCAACGACCCTGTAGTGGTGCTTGCCGATGAACCCAGCGGAAACCTTGATTCAGCTGCATCCACCGAATTGCATAACCTGTTTTTTGATTTGCGTGCACGGCTTACCCAGAGCTTTGTGATTGTCACCCATAATGAAAGCCTTGCGGACATGGCCGACCGGAAGCTTACCATCCACGATGGGCTCATTCTTTGACCATCTGCTGCAGCTCCTTCTCATCGATAATCGGCACACCCAATGCCACTGCCTTTTTTTGCTTTTCCGGCCCCATTTTCTCACCTGCAAGCAAATAATGGGTTTTGGAAGACAAGCTGCTTTTAATTTCTCCGCCGTGTTGGACGATGTAAGCTTTCATTTCGTCCCGGGAAAAATTTGAAAATACGCCAGACACCACGAAGGACTTGCCTTCCAGGGGGCCACCGGAGGGTTTCTCTTCTTCATCCCTGGCAGTTTGGAACTGCAGGCCGGCATCTTTCAGGCGTTGGATCAACCGCAAGTTCTCCTCTTCCTCAAAGAAATTCAACATGCTATCCGCTACTTTTTCTCCCACGTCTCTCACCGCCAGCAGATCTTCCCGTGAGGCATTCATCAGTTTATCTATGTCGCCAAATTCATGGGCGAGTTTGCGCGCCATCGTTTCTCCGAGGTGCCTGATGCCAATGGCATAGAGCACACGCTCAAAAGGCACGTCACGTGACCTGTCGATGGCCTCCAGGATGTTTTTTACGGTTTTGTCCCTGAAGCTGACCTTCTTTTCCTTGAGGGTGTCGGGATGGACGATGGTTTTTTCCAGCCCGATGAGGTCCTCATACTGAAGGTCGTATAAATCAGCCACATTGCGTATGATCCCTTTTGAAAGCAATAATTCGGTCTTCCCCTGTCCCAGGCTTTCGATGTTCATGGCCCTGCGACTGATGAAATGTGCTATTTTCCCTTGAATCTGTGGCGGACATCCACTGGTGTTCGGACAATAATGCACCGCTTGATTTTTTTCCAGTTTGGTGCCACACTCCGGGCAGTGGGTGGCAAAGCTTACCGCTTCAGTTCCCTTTGGCCGCTGGCTGGTATCCACACCGGTGACCTTGGGAATGATGTCACCACCCTTTTCTACATATACAAGGTCTCCCCGATGGAGATCAAGATCGGCCATTCTCTCTTCGTTATACAAGGATGCCCTTTTTACCGTTGTTCCAGCAACAAGCACGGGCTCCAGGTTGGCCACGGGGGTCACTGCGCCGGTTCTTCCGACCTGGAAGCTGACGGCATTCAACTTTGTCATAGCCACTTCAGCTTTGTATTTATAGGCAATAGCCCACCTGGGAAACTTACTTGTATATCCCAGGGTCTTTTGCTGAGCGTAGCTGTTGAGTTTGATGACCACGCCGTCAATATCATAAGGCAGCGTGCTTCTTTTGTCTGCGTATTCATTGATAAATGCAAAGACCTCATCGATGGTGCGACACAACCTGACATCCTCAGAAACACGAAACCCCCATTTTTTCAGGGTTTGCAAGCTTTCCCAGTGGGTGTTGAAAGGCAGGTCTTCCCCATAGGCGGCATAGATGAAGCAATCCAGGTTGCGTGACGCCACAATGGCCGAGTCTTGTACCTTCAGCGTGCCTGCTGCCGCATTGCGCGGGTTGGCAAATGGTTTCTCATCCTGTTTTTCTTTTTCATCGTTGAGATGAAGAAAGCTTTTGTGGGGCATATAGATCTCACCGCGGACTTCGAGTTTTGCGGCCGGGCTGCTCCGCAACACGAGCGGAATGCTTTTGATGGTACGCACATTCGTGGTAATCTCATCCCCCTGGACACCATCGCCGCGGGTTACGGCACGAACCAGCTCGCCATCTTCATAGGTCAGCGATATGGCTACCCCGTCGTATTTGAGTTCGCACACGTAAGCATAATCTTCCTGGATGCCTTTCCTGATGCGCTCATCAAAAGCGATGACCTCTTCCTGGCTATAGGTATTGCTTAGGGAAAGCATGGGATAGGTATGCTTTCTGGCTGTAAACTTTTTGGTCACCTGGCCTCCTACGCGTTGAGTTGGTGAGTTCTTGCCTGCCAGTTCCGGATGCGTTTTCTCCAGCTCCTGCAGCTCTTCCATGAGCATGTCGTATTCGTAATCGCTGACTTCAGGATCGGCCAGCACGTAATACCGGTAATTGTGCTCATTGATCGCCCTGGTCAGCTGCTCAATGCGCTTCTTTGCTTCTTCCTTTTCCATTGAAACCCCTTCATTCTGTGATTTGCTTGAACGGGTAAATATAAAAAAAATGCCGGTGTCGCTCCGGCATTTTTTGTTATTCATCTTCCAGTGGCATGTGTCCCTTCATTGCCTGATCATGCCTCAGCAAGGCATTACGGTCCGCCGATGAGCAAGCTCAGGTTTTTGGAGTTGATGAACATCACCGGGATCTTTTCCTTGTTGTACATGACCCTTTCTTCTTCTTTGTTGAATGGGTTGCAAGTCAGCTTATCGGGATCAGAGGTGATCATGATGGCGTCAGCCTGTTGTTTGTTGGCAAACTCCACTACCTGCAGGCCAAAAGAACCGCTTGGCCTGGCGCAATGCGTGTCGTAAGGGATATTGTGGTGCTTAAGGATCTCGCATATCTGATTCAGGTCGGCCTTGAGCTTCTTATCTGTGGGGCCATCGCCGTAATTGTCGATAAAGATGTCGAAATGTGACCCGGCAGCGCGGTGCAGGATTTTTGCCCATTTTACCTTTTGTTTGGAACCTGGCAATGGGTCAAGTGGGTACACAATGTGCTTGTAGTTAATATTCCCGGCCGGTTTTTGAATGACAACTACTGGTACCGGTGATTTCTTAACCACCTTCAGTGCAAAACTGCCCACAATCCACTGAATGCCCTTTTTCCCGTGCGTGCCCAGGAAGTGCAGCAGGGCATCGTATGCTTTGGCAACCTCTGCTATAACCTGAAAAATCTTTCCTTTCTTCACGACGACAATGCTTTCTACACCATGACTCTCCTTAATCTGCTCACTGATGTTTTCCAGTTTTTCGTTGACGTAGCTTTCAGGTTTTCCTTCACGTTTGAGCATCCGGTGCGTATATTTGTCAATCACATGCAAGAGAAGTACTTTGCCGTGAAGGATCTTTGCCATGGTCGCAGCATGATCAATGGCATAGTCACTGATTTCCGTAAAGTCTGTTGTGGCGAGTACGATGGGTTGTTCGGCGTTGTCCATGTCGGAATGTTTGGCGAGCAATCAGATAGCGCGCATGTTTTGACCCACAAGTTATGAATTATTTTTTGTTTATCAAAAGAAAAGCATGTGGTGATGCCATGATTACTTTGTCCACAATGCATGTGGATTCATGTGCCTTTGCTGCTGGCATCAGACATCAGGCAAGATGAGTCAGCATACGGGAGGTGGCTTTGCCCGGAGATATCATCATTGGACAAAAAAGGCTTGTGATTCCTGCCTTTTTGAACAGCATGGCATCAGGTCCCGCCAGGGATAGGGTTCGATTAGCAGGGAGGTATGGAAGGCTGGTATTTATTGTAGGGGCAGCCGGTACATGATTTGGTATTGAAGCGAAAGGCTTGTATTGTTGTCTGATTTGCCAAAGCCGCTGATTAAATAGGGGTCCATGGCGGGTGATGATGTATCAGATAGCATCAACCTGCCGCGCAGGCTCCATCCCAAAAAGAGATTGCGCCATATTTCTGTTTTGAGTCCTATGCCGGCTTCCAGCCAATGTGCCTGATAGGTTTCAGGTGGAATGGCGGTTTCACGTCCCCCCCAATAGGGTGACGGTAACATAATAAAGGGGGCTTCATGCTCCAGTTTTCCATATCCATATCGCAGGGACACCAGCAGGACGTCGTTGGGGCTGTCGGGGTTGCGCTCAAGGATGTTGAAGTCGGGACCAATCCTCATAAAATAACCATCTGCTTGATAGACATGGGTTTCTTTTTCCACATCTACCTCCATCAGGCCGCCTTCTACCACAAAAAAATGGCTTTTGCGCCACTCCACATCCAGCGTGATCTCGCCAGTGATGCTTTCCGGTTCGATCAGGTGACGGGCAAAACCGGATACATCGACACCAAGCCGCACCGATGGTACAAACAACGTGTCATGCCCTTCTTCGGTCATTGCAAGCTGGCTAATTGCCAGGAATGGTATCAGGAACAAATATTTGAATATGTTCATCCAATGTGCTTGTTACTTCAGATGTTTCAAGGGAAATGCCCTCAACATAATGAGTGGTATGTTCAACTTCTTGTATATCAAAAAAGACCGTGAATCCACATTCAACTGAAATCAGGTGTGTTTCTTTATTGTATTGCAACCATAGGGTGTCCCGGGCGTGAAAAAAGTCAATCACAAATGCAGCACTGCTGGCATGGATGTTCAGGGGCAATTCCAGGCTTGACACTGTATATAGGGTGTCATGCACGGGGTCATCAGGCTTTTCCAGGCTATGCACCATCAGGGAATCGATGGTTGCCCAGAACTCCTCATCTTCCTGTTCGGCCGGATAAAAGCCGATACGCAGGTTGTTGGCCGTGATTTCTTCGCACACTTCGTCATCGTCGCAGGCGGATAGCAACACGGTGAGGATTATGGCGACAAGCCACACAATGCGTCTGGTGAAAAAGGAATATGTGTTCAGGGCATGCATGCAGCAAAAATAAGAAAAAAGGGGGAGGCGAATGGTCAACGGGATGCATCCTGATCAAAATAATGGCACACCCCCAGGCTGACCAGTTCTTTTACCGGGCGGCAGTCCGGTGCAAGGATATTTCCTTCATTGTTGCTGGCTACTGCACCACATCCACCGCCGCAAGCCAACTGCAGGTTGCAGTCGCGGCAAGCCTCAATGGCTCGCACATCCCGCTTCTGCCAGGTCCTGATTCTTTCATCCCGATGGGAAATATCCGGATGGAAGGTGCCCAGTTCCTCGCCTGGTTTGCCCACAGTGGCGGTGCAACTGTATATCTTGCCCTGATAATCAAAAGCCCACTCACCCTTGCAGGCCGGGCAGGCATCAAACAGGGGATCCGGCAAACGGCCATTGTCTTTAAGGAAACGTGCAATGCTGAATGCCGGCTTGTGAAAGGCCATGATTTCCGGATGCTGCTGAAGGAGTTTGTATAGGTCTTGATAGAGGGAGAGTCGCGAATACAATTTGGACGTGCCGCTATGGCAGTGGTGCAATTCATAATTCCGGCCAAGTTGCGTTTTAAACAGCGGTGACTCCGTCCAGCCCCTGTCTATGGCGAACCGGGCCAGCTCCGGTAAATTCCAAATATTCTCCTTGTCGACAACCATGCGCAGGTTGACAGGCATCCCTGCATCCATCACGTCATCAATGGCAGCAACAATACGCTGAAAACTATTACCTTCCTGCTTGTGCCTGCGTCTCTGGTCGTGCACCTCTGCGGTGCCGTCAAGCGTGACCTGTATCTCCCGGATCCTGACCTCAGAAAGCAAATCCAGGTATTCGGGGATGTGGTAACCATTGGTCACCACGGCCAGGTCAAGGTCACGCATCTTTACCTGTTTCAGAAAATAAGCGATCGATTCGCGGTAAGCCTGGCCGGGCAAAAGCGGTTCACCACCAAAAAGCGTGATGTAATGCCTGCGCGGGTGCATATGCCGATCGAGGTATGAAAAAAAAGCATCAATCACCTCCCGGGTAAGGCGCTCAGGAGCGCTCAGGTAAGGGGCCTGGTAGCAGTAGGCGCAATTAAAGTTACACAGGTAGGTGGGCACGAAGAAGACCTGCACTTCCTCCTGGTCGCGCTGTTGAAGGAAGTCAATGTAGGCCATCTGAAACCGTTGCTGCTCTTTCACCGGATCAATGACATAGCCTTTCTCAACAAAGCTGTCCGGGAAATTTTTCCGGCCGTCTTGCAGCATTTGCCATTCAGCTTCGTTGATGATGTCGGCATGACCTGACAAAATGTTCGCAATGACATATTGCCCGGTGTCCTTGATCGCTGAAATGATGTTATGCCTGGATGGCTCCATGCGTGGTGCGGATAGGAGGGGTTAGTCGTGGCAGCCTGCCTGGGCAACTGCAGTCTTGGCGCAGCATTGTGCCTGGCTGCCTTGCTTCTTTTTTGTATCCTTGATCTCTTTTTTTAATAGGCTTTTCATTGGTATGTTGTTTATTTTGTGATTAATCAGTCTGATTCATGCTTTCAGGTGTATTCCCTGCAATGTGTTAACCGTTCATCTTGCCTTTGATCGTGAAGCTCGCTACCTTGATCTGTCCTTTTTCATAAGGCGCTGATTCCTCCAAAACTTCGACATCCTTTAACCCGGCCTTGCTGATGTTGAGCAGGTATTCGGCTTTGGTCACTGCGCCAGCCCAGCATTCCGCCACCATCTCCGGGTTGTTGCGGAATGACTCCGGTACCTCCTCCATGGCATAGATGTCGCTCACCACAAAATAGCCACCTGGCTTCAAAAGTCTGGCAATCTCCTGCCATACCTTTCCCTGGTTGAGCGAATGATTAATGGTGCAATTGGAGATGATCACGTCTGCAATGGAATCATCCAGTGTAATGGCTTCCAGCGGCGACTTGACAAAAAGGATGTTTTCAATGGCCATCTTTTCAGCCTGGTCCTTTGCCGTGTCCATCATCCCGTCAGATATATCGACACCATATGCAAAGCCTTTTTCTCCAGCCAGGAGCGCCATGCGCAACACATCATGTCCCCGTCCACAACCCAGGTCAATACAAATATTCCCTGGCTGAATGTGCGTGAATGAAAATGCCCCGCCGCAGGAAAGACAACAGTCTTCCTTCGAAAGGCTGTCGTACCGTTTGGCTATGCTTTCTGAGTAATTCTTCATTGTCTCTCTTTGTGGTCTCGCTATCTGTTTGTGGTTTCGTTCAATCAAAGCCATTTAAATAGCTAAATCTGTTTACAAATATAATAAAAAGAAGGTATTTATTGGGATGGCGTTTTATCGCGATGGGATGACAATGGCCAGGATGAGGTAAAAAATCAAGCCAATCAAGCCCATGAAGAAAAGAATCACAAAAATGATCCGCATCAGGGTGGGGTCCATGTCAAAATAGTCTGCCAGCGCACCGCAAACGCCGAATATCATGCGGTCATCGGTTTTTCTGAGTCTTTTATAGTTGCCCATCATTCATACTTGTTGGTGCAATGTAAATTTAAGGGATAATTTTGAAACCACACTAACTTGTGTTATTGTGCAGGCTAAGTGGGTTGAAGTTTGAAGTTAGGGAAGGTTTTTTAAATCATTCGGGTTGAAGTCAGGTGTCCGGGTTATTTTTGTGAAGAGCCAAAGGTAAAAAGACATCATCCAAATGCAGGCTTTTCGAAAAAAAGGGTGACGCCTGAGGCATC
>Ga0207421_10009200_pt1 | contig 10042 bp, 6 predicted proteins | sample SodLakKL_010_SED_4_FD_187542 | JGI IMG/M metagenome (GOLD analysis project Ga0207421, IMG submission 187542) | Alkaline sediment microbial communities from Lake Tanatar, Kulunda Steppe, Russia - 8KL_010_SED (SPAdes) (version 2) | ecosystem: Environmental > Aquatic > Non-marine Saline and...
GCGCCATGCGCACCAGGGTGTCATAAATAGCCGAATCGCCATGTGGATGGTAGTTGCCGTGCGTGTCTCCGACAATTTTGCCGCACTTCCGGTGTTTTGAGCGTGGCCCAAGTCCAAGTTCGTTCATAGCTACCAGCAGGCGCCGCTGCACGGGCTTAAGCCCGTCCCTTCCGTCCGGCAATGCACGGCTCACTATGACGCTCATCGCATAGGTAAGATATGAATCTCTCATCTCGTCTTCGATGAGAATGTTTTGGTTTTTTTCTTCTCTTGTCATTTTTTATTGTTGTTAATTCTTTATTGCAGTCGTTTATATAAAATCATGCCGTTGGTTAATGAAATATGCGGGTTAAACATCCAGATTGTTAACTTCAAGCGCATGAGTTTCAATAAACTCACGACGTCTTTCGACATTTTTCCCGGCAAGTATGCTGAAATAATTATCAGCTTCCACGGCATCACCGACCGTTACTTTCAGCATTGTTCTTGACTCCGGATCAAGGGTAGTTTCAGAGAGTTCATCACTATTCATCTCCCCCAGTCCTTTATATCGCTCCACCTGAAGTCCTTCTCTTCCCATATCCTGAACGGCTTTAATTATTTCTGAAAGGGCGTTAACTCCCACCTCCTGATCATCGTTTGCTTTGAGTATAAATTTTTTCTCCTCTGGAGGCTCTTCATTATAAGGGAAAAAATATTCAATAGGTATTTCATAGTCTTCTATTTTTTTGACTGATTCCTGCAACTTGTCATGTTCGTGAAATTTGTGCGGCCTCAGCACATTGGGCTGGTTTCGAGTCCTGGCCAGCCCCACGTAGTCGTCTTCTTCTATTATCTCGAGTTCCTCTCCGGCTTTTTCCAAATCCGCCTGGCGTTTGTTTACAAACTCGTCATATTCTTCTTCGGAGTAGAAAAAATGTTCTTTTTCAGCATTGCTCTCATCCGTTTCAATTACCCTGTAAAGGGGCAATAGTCCTTTTTTTCGCAACTGGAGATATTTTTTGAAAGAAATGCCCTGCCCTTCTATCAAATTGCCGGATTGTTCCGCAGTTTTCAGGAGGGAGAGTAGTTGGCTGAACTGTTCGGAATTCAATTCCTTATAGCTGCCCTCCCCGTTTTGTTTGTAAGCAAGAGTTACACCTGAGCTGCCAAGGTCAATTAAAACTTTTTGAAGCGCCCTGTCGTCGTAAGCATATTGTTCCTTTCCCCGTCTCTTAAGCTTGTAAAGCGGCGGCTGGGCAATATAAATACGTCCATTTTCAATAAGACTTGGCATTTGTCTGAAGAAAAATGTCAGCAGCAGTGTTCGGATATGGGCCCCGTCAATATCCGCGTCGGTCATAATAATTACCTTCCCGTATCGCAGTGCATCGTAGTTGAAATCATCGGCGCCTATTCCGGTACCCAGTGCACTAATTAATGATCCGATCTCTTCGTTGGCCAGCATTTTGTCCACTCTGGCCTTTTCTACATTCAAAATTACACCCCTGAGGGGCAAAATCGCCTGAAAATCTCTGTCTCGCCCCATGCTGGCGGTGCCGCCGGCACTTTGCCCTTCTACAATAAAAAGCTCCGTAACTTCACGGCTCTTGCTGCTGCAATCGCGCAATTTGGCCGGGAGGTTTCCTCTGCTTAGTGCCCCTTTTCTGCGCGTAAGGTCTCTGGCTTTCCGTGCGGCTTCACGCGCACGAGCCGCTTCTGTAGCTTTCTCTACCAGTCTTTTTGCAACTTTCGGATTTTCCTCACAGTAAGTGGAAAGTCTGTCGTTTACAATTTGCTCTACCAGCCCCTGTATTTCCCTGTTTCCAAGCCTTGTTTTTGTCTGGCCCTCAAACTGTGGGGCGGGCAATTTAACGCTCACAACAGCTATCAAGCCTTCCCTGTAGTCGTCTCCGCCCGGCACAACATCTTTGAAAATATCTCTTTCCCTGGCCCAGTTGTTGAACGTCCTGGTAAGAGCTGCACGAAACCCGCTCAAGTGAGTTCCGCCATCTACGGTATTTATGTTATTGGCAAAGGAAAATATTACCTCGTTGAACCCGTCGTTATATTGTAGCGCAACATCGCAAGCCATTCCGTCTTTTTCGTCCTGAATACTAACTACATTGTGCAGCGGGTCTTTTCCCTCTCCAAGGTAACCTACAAACTCTTTTATTCCTTCCTCGTAATGAAATATTTCTTCCTTCTCTTTGTCTTCATGGTTAAGAATAATACGAACTCCACTGTTGAGAAATGCAAGTTCTCTCAAACGCGATACTATTTTCTCATAATTAAACGCAGCGTCCCCAAAAATTTCTTCATCGGGTTTAAATGTTACTTTTGTTCCTTGTCTTCCGGAACGCCCTCTTTTCTCAACAGGGGTTCTGGGCTCTCCTTTTTCATATCTCTGAAAATAAAGGCAATCGTCCCTCCATACCTCAACCTCCATCCACTCACTCAATGCATTTACGCACGAAACACCAACACCATGAAGCCCTGCGGATACTTTATAGCTGTTGTTGTCGAACTTTCCACCGGCGTTCAACGTAGTCATCACGACTTCTAAAGCGGATTTCCCAGAGTCCGGATGGATATCCACAGGTATCCCCCTTCCATTGTCCATAAGGGAAATGCTTCCGTCGTTAAATATACTTACTATTATCTCGTCACATTCCCCAACCATAGTTTCATCTATGCTGTTCGCTACTACTTCTTCAAAAAGGTGATGCAGTCCTCTTTCAGACCTGTCCCCTATATACATTGCGGGACGCAACCTTACATGTTCTATACCGCCAAGTACCCTTATAGATGAAGCGTCATATAATTCTTTTTCTTCTGTTTTTTTATTTTCTTCGTTCATTTATTTTTCTATTCTATCTTTTTCTTTCCTGCCATAAACACGATATCATACACATCTCCGTCCTTATAGGCATATTTAAGCTCGATCAAGATGTTTTCCTTCATAAACCCTTTTAATTCATGGAGTAAAACTGGCGAGTCAACGCATATTTTAAGCTTCCCTTTTTCATAGGCTTTTATTTGCGTCGCCTCGTATATTTCAGACCCTACTACTTTTTCCCAAGCATTCAGCAGCGCCCTGTATTTGTTTCTACTTAAAAACTTTTTCTTTCTTACAATTTTTTCAAAAACACTGCCGAACTTTTTTATTTTTACATTCCCGTAATCTATTTTGTCCCCGAAACTCATATGTTTTCTTCTTCCTCTTTCACCACGGGACTAACTACGTATGTATAGTCTCTGCCGGAACTAAACACACAGGGGTTATTTCTTTCGTTAAATTCTAATTTTATCCCCTCTCTCTTAACCATTTGAAGCATATCAACCAGGTAGTCCGGATTAAAGGTTATCTTTTCATCATTACCATCATAACTTACAGCAATTTTTATATTAGCCTCACCAAGATCGGCCGATTGGGCAGAAATATTAATCTCACTTCCCGAAATATTAAAATCTACCGCCCTGCTGCGCTCGGATGCCATCAGAGAAGCCCGCCTTATAGCACTGAGCAACAATCCCGTCTCAACTTCAATTTTATTTTTACAATTACTGGGTATAACTTCCTTGTAGTTGGGGAATTGTCCTTCTATTAACTGACAGCTCATCCATCCCTTGCTATTGCCCGCTTTAAATTTATTTTCACTTACACTAATTTTTAGCGGGTCTTCACAAAGTCCTGCAAGCCTCGAAGCTTCGTGAATTCCTTTTTTCGATACAATACAGTCAAGTTCGTTTTTTTCTTCGTTAACAACCTTTTGTATAACGTTTGCCAGCCTGGCACCATCAGCACCAACCATATCCAGCCAACCCTCTTCATTCAGTTTAAGTAAAATCCCGTTAAGCGCATATCTTCCTTTTTCAGGAGCTGTCGCAAATTCTGTCCTGGAGACCATAAAATCAAAAACTTCAGGATCTATTTCAAAACTTTCTTTCTCCATTTTTTCAATGACCGGAAAACTTTCCGGATCTTCGGATAACACTCTTACTTTCCCATCTTTAGATTCTATATTTATTGCACTCTCATCACCATAAAGAGTAATCTTTTCATCTGGAGTAGTTCTGAGAATTGGGAAAACGCGATCTTCGAGTAAGAGAATTGTCCCTGGTTCTTCTACCTGAACATTTTCTACCAGTATACATATACCTACTTCAAGATCCGTTGCTGAAATGTATACTGCATCTTCTTTAGCTTCCAGTTTTACATTTTTCAACATGGGACGCGACAATGAAGAAGTGATGATACTGCCTACATGTTGAACTGCATTACACAAACTCTGTCTGTCAGCAATTAGTTTCATAACTTACTTTTCTCCTTTAATTAATATTTTTTTAAAACTCTTTTGTAACAGTAAAAATATTATAACTGTAGAAAGAGAAGAAAAAAAGAAAAAGAAATAAATAAATAAAGAAAAAGAAACGAGTAAAGGAAAAAAAGAAACAGTCGAAAACCAGTAGAAAAAAAGATGAAAGAAAAAAAAAAAAAAGACTAAAAAGAGGGAAGCAAAAAAAACATGTTGATAAAGATTAACTTTTAAAAAAAAGAGAAAAGTAAATAACCAGGTAATAATATAAAAAAATAAGGTTTTCTTCAGATTATCTACAAGTTTTCGAAAGAAAAAGAGGCAGTAAAACTAATTTGTTTAGATAAATGATACTATATATAGAGGACAAAAGTCAAGGTAATATAAGGCTGTTATTTACAAAATTCTATTTGGGCCAGAATAAGTATAAGACAGACGACCTGAACGAAGGGGATAATGAGTGAGAATAAAGGCGGTGCATAGGAAACAGACGCTCCTAAAGAGGAAGCAAGGGCGATTAGTATTATAGTAAACAAAACATTTCGCCTGGACATCCCGGCTTTTTGTAAACGATGCGAAAAATGGTTTGTATCGCCGCAAAAGACCGGGTTGTTTCTGCTGATTCTTATAAGAATAACGGAAAAAGTATCATAAAGAGGGAGGGCAAAAATAATAAGTGGTATGATAATAGGCTTAATTATATGTGCTTCCGGGCCGTCTATAAAAGTAGTAAGAACACCGGCCGCCCCCAGCATATAGCCGATAAACATACTGCCGCTGTCGCCCATGAAAATAGATGCGGGGGGAAGATTGAAAAAAAGAAAACCCAAAACTGCGCCTATAAGACACAAAAGAAACCCCGCAATAAAAAACTGTTGGGTCAACATGGCACAGAGAAAAAGAGAGAAGCCGCATGCAATAGAAACCCCGCCGCTTAAACCGTCCATGTTATCCAGAAGGTTAAAAGAATTGGTAAGAAGTACAACCCAGGCAATCGTTATAAAAATCTGAAGCCATTCTATCTGAAGAAAAAGAGTAATTCGTAATCCACTGGTTAAAACCGTAGCAGTAATTATAGCAATTTGGAAAACAAGTTTTATAGAAGGGGAAAGTGGACGAATATCATCTATAAGACCCAGAAAAGCAACAAGAGCCCCTCCGGCGAAAATGTAAAGAAGGAACGGGAGTGTTTCGGCCGCCAGTTCCATATTCTTTGATATATCCCCGGGCAGAGAAAAAAGGTCCGCAATATAATGGCGGCTTATGACTGCGGCAGAAATAACGGCTATTACGATCATTGTGGACAGAAATATCCCTATTCCACCCCCCTGAGGTATGGGATGGGGATGAGGCTTTCTTTCGTCAGGGATGTCCATCAACCGGAGTTTAGGTGCAAAAAGTCTGATTAAAAAAGTAAATGCGAGGGACATGAACAGAGATGCAGCGAAGGAAGCGATAAGGATAAACCGCATATTTCCAACTCCGGTTCACAAAAAAACAGTTTGTTAGCAAGGCTGGGTTTCCCCTTACTCCAGGTATTGTCTGACATTTTCTGCGATTGAATCGGCGGTAAAGCCGTATTTTTCGGCCAGGCTTTTATAAGGACCGGACATGGCGAAGTCTTTCATGCCGATAACCAGTCCATTATCGCCGGCGTATTTATCCCACCCGAAAGTAGAACCGGCCTCTACCACGACGCGCTGTTTGCAGGCCGCTGGCAGCACACTTTCGCGATATTCTTCGTGTTGAGTTTCAAAAAGTTCCCAGCTGGGCATGGAAACAACCCGTACCCTTATGCCTTCAGAACGGAGTTTCTCAGCGGCGTTAAGCGACGTCATGACTTCTGAACCGGTCGCTATAAGTATCAGTTCAAAGTCTGGCTCATCACTTAATACGTAAGCACCACGTGCGAGATCTATATTGGCCAGGTGCTCCGATGGTATGTTTTCAATGGTCTGGCGCGTAAGGAAAAGAGCCACAGGTCGCCCGATAGTAAGTGCCGTAGCCCAGGCGTGGGCGACTTCGTGTGATTCGGCCGGACGTATAACGGTCATTCCAGGCAATGCACGGAGCATAGCCAGATGTTCTATGGGTTGATGGGTAGGTCCGTCTTCGCCCACAAAAATAGAGTCGTGAGTGTAAATAAAGATTACGTGAGCTTCCTGGATTGCTGCAAGACGAAGCGCAGGTTTCATGAAATCGCTGAAAACAGCGAAAGTTGCCACATAGGGGATACTGGTCCCAAAAAGTGCCATACCGTTGCCACATGCGCCCATAGAAAACTCGCGCACGCCGAAATGAATGTTGCGTCCGTCGTAGTTACCAGCTCCAAAACTCGTTTCGCTATCAATAAGAGTTTTGGTGGATGGGGCAAGATCGGCTGCGCCTCCGGTCAGTGCGGGTACCAAAGTGGATGCAGTTTGCATCACTGCGCTGCCCGATTTGCGGGTGGCCTGCGGCCCCTCCGGTATGGATTCCAGCAGCTTTTCCAGTATATCTTCCGGAACTCTTTTGTTCAAGAGGTCTTCAAACAATTGTTTTTTTTTCGGATTGCGATTCAGAAAAACATCCAGTTTTTTATTCCACTCCCCTGCATCTTTCTGAAGCTGGTTTACACGTTTTGCGCATAGACTGCGCACGTCTTCGTCTATCTGAAATGTTTTGTCCGGGTCAAAGCCGAGGGTCTGTTTTGTGGCTTTGAGTTCATCTGCACCAAGCGGGGCCCCGTGCGAGCTTGCATCGCCTGCTTTACCCGGAGAACCGTATCCGATTTCTGTGCGGCCTTTGATAAGGGTCGGGGTTCCGACATGGTTTATACCGGCGGTCAGCGCGTCTTCGATTTGAGACGTGTCCTGCCCGTCAATGCTGATTACATTCCAGCCATAGGCTTTAAAACGTTTGTCGACGTCTTCTGAAAAAGCCAGTTCCGTGGAGCCCTCAATAGTAATGTGGTTGTCGTCGTAGAAACACACGAGGTTGTCAAGCTGGTTGTGTGCGGCAAGCGAAGCGGCTTCGTGTGTGATGCCCTCCATCATGCATCCGTCACTGGAGAGAACGAATATGCGCTGGTTGAACAGCTCTTTGTTTTCCATGCGTGCGGCCAGCTGTTTGCCTGCTATTGCCATGCCTACCGCGGTGGCGAACCCCGTGCCGAGCGGGCCGGTTGTCACCTCAACTCCGGGGGTAAGGACAGACTCGGGATGTCCGGGGGTCTTACTTCCCAACTGCCGGAAATTTCGTAAATCATCGAGGCTCATATCGTATTCGAAAAGGTGCAACAGCGAATACAGGAGCATGGAGCCATGGCCCGCTGAAAGCACAAAACGGTCACGCCCGATCCAATCGGGGTCTTTGGGATTGTGTCGCATAAATTTATGCCACAGTGTAAAAGCGAAATCAGCGCATCCCATCGGCAGGCCGGGGTGGCCGGAACTCGCTTCTTCGACGGCTTCTGCAGAAAGAATACGTACAGTGTCGATTGCTCTTTTCAGTGTTTTTTGTTCTTTTTTCATCGTGATTTGCAGGTCTCTCCTTCAAGCCCAAGAAAAATGTTAGGTTACGTGGTTCACCGGGGAAACGCTTAACCCGCATATTTCATAAACCAACGGCATGATTTTGTATAAACGACAGAGTTTTTTGCTAAGCTTTTTTCCAAGAAAGCGTCGGCCGCTTGCCTTTCGCGCAGCTGCACCGCCTGCCTGCAGCAGGCAGGCTGGAAACGCGTGAAATATGCGGGTTAACCACTCCGCAGAAACCCACCAGAAAACTAAATTTTACCAGACTTAAACAAGAAGATCAAGTAAAAATCGGATGGTATAGAATTGGCAGGGGCTGTAGAATGGCATGCGAAGTCGTTTTCCTCGAAGAGGATCCTGCATCCAATCAGACGACATTTATATCAATACCGAGCTGTCTTATCTTGTATCTGATTCGGCGAGGTGTAAGTCCCACAGTTCTGCCAGCCGCCGCCATGTTACCACGGCTGCGTTTTAGAGCGTCGGTTAAGAGGTCTCGCTCAAGCGCAGCAACCTGTGATTCAAAACTGCCGGTTAGGCTCCCCTGTCCATTCTGTTTTGGCATCTGGAGCGTAGGCGGCAGATTATGCACATGTATGACACCGTCTTTTGAGAGTAGCACGGCTCGTTCAATGCAGTTTTCCAGTTCCCTTACGTTCCCGGGCCAGTGATAGGAAAGCATGGAATTTATAGCTTCAGTGCTTATACGCTGGACCGGATTTTCTGTTTTTTCAGTATATTTCTCCACAAAGTAATCGGAGAGCTGCAATATGTCGCTTTTTCGTTTTCGCAGAGGCGGCACATGGATGGGAAAAACGTTAATTCGGTAATACAGGTCCTCCCGGAAGAAGCCACCCATAACGGCTTTTTCAATGTTTTTATTGGTAGCTGCAATTATTCTTACATCCGCGTCCCGGGTTGTGTTGTTACCGACTCTTTCATATTGGTGCTCCTGAAGTACCCGGAGCAATTTGATCTGCACCGAGGGCGAGAAATCGCCGATTTCATCCAAAAACAGGGTGCCGCCTTCGGCATGTTCAATGCGCCCGACACGCTTCCGAGTGGCGCCGGTAAATGCCCCTTCTTCGTGCCCGAAAAGTTCGCTTTCAATCAAATTCTCACTTAGAGCAGCACAGTTGAGTTTGACAAAGGGTTTTTCTTTCCTCGGGCTATTGTAGTGAATAGCCGATGCTACCAGTTCTTTTCCTGTGCCTGATTCGCCTGTGATAAGCACTGTAGCCCTGGTTGCTGTTACCTGATGAATCATATTATAGACCTGCTGCATCGCCCTGGAATTACCAATTATATTTTCGGGACGCAGGCGTCCCCCAAGTTCGTTCCTTAGGCTGACATTTTCACGTTCAAGAATCTCTCTTCGCAACCTCGCCGCGCGGCGAGCTTTGACATGGCCTGCGATCATGGATGCAACCAGACAAAGAACCCTCTTGCTTTCTTCAAGTGTTTTTTGTGGGGACAAAGGCAGATCGCATGAAAGTGTCCCTATTACCTCGTCCCCGGAGGCAATTGGAACGCAAAGGAAACTAAGATTTTTTCCTGAATTTTTTCCCCTACGATGGATTCGGTCCCGGAATGCGGGATCCTGAGAAACTCGCGGTATAATGGCCGGCCGACCTGTTTCCAGCACTCGTCCCGTAACACCATCTCCCCTCTGATAGCTCGGGCCATGACCTTCAATACATGCAATATCCCGTGCCGCATCAAATAAAAGGGCATCGCCGTCAGTAGAGGTCAGCATTATCGTGCCGCGATGCATCGACAGTTTGTCTTCAAGAATATTCAAAACTTCCAGCAGCATCTCGCGCTGCCCATAACGTTGTCCTAAAACCTCTGCTATGGCTTCCAAAGTGCAAATGATGTGTTCTTTTTTGTACATGTTTTCTTTCCTCATTGATTAAACACAAATGTTGTGCCAATTGTTCTTCTTGAAGATTCAATCAACCAGGAAAAGCCTTTTATCCAGGTTAGCCTGCATTTCTCACAAGCCTCCAGCGGTGCATATGCGCGGAAGGCAAACGCCGCTGTATTCGCATACGCGAAGTGCAGCCTGAGAAAGCAGATGCGCCGTTGGAGGCTTGCCCGAAGGGCAAAGCACCTTTTGTAAAAGTTGAAATATACTCTGGGAATTTACTAAAGTCTAATTAATTTATTATCATCAGTCACTAAATCCTTTTATCCTGATTCATGTCGTTGCTTTGTGAGAAATGCAGG
>Ga0207421_10009201_pt1 | contig 10042 bp, 9 predicted proteins | sample SodLakKL_010_SED_4_FD_187542 | JGI IMG/M metagenome (GOLD analysis project Ga0207421, IMG submission 187542) | Alkaline sediment microbial communities from Lake Tanatar, Kulunda Steppe, Russia - 8KL_010_SED (SPAdes) (version 2) | ecosystem: Environmental > Aquatic > Non-marine Saline and...
TTAAAGTTCTGATTTCTAATAAAGTATAATCGATAAAATTAATGTTTTTACTTCTTAATCCATGGAACCCTCATGTAATATTCATTATCTTTTGTGAACATATTGTTAATGAGGGTTTCATCTGAATATTTTATGGTTATTAAATTGATTAACAGTGATTTACATCCTTGAATGTTTGAACTTCATTAATTCTATTCCGATGGAACCCTCATGTAATATTCATTATCTTTTGTGAACATATTGTTAATGAGGGTTTCATCTCTATGCAATATAAATTTTAAGTTAAATTGATAATATATTTAATAATGAAGAGATACAGATATAATATCATCAATTGGATAGTTTTTTGCTTTTTAATTGATAATAGCCATATATATTCCCCAAACGCATTAAAATAGATACATAAGAATGAACAAATGCTATTCCGAATATTTCATTTTTACATTTAGGTTCATATCTTCTTCCAAAAAGAATTTTTTTATATAAAGTTTTTAGAATTGAACAAAAGAAACGAATAATTGATTTGATAATAGTAAATAAAAAATTAAGAATTAAACTTAAATAACCTATATTCCTGCCTTTGCTTATAAATATAGCAGGTTGTGCTTTAGCTACCCGCCATTGTTTATTTAGTAATTCACTATAAATACGAGCCTTTTTTTTAACCTCAGCATTTTCGCTGTAGTCAATTTTAAAACCCATATCAGTTGCTTTTTTGGTCCACATTAAATCTCCGCCAGATCGAATTCCTTCATCAAACATCCCTACCTTATCTATAACTTCTTTTTTTACAGCCAGATTAGCCGTTTTTGCGGCATTTTTTAATTCTATCGTTTCTTTCATTCGTATATTTGTTATGGAATCTAAGTATTCAGAAGCTGTTGGTTTATCACCCATAAAACGGAAAGTTACTTTCCCACCAATAAGATCTGCATTTGTTTTTTCAAATGATCCTTTAAAGGATTGCAGCCAATCATGCACGGGAATACAAGAAGCATCTAAAAATATCAGGTATTCACCTTTAGCTATTTCAATACCACGATTACGACAGGAATATGGGCTTGCCGGATAATTATTTTCATGCAATAGCTTTACTGATTCAAATTGTTTTGCAACACTGATTGTATTATCTGTTGAGCCATTATCAACTACAATAACTTCATATTTATCTTTAGGGTATATCTGATTTTCTAGTGCCTGTAAAACAAAATTCAAATCTTCAGCATCATTGTATACAGGTATTATGATTGAGAAGTGAATGCTTTTCATTTTTTTAGCTATAATTAAAAATATAAATCATTATTCTTCTATGTGACATGGGAATAAAGATGGTGATTCATCTTTTTTACCAACACTCCATTCAATTATATTTTGTAATCTGCTAATAATATAATCTTGCGAATAATAATTTTCAATATGTTTTCTGGCTTTTCTACCCATTTCACGTGCATTATCTTGATCCGAGATTAACTTGCTCATATAGGCAGCCATAGAATCAGCATCTTTTTCATTAATAAGGAAGCCAGTACTTTCATGAATTACAATATCCGAAATTCCAGCGTGATAAGTTGATATTACCGGCAAACCACATGCACCCGCTTCAGCAATAGAAACAGGGGAGCCTTCGCTATCGCCATCATGAGCAGTGATTGAGTGTTGTATATATGCGGAAGCATTTTTCATATATTCCTGAACGGTATCATGAGGCTGAACTCCTAAAAATTCTACTTTTTCATCTATGCCTAGTGCTGTTGATAAATCTTTGCAAGCATTTAATAAAGGACCGTCTCCAATCATTATTAATTTAATATCGGGATATTGTTTTTGAAATTTATAAAAAGCGAATAGAGTTATTTGTGGTGCTTTTTTTTCAACAAATCTACCTACTGAAAGAAAGTACTTTTTTGATTTTTCAACATGGTTAAACTGAAATTTGGATACATCAACACCACAAGGATTTATAAAGGTTATGTTGGGGTTTGCTCCTATTTCTATTAGAGCTGATCTCATATTTTTTGATACTGCAATAACTGCCCTGCAGGAACTAAACATTTTTTTATAATCGATCCAATTCTCTTGTACATCTGATTTTAAATGAGCATCGTAGCCATGGAAGTGAATTATCAAAGGGATATTACGTTTTTCACATATTCTGTATATTTTCGAAGCCGTTGTACCATATTCTGCTAAAACAACGTCTGGACGAATTTTTTTCAATACTCTTGAGAAATAATATTTGTATAGAATATTATTTTGTTTACCATATCTTTTTGCAAGCTTATTAGTGATTAATTGCAGATTGATTTTTAATTCACTAATGTTTTTATTGTATTTTGTGGGTGTTTCACCATGAATAAGGATGGTTTTGTCCTTCAATTTATTAGCATGATCCAATATGAATGTTTCACTTGGTTTAATAATTTTGGATTTTATGATTAGTGTTTTCATATATATTTGTCAAAAAATTGTTTATAGGGTACTGTTTAGTTGGCTTCTAATAAAATTTGCTAGATCATCAGGACCAGCATTTAAAGGAATCTTAATTAATTTAGGAGTTACGGATTGTAAGGCTTTATATAAAATTGAAGAACATTCTTCAACAAATGTTGATATTTTTGGAATTATTGGTCTTATGCTTGTACTATGCATAGCAAGGCTGTAATCAGTAAAAGGCTGTAATTCATTAAGTAGTATTGAGTTTGAACGTTCAATTATATTATCAATACTCACCGTTGATATCTCAAAACAAGGAGTATCAGAACGTTCAAGGTAGAAAAGATCAGTGAGTTTACCATTAAACTCAACATTTTTTTCCCCTAATAATTCTTCGGCCGATACTCGACGCTTAACTCCTTTTGGACCATTTTTTAATAATCTAATATGCCAAGATAATTTATCCAGTGGTGATCTGTCAGCCATTAGATTTTTTTCTAATAAAGGTTGTCCCATTATATTATATGCGTATATTTGCATATGTTTTGGAGTTCTCCATAAATAACCGTTTTTATCAATAAGTCCCAAATCATCACTTAAATATTTCCATTCATCCTCTAAAACAAGTTTTAACATTGCAGACGTTTTTCCAACACCCCCCCAAGCCATTAAAGCTATACATTTATCATTATTTTTCAAAGTGCTGGCATGTAGATAACATGCATCATGTTCTACAAGTTTAACAGCGGAAAGGTAGTCGAATATATTATACATGAAGTTTTTTGCATGTGTTTCTACAGGAGTCAAATAATTAAAATTCTTAAATTGATAAATTTTGTTTCTAAGTATACTTCTATTATAAATTTTTTCTTTATATCTAAGAAGGACTTTTAATTTTTTTTGCTCATCAATATAAACTTGATATTGCAGTGCACGATTATTAATTTGAAACTTGTTTTGCCCAATTAATATATTCTCCACCTGTACAAATTTCTCTAATGGTTGTATATCTGTAGTAAAAATGAAATCAATACTAGTATTACATTTATCTTTAATTTCAATCGATGAAAATTCATCAAACAAAGAATCTACTATTGAATTACTTCCTTCAATACTAAAATTTAATAAAGCTAGTTTATAATACTTTTTCATTATTAATAGGATAAAAAATTTCAAAAAACTTCATAAAAATAAAAATATGTAAACACAAATATTTATAATATTAAAACAATCTACAAAAAAATATCTTTTACTTAAATTTATATAATTTTGGTTGTTTTTATATAATATTAATATGCAGTGAATAATTGATGCCTTTTTGTAAAAGTGAAATCTAAATAGATTTATCTCTTTTTGATGACACGCTAAATTAACAATTTTGACTTAACTTGGTGTCCGAACAAATGTAGCAGGTTTAAACTTTGCTTTAAAGAATCTAACCGTGTTATTATAGCAACTGTTTTTTAAATAGTAGTTCATACACAATCAAGAATCTCCTTTTTACTTTATTAACATATCGCTGAAAAAAAAACATAAACAGTTTCGGTTGTGAATAAAACAAAATATAATCCTTAAAAAATTGGCCCCAAAGGCGATAATCACCGTATCTAAGTATTTTTTTATATCTGGTTTTTCGTTTATTAATGATAAAATGTAAAAGCTCTTTTGTTGTACCTTTTGGCACAGCTTCAATAAACTCAAGTAATCTTGAGGTTTTATATAGATTTTTTGTCAGCTTTGAATCAACCAAATACATATAATGCAAAACCTGAACATTTCTTTTTTTCAAAACACGATCACTGAATAACCACATTTGATCAGACCAGTTCCACATTCTGTCTATTCCTGCAAATCGTAGGTTGCTGGTTATTAACGCCTCGGCGAGTGAAGGTTGATCAAACCGCACCATTTTTTCTTTAAATAATCGCCTCCAATTATTAAAGAAAGCAGTAACCTCATTAGATTTTTTAAACGCTATTACTCCACTGTTCCAATAAGGCGTGTTATGCATACCCCTGCTTCCACAAAATAGAATAGTTCCTGTTTCGGCCTGCAACCCTCTGCCAACAGACGGGGCTATAAGTAAATCAAAATAACTTAACATAAAGTAAAAAGGTTCAAAAGACGCCAGCACTTCTGTATCACAATCAAGAAAAACCGATTGATCAAAAGGAGAAAGCTGATTAACAGCAATTTTATAATTGCGATTGGCTGTGTTCTCATCATCAACATAAATGTGCCAATCTTTACCTTGCTCCCAATAAGGTAATTTTTCAAGAAAACAATTATCAATATTTGTTAAGACACAGGCAGCTAAGCCAGGATTGTGTTTTTTTAAAGTTTTCAAAGAATTTAATGCCATGGCAAGATAAGGTGTTCCAAATGCAATATAAATAACACCCTGACCACCATTTTGTCCTTTTGATAGAAAGTGTAGATTTTTCATTAAACCAGTAAAAAGATATTTCAAAAATTATTTGTGTACACAGGCATCCTTGATTAACTCTAATATAAAGTTAATATTATGCATAAACGTATCGGTTTGATTATTATCAATTTCAAACACTCGTGGCTTCCCTTTTAGAACACCAATATCTTTTGCCGCTGTCTTTATAAATTCATTAGCCTGAAGCGAAGCCATCAGGGTTGTTTTTGGTTTAGCTTTTCTTAAATGACTTGTTTGCCGAGAAATGTTTATAAAAAACAATAAATATGGCTGATTTGTATTGTTTGATAACATACTTTTGAGGCGATTTTTTGCATTATAAAGATCTTTTTCGTAATATGCTATTGATCGGCATGTTGAATATGCAGCTTCGTCAATAATCACAATACCCGAAAGTCTTTTAACTTTCTTGTATGCATTGATACCTGCAAACATACGCTGTAACTGCATATAAAAAATATATAGAAAATCACTGGGCTTTTGGTAAAATGGGTTTCTGTCCATTCTTCTGATGGCATAGACAGATGTTTTTGGACGTCTTAAGCACATTAAAATACTATTAAACAAAAGATAAGCATTATATAAACATGTGGCTAAATTGCTTTTTTGCTGGTTCCTTTTCTTGCTGCTACCAAGAAGTTTGGGTTTAAAGTATTGAACCCTGTATCCTTCTTTTTGCAGAAGCTCCACACACTTCTTTGCCAGGGTTGTTTTGCCAGAGTTGGGTATACCTGCGAACTCCACTATTAACTTGTAAGTTTCTTGTTTTAGCATAATGGCATCTATAGATCAAGATTAAGCACTGAAGGAATTATTATCAACATTATCTAACATAGTTATATACGTCTATTGCAGGATATAAGACAGTGCTTTTATTCATGACATAAAGTCTCACTCCGCTTTTTTGGTACATAAAGTCTCTCAAGGCACAGATGTATTTTGGAACAGTGTTGGGCGACCTTTTTTTATCATTAAAAGTCTCCAGATTACTTGCTCCAAATTCAGGAAGTGAATATTTGTTTTTTATTTCAATGTATGGTGGGTAATCCCAAAAATGATCGGCTTTGTGCATATCTACACCACACAATACAATTTCTTTATATCCCATCTGATAACATAAAGAGATGATCAAACCAATGCTTACACGCCATTTGGGTACAATGTTAGTAACTTTTCCAAAAACAAAAAACCCAAGTGCTTCTGCATATTCAAACAATATAACTGGATCAAGTGTAATTTTGCTTTTGAATTGTAGTTCATTTAAGTAAAAAACAGGATTAGATTTTAGCAGATTTATTCTTTCATCGGTATAATCAAAAGAACCATTTGCAATTGAGCTGCCTTTAATAATAAATGGAATTTCTTTATATAAGGTGTGTTTATCAGAAAGAATATTTAACATTCTGTTGTTTGGAGCTTGAAAAACATATAATGAAGGTACAAACTCATGAGCAAACCAATAATTAAACCCGATTGAATCGCATGAGTTTATATGACTCCACTCCTCTTCAGAAATCTCATTTATACTTGGGCCACTACCCAAAATAAAAACCACATCACTTTTTTTATATTTGAGTATATTATTGTTTAGTGGCTCTCCATGCCATTTTATTGCCTCTTGTTGGCCTTTATGAAAAGCAACTATGTTCCTAATGGTTGTCTCATAGGCAAAAAGGTCTTCTGGAGGAAAATATTTTTTGGCTTTATTCTTGAATTGTTTAAGAAAAAAATTCATAAATTAATTAATTTCTGGGTTATTGTGTAATATTTGGTAAAAGGTTAAGCAACGCAACATTCAACTATCAAATGCGACATTGTTAATCATAAATTAGAAAAAATATTTAACGGTGAATTATAATCAAGTTTTTTTCTTGGTCTCATGTTTATTTCTTTTTGATATAAAAATATTTCCTGATTTTCTATAGAACTAAAATCCGATTTTTTAGGGATATACTGTCTTATTAATTTGTTTGTATATTCATTTAAGCCTCTTTCCCATGAAGAATACGGTCTTGAACAATAAAATTTAGTATCAAGTTTTTTCGAGATTAATTTATGTTCTGCAAATTCAAGTCCGTTATCAGCTGTTATCGTATGTATGAAATATTCTTTATCAGAAAATCTGCAATTTTTTATTGATGGTATAAACATCACATTAACATCATTAATCCTTTTCATAGTTAAATAAAAAGCATTTTTATGGCCTTTAGTTAGATAAGTAATCTCATGACTTCTCTGGGTCAATTTTTCAGCAAGAAGCTTTAATGAGGTTTCACCACCCCCGAAACTTTTATTAATATAGGGTGAGTCGTTATTATAAATTAATATATTCATTAAAAAAAATTGATTTAAACAAAGTATATTTATAAAATTATTTCCAAAAAATAAACAAATATTTGAGTTACTAGTGATTCATATTAAAAACTGGAATATCAGGATATAACAAAGTTTTTTCGTTAACTATTGATATCTCAACATTGCTTTTCTCATACATCCAATCTCTTAAAGCTTTTACGTAAACAGGCACAGTGTTAGGTGATCTGTTTTTATCTGTAAAAGTATTAATATTTGCTTTACCTTTATCTGGTAAGTTATATTTTTCTTTTACCTTAATATATGGTTCATAATCCCAAAAATGATCACTTGAATGCATATCCATTCCACATAATACGATTTTTTTATATCCCATTTGATAACTTAATACAATTAGCAAGCCCAATGTTCCTCTTAGTTTGGGTATAAAATTAGATATTTTTCCATGAGGCATTAAACCTAAAGCCTCAAAATAATTAATTAAAAGGTTCGGTTTAATAGAGCACCTAGAATGTACTGGATATTCACGCAAGTAATAAACAGGGTTATTTCTAAGCAATTCAAAATTTTTGTTACCAGTTAAATTATTTACTCCTTCCTTTGCAAATTTACTACCTCTAATAATAAAAGGTGTTTCTTTATAAAAGTCATATTTGTCATTAAATATATTTAACATTCTTTCATTAAACTTCTGAAATACATACATGCTTGGAACAAAATCATGAATAAACCAATAATTAAATCCAATCGAATCATGAAGCTTTATGTATTCCCATTTTTTATTAGTAATATCATTTATACTAGGTCCACTACCTAGTATAAAAATTGTATCACTTTTTTTAAATTGCAAAATTTCGTCAGAAAGTAGTTTGCCATACCACTCTGTTGATTTAATAGAGTTTTCATGCATTCCTACTAACTCTTTTACAGTATATTCAAATCCATGCTTATCAATAATTCTCTTAGTTGGAAACAGGATATTTCTTAATTTATTTGCAATATTTTTTACCAATGTGATCAAATTTTAGCGGATTTCTTTCTACAATTAGTGATTCAATTCCATTTATAAATTGATAAAGCGGTACTTTATAGACATAAGAATCTATTTAGGGTTAAAATAATTTTCTTATAATTGGAAGCCTTCGAACTCTCCGCAAGAACTTTCTTAGCTTAGGATAGCCGGAAATAGCAACTCTTGCGCCAGCAACAATTCCGACAGAAGATTTTGAAGAATTTGTATAATTTGAAGAATTTGAAGAAAGCAATTCCGCAACAAGTTGTGCAACCTTATTATAAGACACACAATCTCGGTTTAAGCCACTGTTATCATTGTTAGCTACTGGCTTAGGCTTCGGAAATAAGTCTTCTGGTACTCCATCAAAAAATAGATCTGCAACTTTTTGATTGGAATGTCTATATTTATCTAAAAAATTTTTTCTCTCCTCGTCCGAAAAATAAGAATAGCTCCCTAATTGCTTTTTTGACATTGTCTTTTGGAGCGCCTTACGAAGTTGTTTTTTAGAAGTTTCATCTAAAATTTGATTTGCGTGTAGAGCAACATTAAGAGCCTCGCAGGAATAACTTGGATTTTCGTGTTTTTTACTTGCATTGAGTATTTTAGTACTGCCGATAATTTCTCCAAAGTCCTTCAGAAGTCCATATTGAATAGCATTATCATATGACCTTACAATAACATTGCTTTTCCCAAAACAGGACATCCAGTCTTGTAGCATTTGACTATAATTGAATTCCCTACCTGGTTCAAATTGAGAAATAAACTCTTCGAATTTTAATGAATTTCCTTCATGTATTTTTTGTGTATATAAAGACTCAATTATTTCATCTTGACGCCGCAAATAAACAATAATTTTTACATCATAGTGTTTTAGTGCATCACACAACATTGTCGCAACTACCCTTGAATTCATATAACCAATACTTGGGTTGCCAATTAAAGCTTCTGAGCTTATTATTTTTTTTGACGATTGCCCTGAACGCTTAATACTGTTATTTATCCACTGTGAAAATATTCTAACAAGTTCTTCTTTATAATTTTGAGCTTTCATCAGCTCCTTTACTTTAGTTGGTTTACCAAGATATTCCCACCCTTCTTGGACACCTAACTTGCTGGTCTCTCGCAGTGCACGTTGAATAGTGGTTGAACCAGTTTTATGCGTTCCAATATGAACATATATAGTCATAGAGTTCATTTTATTTTATAATCACAAAATTTGTTAACAAATAAATATAAACTTAACCAGTGATTTTAAAAATTGGGAGTATTATAAAATTATAAGCAAAATATCTTTTTGCATTTTAAGAATTTCGCCATACACTAGGATTGGTTTCTCGAAAAAAACGTTGAAACTCATAAGCTTCTTTACGGTCAATTTCCCATTCTTTTGCACGTTGCAAAGTATTTTTTTCCTTTGAAAACTTTTCTTTGCAAAAAGGAGCTAGCCGTTTTAGTAAGTCCTATATGAAATACTAGGTCTATCATTTTATTATTATCATTTTAGCTTAATTAAAATTTAAAACATTTACAATTTTATGCAATTAATAAAAAATGAGTTTATACGAATATTTTTCTGGTATACAACATTTTCTTTTTTTTGTTAATCTAAATTCGTAAATTTAAAAGCTTCCCCTCGCTCCAAATTCTCTTTCGCTTTTTTCCCCAACACCTCATCATAATACTTCGGATGCACCCCATAACCCGGCCTAATAGAACGAATATTTTCTTCCGTAAAAGCTTCGCCGGCTTTTGTATCTTTAACTACAAATAACGAACGCCTTCTCAGCTTATCTTTTTCAGAAACTTCATAACTGACTTTTCCCAATGCTTTTTCA
>Ga0207421_10009202_pt1 | contig 10042 bp, 14 predicted proteins | sample SodLakKL_010_SED_4_FD_187542 | JGI IMG/M metagenome (GOLD analysis project Ga0207421, IMG submission 187542) | Alkaline sediment microbial communities from Lake Tanatar, Kulunda Steppe, Russia - 8KL_010_SED (SPAdes) (version 2) | ecosystem: Environmental > Aquatic > Non-marine Saline and...
CGCCTCCGTCGCCTCGAACTCCGCGTCGAGCAGCTCGCCCAGCCCGCGGCCCCCGAGATACGACAGCGCCTCGACCCCCGTCTCCGGAACCGTCACGTCCTCGCGCGAGCGGGTGCGAACAAGCGTGACGAGCTTGTCGCGAGCGCCGGCGCGGTAGAGCTGGAGCTGGGAGTGCTGGTCGGTCGCGCCGAGCGCCCGGACGGGCGTCTGTCCGCCGCCATCCTTGCCGAGGCTCTCGGCCCAGAGCTGGGCGAACCACTCGGCAAAGCGCTCGAGCCCCTCCGCGTAGGGCATCATGACGGTACTCGTCGCGCCACGTCGTTCGAGTGCGTGGCTGACCGCACCGTAGGCGTAGGCCGGGCAGTCGAACAGCGAGTCGGACAGCGCGTCACGCCCCTCACGGCCGCCCTCGAGAACCCCCTCGACGTCACCTCCCTGGATCGCGAGGGGAACCAGCCCCACGCCAGAGAGCGCCGAGAACCGTCCGGGGACGCCCGCGGGCACGTCGAGTGCCGGCAGCTCGTGCCGACGGACGAGCTCGCGGAGCGGGCCCTCGGGGCCGGTCGTCACGACAGTCCGGTCGGTCCAGTCGACCCCGGCGGCATCCATCGCCTCACGGACGACAAGGAAGTTCGCCAGCGTCTCGGGCGTGGTCCCCGACCGGGAGACAACGTGCACCGCCGTCTCCGAAAGCGACACCGACTCGAGCGTGGCACGGACGTGGGCCGGGTCGACGTTGTCGAGCACACAGTGTGCGGACGGGTCGCCGACTGCCTCCGTCAGCGTTGCGGCCCCGAGGGCGCTCCCCCCGATACCGACCGTCAGCACCGTCTCGCTCTCGCGAAACGGCTCGGCCACGCGACGGATCGCCGCCCCGTCGGTCGTCCCCGGGAGGTTCAACGCGGCGTAGCCGAACTCGTCGTTCTCGCGGCCGGCCGCGATGCGGTCGTGCGCCTCCGCCACGCGCTCGTCGAGCCTCTCGAGCGCCGCGCTGTCGAGGCCGGGCTCGGCGGTCTCGACGAGGACGTTCCCGATATCTACGTTCATACCTCCCGCTCGCGGCCCTCCGGGTTAGTGTTCACGGCTCGGAGGTGACGGCCGTCACGCTGTCGTCCCAGCCGAAACCGCGAAATGTGCTCGCCTGCTACGGACGGGCATGAGCGACGACGATTCCGAGGACGTAGACGAGCTCGCGGCGATGTACAACCGTGACGCCGGCTCCAGCGCCGCAGCGGAGACCGACGATCAAGCGGGCGACAGTTCGGACGAGTCATCGACAGACAGCTCCGACGAGCCGGCGCTCTCGGCGCCGACGGTCGAGCCCGCCACCGGCGAGCTCGAGGAGGTCACGGGAACGTTCTACGTGAAGTACGCCCAGCAGACCTCCGTGACCCTGCACGACGTCGAGACGGCGAAAATCTGCACGCTCATCGAGAACCCGGGCTTCGAACGTCACGAGATCGTCGAGGGGAGGCTCAAGGCCCAGCCGCCGATGGGCGTCTCCTACCTCGTCGAGGAGCTCGACGCCCACTACGCCGTCCCCGTCGAGTTGAGTGCGGAAGCGCCCACGAGTCAGGTGCGAGACATCGCGGCCGACCTCGAGGTCGGCGACGCGCTTGCGATCGAACGCGAGGGGAAAGGCGAGATCCACATCATCCGCCTCGAACCCGAGCAGACGAGCGCAGCGGCCGAGGGCCTGCTCGACGACGAGATGACCTACAAGAACGCCGCACGCTACGACGACGTCGAACGCGTCGAGCTCCGAACCGACGAGGAGCGCGGGATCGTCAGCGTCCGCTACCTCCCCTGACCGCGCTGTGAGCGCCTACTCGACCCGGGGCGGATCGACGGCCTCCCCACGGAACAGCCGCGTATACCGCACGAGCTCCGTCCCGAGCGTCTCGCACCGGTCACGGTAGCCCTCGTCGACGAGTTCGCCGTCTTCGATCTTGCCGCTTACGCTCGGAATCGACACCTGGTAGGGAAGCGGGTGGGCGCGAACCCACGCACAGATCGTCTGCATGTGTAGCGTTGCCGGCGTCGGAAACCGGCCGCCAGCGACGACGAGCAGCCCGACCGGCTTGTCCTCGAACTCCTCGAAGCCACAGTAGTCAAGTGCGGTCTTGAGCACCGACGACACAGAGCCGTGGTAGATCGGCGTCGCGAGGACGATCCCGTCCGCCTCCCTGACCCGTCTGCGCAGCTCGGGGACTTCGCCCGCGTCCTTCTCGTCGGCGTCGTACAGCGGTAGCTCGTACGCTCGCAGATCCAACAGCTCGGCCACTGCGCCCGCGGCCTCTGCCGCAGCGAGCGTGTGTCCAAGCGCAACCCGGGTCGTGCTCGCGCTGCGGAGGCTGCCACAGATCCCGACGACCCTCGGAGCGTCTGTCATCGTTCCCGTACTCGGGCCCCCGATCATATAGCTGCTTGCTGATACCGCTGGACGTGATCTATGTACGTTCCACGAGAGGGAGCGGGCATCAAAACCACGAGCCTGCAAAACGGCGGACACCACGACAAGCCGAGAACATCCTCAAGCTGGAGCGACGTCGGATTCGTCGGGGCCGTCAGCTATCACGCCGATATCGATCTCGACGTGGTCGTACCAGACAGTCGGTCGCTTCGTATGTCCGGTATCTTCGAGATCGACGAGTCCGAGTTCAGCGAGGCGATTCACCGCGGTTGAGACGTTCTTGATGTCGCGGTCGGTAAGCCGGGCCAGTTCCCGGACGCTTTCAGGTTCGTGATTGGCAATTGCACGGATGAGTTCGAGATTCTTCGCACGCACGACTCGTTCCAGCGCCTCTTCGTCGGGAAGACTGAGGACGTACTCGTTGTCCAGCTGGTCGGTGCCGGCAATCTGACGGACATCTTCGATCGCCGCCTCGAAGAATTCGTCAGTCGATTCGACCGTGATGTGGAGCGTATTTGTTGTCATGAGTGCGGTGAAACGTGGTCGGGAAGTTCGCGGATGAATCGGTGGAGCAGTGCTTCGACGCCTGGGAAGTCTATCTCCTCCAGGTCGGTACCTTCGTGGCGCTCGTGAACACCGTGGTGGTTGTCGTACCGGAGGATCGGCTCATTGTTCTTCTTCCGGCCGTAGTGAAACGCATACTTGATTCCCTCGGGGAATTTCTCGGACGCTGGAACCCGAAGCACGCGAATTCGGACGATCTCCTCGCCAAAATCACGCCGCCGATCACGAACGACCTCAACGTCATCGGGTTCATCCATCCACGCTTGATGGTTGGCCCGCCATCAAAATAACTGTGTTGGTGAACATACCAACAACCTGGCGACGTGCGCCACTCTTTAACAGCTCGATATTAGTTCCGTCAAGAGAGTGGCGACCAGAGACGTTTCGAGGTCACCGACGATGCGACCGCCGACACGGTCCGGGAGTTTATATCCGAAAACGGGACCAGCGGTCCTATGGCACCAGCAAACTGCCTGGCCCGCCGAACCGTACTCAAAACAGCCGCCGCCCTCGCCGTGGGAGGGGCCGGCCTCTCCGCGACAGCGGCAGCCGACGACGCACCCGCACAGACCGAAACGCACGAAACGCTCGAACAGGCCGAAGTTCACGGCGCGCCCACGCAGGCCGACCCAAGTGGCGTGTCCACGCAGGCTAACTCAAACGACGCGCCCACGCAGGCTAACTCAAACGACGCGCCCACGCAGGCTGACTCAAACAACGCGCCTGCGGTCGAGACCGGCGTCTTCGACGGGACCGTCGATCGGATCGTCGACGGCCAGCACGTCGTGATTCTCGTCGAAGACGGCGGGCAGGTCATCGACCAGGTCGTCGAACCCCGAGACGCGCTGCCGACCGTCGAGGAAGGCGATTCCGTCGGCGTCTGGCTGGTCAACGGCGAGGCACGCGCGGTCTGGCCCCGGTAGGGAACCGCATCCTGCGGGGCGCGGCTGTGATCATTCCTCGCCGAGGCGTTTCGAGAGCCGATCGAACCGGTCCTGTGCGGCCTCCCGGCGCTGGCGCTCGGTATCCGGCCGGTGAGAAAAGGCGACCGGCTCTCCGTCGACGAGGCTGACGTCGAAGACGGCGCCCTCGTGCCGGCCCGCCTCGGGGAGTTCGTCGACCGGCACGGTCAGTTGATCGCACACCTCGCTGTCGGATTCGAGCAGAACGACCGCGGTCTCGCCGTCGACGATCCTGTCGACGACACCACTGGCCTCGGTCATCCGACCGCCCCCAGCAGTGCGGATGGTCCCGAAGACGCAGCAGGGGGAGCGAGCCAGCCATCCGGGCTGAGGCTGTAGCTCTCGTCGTCGCCGTCGGGTGCGAGGGCTGCAATCTCGTCGGCGTCGGTCGGTTCGTCGGCGTCGGTCTCGACAGAGACGTCGCCAGCTCCGTCGACGACGAAGACGATGTCGCCGTGGATGCCGGTCCAGTAGGTCTCGACCCCGTGGTCGGCGAAGCGCTCGAGCACCTCGTCGTGTGGGTGACCGAACTGGCTCTCGAACGCGCTCGAGATGACGGTCATCTCGGGGGCAACCGCCGACACGAACGGCTCCGTCGAGGAGGTCGACGAGCCGTGGTGGCCGGCGTGGTAGAGGTCGGCTTCGAGCTCGTCCGGCCACGCCTCGAGCAGTCGCTCTTCGGCGTCGGCCTCCGCGTCGCCAGTCGTCAGATAGCGGAACTCGCCGAACTCGATCGCGAGCGTGACGCTGTTGTAGTGGAGATCGGTGCCGCCGTCTTCCGCGGGTGGGTTGAGCACCGTCACGTCGACCCCGTCGAACGGCAGCTCGTCGCCCTCGATCACCTCGAACAGCTCGACGTCGAACGCCTCGATCGCATCGAGGTAGTTCTCGTAGGTCTGTGTGTCGTGGGCGACGCCCGAGTCGTACGCTGCGCCGATACCGTCGCCGTGCTCTTCGAAATGCTCGATGAGCGCCGCGTGCCCGCCGATGTGGTCCGCGTGAGCGTGCGTCGCCACGAGGTGGTCGATCCGGTCGATCCCCTGCGCTTCGAGGTAGGCGATGACCGGCTCGCCGTCGTCACGCCAGTCGCCCGTGTCGATCAGCATCGTCTCGCCGCCGGGAGCGACGAGCAACGTCGCGTCCGCCTGGCCGACGTCGATGTGGTGTAGTTCGAGCGAGCCGTCGGCGTCGGTCGCCCCGTTCGCGTCGTCTGTGCCGCCTGTCTCGCTGGCGTCGTCCGTGTCGTCCGATCCGGTATCGTCATCCGCACCGACAGCGTCGCCGCCGTCAGCGGCGTCATCTTCCACGACCTCGAGGTCGTCCCCGTCGTCGATGTCGTCCAGACAGCCTCCCAGTGCGACGAGCGAGACGACGACACAGACGAGTAGTAGCCGGCGCATACCCGCAAAACGGCCGTCGCTCACTTGGCGTTATCGGCAGCGCGAGTGACCGTCCCGGGTTCTGGATCGGGGTCGACACCGTTTCCCGAGCGTACCGGCGCCCGTCTACGCCCCCGTCATCGCTTCGACCGCCTCGATCCCGACGGTTCGGTCGAACGTCTCCCGGAGCGTTCCGGGTGTGGTCGTCGTCTCGAGCGTCGCGTCCACGGTGACCACCGTCGCCGAGAGCCCGGGCTCGATTCCCCGCAGCCGCTCGACGGTCGCGCGTTCGACGCCCTCGGTTCGGCTCAGGCGCTGTTCGGCCTCGGCCGCGAGCCCGCCGTCGGCGTGTCGTGGGACTCTGACCGCGACGACGGCGGTGATCTGTGCCTGTTCCGTCTGGGTTGTGAGTGTCATCTGCTCTTCTTCTGGAGGGGATCGTTCTACTGGCAGTGCGTCAGCGTGGGCAGGCACCACAGCGGAGCGCCTGCACGGGAGACAGCCGAGAGCCCCGTGTTCCCCCGCCCCGGACGGGTACTCCGTGTGGGGGCCAGGTTATGGGGCAGAAAGCGCGGCAAGAGCCGAAATCGGGTTCGTCCCGATCGCCGGGTTTGCGTCGGTGGCAGTCACCGTCGCACTCTTGCAGAGCCGCGCCGCTTTGGCGAACGCGGACATCATGAGAGTGAGTGCGGTCATTGTGATGCCACCGATGTTCGGACGACTGTCACTCGGCCAACGTATTAACTCTATCTCGAGAATGTGACGCACACCCATCCAGGGCCCGCCGTCGAGCTACTCTTTTGCTTTCAGGTTATGAACGACGTCGAGCCGGTCGACGATCTCGGCCGTCGGTCCGATCGCCGTCGCCAGCGCCTCCGCGGGTTTGTACGCCATCGGCGCTTCGTCGAGGACGGCGTCGACGACGGATTCGGAGTAGACGCCGTCCATCGCCTCCTCGAACGCCTCGACCGAGAGCGTCTCGTGGGCCTCCCGGCGGCCCATGATCCGGCCCGCTCCGTGGGGAGCGGTTTCGTTCCACTCTGGGTTGCCCTTCCCGCGGGCGAGAATCGACCCCTCGGCCATGTTCAGGGGGATCACAAGGCGCTGTCCCTCGCGCGCTGGTGTTGCGCCTTTCCGGATCGTCAGATCGGTGAAGTCGATGTAGTTGTGGACCGACTGGAAGCCGTCGACGGGCTCGACGCCGAGCGCCTCGCAGATGGCGTCGGTCATCAGCTCGCGGTTCCAGCGGGCGTACTGCTGTGCGAACAGCATGTCTACGTAGTAGCCGTCCGCCTCGCGTTCGTCGAGCCAGTCGAGCGCGTCGTCGCGGTCTCCGACTGCGTCCGCCGGCCGACCGAGTGTGTTGAACACCTCCTCGACGGCTTCCCCGTCGAAGTCGCGTCGGATCGCCTCCTTGCGCAGGTGTGACTCGCCCTTCCCGCCGGTGACCCACTCGTACAGCTCGCCATCGCTCACCGCGCCGGGATCGAACTTCAGGTACCCGACGTACTCCTCGGGAATCGCGTCACGGATGGCGTCGGCCTCGCGGTACTGGCTGGCGCGGCGCTGCCAGAACTCGGCAATCGACTTGCCGAGATAACGCGAGCCGCTGTGGACGATCAGCCAGTGCTCCCCTGACTCGCGGGCGCGGGCGAACTCGATGAAGTGGTTGCCACCGCCGAGCGTCCCCGCGCTGGCGATGACGTGACCGATCCCCTGGCGCTGGGCGGCGAGCACCCGGTCACACAGCGACTTGACGTACGCGCCGTCGTAGCCCGAGAACTCAAACTGGACCGGGTCGACCGGCCGGCCGAAGCGTTCCTCGAACGCGCTCGCGAACCGGTCGAACGTCTCGTTCGCGCGCTCGAAGGGGAACTCCTCGATCAGGTGGACGGCATCGTCGTAGTCGTGGACCTGCCGCCCCATCGGGACGACCTCGCGCACGCGACGCTCGCGCTCGGGGCCCTCGAGCGGGAGCGTCGGGAGCTTCGTCGCGGCCATCCCACAGCCGACGTCGACACCGACGACGTTCGGGACGACACGGTCGGGCAGCGGCATGCTGAAGCCGACGGGCGAGCCCGCACCCACGTGTGCGTCGGGCATCACCCGGACCGGCTCGGTGAACGCCGGATGGTCGAGCAGGCGCTGGATCTGCTCGATGCAGTTGTCTTCGATGAGCGACTCGTCCCCGACCATGATCCGGGCCGTCGTGTGCTCACCGTCGAGCTCGATCACCATTCCGAGACGTTTGTCGGTCGATACGTTTGAACCTGTCTGTCCCGTAGCAACACACCTCTCCACGGGGGGGCTATGATCCGCAATCGCGTGGCGAGGCGTCGCACGGACGGCTCGCTTCGAAAGCGCTTTAGGGGCTGCTCGGACAGTATGATGTACAGCCTGTGCGGGGTTGATGAAGCTCCCAGCCGGAACAGGACTTCACCGCCGAGAGGCGGACGCGACGCTCGTCGCGGACGGCGGGGGAGTGTGAGCCCGCGCACGGGAGGTGAGCCACAATCATGTCAGTGTACGTTGATTTCGACGTTCCCGCTGACCTCGAGGACGACGCGCTCGACGCGCTCGAGGTCGCCCGGGACACAGGAACAGTAAAGAAAGGGACGAACGAGACGACGAAGGCGATCGAGCGCGGCAACGCGGCGCTCGTCTTCATCGCCGAGGACGTCCAGCCCGAAGAGATCGTGATGCACCTTCCCGAGCTCTCGGCCGAGAAGGACGTTCCGTACCTCTTCGTCGAGGCACAGGACGACGTCGGCCACGCCGCCGGTCTCGAGGTCGGCAGCGCGGCCGCGGCGATCACCGACGCTGGCGAGGCCAGCGCAGACGTCGAGGATATCGCCGGGAAGCTCGAGGAACTCCGGTGAGGTGACCACGGATGAGCACAGACGACTCACCGAGCGGTTCCACGCCGGCTGAGGTCATCGAGCTCGTGGGCAAGACCGGGATGCACGGCGAGGCCATGCAGGTCAAATGCCGCATCCGAGAGGGCTCGAACAAGGGCCGCATCATCACGCGGAACGTGCTCGGCCCCGTCCGCGAGGGTGACGTCCTGCAACTGCGAGAGACGGCACGCGAGGCCGACACCATCGGAGGTCAGTGATGGTTCAGAACCGGATCTGCGACTACACCGGCGAGGAGATCGAACCCGGGACGGGCAAGATGTTCGTCCGGACCGACGGCACCGTCCTCTGGTTCAAGGACTCCAAAGCCGAGAAGAACTACCTCCTCGGACGGGAGTCGCGCGACCTCGAATGGATCGGCTACGAAGAGACCGACGCCGACGAGGCAGACGACGCAGAGGAAGAAGCGGCCGAAGAAGATGCTGGAGCCGACGCTGAGGACGCTGAAGAAGCAGATGTTGAAGACGCCGAAGACGCTGAAGGCGACGACGTCGAGGACGCTGAAGACGCCGAAGCCGGGGACGAAGCGGCCGAAGAAGATGCTGAAGGCGACGCTGAGGACGCTGAAGAAGAAGCCGACGCTGAGGACGCTGACGAAGAAGCCGACGCTGAGGACGCTGACGAAGAAGCCGACGCCGACGAAGCTGACGCAGAAGCCGGGGACGAAGCCGACGCAGAAGCTGCGGAGGAAGCCGGTGACGAAGAGGCTGAGGAGGCCGAAGCATGAGTGCCGAGCGGACGTTCGTGATGGTCAAGCCGGACGGCGTCCAGCGCGGGCTGGTGGGCGAGATCATCTCGCGTCTCGAAGACCGCGGGCTGAAGCTCGTGGGCGCGAAGTTCCTCGAGATTGACCGAGAGCTCGCACACGAGCACTACGGCGAGCACGCCGAGAAGCCCTTCTTCGACGACCTCGTTTCGTTCATCACGTCGGGCCCGGTGATGGCGACCGTCTGGGAGGGCCAGGACGCGACGCGGCAGGTCAGAGCGATGATGGGCGAGACTGACCCCGCCGACTCCGCCCCCGGCACCATCCGCGGCGACTTCGGGCTCGACCTGGGACGCAACGTCATCCACGGCTCCGACCACGAAGACCCCGGTGCGAACGAGCGCGAGATCGCGCTGTTTTTCGACGACGACGAGCTCGTCGACTGGGACCGTATCGACGACCCCTGGCTCTACGAGTAACGCCCCGACAGTTTCACAGCCCGCACATTTCCGGGTGTTTTATCACCGCTCCGCTCGCGTACAGTAAGTATGCTCTCCAGACGGACAGTTCTCGGGCGGCTAGTCGGCACAGTCATCGGTGGAACGGTCGCAGCCAGCGCTGTCGCAGGAAAGACGGCCGCGACCACGGGAGCGTCGTCTGACCCGCGCCGCGCGGACACGCTGACGACCGTCCACGCGAGCGTCGACGCGTCGGTTCTCTCCGCGATCGGCGTGCCGGAGCCGCTCGCACCGTCCGTCGCCGAGTTCGAACGATCCAGCGCCATCTCCCTCGGCGACCTCACCAGCGTTTCCGGCAGCGTCTCCTTCGAAGGCGAACGCCTCCACGACGGGTGGGCGCTCGCAGCCGGGCAGTTCGACGTCGAAGCGGTGACCAGCGCCGTTCAGGAGACCGAACCGCAGTTCGAACGCCCAGCAGCCGGTCGCTCAACCGAGAGCCGTTCCGACGGCGGAGCCGGACAGAGAGCGACGCTCGTTCTCGAAGACGACCCCATGGTGACGGTTTCGATCGCGCCGTCGCAAGTCGCGGTCCGGACGGGCGAACAGGCGAGCACACCGTTGGCTCCTCAGACGTTCGCACCCGCC
>Ga0207421_10009203_pt1 | contig 10040 bp, 10 predicted proteins | sample SodLakKL_010_SED_4_FD_187542 | JGI IMG/M metagenome (GOLD analysis project Ga0207421, IMG submission 187542) | Alkaline sediment microbial communities from Lake Tanatar, Kulunda Steppe, Russia - 8KL_010_SED (SPAdes) (version 2) | ecosystem: Environmental > Aquatic > Non-marine Saline and...
CAGGGCTGCCGGCCTGGGCTGCTGACCTGGGCTCCTGTCCTGGGCTGCTGTCGTGGGCTGCTGTCGTGGGCTGCGATCCACTCACCCGAGCGGCGTGAGCTCACCGGTGTCGCGGCGGTGCAGGTAGCGCAGCAGCCCGGCGGCGTTCGCGCCCGTGTCGTTGAGCAGTCGGATGCGGGGATCGTCGCCGTCGGTGCCGTCCGTGGCGGGCACCGGGAAGCGTTGCTGGAGGGTCTCCGCCACGTGGTCCAGTTCGTGGGAGCCCGTCAACCCTCCCGCCCTGGCCACCTCACGTGCGGCCGACGCCACCTCGACCCACTGGCGGAGCTGGTCGCCGGCGTCAGCGAGCACCGCATCGGCCGGCTCCACCGGCCCGTAGTGGGCCAGGTAGACCCGGCTCGGGCCGCGTTCCCGATAGCGCGCAAGGGAGTTGAGGGCCGCGTCGAGGTGGAACTCCGGTGGGGGTGTCGCCGGTCGCAGCTGCTCCATGCCCGGCAGTTGCACGCCGACGGAGTCCCCGGCGAAGACCGCGCCGGTCGCCTCGTCGAACACCCCGAGATGGTGCTTGGCGTGCCCGGGGGTGTGGATCAGTTCCAGTTCCCGTCCACCACCGAGGTCGAGTTCATCGCGGTCGGCGATGCTGATGATCCGCTCCGCCGGCACCGGGGTACAGGCACCGTAGACCTGGTCGAACAGCGGGCCGTAGACCCGTGCGGAGGAGGCGTTCAGCCGCTCCGGGTCGACGAGGTGGCGCGCCCCGTGCTCGGAGACCACGACGTGCGCCCGGGGGAAGGCGGCAGCCACGTCCCCCGCGCCACCGGCATGATCGAGGTGGATGTGGGTCAGGACCAGGTACGCGAGGTCGTCAGCCCCGAGCCCGAGCGCCTCGAGGGCGTCGAGGACGCTCTGGACGGTGAGCGCAGGACCGCACTCGATCAGCGCCGGCCGGGGGGCGTCGATGAGGTAGCCGGCCGTGACGTCGGTCATCCCCGCGGTCAGGGTGTCGATCGCCACGATGCCGTCAGCATGGGTGGTGATCGGTGGCGCCGGTCGCGAACCACCCGTGCCGTCGTCTGCTGCCTCGACCATCACGATCCTCCTGCTCAGGTGCCTTCGGTCACATCGGGGTCGTCCTCGTCCTCCTCCTCGGTGGGGTCGTCCTCGGAGAGGACGTGCTCACCGGGCAGGGCCACATGGAGGACCGCCTGCCCGGGCTGCACCAGGGGCAGGGTGGTCGACCCGATCACGTAACCCGCTTCCTCGGCATCGACGCTGGCGCGCTCCGCACCGAGGGGGCTCGAGGTCGTCCACAGGGGTTGGCCGGCCTCGACACGCTCACCCGGCGTCACGTGCAGTTCGAGCACACCGCCACGTTCCGCGCGCAGCCAACGGGAGGCGTCGAGCACCATCGGCTCGGAGCTTGCCGGTGGCGGCGCGGACGTGGTCATCTCCAGGCGGGCGAGCACCCGCTGGATGCCGCGCAGCGCCACATCGATGGCGTCGGCGTCGAAGCGCAGCGGCTGTCCGCCCTCGTAGGTCAGCACGGGAACACCCTGCTCCAGGGCGACGGCGCGGAGCGAGCCGGGGCGCAGCTTGGCGCGCAGCACGAAGGGTGCACCGAAGGTCGTCGCCAGGGCCAGTGCCCGCTCGTCCTCGGCGATGCGGACCTGTGGCACGTTGATGCGGTGGTTGGCGGCGGTGTGCAGGTCGATCCCGGCGTCGCTGTCGGCGATCACCTCGTCGGTGAGCAGTCGCGCGATGCGGGCGGCCATCGAGCCGCCGTGGGAGCCGGGGAAGGACCGGTTCAGGTCGCGGCGGTCGGGCAGGTAGCGCGAGCCGAACTGCACCCCCAGCACGTTGACGATGGGGACGACCACCAGCGATCCCGCCACACCCAGGGGGTCGACGCTGTCGAGCAGGCGGCGGCAGGTCTCGATGCCGTTGAGCTCGTCGCCGTGTACGGCCGCGGTGATGAACACCCTCGGCCCGTCCTCCGCGCCGTTGAGCACGGCCATGGGCAGGGTGGTCCGGTCGCCGGTGTAGGACTCCGAGGCCAGCGGTGCGATGTCGCGGCGCTCGCCGGGCTCCACGGTGACCCCTGCGATGGTGACGGGCCCGCCGGTCATCGCTTGCGCCGACGGGGCCGGGTCGTCGCGACGTAGCCGTTGGCCGGATCCACCAGGCACCTGCCCTCCATGGTCAGACGCCCCAGCAGCATGCGGAAGTTCATGCCCGACCGGTCCGTGAGGGTGATGTCGGCCTCCACGTCCACCGGCCCGCACAGGATGCGGGTGCGGACCACGGGACGCACCTCGGCACGGGCACCGGTGTCGCGGACCCGGCGATGACCGATGATCGGTGCCTCGACCTCGTGGTGTTGGGGGGCGCGCTTGGTGCCGAGGACCACGTCGAAGCGCACCATCGGTGTCGGCGCACCGCTGACCGGATCGACCTGCTCGCCGATCTCGGACAGCTCGGTGACGTGCAGCGCGCTGGAGCGCGCTCCGGTGTCGAGCTTGGCCCGGAGATCGAGCCCCCACGCCGGCAGGGAGACGTACTCCTTCCAGCCGAGCACGGGGAGAGCGGGTGGGCTGGTCACGGTCGGAACTGCTCCTGGTGGTGTGGTCCGAGCCTAGGGGAGCCCGCGCCGACGCCGCGGGGTGTGGAACGGGTCACGGCGGTGTCGTCGGCGCCAGGAGTCGAGCACGAGGAGCAGCACTATCCCGGCGATGAAGCCACCGATGTGGGCCTGGTAGGCGATCTGCTCGGAGCCGGGGGTATCCGCGGTGGCGAACTGCAGCACGAACCACACGCCCAGCAGCAGCCACGCCGGCAGCACGACCACGGCGACCACCACCAGCCACCGGACGATGCGGATCCCCGGCAGGACGAGGGCGGCGAGGTAGAGCGGGAAGGGCGCCAGGGCCAGGATCTGCGCCCGGGGGTAGAGGATCAGGTACGCGCCGAGCACCGCGGAGACCGCCCCGGAGAAGCCGATCAGCGGCACGATCGAGTCGGGACGCACGGCGACGTAGGACAGCGTCGCGGCGGCGGCACCGACGGTGGTGAACAGCAGGAAGCGCGCGTGGCCGAGGCGGTCCTCGACGTTGTTGCCGAACACGATCAGGTAGAGCAGGTTGCCGATCAGGTGTCCGAGCCCGCCGTGCAGGAACACCGAGGTGAACAGCGACAACGCCACGTTCTTGTCCGGCGCGTCGGCAGCGCACGCTCCCAGTAACTGCTCGAGCTCACCCGCCGACAGCGGGGTGAGCGTGGTCAGCTCCCGCGGGATGGCCCCGAAGCGGTAGATCAGGTGGGTCTCCGCACAGCCCGTTGCAGGGACCTGGAGGAACAGGAACACGCCGAGGTTGGCCACCACCAGCAGCCACAGCAGCACGGGGCGCCGCTGCACGGGGTTCACGTCGCCGATCGGCAGCACCACCTCGGTGTCCTCTCAGGTCCGGGGCGGCGGGCAGGGTCCGCGACGGCGTGACGCGCGTGGACCGCAGGTCACAGGACCGCGCGCAGGCGGATCAGGTCGGCCATCGACGCATCGAGGCGCAGACGGTTGGACGCCAGGGCGCGGGAGAAGGGCAGGTCGCCGGCGGCGATGGCCAGCAGATCGTCGGAGTGCACGCTGATACGGATGTCGGGACGCCGAGGTGGCACGTCGTCGATGAGTTCGAGGTCACCACGCCGCCACACGGCGTGGCGGACCAGGCCGAGGTCCGGACAGCTGGCCTCGATCGTGCGACGCGACGGCAGGATGGCACGGGTCGCCTCATCGACGTCGCCCAGACGGGAGAGGAGCTGGACCAGGACGTCCTCGACCTGATCGACGCTCGCCATGGTGTCCCTGCTCCGTTCCGGACCTGTCTGCCCGCGAGGCGCTGACGCTAGCAGCAGGTGCCTGCCGGCTCCGGTGCTGCCCAGGGTCCTGTTCGTCACGCAGCGTCATGGCTAGTCTTCAGGCACCACTACGCGTGTAGGGAGAGTGCCGTGAACTCTGCAGTCCAGCGTTACATCGACGCCGCGTCAGGTCTGACCGAGCTGACGCGCTCCAAGGCCGAGCAGATCGTCAAGCAGCTGGTCCGTTCCGGTGAGGCGGCCGGGGACCAGGTGGGAGAGCTCGTCGAAGACCTCGTCGAGCGTCAGAAGGAGAACCGTGAGGCGATCTCGAGCCTGGTCCGCAACGAGACCACCAAGGCCGTGCGGTCCATGGGGCTTGCCACCAACGAGGAGGTGGAGCGACTCCAGAAGCAGGTCGCGGATCTGAAGCGTGAGGTGCAGCGCCGCGAGGAGCCCGCTGCCAGCAGCTCGAGCCCCGCGCCGGCGAAGAAGGCCACCGCGAAGAAGGCCACGAAGAAGGCGACCAAGAAGGCCACGAAGAAGGCCACGGCGAAGAAGGCCACCGCGAAGAAGGCGACCAAGAAGGCGACCAAGAAGGCCACGGCGAAGACGGCGACCAAGAAGGCGACCGGATCGTCGTCGGACGCGAGCTGATGACCGTGCCATCCCCGGACGCGACCGGTGAGGGTGACGATCGCCTCGCCACGCTGCGCGCGGAGCTCGACGAACTCGAGCACCGCCCGGTAGGCGAGCACGTCGCCGTCTACGAGCGTGCCAACGCCGTGCTTGCTGCGGAGTTGGCAGCGCTCGACGAGGTCTGATCCTGGCGACGGCACGCCGGCGGTTGGATGCAGAGCTCGTGCGGCGTGGTGCCGTGGCCACCCGGACCCTGGCACAGGAGGCGATCTCCCAGGGCCTGGTGACCGTGGACGGCGCGCCGGCCTTCAAGGCGTCAACCCAGGTCCGCCCGGACCAGGCGCTGCACGTGGCCGCCCCGCCCCGGGCCTACGTCTCCCGGGGTGGTGACAAGCTCGCCCACGCGCTCGAGGTCTTCGGCGTCGACCCGCAGGGCCGCCACGCCATGGACGCCGGCGTGTCCACGGGCGGGTTCACCGACTGCCTGCTGCAGCGTGGTGCGGTCAGGGTCCTGGCCTACGACGTCGGCTACGGGCAACTGCACGAGTCCCTGCGCACCGACCCGCGGGTGGTGCTCGCCGAGCGCACCAACGTGCGCGACCTCGGTGTCGCCGACATCCCCGCGCCACGCCCGGACCTGCTGGTGGCGGACCTGTCCTTCATCTCCCTCGCGATGGTCCTGCCGGGCTTGCTCGCCCTGCTGGCCGCCGATGCGGAGGCGGTGGTCCTGGTCAAACCGCAGTTCGAAGCCGACCGCGGCGACGTCGGTGACGGGGGCATCGTCCGTGATCCGGCGGTGTGGCGGCGGGCGCTGGAACGGGTCGCCGCGGCCGGCGCGGGGGCCGTCGGGGGAGGCGGCTGGGCCACGGTCGGTGCCACGGCTTCGCCGCTGCTCGGAGGCAAGGGCAACGTCGAGTTCCTGCTACACCTGTCGGCAGCGTCGGCGCAGGACACCCCACTGGCCGACCTCCTCGACGCTGCGATCGAGGAGGGGGCCGACCGGCGCCGGAGGTCGGTGTGAGGATCGGTCTGGTGGTCCACGCGGGACGGCCCGCGTCCCGGGAAGCAGCCCTCGAGGCCTCCCGCATCCTCGGTGAGCTGGATGTGGAGGTCGTCGCCACGGTCGGTGGCGGCTCCGAGGACGTCGCCGCGGACCTCGCCCACCTCGCCCCCCTGGTGGCGCCCGAGGAGTTCGCTGAGGACATCGAGTTGGCGATCTCCTTCGGGGGTGACGGCACCTTCCTCCGTGCCGCCCACCTGTGCCGCGATGCACGGGTGCCCGTGCTGGGCGTCAACCTGGGGCGGCTCGGCTTCCTCGCCGAGGTGGAGAGCCACGACCTCGGTCCCGTCCTGCGCGCCGTGGCGGCCGGGCACTACCGCATCGAGGAGCGGGACACCCTCACGATGCACGTCCACGATGCCCAGGGAGAACCGGTCACCTCGAGTTGGGCGCTCAACGAGGTGGCCGTGGAGAAGACCGCCCGCCAGCGGCTGCTGCTCACCGACGTCCACATCGACGGGACCTTCTTCGCCCGGGTCGGTGCCGACGCGCTGATCCTGGCCACGGCCACGGGCTCGACGGCCTACGCCCTGTCCGCCGGTGGGCCGATCGTGTCCCCGCGGGTGGCGGCCACGCTGGTGGTACCGGTCGCGCCGCACAGCCTGTTCGACCGCACCGTGGTCGCCGCGCCCGAGGAGGCGGTGCGGGTCGACCTGCTGGAGGACCAGGCGCCGGGGCTGGCGTCCTGTGACGGGCGCGAGCCGGTGGAGCTGCCCCCCGGGTCCTCGGTGACGGTGATCGGTGCGGGGCAGCCGGTCCGTCTGGCGCGGGTCGGGCTGACGGACTTCCCCACGCTGGTGCGCCGCAAGTTCGGTCTGCGGTGACGGCGGTGTGGCGGTCGATCCCCGGGCGTGGGCCCGGGCACCGTCCGGTGTGGCCTGTGGAGGCACCCCGGAGCTCCGGGTGGCCCCGGGTAGGCTCGGGCCCGTGATCGAGGAACTGCACATCCGTGGCCTGGGCGTCATCGAGGACGCCCAACTCCGTCTCGCGCCGGGCCTGACCGTGGTCACGGGGGAGACGGGTGCCGGCAAGACCATGCTGGTCACGGCGTTGCAGCTGCTGTTGGGCGCCCGCGCCGACAGCTCCCTGGTCCGCGCCGGGATGTCCGCGGCAAGCGTCGACGCCGTGGTCGCACCCCGCCCCGCGGAGGCCGAGGGCCACCTCGGTGCCAGCGACGACCCCCTGATCGTCGCCCGTGAGCTGCCGGCTGACGGCCGCTCCCGGGCCCGGCTCGACGGTCGGCCGGTGCCGGTCTCCACCCTGGCGGAGGTGCTCGGGCCGCACGTGGAGGTCCACGCCCAGCATGAGCACGTCCGCCTGGCCCGCAGCGAGGTCCAGCGCCACCTCCTCGACCGCTACGCCGGCGACCCCCACGCCCGGGCCCTGGAGGTGTACCGCCAGGCCCATGAGCGGTGGCGCGAGCTCGCCGCCCGCCATGAGCGTCTGCAGGAGGATGCCCGGGAGCGGGCGCGCGAGCTCGACCGTCTGCGGTTCGAGGTGGCGGAGATCGACGCCGCCGGGCTCGACCCGGAGGCCGACCCACAGCTGCCCGCGGCCATCGACCGACTCGCCCACGCGGAGGCGATCCAGCAGGCCGCTGCGGAGGCCAGCGCTGCACTGTCCAGTGACGGCGCCGGTGAGCCGGTGGGGGTCGCCGTCGCCGCCCTGCGCCGCATCGAGGTCGATGACGCACAGCTCGCCGCGCTGACCGACCGGGCGGTGGCCCTGGCGGAGGAGCTCAGTGCGCTCAGCGCCGATGTCCGCGACCTCGGTGAGGCCATCGACGCCGACCCCGCCGCCCTGGCCGAGCTCCAGGAACGCCAGCACCTGCTGGCCACCCTGCAGCGCAAGTACGGCTCCGAGGTGGTCGACGTCCTGGCCTACGCCGACCAGGCCCGTGAGCGCCTGGTCACCCTGGAGGCCGACGAGGCCGACGCCGGCAGCCTGTCCGTCCAGGTGGAGGAGGCCGAGGCGGCGCTGCACACCGCTGCCGCCGACGTGCACCGCGGACGCATCACCGCGGCGGAGCGGCTCGCCGAGGTGGTGGACGGCCACCTCGGCGACCTCGGGATGCCCCACGCGCGCTTCGCCGTGGAGGTGGAGCAGGTCACCGACCAGCCGCCGGCGGCCCACGGCACCGACCGCATCACCTTCGTGCTCGCGCCCAACCCCGGTGAGCCGCCCAAGCCGCTGGCCCAGGCCGCCTCAGGTGGCGAACGCTCCCGGGTGTCCCTGGCCATCGAGGTGGCGCTGGCCGACGTGGACGAGGCCACGGTGCTGGTGTTCGACGAGGTGGACGCCGGGATCGGTGGGGCCACGGCGCTGCAGGTGGGGGAGAAGCTCGCGCGCCTGGCGGCGGGGGACCGCGACCGGCAGGTGCTGTGCGTCACCCACCTCGCGCAGCTCGCGGCCTTCGCCGACGTCCACCACGTGGTGGAGAAGGGGTTGTCCGGTGGGCGCACGGTGACGACGGCACGTCGGGTGGCCGAGGATGAGCGGGTCGGTGAGCTCGCCCGGATGCTCGGCGGGGATGCGATGGCGGACGCGGGTCGCGAGCACGCGCGCGAGCTGCTGTCCACGGCGCAGCAGCGACGGGCCGGCTGAGCCGCACCCGGGGGTGCGTCCCGACAGGCCGGGTCCCGGGCGGGCACGTTGGTCGCAGCCGCGATGGACGCTACGGTCGGCGGGACCGCACACGGCGGTCCGCGCCCCGTGCGCCCTCGGCTGACGGCCGGGTCCGCAACGGCGCGTCTGTTCGCGTCCCCCGTGAAGGAGCGTTCGTGTCGGTGGAACGTGCAGTCCGCTACATCTTCGTCACGGGTGGGGTCGCCTCGGCGCTCGGTAAGGGGATCACCGCCGCGTCGCTGGGGCGGCTGCTGAAGGCCCGCGGGCTGAAGGTCACCCTGCAGAAGCTCGACCCCTACCTCAACGTCGATCCCGGCACGATGAACCCCTTCGAGCACGGCGAGGTGTTCGTCACAGAGGACGGGGGGGAGACCGACCTCGACCTCGGTCACTACGAGCGGTTCATCGACGAGAACCTGCACCGTGGCTCCAGCGTCTCCTCGGGACAGATCTGGCTGTCGGTCATCGACAAGGAACGCCGCGGGGACTACCTCGGCAAGACCGTCCAGGTGATCCCCCACATCACCGATGAGATCAAGGACCGGATCCGGGCGGTGGCTGCGGACGCCGACGCCGACGTGGTGATCGTGGAGGTCGGCGGCACCGTCGGTGACATCGAAGGCCTGCCCTTCCTCGAGGCGATCCGCCAGTTCCGCGCCGAGGTGGGCCGCGACAACCTGCTCTACCTCCACTGCGCCCTGGTGCCCTTCATCGCCGCCTCGGGTGAGCTGAAGACCAAGCCCGCCCAGCACTCCGTCCGGGAGCTGCGCTCCATCGGTATCCAGCCCGATGTGCTGGTGCTGCGCAGCGACCGGCCCCTGGACGAGGAGTTGCGCCGCAAGGTCGCCATGCAGTGCGACGTCGACCTCGAGGCGGTGATCGCCGCGGTGGACGCGCCGTCGCTGTACCAGGTGCCCCTGCTGCTGCGCGATGAAGGGCTCGACGAGGTCGTGGTCCAGCGCCTGGGTCTGCCGCAGGTGGAGCCTGACCTCGCGGAGTGGGAGCAGTTGGTCGAGCGCGTCCGGTCTGCCCGTGACCGCGTGAACGTGGCCATCGTCGGCAAGTACGTCGACCTGCCCGACGCCTACCTGTCGGTGGTCGAGGCCCTGCGGCACGGAGGGCTCGCGAACGGCATCGAGGTGGAACTGCGCTGGATCGCCTCCGATGACCTCGCCGGAGCGGAGGGTGCGCCCGACGCCGAGGTGGACGAACGTGTCAACCGGTTGCTGGCCGGTGTGGACGGTGTGCTCGTCCCGGGTGGGTTCGGGATCCGCGGCGTCGAGGGCAAGATCGCCGCGATCCGGTGGGCCCGGGTGCACGAGGTGCCCTTCCTCGGGCTGTGTCTCGGGCTCCAGTCGGCGGTCATCGAGTTCGCCCGTGCGCAGGCGGGCCTCGAGGGCGCGCACTCGTCGGAGTTCGATGAGGGCTGTCCGCACCCGGTCATCGACCTCATGCCAGACCAGCGTGAGATCACCGCCAAGGGCGGGACCATGCGGCTCGGGACCTACGCCGCCCGGTTGGCGGAGGGCTCCAAGGTGCGGGCGCTGTACGGCGAGGAACCCGTGATCACCGAACGCCACCGGCATCGCTACGAGGTCAACAACCGCTACCGCAGCCAGCTCGAGGCCGCGGGGCTGCGCTTCCCGGGGCTGTCGCCCGATGAGCGGCTCGTGGAGTTCATCGAGCTCGAGGACCACCCCTTCTTCGTGGCGACCCAGGCGCACCCGGAGCTGAAGTCCCGGCCCAACCGCCCGCACCCGTTGTTCCTCGGGTTCGTGCGTGCGGGTCTGCAGCACCAGCGGGAGGCGTCGGGCCGGCTGCCCGTGGAGCTCGATGAGCCCACCGTCGGGGAGCTGGACGCCGCCGCCCG
>Ga0207421_10009204_pt1 | contig 10040 bp, 11 predicted proteins | sample SodLakKL_010_SED_4_FD_187542 | JGI IMG/M metagenome (GOLD analysis project Ga0207421, IMG submission 187542) | Alkaline sediment microbial communities from Lake Tanatar, Kulunda Steppe, Russia - 8KL_010_SED (SPAdes) (version 2) | ecosystem: Environmental > Aquatic > Non-marine Saline and...
CCGGATGTTTTCTTGCTGGACGAGCCGATGTCGGCGCTGGACGCCAAATTGCGCGAGGATATGCAGGTCGAATTGCGCCAGTTGCAGCAGCGTCTGGGTATCACCACCATTGTCGTCACCCACGACCAGCACGAGGCAATGACAATGGCAGACCAGATCGTGGTCATGTCGCAGGGTCGTGTCGAACAGATGGGCACACCGCAGGCGATCTATCACCAGCCCGAAAACGCCTTTGTCGCAGATTTTATCGGCAAGGCGAATTTCTTTGACGGGGTGATCGCGGCAGGGCAGGTCCGGTTGGGGGACCATCTGTTGCAGATCACCCCGCCTGCCAATTTCATCGACGGATCACCCGTGCGCATCGCGATCCGGCCTGAAAAGGCGGCGCTGGGCGGGCAGGGGGCAAATCTGTTACCTGCCAAGGTAACCTTTGTGCGCGATGTCGGGCCGGTGCGGGATATCCATCTGGAAACACCGGTAGGACAGATGATTGTGGCCGATAGCGACAATCGCCAGCCTTTGCGCATTGGCGATGCGGTGCAGGTCAGCCTGCCTGCCACCGCAATCCATGTCTTTCCGCGCCTGCAGGACAAGGTCGCCGCATGACAGCCGTAGACAACGCCAAAGCCCCGCTTGCCACACCTGCGCCAAGGGCGCGGTGGCCCTTGGGCAGCTTGGCAATGGCGCTGGTCGTCGGATTTCTTTGCGTCACCCCTTTCATTCTGGTGATTGTCATTTCCTTTGGCCAAAAGATCGAGGGCGCAGGCTGGGAATGGGCCTTTACCTTTGCCAATTACCAACGTTTCTTTGTCGGTGCGTTGTGGCCGGACGAGGTGACTTTCCTGCACCTGCAGCGGCTTTATTACGCGCTTTACTATGCCGTGATCGCATCCGTGCTGGCGGTGTTGACGGCATTTCCTTTTACCTACCTTTTAACCCGCCTGTCGCGGCGGGCACAAAGCATCTGGCTGGTTTTCATCCTGGCCAGCCTGTCGTTGTCCGAAGTGTTCATCGTGATGGGCTGGGATGTTCTGTTGTCAAACAGGTCCGGCCTGCCGATGCTGTTCGAGGTGTCGGGGGCGACAGACTGGCTCAAGCGTACTGGCTGGTTCGAGGTCTTGCGCGAATGGGGGCTGGCCAATCCGCGCAACGTCAAATTCAAGACATCGGAATTTGCGACGATCCTGACCATGTCCTACCTAGTCTGGCCGTATGCGGTGATCCTGCTTTATCCCGCCCTGTCGCGCCTTGACCCCAGCCTGACCGAGGCGGCGCGCACAATGGGTGCAGGCCCGGCCCGCGTGATGACATCGGTGATCCTGCCCACCGTAAAACTGCCACTGATCGGGGCGACGCTGCTGTTGTTCGTGTTCCTGCTGGGCAGCTATGTCACCGTCGTCGTCTTTGCCGAACCCGCCAAACAGACGACTGCCGTCGCGGTTTACGAAAGTGTGCGGGGATCGACGCTGGACGCGCCGTTCGGTGCAGCGCAGGCGGTGATCCTGCTGGTTACTGCGGCGGGTTTTCTGGCCATCGCCCAATGGCTGACCAAAAGATCGGAGGCCCGCTGATGCGCCGCACAATGGGACATATCTTCATGGCGCTGTCGGGGTTGGTTCTGGCCTTGCCAATTATCATCGTGGCGGGTGCATCGTTGAACGGCGGGCGCACCATGTTATTCCCGCCCGAAGACCCCAATTTCGCGCGCTTCGTCGAATTCTTCGTGACCGAGACGATCTGGGTCCGGGCCTTGCAGAATTCGCTGATCGTGGCCTTTGGCGCTGCGACCTTGGCGGTGTTGCTGGCATGGCCGCTGGCCTATCTTCTTTGGGCGCGGGGGAGTAAACTGTCCAAGCTGCTGGCCGGGCTTGGGTCGCTGCCTTTTGCGCTGCCGCCTATTGTCTTTGGCGTGGGGCTGGGGTTCATGTGGGCGTTTACCGGCAATCTTGGGGCTTTGTGGGTCGGTATCGTCAGCCATGCGGCGTTGTTCATGGCGCTGCCGTTGGTGACCATTTCGATCGGCTTGCAGTCCATCGACCGCGCGCATCTGGATGCTGCCGCCACCATGGGCGCGACCGAGGCGGTCACCTTTCGCACCGTAATTCTGCCGCAGACGCTGCCCTATTCGATCTCGGGGTTCTTTTTCGCGCTGGTGCTAAGCTTTAACGAATTCATCGTGATGTTCTTCGTCTCGGCCTCGGCCTATGCGACGGTCACGCTGCAGATCTTCAATTCCCTGCGCAATGGCTACACCCCGACAATGGCGGTGGCCGCTGTGCTGTTCATCACCGTTTCCATCGCCGTCTTTTCCGCAGTTGCCCGCTGGGGCGACCTGCCGCGTCTGATGGGCGCAGATCAATCCCGCAACTGAAGGAGGTTTCCAATGCCACGCCAACCCATGCTTGTCGGACAGCCGGTCTTGATCGTTGTCGATATCCAGAAAGCGGTATTTCTGGATCAATCCAACGGCATTCCGGCTATGCTCGGTTACCGCGCCAATATGGAACGCGCACGCCGCGTTGTTGATGCGGCACATGACGCGGGTATTCCGGTCGTATTCATTCAAGAAATCCACCGCCGCGACATGGTGGATTATGGCCGCGAACTTGACGGGACCGAAGATGTGCATTGCATGGACGGCGACCCCGGCACCCCTGTTGCCTTTGACGAAATGGGCTATCAGCCCGGCGATTACTTTATCCACAAGCGCCGCTATTCGGCGTTTTACGGGACCGAGCTGGAAATCCTGCTCAAAGGTCTGAAGGCGCAATCGCTGATCCTGATCGGCGGGCTGACCGATGTCTGCGTGCATTACACTTTCGCGGACGGGCATCAGGGGGATTACTATTGCCGCGTCGTGGGCGATTGCGTCGCCGGTTCCTCGACCGAGGCGCATGACGCGTCACTGAAAGCGATGGAGTATCTGCAGACCGGCGCTGTCGTGACCGCCGACCAGATCACCGCTGAGCTGGGAAGGTTGCAGGTGGCCGCTGCGTGATTACGACCGCTGATCTGCAAGGCCATTGGCGGCGCGACTGGATCAAAGCGCCGGAGTTCGACGATACCACGACCCGTGTGCATTGGCTGCAGGCCGGTGCGCTATTCGCTGATCTTCGGGTGCCTGCCGATCTGCCCGCGCTGCAGGGAGGCTGCCTTGCCGATCTGGACGCCGCGACACTGCAATCCTTGCTGCGGGTTGAGGGTTTCGCGGGCGAGATCACAGTCACGGATGGCCAATGCACATGGCACCGCGCGATCAACTGGCAAGGCGCTTTGGCCCGCCCCGATGTGGGGGCCATGTGGTTCGATGGCGATGTGCTGATCGAGGATGGCGTCCATGCCGACTACCGCGAAGCATGGCTAGCCGAACCCACCGCACCGTTGCGCGGGCATCGCATCGCTTGGGGCGACATGACCGGCGTGCTGGTGGAAAGCGACGATTGTTTCCTGTTGGGCATCGGACCCGTGCCAATGGACCGTTCGCCGCGAGAGACCTTTGCCAGTTTCTATGCGCTGGGCACATGGGACGGTGTGCAGGGTATTGCGGAACTTGCCACCGACCCTTTTGCAACGGGCAAACCCGTTCTGGACCGAGCGAACGACAGTTTCGTCTGGCACGCGCCCCTGTTTACCGGCGGCACTGAAGCCCGCCCCTTGATGAAAGTACGCTGACATGCAGCTTCCCGTTGCCGATAACTGGTTCACCGCAAAGCAGGTCGGTCCTGATGTCACCCTGATCCTCGAGCCGCATGTGCATGTGCTTGAACAGGCGAATATGTTTCTGGTGCAGGGGCGCGACCGCGACCTGATCCTTGATACCGGTATGGGGATCGTGCCTTTGCGTCCCTTCCTCGACACATTGCGCGCCGATCCGGACAAAGAAATCATTTGCGTGTCCACCCATACCCATATCGACCATATCGGTGGCGTGCATGAGTTTGAAACCCGTCTGGTCCATCCGACCGAGGCAGAAGAGATGGCGGCACCTTCGGGCCTCACCTCGCTTTACCGCGACGACATGCCAGCCCGTCTGATCCAGACATTCCTTGATGCAGGCTATCCGCCCTTAGACGAAGTGTTGATCGACGCGCTGCCCTATGCGGGCTATGACCCCCGATCATACGTGCTGCGCGGCGCGCCTGCTACAGGGATGCTGGAAGAAGGCGACACCGTCGATCTGGGCGATCATCTGTATGAGGTGGTCCACCTGCCCGGCCATTCTCCGGGCGGCATCGGATTATATGAACGCGCCACGGGTGTTCTGTTCGCAGGCGATGCAATCTATGACGGACCGCTGATCTATGACGGGCCGGGCATGTCGGTGCCGGATTATCTGGACACTTTTGCCAAACTTCGCGCGTTGGACCTTTCGTTGGTCCACGGCGGACACGACCCCAGCTTCGGGCAGGAACGGTTGGGGCAGATCATGGAACATTACGAGGCGATCTGGCGAGGTTAAGGATGTCAGTGGCCTGAGGGTTGGTGTGTGGCGCGGTATCACCCGCGCCCACCATCCGGGGAAACATCGGCTATTGTTCGTCGGCCCCTAAGGTTTCAAAACGCAACCCGACGGCGGTGCGCGTTTCAAAGCCACGCCAGTAGCTATGCTCCGGCATTTCCGTGCCATCTTCATTCAGCGCGACGACGCCGTCAGCGGCCACCTGCACCAGATCAAGATAGGCGGCCTTGTCGGTATCGCCCTTCAGATGAAGGTCCAGAAACGCGGTGACAAAGTGCTGGGCGATATTGTTCATGCGCAACGTGTCCCAGACAGCATCGGCGTAATGGTCAAACACGATCGTTTCCGCGCCCTCGCCTAACTGCCAGCTTTCTTGCGGGGCCGGCATCGGGGCGGCGGCGTTGTGATTGGCATTTTCGAATGTCAGCAAATGACGCGTGGTGCCGCTGGCCTGTTCGAATATCCGGCGCATGGCGGGGTAGTCGGACACATCGTCGATGGACCCTGCCATGATCATGGTCGGTTTGCGCAGGCCCGCCAGACCTGCCTCGTCCCAGATATCATGCTGTCGGCCCCATGGACCAATCGCGATCACCGCTTTCAAGCGGTCATCCATCAGGGCCTCGTGGCTTTCCGACCCAGCCAGATTGCTCGCCAGCAGACCTTGTGGCGTGCCCCACGGCAGGTCGACCGCGGTCTGGCTGACACCGGCACCACCAAAGATCAGTGCGCCATAGCCGCCCATCGAGTAACCGATCACGCCAGTATTGTCGGCGTCGATGATCGTCGCCAGATCGGGTGCCATGTCGCCAAGCTTTGCCATTTGGCTAAGTACGAATTGCTGATCCAGCGGACGGTTCATCAAGGTCGAGCCGAATGCTGCCTGATCGGAATAAGTGCTGTCAGTATGGTCGATCGACGCCACGACATATCCTTTGGATGCCAGATTTTCGCCCAGATGCGCCATCAGGTAACGGTTGCCCGGATAGCCATGGCTGATAATCACCAAAGGATAGCGGCCGTCAGCCGCCGGACCCGCATCGCGGGTGGCCCGCCCTGACAGCGTGGTTGCTGTCATCCCGTCGCGGATTAAGGTGTCATAGCTTGTGCCCGGTGCGGTGCCCTGTGCTGCGGGGTACCAGACCTCGACCGTCAGCGCGCGGTCGTAACGGGGTGTTCCGTCTTCCGTCACATTCACTATGTCGATCTGATCGGCATGGCTGAACGTCAGGGTGCGTACCCCAATGGCATGATCGCCAAAGGCGGCAAGTGCTGGCGCATCGGGGCGTGTCTGGTCAATGGGGTTGTGGGTCATTTGTGCCAACACTGGGCCGGATATCACCGGACTTGCAAGCAGGCCCAACGACATTACAGCAGTTTTGAACGGGGTCATCGCAATCTCCTGTTGTTGTCGGAACATTGGGGGCAGGTTGGGTTCTCTGGCAACCTTTTATCCGGTTGTCGTAGCGTCAAAACCTGCCGCTTGCATAAATCAACGGCGCCCGACGAATTCGAAACTGAATGCCGTTTGCGCGCCAGCGGGGGGTGGCGGAAAAGGGGCGGCCCGGCGGATGTGGTCTAAAGCCAACTGGTCCAGCGCCGCTGATCCAGATGACCGCAGAACCGCAATGTCAGCCAGCGCACCTGATCCGGCGACGGCGAAACTGACGATGACCGTGCCGCGCGACGCAGTTGTTTGCCGCCGCAATCGCGTGATCTGGCGCAGGACTTGTCCGGGGTAATTCGCCGCTGCGGCTTGCCCGCCGGCGTTGTCCTGTGCGGCGGTTCCGGCGGCGGTGGCTTGTGCCTCTGCCTGCCCTTGGGCGCTGCCCCGATTGGCGTCTGCTGCGGCATTGCCAGCAGGGGTCACTGGTGCGGCTTCTGCTGTGCGCTGCGGCCTTGGCGCAGGCCGCGCGACGGGGCGTAAGGATGTCACAGGGGCTGCGTCATCCGCAAACGGCGCTGCGGTATCGGGTTCAACCGGAGTGGCGGGTGCTGCAACAACTGGTGCGGATGTCGTCGTCGCTGTGACCGGAACGGCGATATCGGCGACGTCAGAGGATGGCACTGTCATGGTGGCTGTGGTGGCGGGCATCTTCACTGCGGGTTGCGCTGCTGGAACAACTGGTATTGAGCCCGCGACAAAATCCTCGAACGCGGCACCCAGAGCTGCGATGTCGGTCGTGCCGCCGCCTGCGGTCAGCACCGGTTCATCCTGTGGCGCGACGATCAGCAGACCTGCTGCATGCAGCGCCCCTGAAAGCGCAAGCGCCGCCGCACCACCGAAAAGAACACGCAAACGGATCATGGCGCCAAACCTTTTTCGGTGACCAGCCTGACATCGTTCCCTGTGGCTGCGCGCAAGGCTGCGGCCACTGCGATCAGGTCGCGCGCGGGCAGGTTGCGGTCGGGCAGGATGCGCAGCGGTTCGGTTTCATTGATCTGCGCCATGGCGAAATCGTCCACCGAGGTTTCCACGCCACGCCACAAAATTGCGCCATCCGCGCGTAGCACCAGCGCATCATCGGGCACCCTGGCGCTGGCAACATCGGCAAGGGCCAGCGTGACCTCGCGGTCGGCGGGCCGCGCGACTTGCCCGGCGACAAGGAAGAAGACCAGCATCAGGAACACCACGTTAATCAATGCGATCGTTGGTTCGGGTTTGGTGCGGGGGGCAGGGGCTAGGCGCATCGTGTCAGCCTCCGATCAAGCGCAGGCTGACGCCTTGCACGGTTTGTGCGGCGACCATCACATCGACCAGCCGCTGTGCTGTGACGCCTTCGCCCGGTGCCACTAGCACCAGCGTGCCGTCCAGCGCGGCTAGCGCGGCGGGCAGGCTGTCCAGCGTGACTGCGGCCACGTTCAGCATGATCTCGTCAGGCAGAACACGCAGGAATGCAGGCGGTGCCCCGTCGGGTGCTGCACCGCCTGTGGCGGCCAGAAACGGCAAGTCGCCATAGCGGGTAAAGGTCGAAGACAGCATGAAAAACAGCAACAACAAAAAGATCACGTCGATCAGTGACGTCAGCGACAGCCGGCGCCTGTGCAGCACCGGCCTAGGCATGGGCGGGTTGCATCACGGCGACAGAGTTTTGCCGTGCCTCGTCCAGACCGGGGCGCAAGGCACCCTCGATCAGCATCTCGGCCATGCGGCGTTCACTGGCCATCCGGCCTTCGAACCACGACAGGATCGCGGTCAGCGGCATCGCCACGGCCAGCCCTGCCGCCGTTGTCATCAGCGCCACCCAGATCCCGCCAGCAAGCATGGACGGGTCCACATTCTGTCCTGCCTCCTGCATTGTGCGGAAGGCAGCGATCATGCCCAGCACCGTACCGAAAAGACCCAAAAGCGGCGCGGTCTGCGCAACAGCATCCAGCAGGCGAAAGCCGCCTTCCAGCCGCGCCAGCCGTGCCTCGGCAAAGGTATATAGCCTGTCACGCGCATCGGGCGCCCGCAGCGCCAGCGCCAGAATCGGCCCCAGATGGGATTGCGCGGCCTCTGCCAGCGTAATGGCGCGGGTGTGCTGGCCTGCATCGGATGCGGCAAGTGCCGCGATCAACGGCGCGTGACGTCCGACACTGGCGTCGTAGAACTGCCACAGCTTCCATAACACAACAGCGCCTGACAGCACCGACAGTGCCATGATCAGGGCGACCACCCAGCCACCCAGATCAACAAACGCTAAAAGCGCATCGCGTGCCTGATAGACATGGATCATTGCATCACCTCGACACCTTCGACTGATCCCGTGATGTCCAGCGATTGCGCGCAGACGGTTGTATCCACGCCGTCGCCTGTACAGGACGCAACGCCGTTGACCAGCACCTGCGCCACATCATCACACGCCAGCCCCGCCACATCGAACTGCCGCACACGGCGCGATCCATCGGGCAGGTCACCGAAATCGAACAGCGTCAGCGCCGCAACCCGACCTGCCTGATTGAACAGCACCGTTTCCAGCGCCAGTGCCGACAAAGGTGCCAGCGCATTATCGGCCACAAACGTGAGGCGGCAGGCGTTATCGGCCGGATCAAGCCGGTTGAGGTCCAGCGCGATCCCGCCCGCATCCTGTGCCGCCGCAGAACCTGCGACGGCAAGGGCAAGGCCAAGACTAAAGAAACTCATCCTTACCATGTGAATGTCCGCGCAAGCGCGACCTTGAAGGTGCGCCCGCGCCCTTCGTCCAGCGACAGGTTGTTGCGGTGTTCCGTGTCGAACAGGTTTTCGACGGCAAGCTGCACATCGAACCCGTCGAGCGCGCCATTCTCGGGCCGCCAAGTCACAAAGACATCCTGCGTGGTGTAGCCGTCAAACGCGGTCTCGGTGATCGCGCCAGTCGTGCTGCTGCGGGTCGCGGTGGTGATGTCATCGACAAAAGTGCCGCGCCAGCCGAACTCCAGCCCCTGATCGGGTAGCCGCCCGCCCAAGGTCAGCGCCAGCGTATCGGCAGGCGTTGTGGCCAGCGTATAGTCGAACGTCCGGTCGGTGCCGCGCACGGTGGACAGGGCGAGCCTGCCAAACACGCTTTGCATGTCATAGCCCGCCTCAATCTCGGCACCTTCGAATTCGGCCTCGGACAGGTTGGTAAAGAATACCGTGTCGCTGGGGGCCGTGACGCTGACCAGCCCGTTGATCCGGTTGCGGAAGGCGGTCAGTTTCAGTTGGAGATTATCATCCGCCGTGAACAGCCCGTCGCGGCTGTAAGTCAGACCGAGTTCGATATTTGTGGCCTCTTCCTTGTCCAGATCAAGCGCAGGTCCTTTTGTGCCGGAAAAAGAATAAAGCTCGTCCAGCGTCGGCAGGCGTTCGGTCCGTGCAATTGACCCGAAAACCGACAGATCATCCGTCACGTCGTAAAGGGCGGCAAGCGTCAGTGCTGTCGCTTCATCGGTCACTTTGTTACCGCCGGGCACGCCTGACCCTGCCTCACGCTCGGCAAAGTCGATCCGTGCACCCGGAATGATCGTCAGGCGGTCACCGATCACGAATTCGGACTGCGCATATACGCCGATCTTGCGGTCGGTACCTTCAGGGTGGAACCCAAGGATGCCCGCGCTATCGGCCACACGGTCCTGATAGGTTGCCTGAATGCCGAAGGTCAGAAAGTTCTGCCAGCCCGCACCATTGAAATCAGCCGTGTTTTCAGCCTTCAGCATCGTTGTGCGATAGGCATAGGTCACGTCGCAGAACACGTTGGCATTGGACGCGAAAGGCAGGCAGGTCTGCGGGTCACCTGCCGCATTGCGGGCGTTGGATTGTTCGACGGTCGTATCCGAATAGGCAAGCTGCACGCGCGGATTGAACCAGCCGCCGCCCTCATGCGTCCAGTCCACGCTGAACGTATCGTCGCGCACGGACCGGTCCACATTGCCAAAAGCCCCTGCGATCGGATCGCCACCGCCGGTTTGCGCCAATGTCGTGCCGTCCGCGTCAGAGGTGAACCGCTGCGCCGACATGCGTAGCGTCTGCGCGTCGTTCAGGCGGAACGTCCCTTTGACAAGGGCAGAGGGCGCTTCAAATTCGGTGCCGCGGATCGTGTCACCTGCACCGTCGCGGTAATCGTCCGAGGTGCGATACCCC
>Ga0207421_10009205_pt1 | contig 10040 bp, 5 predicted proteins | sample SodLakKL_010_SED_4_FD_187542 | JGI IMG/M metagenome (GOLD analysis project Ga0207421, IMG submission 187542) | Alkaline sediment microbial communities from Lake Tanatar, Kulunda Steppe, Russia - 8KL_010_SED (SPAdes) (version 2) | ecosystem: Environmental > Aquatic > Non-marine Saline and...
ATAACTTATTAACTTATTACTAACTATATTTCTATTGAAGGTTTCTGCAGTTAGTATTTCATCATGTTTATCTCTTGCCCGGCATTCACCTTGGGCGATCATAGCAGCTAAAATTACTTCAAAACTATATTCCTGCATTCCCCAGGGCTCTGATCTAGCTATTTTATATATATCTTCTATAGTATACCAACTTCCATCTGTCAGTTTTTTGCTTATCTTATTAAAAATTGGATGACTTAATTCAAGATTATATATATCACCTTTGCGTGATACTATTTCTAATGGTTCACCAACATTTTCAATTTCATTGGAATATTCATCGGTTTTGCCAGGAATAACAAAATTTCTGATTAATTTATTTGTTTGAGTTCTAGATATATTTCGTTTATACCTGGGGTGATCAGGATAAATATTATTAAGCATATCTTCAAGACAATTTTCTATGAGATCATCTATCCCATTATATTTTTTAGGATTATCAATAGATTTATTTTTGCTAATCAATGCGCCATTAAAATAAGCAGACTGGATATCTTTATCTAATTTCTTTATTAATCTATCTTTTTCAGTATCTAATTGCATTTTCTTCTGGACTTCTGATTCACCAGAAGTATTTGAATAATCCATTAATAATTTTTTAACTGCAATATATCTTTTTAATTCTTTTTTTGTTTCATCCTTTAAGTTCTCTGGAAGCCAAAATATATAACGATTATAGTTACTTGCAAGTGTTTTTGCAATTTCTTTCTTTTTATGAATTGATTCAAATAATGGAACATCCATTACAAGACCAAAATCTACCTTCTGATTAACAGGATTAATATCTTTAAGTGTCTTACTGGTATTTAGATTTTTGTAAAAATTAATACCTGATCTATCAGTATTTCTCCATGAAAATGTCTCATTCATTTTTGAAGGCTGTTGATCTATATTAAATTTATTAAATAGATGATGATTATTATTAATGAAATATGGTATTTCAATCATTAAATCATTTTCATTTAATCCCCGCATATTTTCTATTATTTCTGATTCTACATTAATTCCAGTTGAAGTAGGGTTAATCTCCCAATAAAAGATTTCTCCATCATCATCTTCATCTCTGATCATTTCAATACCCTTACCTCTTACTTCCTGGTATACTGTTTTTAAAATTTCTTCCACTTGATCATTTATTAAAGATAATCCCATGCCAAGCCCTAAATCAGCCATTATTATATCTACTATCTCTTCTGAACTTAAAGGTTCTTTATCTCTTAAACCATGAATAACTAATGCTTTAAAGATTCGTTCTGACATTTCTTTTTCATGTTCAAAACCAGGTTTTTTAATAGTCTCTGCAAAGAGATTATTATAAAGATCATAATATTCTTTGAAATGATCATGAATAATATTATCAGAAAAAATATCAAAAAGATTATCAATAGTAATTAGCTCATTACCACGGTTACCAAGGCGTTGATTCACAATTTCCCAACACTCTTTTACAACTGCTCTCTGCCTTGAACCAAAAGTAGATAAATATATTAATGAGTTTACAAATTGATGATGGAATGGATAGAGTTTAACAAATCTGTCCTGTGTTATATTTTTCTTTAAATTTAATTTAGTCTTTTTTAGATCTTCATATATTGCTCTTATACTTTTCTTTTGGTTTTCATTTTTCAAAATAATTCTTTTATCAATTATTTCTTCAATATCAGCCTGACTTAAAGTTATCTGATCAAATCTATCAAAAACCTTTTCTTCTTCAGAACCAATATAAATTTCTTCTTCGATAATTTCAGCCGGATTTTTCTGCACTGCTGCTAAAATCCAAATATTAGTTTCTGAAACAGTTTCTCCTAACATTTGAAGGGTTTCTAAAGTTTTTGATTCCTGTTGATCCTGCTTTTTCTTTTGGAGGAACTCAGAAAGCTCATCAACAAATAATATCAATCCATCAAAATGTTCATTCAGTAATGGGAGTAACTGATCTATGCCTTCTCTTGTTGAGGGATAAATCACCTCACGATATTCTTTGTGACTAAAAGCCCCGGTTTCCTGTTTATATGAAATAATAATCTTTGCAAGTTTTTCAATGTTTTTATCTTCTAAAGCTTGCTCCCAGGCTGATCTATCTATATTACAGCTTTTTAATATATTATAAAACCAATTCTTTTTCAAACCCTGATATTCATCATTTAAAAACTGATCAACTATTTTTTTATCTTTCTTAATTGTTAGATTTATACCTTTATCTTTAAAAGCTTTTTCTATTTCATCAAAAACTTTTACTTTCAGATCATTAACTTCACTTAAGGTAAAATTAACTGTTAAATAATTTTTATTAGATATTTTAGGCTTATATTCCTCGCTTAACTCATCAGGCAAATTTTCCCAATATTTATCACTATTTAATAATATAGTTAAATAAGACATGAAATGAGATTTACCACTACCATATGCTCCCTGTATCCAATAACCTTTACCTTTATCAAGTGTAATATCATGAAATATCTTATCAAATTTATTTTGAATATTTGAAGTTATAACATAATTACTAATTACTTCATCTTGATTATAAATAATTGCTTCGTCCATTGTTATAACTTCTTTAGGTTTTGGACTCAATTGAAATAAATCACTATAAGTTGCCATTATAAGCTGGCCTCCTTAATAATATGGTCTGTAAAATTATCTAATGATTCATGTTTTAAGACATACTGATTTAAACCACCTCTTGGCTCATAATTTAAATATCCCTTTTTCCAGGCCTGCTGAAGATAAACTTCAACTAAATTAGGTTTCATAAATAAAAGCTTTGGAAAATCTGCCTTATTCTGAATATGCTCTAATGATGGATTTAAGATATTATATTTTGAGGTGAAATAATCATTTTTTGTGTATTCACCATATAAAGCATATAAAAATGTTATTAAATCAGGTTCATAATAAGAGAGACTAATCTTTTTACTGGAATCACTTCTTGCAAAGCCAAAATCTACTAAAGCTTTTGCTATTGAACGAGCTGTCTTTTTTAAAGTTGCTTCACTATAATCTAAATGATAAGATAAAAATTCAATTAATTTATTCCTACTTAACTCAATTTCATTATCAAAATCAAGTCTGGCATTGATATGATTCAGAACTGAAAAATAAGCCGTCTTTTCAGAGTTTAAATATTTTAAGTAAATTAATTCTTTATTTAATACATTTTGTTTAAAATCAATTAATTTTATTAATGGAGTCTTGATAAGATTGTCTGAAGAATCAATTTGTAAGTATCTTTTTTTGATCTGGCTCCAGCATGTCTTGCGTGAATGATCTGAATTTTGATTAATAACCAGATTTTCCTGCAAATCTGAGAAGGTATTAATTTCTTTAAATTTTACTTTTCTTAAAACTGCTAAGCCTTCATCAATATATGTGCTTTTAGTAATTGAATTTAAATTATCCATTATTTTTATTCCCCCTTTTTGTGGCTTTAGAAACCAAACTTGAGATTTGTTTTTTTTCTCTTTCTTTTAACCCACTCTCTGGTAATAAATCTAAAACTTTTGGGCCAAGTTCACTGATTTTTTTATAATCTTTTTGTTTGTAAAACTTATCGAATAAACCAATATGAACTTTAAAGTTAGTTTTAGAATCCCAAGATTTGAGGCCATAATAATTATCTATAATTCTAAAGAATCTATTATAATCTCTTTTAATCTGATTAAAGTAAATATCTTTAGAAACTTTTATACCGTCATTATCCAATAACTTCAATATTTCTTTAATAGAATAGCCTTTCTCCTCATAAAAAACTCTGAACAATTCATAGTTTTTTGCTAAACTATAATCCATTTCTCCTTCAAGTGTCCATTCATAAAGCTTATTCAGATTCTTGGCTTCTCTTTTAACATCTAATAATATTTCAGTATAAGATCTAAAAAATATACTTAAATCATTTAATTGTTGTTTGCCACTACTAGTAATTTTGTGATCACCAGAAAAGAAAAATTTGTAACTGTCATGCTCATGATTATATCGTATATTTATTTTATCATAATGGTGAAGCAAATATATTAAAGTGTCTTCTGGAGAGTAAAGTTTAGATGGAGATAAATAATTTAACAATTCTTCAAAATAAACAAAATCCTTAATTTCAACAAAAACTGTTTCTAAATTTTTGTTAGTAGAAGATTTAAGTTTTAGATATTCTTTTATAATATTCATTTTATGCTTGCTATAATTTGAAACAACATCTGAGGGGTTAAAGTTAAAATAATAAGGATAATCTCCAAGCCAACAAACAATAAACTTTTTAAAAATAAAGTAAAGAACTTTTTTGGAGTATTTTTGATTGATCTTATAATTATTCATAGTTAATCACCTAATTTTAAAAATACTCATTTAAATCAAGCTAAGAAAAATAGAACTTTATCATCATTAATTATTCAAAAGTACTTGCAATACTTTTAGACACTGTTTTGGTCATGCAATTTTTTCACTTTTTATATTTTGTTATTCTTCCTCAACCCCAATTAAAAATAGTTTCTTTGAAAAACCGCCTCGTTTTCCCTTCTTTCTCTTGCGCATTTCTTCAAATTCATCCTTTGATATATCTTTATGCTCCAGGATAGCATAGATGATCTCCAATATATCAGCCAGTTCTTCAACTTCTCCTGATTCTTGATATTCATTTAGTTCTTCCTGAAGTTTAGCATTTAAAGATTCAAGGTATTCTTCATCATCTAGTTTTCTAACTTTATAATCTTTACCATCAGCTGCAATTATTTCTGGAATTTTATCCCGGATTAGTTTGTTGTATTTGATCATAAGGTTACTTCCTTCCTGTTTGCTAAAATTGATTTTAAAACTTATTGCGCATTTTGAATTCTTAATATCTTTTTTAAAAGCGACCTGGGGTTTTTTAAAAATTCCTGGTAACTAATACTTTTACCAGACTCTAAATTTTGATCGCAAACTATGATTTTATCATCTTCTAATTCAACTATAAGATCATCTAAATAAAAACCCTTAATCTCACTTAATTCAGTTAAGCTTTTCTTTTCAAGTTTAACCTTAATATCTGCTTTAATACGCATTAGTTCAATCCAAATTCTCCATTCTCGGTATGTTTTTATGCTCAATTCAGGAATTGTATTGGCTTTGTGCAAAAGCATAAAATTGCTATAAATAAAGCTCCTTATCCCATAGCCTTCTGGCTTAATTGTTTCATCTAATTTCTGCCATTTATCTAGCTTAAATATTAAATACTGAGAGTCTGGTTTTCTTTTAGTGGGAAAATTTATTTTATGTCTTGGAGTAATTTTAACATCCTTTATATTTGCATAATGCTTAACTCCAAAATCTTCAGAAAATAATTTCTGGCTTTTAAAAAGAGCAACATATTTTAAGTCTCTTTTTAAAATACTATTTTTAAACGGAGTATAATAAAGATTATTTTTGAAACAAAAATCAAGTTGTTTCTTTTTCCCTAAACTTCCCACAATTACATTCTCTTTAAAATCAATTTTTCCTTGATATTCTTCAGTACCTTCAGGTAAAATATTTCTTTCATAATTGCTTATTGCCGATTCTTTAATTAGATCATCTAGAAATTCTTTAACCAAATTTGTACTACCAGGTAAAAATGGTAAAGCCCCGACATTAACTTCTTTTATACTCCTATAAAAATCATGTTGCTTAAATTTTTCTTGATCTTTATAGGGAAATAACACATATGCACCCACCATTTCACGCTTATAATTTCCTTCACTTTGATAGACAATAGCATCTCTATATCTATGCATTGTATTGATGGTTTCTTCGACAGGTCCAGGGTTACTATTACCATTGGAATCAAAATTAGGATTTAGTCTATATTTAGCATCAAAGACAAAATTATAATTAGCTTTTGAATCTTTTTTTTGTAAAGATAATATATTATCTGGTTGTTGGTTAGTGGTTACTTCATTAGATTTCTTATTATAATATAAAGAAAAAATTTCGCCATTAGCTGGATTCTCATATTTTACTTCAGCTGTTCTGCCTGTATTTAAAGTTATACTTATACCAGAATAATCAAAATCAATCAAATTACTTTTTAATAATCTGTACTCATTCTTCAACATCCTATTAAGCTTTAAAAAACACCAATATTCATAAAGCTGCCAAACCTTTTTCATCGATAATTGAAAGAGTTCTCCTTCAAGAGTTAAACCTTTCAATAGCATAATGTAATATTTATAGATTTCTTTATAACCTGGAGCCATCTGGAGAGCTAAAGAAATAGAATCTATTTTGTTTAAATCTCCAACTTTTTTTAAGAAAGTATGATGCAGTAAATAATCAAGTCTATTAATCATTTTTTCTGATAGGTTAACAACCTTTTGATCTATATTAGCTTCATTAATGAATTGACTAGTATATCGCCTTTTAAAACTACTTATTCTCTTAATTAACTGAAAGATAATCCATTTAACAAATTTATTCTCAAAAGTATCATAACTAATCTCTTTATTAGTATCCAGCATCTTCACAGGATATTGATGGTCTTTATCATAATGCTGAATGTTTTTTCTCAACCATTTAACACTTTTTCTATTTACTCTTCTAGCTCTACCAGCTGGCAAAACCTGTTTTCTATTAATAAGCCTATGATGAGGAAAGTTGCGGATTCTTTTGAATGATTGCAGGAAATTTTCAAATATCTCAATTAAAATACTGAAAAACTCAGAATCAGTTATATCTGAAGCCTCTTTTAGATCCATTCCCTGATATGTTTTCCGCAAAAAATCATAAGCAAGATTATAAACTTCCTGATTAACCTCATTTAAAAGATTATAATAATCATCTTGATAATCCAGCTTTGATGGAAATACCTCTATTTGTAAATTGAAAATTTTATTCTGTTCATTGTGTATCTCTAAATCTGAAAGCCCAACATCACTTTTAAAGTTAATCTTTCCCCATAATATATCAGGATTTCCTGGCATATTATTTATAGCTTCCCTAACATTTTTGTTTTCATGGTAAAACTTCAAGTTCTTTTCAGTTTTATTTTCTATAAAGATCTGATAATCTTGTTCTTCAAAGAATATAGGGGCTATCCTATCATCTTCAAAGTCATACTTGATCTGCATATCTAAAACTGGGTCATAATAACTAAATAATACATGATTACAATTAATAAATCCAGGAGTAATCCTAGCCTGTTTGTAATTATCTTTTTCACTATAGATCATACCAGCATTAGGATGAGACGGACTCCCCTTAACATTTAATTTAAATTTATCTGTCTCAATACTTATAAGATCATAATCCTTATTCATATCCATATTTATAGCCTCCAGGTAGCTCTACAGCCAGTATGCAGTAAAGCGATCTTCTTCCATTCTTTTAATCATATAGGCAAGTTTTTTTGCTGATCTTGGATATTTAATATCATTATTATTTTTTACATATTTTTTGGCAGCATCACCAATATTGACAGTTTCATCAAAACTCTTGCCTGTTGCAAAGGTATACAGATTTCTAATAACCTGCTTAATTGCCGTAGAACTTCCCTGGATTCTAGGCAATATCTTCTGCATAAGCTGGAAGTCAAAGGCCTCATAATAATCAAGCCTTTTTGCCCCAAGATATTTTTCATTATACAATAAGTAAAATATTATCTCATCACGTACTCGATAGCCAACATGTAAGTTTGCTGGCTCTAATATGCTATTAATATTTGTTAAAAGTTCAATAGTCTGATCAATTAATTCTTTATCCTCAATACTACAATCTATCAAATCAATATATTCAGGCTTTAAAAAATAATTTGTTTGGCTCTTTTTAACTATTGAATCTGAATTTTCTTTTTTATTAAGAGTATATTCTTTCAAATTTATATTATTGAATTCAATTGTATTAGCTCTATCCAGTACTTTTTTGCTAAAAGGATGGGTGGTTTCATCCATATTTACAGTGCCAACAATATACAAATTTTCAGGTATTTTTAAACCGTCAAATCTATTTATATATTCATTAATGTCTTCTTCATTTTCAAAGTCATCTTCTCTAAAAAGTGGAGCCGATTCTATTTTGCTATTACTATTAAATTCTCTAGTTTCAATTTTACTTAAAAAATCACTGAAATAATATTCAACTCTTGCAAGGTTCATCTCATCCAGGCAGACAATATGTATATTTTCAGGATCATCATTAGCCTTTTTTAAAATATTAATTAAAGGTCCCTGTTTGAATTTACCATTCAACTTTTTATATCCTAATAAATCAGAACTATCATTCCAATCTGGCCTAACTGAAATAAGTTGAAAACGGTCATTTGATTCAGTACAACCTAGTGCATTAGCAAATAATTTAACTAATTTAGTTTTACCAGTACCAGAAATACCGGCTAAAAGAACAAATGGTTTTGATTTCAGGGAAAGATAAAAGTTTTCAATTAATTTATCTGGATAATTGTATCCTCTATCAGTTATGTATTTTTTTATGTTTTTAATTGTAGTCTGAATCAATTCTCTTTTTTTATCTTCGATTGTAATCAACTCCATTTTGAATACTTTCGGATCTTGAGTCGATTTAATTGCCATTTCAGGATGAATTATTTCTGGTAAAAAAGATAAGTTATTATTTTCAATATAACCCTTTTCTTTATGTAATAATTGACTTAATTTCTTTTTTAACTCATTATTGCTATCATAACGAATTTGAACAGGTTTGTTCTCAGAGTTTACTTTTCTAATATGAGCATCAAATGTATAATCATTTAGAACTAAATTTATATTTTCTACATTTTTATCATTCAAATCATGTCCAATTATTTTATATAACACTTTTCTTTTGTCTACTGGAACAGTTAGTCCATATCTAAATATACTAATACCAATATCTATATTTAATCTGAGTTTATTATTAGCTATAATTTCGGGCTCATAAGTAGATTCTATAGAATTATAATATTCAACCAGTTCATATTCTATCTTTTCTCGGATCTCAGTTATATCATCTTGCGTCAACCTATTATAAATCTCAGAATTCAACTTAATGATTTCTTGAAAGTCATTATCTATTAAATTTAAATAATTAATAGCTTTTAATGGTGGTTTAAGGATGTGAGATTTAATCTTACCAAAAGAAGATTCTTTTATATTCAAAATCGTATCCGTTGAATTTTTATCTTCAACTTTTAAATCTTCAATATTGTATCTTTCTAAATAAAAATCACGATACCCTTCAATTAAACTATCAAACTCTAACTCTCCATTAGTTTGTTTCTCAAAAAATATTTTATAAATTACCATCTGATAAGACTTTTTAGTTCTATCAAATTCACTTAATATCTCTTTGACTGGATCATTATTATCTGACATATAATATCCACCTCTTACTATTATACTATACTTCTTAACGCTTTAATTTTAGGTAAATAATAGCAAAACAAAAATAGAATAGTATGCTGAATAAAAACAAAAAATTGTATGTACTATAGACTTTTTTATTTCCCCTTTGTTAGAACAAGAATTTCAAACTATTTTATAGTGGCAACTGCTCTCTGTAAATAATTTGGGATGACTACTTATATTAAGGCCATACTGTTAACTGCGTACAATAATCTGATAGAGGTGGCGCCTGTTATTATTTTTAGATTATTTTTGTATGGTAATCATTATTCTAGCCAGTAGAGCGAGCTTTTATTTGTCGCAAACTCAATATATTAAATAATTAATAAAATTGATGTTCCATAGCCTATGAATGATATCATAGACATTGTTAACCTTAACACTAACTCTCCATCACTATTATTTAATTGAATAAGTTTTCCTATTCCAAAAATCTAAGTAATTAGTGCATTCATAATCTCCAATCAGTAATTTGTGGAGGTACTTTGACGCAAAAGAATCCATTATTAATTCAATTATAAATGCAAATAAAACCATGGAATTTTCTTATTCTAAACTAACCCATAAACCCCCACCTAAAAAACATAAATCGATAAAGCCAGGAAGGCATGAACAGTGGCCAGGGCTATAGTTAATCTGGCCATACCAACATGAAATTTCACT
>Ga0207421_10009207_pt1 | contig 10038 bp, 6 predicted proteins | sample SodLakKL_010_SED_4_FD_187542 | JGI IMG/M metagenome (GOLD analysis project Ga0207421, IMG submission 187542) | Alkaline sediment microbial communities from Lake Tanatar, Kulunda Steppe, Russia - 8KL_010_SED (SPAdes) (version 2) | ecosystem: Environmental > Aquatic > Non-marine Saline and...
GCCGCAGTGGCCTTCGCCACCATTCTGGCGGTGGTGGCCGGCCTGACCCTGGCCGGTGCCAGCACCCTGTCGCATGACCTGTATGCCGGAGTATTCCGAGCCGGGCGCTCCACCGAAGAAGAAGAGGTCAAAGTAGCCAGGATCGCCACTTTATCCATGGGAATTCTGGCCATTGTACTTGGCCTGATATTTCAGGGACAGAATGTGGCCTTCATGGTTGGTCTGGCCTTTGCCGTGGCTGCCAGCGCCAATTTTCCGGCCCTGGTCCTGTCCATCCTCTGGAGAAACTATTCCACATTCGGAGCCGTTGCAAGCATTGCCACGGGAACGACCCTGGCTGTCGGCCTGATTATCATCAGTCCCACGGTCTGGGTTGACCTCCTGCGCAATCCTGCGGCCATCTTTCCTCTGTCCAATCCGGCCATAATCTCCGTAGCCGGAGCGTTTGCTGCCGGATACATAGGCTCCAAGCTCAGACCGGATTCAGAGGCTTCAAGAAGATACGATGAACAGAAAATAAGGAACTATCTGGGTGTTGGATCTGAATGAGCAGGGGGTTTGCCGATTTTCTGGCCGGGATATATCCCTTGTCCGGCCTCCCGGGTAAAGACCTGCAGGAGGCCGGCTCCCGCTCAGGCCAAAAAGAGGTTTCACCTGGCGAGATAATCCCTCTGGATCATAAGGACCACGACTCTGTGTACCTTATCAAGGATGGGGTAATGCAGATCCTGTCCCACAACGAAGTCGTGGACACCCTGGTGTCCGGAGAATTTTTCGGCTACGAGTCGTTTTATTTCCTCCCGCCCCTGGGCCAGTCTGCAGTAGCAGCCCAGGACAGCACCCTGTGCGTTATCAGCGGAGATGATGTCAGGCATCTTCTTGAACACCACCAGGTAAATCTTTTTTTTCAACGAAAAGCCGAAATTTTTAGAAGCAGGATCCAGGATATACAGCACTGGCGCAGTGCTTCACGCATGGACCCGTATATGTGCCTGACCCTGCGAGATGTTGCTGTGAAGGACCCCGTGACTGTTCAGAGAAACACCCCTGTATCTCTGGCCGCAGGAATCATGCTGCAGGAAGGATCCGCGGCCTGTCTGGTCAGACAGGAAGGCAGGTTTCTGGGTATAGTTACCGAGCAGGATATCCTGAAAAAGGTAGTAGCCCGGGACCTGGACCCCAAGGCTGTTACAGCCGGGGAGATCATGTCTGCTCCCTTGATTACAGCAAAATCTCATGAACTTCTGTTTCAGGCCTTTTCCAGAATGGTTTCCAGGGGAGTCCGCAGGCTTGTGCTCCAGGACAACGGGGCAGATCCCCGGGGGATTATCGAGGACAGGGACCTGCTTTCGGTGAAAGGTGAAAATCCTGTCTATCTGTCCAGAGAGATATCCCGGGCCGGAGATTTGACTGAACTGAAAAGTGTGTTTCAGCAGGTCCGGAACATGGTCCTGCGTTCTGCGGCTGAAGGGGTAGGTGTTTTTCAGCTGGGACGCTTGATCAGCGACATGCACCATCAGATTCAGGTCCGGGTCCATGAACTGCTCCTGGCTGAAATGAATGAGCCTGCTCCCTTTGCATTCTGCATCCTGGCCCTGGGAAGTGAGGGTCGCAGAGAACAGTATCTGGCCACGGACCAGGATAATGCCCTGATTTATTCAGAGGCTTCCGGAAAAGCCCAGATGTCTTACCTGGAAGAATTTTCTGCAAAATTCATCCAGGCTCTCCTTGATCTTGGCTTTCCTCCCTGTCCCCATGAAGTAATGCTCAATAATCCCCAATGGCGTATGAGCATCGACCAGGCCCTGGATCTGGTTGACGATATGGCCCAGACTGCTGATAAGAAAAGCGTTGTTGTCACCTCCCTGTTGCTGGATATGCGTCATGTGACCGGGGACGGGCAGCTGGCCGGCATGCTCAAGTCCTATCTCTTCAAAAGGATTCGCAGAAGCTCCCTGATGTTGAAGTATATGGCCAATGAAGCCGTGCGCTTCAAGCCTCCCCTGGGCTTTTTCAACAAGCTTGTTGTGGAAAAAAGCGGCAGGCACAAAGGCAGGCTGGACGTCAAGAAGGGAGGTATTTTTCCTCTGACCCACGGGATCAGAACTCTTGCTGTGGAGCATTCAATCCTGGAAACATCCACCGAAGAACGTATCTCACGACTGCATGAACAGGGTGTGTTTTCTACCGGTTTTTCCGCCGGTCTCAGGCAGTCTCTGGAATTCCTCCAGACCCTCAGGGTCAGGACTCAGGCCCAACAGATCAAAAGCCAGGCAGAACCTGATAATTTCATATCCCCGGACAGACTTTCGGTCATGGAACGGGACAGACTGAAGGATTGTTTCAAAATGGTCATGGAGTTTCAGTCAGTTCTAAGCAATAAATACAACCTGCGTCTCCTGACCTGATGAGCAGGCTTTAACTGATCCGGCAGAGATCCTTGAGCTGAAGGGGGCTGCAAATCTCCCTGGACATGGTCTGTCCCGGTAATTATAAAGATAAGCTGTTATGGAACTCTGGTATGCCTACTCCCTGTCAGCTCTTGTACTCCTGGGCGGACAGCGCTTTTTGTATAAAGTGGCCGCGGCCAGGAACTGCAGCACTTTCATGACTACATTCGTGTTTATGGCCACTGTGGCGTTGCTGGCCGGTGCTGTAACTTTAATCAGACAGCCGGAGATAAATGCTCCGGGATTTCTTATATTCATCTCCCTGGCCAACAGCCTGACTTTTGCCAGCGCCACCCTGTGCCACATCCAGGCTTTGAAGCATGTCCCCGCAGCTGTGGCCTATCCCTTGATACGCATGAACATTGTCCTGGTGGTTCTTTTCGCGGTGTTTTTCCTGCAGGAGAGCCTGGCCCTGCAGCAGGTGCTTGGACTGATGTTTTCACTGGCCACTGTGTGGATCCTGGGGCGGGACAGAAGCAGTGATTTTCAGAATGGGCTCCGGGGAAGAGGGCTTTTGCTGGTCTTTCTGGCCATGCTGGCCGGAGGCCTGTCCGCCATCACCTGTAAATTTGCAGCAGATCATACCGATATCTGGGCTTTCATAACCCTGTCCTATATTTTTTCCACCCTGTTCACCCTTGCCCTGTCCCCGAGGATGTTCGCCGGTACACAGGATCAGGGACAGGGCAGGCTGGCCCTTGGAATCGGGCTTGTCATGGGCCTGCTGAATCTGGCTGGATTTTATCTTTTTTTAAAGGCCCTGGCTTTGGGGCCCCTTTCCATTGTTGCTGTGGTCAACGGCATGCATTTTCTGGTGCCGGTACTGCTGGCGGTTATATTTTTCAAAGAACGTCTGGATGCTTCCCGTTTGCTGGGACTGGGAATGGCCCTGGCAGCCCTTTGGCTGTTGAGGGCCTGAAAAGCTTTATGTATAGGGGATTGGGAAGTTAAGGGGTTATAAAAACAATGGAAACCATATGATATCAGATCTGGAACTACTGATAATGCTTGCTGCAGCGGCATTGCTGGCGGCCAGGGCCTGCTGGCAGACCGTTCTGGCCGTATTGAACCGTTCCCGGGTTCTGAGTCTGAGGCACCGGCCTCCGGATACGGTGTTCAGGATAATGGACCAGAAGACTTATGAACGGTCCGTGGACTACACACTGGCCAAAAACTGGTTTGAACTCTTGAGCATATGGTATGGCACGGTCTTGCTGACAGTGATGCTCTTTTCCGGAGTTCTTCCCTGGCTTTACCACAATTTTTTTGATTCAGGCAGCCAGATATATGTCCTTCGGGAAAGCCTCTTTCTGGCAGCCATATATCTTGTTTTCTTTCTGGCCAACCTTCCCCTGGATTTTTATTCCAGCTTCAGGCTGGAAGAGCGCTTTGGCTTCAACAAAAGCACCATGGGGCTATGGATCTCGGACCAGATCAAGGGCCTGATCATCGCTGTGGTTATCTTTGTGCCCCTGTTAAGCATAATTATCTGGCTGATAATCAGGGCCGGCAGCCTGTGGTGGATATGGGCCTTTGCTCTGGTATTTCTCTTTCAGCTGATAATGATGGTCCTTTACCCCATGCTGATCCTGCCACTGTTCAACAAGCTGACCCCGCTGCCTGATCCCGGCCTGCGCCAAAGGCTCATGGACCTGGCCGACAGGGCAGGGTTCAAGGCAAGAACCATCCAGGTCATGGACGGAAGTAAACGATCCGGTCACTCCAACGCCTTTTTCACCGGGTTCGGCAGATTCAGGCGCATAGTACTTTTTGACACACTGATTGAACACCTTGAACCCCGGGAGCTGGAGGCGGTACTGGCCCACGAGATCGGTCATTACAAAAAAGGGCACATACCCAGGATGCTGGCCCTGTCTGCCATTATGCTCCTGACCGGTTTTGCCCTGGCTGCCTGGCTCCTTGAAACCCCGGCCTTTATTCAGGCCTTCGGGTTTCAGCCCGAACATGCCGGCCCGGCCCCTGCACTTGCCCTTTTTGCCCTTCTGGCCGGTTTGGTTACCTTCTGGATGAGCCCATTACTGGGAACTCTTTCCAGGAAACATGAATACCAGGCGGACAGTTTTGCTCTCAAGCATACTCAGGGGGCGGAACCGATGATCAAAGCCCTGACCAGGCTTGGTACCGAAAACCTGGCCAACCTGACCCCGCATCCCTGGTACAGCGGATTTTACTACTCGCATCCGACTCTTATGGAACGAATAGATGCCCTGGAGCAGGCGGCAGAAGAAAATTGAATCATCCGCCGCCTGCATGATCCCGCGGGTTTCATCCCAGGGCGCCAGTGCCCAGAAGCACCAGCCACAGAATGATAAATGCCAGAACCACTAAGAGCCAAATATCTTCTGATTTCATTTCATCTACTCCTTGTTCATCACCGACCAGATCATATCCGGTTTTCTGAGTCCGGATAAGCCGCATACCGGTTGTTCAAAAGGTTATGAAAAACATCATCTGCTTGTTTTGGTCACTTCTTCCACAACAATGTTTGATTCCGTTTCAGCCCGCCGGATCTGGTCATTGGTAATGGTGGCCATTTCCGCCTTGAAACACAGAGCCCACATCATGATTATTCCCAGGATCCACCAGACTATCTGCCAGGACCAGGCAGAAGGAAAGCCGGCAAAGGAGAAGAGATCCCAGTTGCCCATCATGGCCAGGGGTCCGGCGGCAAATAAAAACCACAGGGGGATAATATATTTCATTGAGTTGCGCCAGGTCCTGCCGGTGGGGCTTGGCGCTTCAATGTTGTCCAGCCAGGAGCGCACTTCCTTCTGCCTGTCCAGGGTGGCCTGGTTGTCGGTTCTGCCCAGCAGCCTGCACAGATAAGCCACAAAGAGTCCAGTGCCGATCCCCCAGGCGGCGCAATGAATGGTCAGAGGATTGGGGAAAACATAATAAGTCATGAATACTGCTATAAGTCCGGCCAGGATACCCAGGATGGTTCCGATGGAAGGCCAGCGGAATCCCCACAGGGTGCCCATGAGGGGTATGTACATGATAAAGCCCAGGGAAGTGGCCAGGGCCCCCAGGATAACCAGGGCCGCCTGGGAGGTGAGCCCAATCACCAGGGCCAGGATCGTCAAGATGGTCACAAACAGGCGGTTCATCCAGATCTGCTCGGCATGACCTCCCTGCTTGTTTCTTACTTTCAGCCACCAGACATCGCGCAGCAGCATGGAGCCGGCAGTGCCTATGTACGGGGCTGCTGTGGAGTGCATGGCCGCGATGAGTCCGATGAAGCAGATGCCCAGAACAAAGGGGGGCAGAAATTTGGCCATGAGCATTGGCACAACGTCTGAATCCCTGGCCGGGTCAATGAGTCCCTGCATGTCCAGGATCTGTCCTCCCAGTCCCTGAAAGGCTGTAAAAAAGAACATGGCAAAGCCCACCAGAAAAGCTGACATGAAAACCTGCTGCCAGGCGAAGGGCCTTGGATTCTTGTTGGCGAACTGCCACATGGTGAAGGCCGGCGAAGCCTGAATACCCATGAGGGCGAAGAGGTAGGTAAGGATCATGAAAGCCGTCCATTTTTCCTGTCCCACGGTGAACTCTATGACACTGGGTATTTCCAGGAACCGGTCCGGCATGTTGTTTATTTCCTGACTCATATGGCTCCAGCCCCCGAAATGGGCCAGGACATAGGCTCCAATGGTCAGCATGGCCACCATGAGCAGTATGAACTGCACTACTCCCACCCAGGTGCTGGCCTTGAGGCCTCCGGTAACAACGTAGAACCAGACGATGAAGGCCATGAGAATGGCTCCCCAGGAGAGAGGAAAGCCGGTTACCCAGTGAAAGAGGGCACCTGCGGCCATGAGCTGAATGGCTGCATAGAAAATGCCGAAAAGAATGGCGGTGAGCACTGCAAGCCAGCGCACTCCCTCCCGTTTGTAATAGTAGGCGAACATGTCCCCGGGGGTGACGAAGCCGTACCTCTTGCCCATGAGCCAGGCCCTTTTGGCAAAAAAAGACCCTGTCAAAGGTATTGTCAGGGCATAAAAGGATACGAAACCATATGCAAGCCCGTATTGCCAGATGAGCCCCGGATGACCGATGGTGGTCCAGCCGCTGAAGGAAGCTGCGGTAGCAGCCATGAGAAAGGCGATCATGGGGATCTGGCGGCCGCCAATGGAGTAGCCGTAGGAGGTTTTTTCCGTAAAAAAACCCCGCAGTCCCCAGGAAAAACAGTAGATGATGTACAGGGAAAGAAAAACCCATACCCATGTAGTGTCGATTTCCATCCTCCTTAACCTCCTTTTTAATATAACTTATCTGAATCAATCCAGATTATTAGAAAACTGACAACCGGGAAGAGAAGAGACAGAAGTCTGTTTTTCCTGCCTTTCCTGGCCACAGGATTGTTTTGCTCTACCGGCTCTGAAAAAAACCCCGCCTGATACAGCCTGCCCTGCACAGGTCCTTGAGGGTCCAGGTAGCATTTTCCTGCATCTTGTGCACCAGATAGATAAACAGGTATGCAGTCTGCAGGGCATCGGTGAAGGCATTGTGCTCGGTAAACAGCGGCAGACCGAATTCCCTGCTCAGTTTTCTCAGGTTATAGGAGTATTCTTCGTAACATTCATAAGCTCCCGTCCACTGTCCTTCACGGTACACCCTGGCCAGGCGCATGGTGTCAATGCAGGGATTGTGCAGTTCGCCGCCGAATTCTTTTTTGAGCTCCCGGTTGATTACGCTCATATCCAGGTTGATATTATGACCAACAATTACAGCGTTTCCACAGAAGTTCAGCAGCCCCTGCAGTGCCTCTCTGAGGGGAGGTGCCTTCTGAGCTTCTGAAGGAGTAATTCCGTGTATGACGATACTTTGTTTGGGAACGGCCCTGGTTGGACAGGCACAAAAGTAAAAGCTCTTTTCCATGTCTATGCGCATCTCGCTTAAACGCAGGGCGCCTATGGTAACAATCTCGTCTTTTTTGACATTTAAACCGGTAAGTTCAGTGTCCAGGACAACAAAATCGTATTCATTCAGGGGTCTGGTTTGATCCAGAGCAGCAAAATATTCTTTGCTCTGAGCCAGCAGAGGATGGGCGGGCTCGCTGTCGTCCCTGGTGAAAGGCCAGGCGAACCCTGACAGGGCATTTAAAGTGAATACATTTGTCAACGTCATGTGTTTATTACCTCGATTATTGCGGTAAGTCGGGATCTAACGGTCAACCATCAAAAAAGCACCTGAATAAAGATCTTGAGCACAGGGTTCAACGGGATCTAATCAGTTTCTGCATCCGGAAAGGAAGATTTTCCGGATGGAAACTAATCAACCCATGTTCAGCTTGAAAGTTTCCTTGAGAAAGCTTTGCAGATTGCTGATGACGGAAAAGGCCCCTTTCAGGGTCTGTTTTTCCAGATCGCTCAGCTCTGCCGGGTTAATATAATTATGCGGCTGTTCTCCTGCTTCCATCAGCTTGAGCTGGTTTACGAATCTTAGCTGCATCTGAAATTCATATGATTCCCTGGCCCGGACAAACAGGCTGTGGGGCATGTGTCCTTCCTTGTCCAGCATTTCCAGCCTTTCCAGGGTATTGGTTTCCATTATGCCGTGCTTCAAAGCCATGACCCGTGCAAAGTCCCAGAAAGGGACCAGCCCCCTGGCCTTGAGGTCCAGACGGTTCTTGTGTTCTCCATCCCGATCCACAATGAAGTTTTTGAAAAAACTCAGGGGGGGCTTGGTTCTAAAACAGTCCTGGGCCAGATAGCGCAGAAACATATCCTTTCCTTTTACCAGACTTTGCAGCTCATCCTTTAGTTGCTGGCCAAGCTCCATATCGCCGTAGGCAGGACGAAAATCAAAAAAGATGGTTGAATTCAGGACCTCTTCAGGCTCGGGCCTGTTTACCCATCTGGAGAAATATTTTTTCCATACTGACAGGGGTTGCCGCCATTTTGGGTTGGAGGCCATATTGCCTCCCTGGCACAGGGGATAACCGCATTTAACCAGGTGATTTATGGCTTCCTGACCAAAGGTCTCGAAATATTTTTCCGCCTTCTTTTTCTGCTCTTCATCATAGGGGTCCTGATAGACCAGGGCGTTGTCCTGATCCGTGCGGAAGGTCTGTTCTTTGCGCCCCTCGCTGCCCATAAGCAGCCAGCAGAAAGGTACCGGAGGCGGCCCCATATGTTCCTGAAGCAGTGTCAGAAGCCTGGACAGAATGAGGTCGTTGAGAATGGTGATCATTCTGGTTATGTTGTTGGCCTTGGCCCCTTCCTCAATGAGAGGTCTAACCACCAGGGGCACTTTCAGAGAAAGCTCGTAGAGTCTTTCTATCCTGTTCTGGTGCATTATCTCCTTGAAAAGATAAACAGGGGATTCGCCCTGCAAAACCAGGATATCGTGACTTGTAATTACTCCGATTATCCTGCCTTCGTCCTGAACCGCCAGATGGTGAATGCGGTTGCTCATCATGTCCAGAAGGGCATCAAAACAGACCCGTTGGGCTGGTATAGTTTTCACCGGCGAACTCATAACCTTTTCCACTTCTGTAGAGTAGGACATCCCCCGGGCCACGACCTTGGAACGTATATCCTTGTCGGTGATGATCCCTGAAATTTTTCCGTATTCGTCCCGGATAAGCAAAGATCCTATGTTGAGATCCGACATGCGCTGTGCCGCCTGCTGCACGCTCTGGACCGGGGTGATTATTTCCGGTTTTCTGCGGATAATATCATTGACCTTTACCGTAAAAAGATAAAGCGACCCTTCGGTCTTGGGGGTGAGTCTTTCCTTGCGCAGTTCATCCAGGGATTTCTGGACATAGTCCCTGGAAAAAACCTTGAGATAATGCTGGGCAAAGCCCGGATGTGTCTGCAGAAGTTCCAGGAAAGATTTTTTGGGGAATAAAAAGCAGAAAGTATCCTCCACAGCTTCTACTGTCATGCTGGCTCTGGATCCCCGAATCACTGCCAGAGCACCGAAAACAGAGCCTTCCCCGCGGTAGTCCTTTAGACTCGTTTCCCCGGCCTGGTCCTGGAGATAGATTTTGACACCGCCTTTCTGAATCAAGTAAACATAGTTCACTTTAGACACGTCCTGAGTAAGCACTCTGGTGCCTTTGGGATAAAAATCCACATTGGCGTTTCTGGCCAGATTTACCAGTGTGCTGTGATCCAGTTCTTTAAAGGGGAGGATGCCCTGGAGAAAATCCACCACCATGTCCGGATCATGGGCCTGCAGCCCTTCTTTTTTCTGTCCAAACATCTTTGTCCTCTTCCACAGAGTTGTTCATAAGCTTCAGGTCCGCCATCAAGGTATGCAGACTGGAACAAAAAAGCCATCATTTTGAAGTAATAATTAAAGTCAAGGCAAGACGTTGTTACTTCCCGGATATCGTTTTTGTCTTGTAACTGTTCACCATGATGATATGTGCTCCAGTGGTCCGGGGTTTCGGCAAACTGGACGTAAAAACTCGCTCCAAGGCAGCGTAAATCAAAACCTCTACAAGTTTTTCTCAACAAGAAAATTTCCTATATTATGCTTTGAAGGAAGTTTGGTGATTAACGGTTTTGATTAACGCTGCCTACCTCGCTCAAACAGTTTACGCCCAGTTTGCCGA
>Ga0207421_10009208_pt1 | contig 10038 bp, 19 predicted proteins | sample SodLakKL_010_SED_4_FD_187542 | JGI IMG/M metagenome (GOLD analysis project Ga0207421, IMG submission 187542) | Alkaline sediment microbial communities from Lake Tanatar, Kulunda Steppe, Russia - 8KL_010_SED (SPAdes) (version 2) | ecosystem: Environmental > Aquatic > Non-marine Saline and...
CAGCATGAACACCACCAGGAGAATGGTTCCGATAACCGCCATTTCCCCTGCACTCATCATCTGGACCGTATTTCCGATGGCGGCGGGCAGGCGGGCGACGATGCCGGCAAAAATAATCAATGAAATGCCGTTGCCGATCCCGAATTCAGTGATCTGCTCACCGAGCCACATGATGAATGCCGTACCGGCCGTCAGCGTGATCATGGTCATCAACCGGAAGGCCCAGCCCGGATCATTGACAATGGCAACGCCTTCAGGCGATGTCATGCCCTCAAGCCCCACCGAAATGCCGAAGCCCTGAATCAGACTGAGCAGGATCGTACCGTAGCGGGTGTACTGGGTGATTTTCTTCCGCCCGTCCTCACCCTCCTTTGAGAGCCGCTCCAGATGCGGTATTACAACCTTCAAAAGCTGAAGGATAATCGAGGCGCTGATATACGGCATGATACCCAGGGCGAAGACCGATAAACGCTCCAGGGCGCCTCCGGAAAACATGTCAAAAATACCGAAAATCGTATCCTGATGCATGGCGAAAAAGGCGGCAAGAGAATCGCCGTCAATCCCCGGCGTCGGAATGTGCACGCCGATTCGGTAAACCGAAAGCAATGCCAGCGTAATTAATATTCGCCTCTTTAGCTCTGGAATTTTAAGGATGTTTTGAACACCGGCGCCGGAAACTGCCATATTATGCGACCTCTACCTTGCCACCGGCACCTTCAATTTTGCTTCGTGCCGATTCAGTTACCGCATTTAATTTAATTTCAAGGGAAACATTAATCTCGCCCTGCCCAAGAAGCTTGACCGGGTTGCGCGTACTCTTGATGACACCCGCTGCCACAAGTGCGGCCGGGTCAACGGTTGTGCCACCCTCAAAGCGATTCAGGTCTCTTACGTTGACAATGCTGTATTTCTTCTTGAAAATATTATAAAAGCCACGCTTCGGGAGACGGCGCTGCAGCGGCATCTGGCCGCCTTCGTAACCGGGCCGGACGCCGCCGCCTGAGCGGCTGTTCTGCCCCTTGCTCCCCCTGCCGGCGGTTTTCCCCCATCCGGAACCCACGCCGCGCCCGACACGTTTCCGGGACGACTTCGAGCCTTTTTCCGGTGTCAGATCGTGCAATCTCATATTGTCTCCTCCACGCGAACCAGGTGGGACACCTTGTTCGCCATTCCGCGAATAGCAGGCGTATCTTCCAGTTCAACCGTTTTATTCATCCGGGTAAGCCCCATGCCCCTCAGCACTTGCCGGTGTTTTTCCGGCCGGCCGACCATGCTTTTTACCAGGGTGACTTTCAATCGGGAAGCCATAGCATTTATTCCTTGCATTCTTATATTTATAAATCTTCTACTGCAATGCCCCGCTTGGCCGCGACCTGCTCCCTGCTTTGCAGCTGCTGAAGCCCCTTTATGGTCGCCTTGACCACGTTGTGGGGGTTGTGGGACCCGAGGCACTTCGTAAGAATATTGCGAACGCCGACCGCTTCGAGAACCGAACGGACGGCCCCGCCGGCGATGACGCCGGTACCTTTTCCGGCCGGTTTCAAAAATACAGCGCCGGCGCCGAATTTTCCCTTAATCTCGTATGGTATCGTCCCCTCTACCAGGGGAACCTCGATCATGGACTTTTTGGCTTTCTCGACGCCTTTCCGAATGGCCTCCGGCACCTCATGGGCCTTGCCCAGGCCGTAGCCGACTTTTCCCTCGCCGTCGCCGACAACAACCATGGCGCTGAATGAAAACCGGCGCCCGCCTTTTACGACCTTTGCGACCCTGCTGATATGAACGACCTTGTCTATAAACAAGTTTTCGTCTGTTTCCTTCTTGTACAAAAGATCGCCTCCTTAAATTGATTTAAAAATTCAACCCGGTTTCGCGTGCGCCATCGGATACGGCCTTGACCCGGCCGTGATATTTATACCCGTTTCGATCGAAGACAACCGTCGTAATGCCCTTGTCCATTGCACGCTGTGCAATGACTTTACCGATATGGACAGCTGAAGAGACCTTGTTTTCAGCTTTTTCCCCCTCACGAATCGGTTTTTCCATGGTAGAAGCGGATATTATGGTCTGCCCCCGGATATCATCGATGATCTGTGCATATATGTGCCTGGCGCTCCTGAAAACTGTCAGGCGCGGACGCGCCAGGGTGCCGGACATCTTCTTCCGTATCCGTTTTTTACGTTTAAGCCGCATGGCTTTTTTGGTATCCATGGCTCCCATGATGTATGACCCCTGATAATTGAAATTTGAAAATTGCTCTTAAATCATTACTTGCCTGTTTTTCCGGCTTTTCGGACAACATACTCTTCGGCATACTTGACGCCTTTACCCTTATACGGTTCGGGCGGCCGGAAGTTGCGAATCGAGGAGGCGGCAAAACCAAGTTTTTCCTTGTCTATTCCGGACAGGCGAATGGTATTTCTTTCGACCTGGGCGGATATGCCCTCCGGCAATTCAAAGCTGATCGGATGGGAAAACCCTAAATTCAAATCAACATTGTTGCCCTTTACTTCGGCACGATACCCGATGCCGTTGATTTCAAGGACTCTCTCAAAACCCTGGCTTACCCCTGTTACCATGTTTGCGACCAACGCACGGGCCGTTCCCCACTGCGCCTTGGTTTTTTTATCGTTGCGCCGGACGGTCAAAAAAATCTTGTCGTCTTCAATATTGAGATCGACATCCGGATGAATGGCCCGGCTCAAAGTTCCCTTGGGCCCCTCGACCGTAAGAATCCTGTCAGCATATGTAATTTTGGTCTTTTCCGGCTTTGGAATCGGTTTTTTTCCCACGCGAGACATTTTATCAACTCCTTGCTTGCTACCAGATATTGCAAAGGATTTCGCCGCCAATATTTTCCGCTCTTGACTGCTTGTCGGTCTTCAACCCCTTTGATGTGGTTAAAACGGCAATACCAAGGCCGTTCAAAACCGGCTTGATTTCCTTGCTGTTAACGTAGACGCGGCGGCCCGGACTGCTGGCCCTTTTTATACCGTAAATGACATGGTTGTCATTTTTGTCGTATTTTAAATAAACCCTTAAAATGCCCTGCTTATCGTCTTTGATGAACTTGTAGTTCTTGATGAACCCTTCATTTTTCATAAGGGCCGCCAGCGACACTTTAAGCTTTGAACCGGGTATATCCACGCTTTTGTGCCTGGCTTTACCGGCGTTCCGGATGCGGGTCAACATATCCGCCATTGGATCGGTTATGGTCATGATCTTGCTCCATCATAAATGGGATGTCGTAATTTTTAAATTGGCTTCCTACCAGCTCGATTTTGTAACACCCGGAAGCAAACCTTGGGAGGCCATATTACGGAAGCATATCCGGCACAGGCCGAATTGCCTCAAATAACCCCTGGCTCTGCCGCATATTGGGCAGCGGTTGTATTGCCTGACATTAAATTTAGGTTTCTTTAAAGCTTTTGCTCTAAGCGCTTTTCTTGCCAAACTCTCCTCCTTGTCACTGCGGAAACGGACAAATACTGTCGGGGTTAATTGCGAAACGGCATGCCGAGCAACTTCAGCATTTCCTTGCCCTCTGCGTTATTTCTGGCAGTGGTGACGATCGTGATATTCATTCCTTTTACGGCATCAACCTTGTCATAATCAATCTCCGGGAATATGATCTGTTCCTTTATGCCAAGTGTATAATTGCCGTACCCGTCAAACGCTTTTCCTGAAATCCCGCGAAAGTCCCGGACACGCGGCAGGGTAATGTTGACCAGTTTTTCAAAAAAATCCCACATGCGCTTTTGACGCAGCGTCACCATGCATCCGATGGGCATCCCCTCGCGAAGCTTGAACGCCGCAATGGATTTTTTGGCGCGCGTTACCACAGGCGCCTGGCCGGTGATCATCTTTAACTCCGCCTGGGCCGAATCAAGGACCTTTATGTTCTGGATCGCCTCACCAAGTCCCATGTTCACGACAATCTTTTCGATTTTCGGAATCTGGTGGATATTCTTGTACGCAAAGGTCTCTTTAAGCTTCGGTGCGACCTCGTTTTCATAATACGTTTTCAACGACATGACTCCTTACCCCTCCGGTAATATATCCCCTGCTTGGAATCTAAGAATCCAGGTTTTCATTGCACTTGGAACAGGTGCGGACCTTTTCGCCGCTATCGGTCCGTTTTATCCTGATGCGGGCTGGCTTGACGCATTTGCCGCACATGATCATGACATTGGACCAGTGGATCGGACCCTCCCCCTCCATTATGCCGCCCTGGGGGTTTTTTGCGGTAGGCTTAACATGCCGCTTGATCATGTTGGCCTTTTCGACAAGCAACCGGTTCTTTTTTTTGTCGACGCGGATCACTTTGCCGATTTTTCCACGATCCTTCCCCGCAATGATCTTTACTTTATCTTCTTTTTTAATGCGTGTGCTTTCCTGTTTTTGCATGATCCGCATATCCTTACATAACATAAAACTGATATTTATCGGGCACTACAACACTTCGGGTGCCAGTGAAATGATCTTCATGAACCGGCCGGCCCTGAGCTCTCTGGCAACGGGACCGAAAATCCGGGTGCCGATGGGTTCCCTGTGCGCATTGATGAGCACGGCGGAATTGTCGTCAAACCGGATATAAGAACCATCGGGGCGCCGTATCTCCTTTTTGGTCCGGACAACAACCGCTTTCAAAACATCGCCTTTTTTAACCTTGGAGTTGGGAATCGCCTCCTTGACGCTGACCACGATAATATCCCCGATACTCGCATATCGCCTGCGTGAACCGCCAAGAACCTTAATGCAGTATACCTCTTTAGCGCCCGAATTGTCTGCTACAGACAATCTCGTCTCCGATTGAATCATTTCTCATATCCCCTATATCATGAAACCGCTTTTTCAAGAATGCGGCTTACCTGCCACCGTTTCGTTTTGCTCAAGGGCCTTGATTCGGAAATCAAGACACGATCCCCGATACCGCATTCATTTCTTTCATCATGGGCCGCAAACCGGGCCCGCCGCCGGATATACTTGCGGTAAGCAGGATGCTGTATAAGCCTTTCTACCTGGATCGTCGCGGTCTTGTCCATTTTATTGCTCAAAACCGTGCCCACAAGCTGTCTTTTCATACCCCGTCTATTTTTCATATCAACCCGTCTTTGATGATCTACCTGATGTTTAATTCTTTTTCCCGCCGGATCGTTTTCAATCGGGCGATTTCACGGCTGACCTGCCTGAGCCTGCTGGTATTTTCCAATTGACCGATTTTCTGCTGAAAACGCATGTTAAAATGGGCTTCCACCAGCTCCTCAAATTTGCTTTCGAGTTCACTGGGTTTCAGTTTGCGGAGTTCCTGTGCTTTCATCAGATTTGACTCCTTTCAACGACCTTGGTTTTAACGGACAACTTGTGCGAAGCAAGGCGAAGCGCCTCAAACGCAAGGTCTCTCGGAACACCTTCCATCTCATAAAGAATGCGGCCGGGCTTTATAACGGCCACCCACCCTTCGGGGGCACCCTTTCCTTTACCCATCCGCACCTCGGCCGGCTTCTTGGTATACGGCTTGTCCGGAAAAACCCGGATCCACATTTTGCCGCCGCGCTTTACCTTACGTGTCATGGCAATACGAGCCGCCTCGATCTGGCGGTTGGTGATAGTCCCGCACTCGACCGCCTTAAGGCCGTAGTCGCCAAAATTCAGGCTCGAACCGCGCTGGGCCTTCCCCCGCATCCGGCCTTTCTGTTTTTTTCTATATTTAACCTTCTTGGGACTCAGCATGATTTACTCCTGTAAGTTACTTCGGCTCAGCAACAGCAGCGGTGGCGGCCATACGATCATCGAGAATTTCACCCTTGAATATGTATACCTTTATGCCGATAGTGCCGTATGTCGTTTTCGCCTCGGCAAGGCCGTAATCAATGTCCGCCCGAAGCGTATGCAAAGGGATCCGCCCCTCCTTGTACCATTCGGTGCGGGCCATTTCCGCCCCGCCGAGACGCCCTGCACATATAATCTTTATGCCCTGGGCCCCGAAACGCATCGCCGATGAGACGCATCGCTTCATGGCGCGCCTGAAGGCGACGCGTCGAACAAGCTGGCCGGCGACATTTTCGGCGACAAGCTGGGCGTCGAGCTCGGGTTTCCGAACTTCGTTTATGTCAACCATAATCGATTCCGCTGAAACCACTTTTCCGAGCTCTTTTTTCAAGGATTCGATTTCAGCGCCTTTTTTACCGATTATGATTCCGGGACGCGCCGCGTGTATCCGCAATTTAATTCTCTTTGAAGACCGTTCGATCTCAATTTTTGAAATGCCCGCATGATTCAGTTTTTTCTTCAAAAACTTGCGGATATTATGGTCTTCATAAACATTTGCCGGATAATCCTTGCCGGCAAACCACCGCGAACTCCATGTGCGATTGACACCCAACCGCATCCCTATGGGATTGACTTTCTGACCCAAGCCGCAACCTCCTTAATTTTATCCTATGCGTTGCCTTCGCCGACGATGACCGTGATGTGGCTTGTGCGCTTTAAAATCCGCGTCGACCGCCCCCGGGCGCGCGGCCGGAACCGCTTTGCCGTAGGGCCTTCATCGACAATGACATTTTTGATGACCAGGGCGTCCACATCGAGGTTCCCCCGGTTATCCGCATTCGCCACCGCAGAGCGTAGAATCTTTTCAACGATTTTAGCCGATTTCTGGGGCATGAACTTCAGTGTATTGAGCCCGTTCTCAACCGGCTTGCCCTTAACAGCCCCGACGATCCGGCGAACCTTCTGAGCCGATATACGCATGTATTTTCCCGATGCCTTGACATCCATATCTGCAATTCCTCAATATGGTTTATTTCGTGACTCAACGAAAAATCCTGTTTTTCGCCCGGCCACTATTTCTTCATTTTCGATTTCTTGTCGCCGGCATGTCCGTAGAACGTCCGGGAGGGAGAAAATTCGCCAAGCTTGTGACCGACCATGTTTTCAGTAACAAATACCGGTATGAACTTTTTCCCGTTGTAGACTGCAACCGTCAGGCCGACCATTTCAGGGACTATGGTAGAACGCCTGGACCACGTCTTGATCACTTTCGATGACCGGGTTTCCTGAGCGTAATTGATTTTCTTGAACAACTTGGGGTCCACATAAGGCCCTTTTTTCAACGACCGCGGCATAATCGCTCCTGTAGTGTTGCGTTACTTTTTCTTCTTGCGCCTTTTCACGATCAATCGTGAACTCTGCTTATTGGGATTGCGCGTGCGGTATCCCTTGGCCGGCATGCCCCAAGGGGAGCATGGATGCCGTCCGCCTGAAGAACGGCCCTCGCCGCCGCCCATCGGATGGTCCACCGGATTCATAACAACGGCCCTTGTGCGCGGACGCCGACCCAAATGCCGTTTCCGACCGGCCTTGCCCAGCGATATGTTGGAATGATCCATGTTGCCGACCTGCCCGATCGTCGCCCGGTTGGCAACCAGCACCAGCCGTACTTCACCGGAAGGCAGTTTTATCGTGGCATACTTCCCTTCCTTGGCCATCAGCTGCGCAAAGGCACCGGCGCTCTTGACCATCTGTCCGCCCCGGCCCGTTTGAAGCTCAATGTTATGGACATGCGTCCCCAGCGGAATTTTGCTTAAGGGAAGGCAGTTCCCCGGCTTGATCTCGGCATCCGGCCCGGACATCAGCATATCCCCCACTGAAACCTTCACCGGCGCTATAATGTAGCGTTTTTCACCGTCTGCATAATGAAGCAGGGCGATTCTGGCCGAACGGTTGGGGTCATATTCAATGGACGCCACTTTGGCCGGAATCCCGTCCTTGTTGCGCTTGAAATCAATAATCCGATAAAAACGCTTGTTCCCCCCGCCCCTGTGCCTTGCGGTCATGTGACCGTTTGCGTTTCTGCCCCCGGTTTTCTTAATAATCCGGGTAAGACTTTTCTCAGGCTTGGTTTTGGTCACTTCCTCGTAGGTTGAATACGTCTGGAAGCGTCTTCCATCGGATGTTGGTTTTACTTTTTTAATCGCCATTTAAATCCACCCCGCTTATACGCCTTCAAAAAATTTGATCCGATGCCCGGGCACAAGCTTTACAACCGCCTTTTTCCAATCCTTGCGTTTGCCCATAATGCGGCCGCGACGTTTCGTTTTTCCCTTGACGTTCAACGTGCGAACCGATGCCACCTTGACATCGAAAACAGATTCGATGGCTTTTCTGACCTGAACCCGGTTGGCACTTTTTGCAACCTCGAAGGTCAATTGATCGAGATCTTCCTTCTGGACGTTGCTCTTTTCCGTATCGACCGGTCCGAGTATGACTTCATGATCCTTCATGCCGCAAACCTCCCCTCGATTTGCTTGATCGACGGCTGTATAAGCACGAGCGTTTCGTGGTTCAAAATGTCGTAGACATTCAGCCCTTCGACCCGCAGTACTTTAACGCCGGGTATGTTTCTGGATGACAACTCGAGGGTTTCATCCCTGGCGCCGGTGACGATCAGAGGTTTTTTAAGCTCGAGATGCTTTATGGTTGCTGCGACGGCCTTTGTCTTTACCTCATCAAGCGCGAATCCGTCAAGCACAATAACGCATTGACCCTGCAACTTGCTGGAAAGGGCCATTTTGAGCGCCAGCCGCCTCACCTTTTTAGGAACCTTGAATGCATAGGACCGGGGTTCCGGGCCGAAAATGACGCCCCCGCCACGAAGAATCGGGCTCTTGATGTCACCCCGCCTGGCCCTTCCGGTTCCTTTCTGGCGATACAGCTTGCTGGTGGAGCCGGCCACATCGGACCGCCTCTTCACCGAAGCCGTTCCCCTGCGCTTTGACGCCATCTGCATACGGACGACTTCATGCAAAACGCTTTTTTTAACCGGTACATTAAAGATCTCATCGGACAGCTCGACTTCCGAAACCTTCTCACCGTTTGTATTTTTGACCTCAACGACAGCCATTGTATCCCTCTTTATGTATTGCCCGCGCCTGCCCCAAAAACGTTTTGCCAGGCGATTATGCGGCAGTCTTTGGTTTTTTGATTTCAATCGTCGCGTTGGCCGGTCCCGGAACCGCTCCCTTGACCAAAAGCAGGTTCAGCTCGGGCCGGATATCAACGACCTCAAGATTTCGCATGGTTTGACGGACATTTCCGTATCGGCCGGGCATTTTTTTACCCTTTGCGACTTTTGCGGGCCACGCGCTTTGACCGATTGATCCCGGCTTCCTGTAATTGTGGCTCCCATGGGTCTTCCGGCCCAGGGAGAATCCGTGCCGCTTGGTGACGCCGCTAAACCCCCGCCCCTTGTTCCTGCCGGAAACGTCAATTTTGTCACCGACGGAAAACATGTCCAGCGTAACACGTTGGCCGAGCTTGAAATCCGCCGGGTTATCCACCTTAAATTCGCGGAGATAAGCATAGCACTCGCCGCCGCTTTTATCGAAGTGGCCTTGCACCGGCTTGTTGAACCGGGATTTCTTTTTCACGCCAAATCCAAGCTGAAGCGCATTATAGCCGTCATTGGCCGTTGTCTTGATCTGGGTTACCGTGCAGGGACCCGCTTCTATAACCGTCACCGGGATATATTCCCCGTTGCTGCCAAACAGGCTGGTCATTCCCAATTTTTTGCCTAGAATACCTTTGCTCATAACATCACCAAGCCATATCTACAGTTTAATATCAACATCAACACCGGGGGAAAGGTCCAGCTTCATAAGCGCATCCACGGTCTGCTGCGTCGGATCTTGTATGTCAAGCAGCCTTTTGTGGGTGCGTACTTCGAACTGCTCTCTTGATTTCTTGTTGACGTGAGGCGAACGAAGAACCGTGTGCTTATTGATGCGCGTGGGAAGAGGGATCGGTCCGACCACCCGGGCGCCGGTCTTTCTTGCCGTATCGACAATATCGCTTACCGATTGATCCAGGAGCTGATGGTCGTACGCTCTCAGCCGGATTCTAATTTTGGTGTTCGTAATCATAATCTTTCACTTTTACCTATTCCAGAATTTCACTGACAACGCCGGCGCCCACTGTCCGGCCCCCTTCACGGACTGCGAAACGAAGCTCCTTTTCCATCGCAATCGGCGTGATCAA
>Ga0207421_10009212_pt1 | contig 10036 bp, 8 predicted proteins | sample SodLakKL_010_SED_4_FD_187542 | JGI IMG/M metagenome (GOLD analysis project Ga0207421, IMG submission 187542) | Alkaline sediment microbial communities from Lake Tanatar, Kulunda Steppe, Russia - 8KL_010_SED (SPAdes) (version 2) | ecosystem: Environmental > Aquatic > Non-marine Saline and...
TAAAATTGATTCTGTGCTTCTCGAAAAAGCGGTTGAAGGCTCCAAGCAGGTCGATCCCGCGGGAGAACTGGTTAAAGCTGCATTAGCTGTAGGCACTTCGTTCGGAGTGCCCCTGGAAGCTTTATCGTAAAATTACAGGTAGCTGTAAGAGGCAGTATTTTTCCGGTTCATAAATTGCCCAGTTCCGTATACTCATCCTTTTTACCAAACTTTTGATTTGACTTCTTTTTTTAGTTCAAAGCTACCCGGCAGACGGGGGATGAACTTTTAAGAATGCAAGTTCACGGGCAATACTTTTACAGAAAAGGGTTTGTTTCCTTAATATTACTGTATAGGCAACATGTTGGGAATAATTATATTAACGCAATTTTTTGTTCAACTGAGAGACCACCAATTTCAAATCATGAATCAATTGATCAAGCCTTTCATTTGACAACCGAAATGAAGGACCGGCTACACTAAGCGCGCCTTTAACTTTTTTATCCCCAGACAATATAGGTACAGCGATACAGCGAACTCCCGGAATATATTCCTCATCATCGAGGCAGTACCCTTGTTCTCTAATCTTTTTTAATTCAGATAACAAATTCTGCTTATCGGTTATTGTTTTGGAAGTATATTGCTCAAATTTAATATTGTCCAAAATACTGTGATCATTTAGATGGCTGAGTATTGCTTTTCCTAATCCAGAACAGTAAACTGGCACCCGAGTGCCTATCCTTAAATCCGTTCTTAAAAAGTTACTACTTTCAATTTTATCCAGGTAGGCAACCTGATTGCCGGTTAAAACACCCAGGTTCACAGTTTCCCCTGTTTGCTGGCTTAATTCTTCCAGGTAAGGCCTTACAATACTATGCAGTTCGATTTTTTCTTGGGTTCTGGAACCAAGTTCAATTAATTTAAAACCCGGCGAATAATTATGGTAGCGCTCATTTTTTACAAGGTATCCTCTGTTACTTAGAGTCTGTAATATTCTGTAAATAACTGTTTTGTTGATATGCAAATCTTTTGATAAGCCTGTTACTGTTACTTCTCTATGACTATGTTCTAAAATATGTTCTAGGACCATTAAGGCTCTATCAACAACCTTTAAAGTAGGTTTATTTTCTTCTTCACTTTTTTTCATTTAACTAAAATACTCCTTCTAAATATTTTAGGTCTATTCCCTTTACTTTTTCTTTAGCTTTTATCAACCGAGTAATTAATTCGTTATAAGGTGTCGCCACTCCCACTTCTTTACCTTTATGGGTTATTGCTCCGTTTATAAAATCTATTTCCGTTTTTCTGCCCTTTAAGATATCTTGCAACATTGAGGATTTGTTTTCTCCTGTAGCCTTGGCAATTGACTTAACGTGTCCAATTGGGTCATTATGTGAAAGTATAATGTTACTTTTTTTTGCTACTTCCCAGGCTTCTCCGACTAGTAAATCTATGAGCTCCTCAGTTTCGTTGTTTTCCAATAGAATACCATTTTTAACCAACAACAAGGCAGTAAGTGGATTAATCCCGACATTGACTAACAATTTATCCCAGATCAATCCCTCTATTCTATCTCTAAGTTCTGTATCCAAACCGGATGCATGGAAAATGGAAGCCAACTCTTCTTCATCTTTCGTATTTATACCATCTATCCTGCCAATGATTGTTTTTCCTTTACCCGCATGGTTGATTTGTCCGGGCCCTCTGACATTTGCACCATGCGCAGTAGTTCCAGCTAGTATTTGAGTTCTAGAAACAAACCTTTCCAAGATATCAACATTGCCGACTCCGTTTTGCAAAGTAAGGAGCTTTGTTTTATCCCCAATAAGATGAATACAGTTTTCTAAAACTAATCCAGTGTGGTATGATTTCACAAAGACCAGGATTAAATCCATGGTATTTTCAATATCTAAAGGGTTCAATGTAGCTTTTATTTCTACGGTCTCAAAATGGTCATCGTAAAATATTTTCAATCCATGTTGATTGATTGCATCAACATGCTCCTGCCAAACATCAATCAGCCAAACATCCTGGCCTCCCTTAGCTAAATGAGCACCATACAAAGAGCCCATCGCCCCTGCACCGAGAACCGCTACTTTCAATTTACCAAACCCTCCTCTTTGAGGGCTTGTTTTACATTTTGCAAATCTTCTTCTTTCATCAAGAAGCTATGTTCAATAGTAGGGAATTTTTCGGTTTTCACTTCTTGAACAAAATCATCTAGTGAATTTTTGACCTGTTCACCCAGGCTGGCATATTTTTTTGCAAACTTCGGAACAAATTTATCAAAAAGGCCGAGCATATCATGAAGCACCAAAACTTGGCCGTTACAATGTAAACCAGCGCCTATGCCAATAGTGGGTATATTTATGTTTTCTGTAACCAATTTTGCAAGTTCAGCAGGTATCGCTTCAATCAAAATTCCAAAAGCACCAGCTTGCTCAAGTGCTTTAGCATCTTTCACAATTTGTTTGGCTATCCCTACATCTTTACCTTGAACCTTGAAACCACCCAACATTGAGGCAGTCTGAGGAGTAAGGCCAATATGCCCTAAAACAGGAATGCCGGCATTAACAATCCTCTTAACGGTTTCCTGCATTCTTTCTCCGCCTTCAAGCTTAACTCCATCAACACCACCTTCTTTCATAAGGCGGCCGGCATTTTCCACAGCTTTTTCGCCGGATACTTCATAACTCATGAAAGGCATGTCACCGAGAACAAAAGTATTTTTTGCCGCCTTTGTTACAGCTTTACAAAAGACAATCATCTCATCCATAGTAATTGAGATAGTTCCTTCATTGCCCATCATTACCATGGAAGCAGAATCGCCAACCAATACCAGTTCAATGCCAGTTTTATCAACCTGGCTCATCATTCCATAATCATATACTGTAGACATACTTATTTTTTCTCCGTTCATTTTCATTCGCTTAAAATCTAAAATAGTTGGTTTACTCATTATAATCCTCCCGATTCTATTTTGGGAATAATCTATAAATACTTAAATTTCATTTTACAGTTTCTAAACTTTTCCTTCTGGAGATAGCTTTTTCCGGCTATGTTGATGGACTTTAGCGGTTTATTTATTGGCTCTGATGGTCCTTATCTGGATGTACTATTCACTATGTCCATGTTCATAGCCTTATTGCTCAGTCTGTTCCAATATTTGGCTGACATGGTCTTCTGCATTGCAGCCTACTTTCGGATGCTTTTTATGGCTCTCTGTGTTTTGCCAATTAAGTTAACAATAATGTTGGATGTATAAAAAACTGGTACCAAGACGACTTCAAAAAGACACGCTGCTTAACTTACTATTCCGGTCTTGTTAAGACTTGTAGACTAACATATTATAGCCGCATTAAAAGCATTATCCAGCTTTTTGATTGCTTCATCAATTTCTTCTTTGGTTATATTTAGGGCCGGTGTAATGCGAATTACATTTCCATAAAGACCGCCTTTGCCTATCAAAAGGCCTTGTTTTTTTGTTTCCTCGAACAGTTTATTGACCATTTCCGCATCTGGTTCTTTATTCTCTTTCACAATTTCCATGCCCAGGATCAAGCCCATACCTCTAATCTCTCCGATTACACGGTATTTATCCTGTAGTTCCTTTAATTTATCACGCAGGTAATCACCCATAATCCTACAATTTTCCTGGATGTTGTTTTCTTCAATATAGTCTAATGTTGCCAGAGCTCCTGCCATACTTACAGGGTTGCCTCCAAATGTAGAGATATGCTGGCCTTTAAAGTGGTCGGCAATTTCAGGGTTGGCGATGGTAATTCCAACAGGCAAACCATTGGCAGCCCCTTTAGCCATGGTCATTATGTCAGGTTCCACTCCCCACTGCTCAATTCCAAACATTTTACCTCCCGTTCGTCCCCAACCGGTCTGTACCTCGTCACTGATAAATAGCCCCCCGTATTTTCGTATGATATGCTCCACTTCCTTATAATACTCCATCGGAGGAGTGATAAAACCACCAACGCCCATGATAGGTTCTGCTAAAAAGGCAGCAATTTTTCCCCTGGTGCAAGTTTTTATTAGCTCCTCGACATCTTTGGCACATATCAGATCGCATCCAGGGTAGCTTTTATCAAACGGACAGCGATAGCAGTAAGGAGCATGGGCAAACTTCAAATACCCATAATTGGCTCCTAGTCTAAATGGACTCAAAGCAGTCATAGCCATAGTTAAAGAACTTGCCCCACTATAAGCATGTCGTCGAGTAATAATCTCCTCATTCCCGGTAGCTAATTGTGCTAAAAGAACTGCATGCTCATCAGCTTCACTGCCGCTATTAGTAAAAATGCTTTTTTGCAGTTTTCCCGGGGTTATCTGCGCCAATTTTTCTGCATAAAGAAGAGCGGGTTTATTTTGATACAGGGTGGAACAATGTTGAAGGGTACGGTACTGCTCCACTACTTTTTCCGTTATTTCTTTCCTGCAGTGCCCTAAACCAACCGTTAAAATACCACCAAAAAAATCTAAATAATCGTTTCCCTCAATATCAGTTAGCTGGTTATCCATCCCTTTTTCCAGCACCAGTGGCTCCTGATAGTAATTTGAAACACATGGAAAGATATATTTGTTATGTTTTTCATAAAATTTCTTTTTCAAGTTAATCCTCCTTTTAAATTAAATTATTTTTTTAAGGATAATTATAAAGATTTCTTTTATAAAACTGTTTTCTTAAATAGACGGCTGAACAAATTAACCTTGAAAGTTACAATTTTATAATGTTTAAATCCAAACCAAAATGTTAGATCCTGTGCCGGTATTTGGAAGGATCATACTTTCAAATATTATATTTTTCTTTTTCGTTTAGCAATTTAACAGCAGAAAGTGCCATTATTTTAACGGCCTGTTTCAGCTCTGATATACAAATGTACTCATCTGATTTGTGAGCATGAGCCAAAGCTCCAGGTCCGTAAACAATGCATTGTTCTAAGCCACCCTGGTTTACAACGAATCGTTGGTCATCGCTTCCCGGGCTAATAGAGAACTCCATTTCTCGATTTAGCACATCTTGACCACTTGACAAAAAAACTTTCACCAGTGGTGTATCATCTGGAACCACCAAAGGATCAACCTGGTGAAGTATATTTAAATTATAATCAGAATCTTTGTTTCTTGATTTCCAGTCTTCGCACACCTGAATTAAAGTTTCTTTTGCCCAATCTAAATTTTGTTCTGGGATCAACCTCCAATCAAAACAAGCCTTGCATTCTGCCGGCACAGTATTCACCTTATTCCCCGCTTCTATTACAGTACAGGCCAAAGTGCTTTCTCGGCATTTTTCTGGCTGAATAGGATAACTTGATTTATCTTTAATTAAAGGAAATATATTATTCTCGATTTCGTTTATTAATGACCGCATTTTATCAATGGCATTAACACCTTCAGAAGGCATGGAACCATGGCTTTGCTTCCCTTTAGTGGTTAGTTCAAACCACAAGGTTCCCCTATGCCCCAAGCAAACCTTATCAAAATCTAAACATTCGGTGATCACACAGTAATCAGTGTTGCTGGAATCCAGGTAACCATTATCCACTAAATAGCCTAGTCCGCCAAATCCACCAGTCTCTTCATCAGGGGTTGCACTGGACAATATCTTACCATAAAGATCAATACCTGTTAGTTTTAAGGCTGCTACGGCATATATTTGGGCAGCAATTCCTGATTTTTGATCCGAGGATCCTCTACCAAAGATTTTACCATCCTTAATTTCCCCTGAATAAGGATTGACGGTCCAACCCGAACCAGCTGGAACCACATCATAATGGCCTGAAAAATGAAGCACAGGTTTTTGTTCGCTTCCGTAAACCCCTATTACGCTTACCCTGGGTGATTCTTCACCATGAGGGGCAAGCTTTTTGGTCATTTCTTTAGGAACCTCCACATAATCAACCTTAAAACCAATCTCCTCCATTTTATTTCCTATAAATTTAGCACATTCCATGTAATGTTTTCCTGGGGGATTTTCTGTAGGAATCTTTATCATGCCTTGTAAAAATTCAACGAGTTCTCCTTCCAAACTGTCAACAGCTTCATCAATTATTTTCGGTAAATTCTTATTCAAAGCAAACTCTCCTCCTCTACAATACATCGTACTATGGTGATTTAATGATGATCTTGACGTGGTTTTTGCTCTCTTTCTCTAAATTCATTAATTAAGGCAGTTAAATTCTCAATAACAGCATTAAAAATCACCCATACTTTTTCAAAGCCAGCAAAAACAGGGTCACCTATCACCCCTGTTGCAAAATATGAGGATAGCCAATCTCTCATTGCTAGGGGTGATGGCCTTATTGTAACAACCCAGTGAAAATCAGACTTGGGGAATCCAATGTTCCTGGTTGCTCTTACCATTTTTACCCTTTCTCTTGCCTGATATATATATAAACTGATGCTTCCATTTCGCATGCATGGGCAATACCGCCCGACCACTCAGATTCTCTAACTTTTTCTATAGCTTCATTGGCCACTTTATATGAGATAAAACTTCCACAGATAGCTCCCGTTTTCAAGACTGTTCTTCTTGCAGTATCATCAAGATAAGGAGCATTAGATCCATGCCCATTAATTATAAGAATCCTATTAATACCGAGATCAACTTTTCTGGTAAGAATATTTTATTCTCCTTTATGCTATGCGTAAACAATATATAGTCATGTAGATACTTAATTACAATGAATCATATATATACTGCACAAGAATCGGCTTGTTTAATGGTTAATAGTTTCATTTTGTTAAGTAAGCTTAACCTTAACCGACTTATTTCAGACACAAATATTACTCATATGCCTTGTGCTATGATTTAGTCTTCAAGTTTTTCTTCAGATTCAATCTTCCGCTATAAAATGTTTTTTAACTAAGTTCGAATAATCTTGTTTTATAGCAAGCTTTAACCACTTCTCTGGCGACCGAGACAGGCAATTAATAAGTGGTGAGGGAAAGGGAAGAAATCTTCCCTTTCCCGATTAGGAGCTTAATTTATTATATACTCCAGAACTTTTCAACTACTTCATCGCTGGGCTTCTTAGTCACCAATGCAACAATTACAAAAGCAGCCAGTGATAAAACCAGTGGGAGAACTATAGTGTGCAATCCCAGCGGTCTAGGCCACATAATGTCAAAAGAAATGTAAGATGCTATACCGACAATAATTGAGGCAAATGCTCCAGGTGTGTTGGCTCGTTTCCAGTATAATCCCAGTATAATCGGCCACAAAAACGTACACTTAAGGCCAGCAGCGGCATATAAATTTAACCACACCATTAGTTCAGGTGGATCAAAGGCAGCGATAAAAACGGCAATACCAATAAGGGCTGCAAAAATAAAGGTGATTGTTGAAGTTCTCTTAGCTTTAGGATTGATAATATTCAGATAGACATCATTTACGATAGCGCCCAGACCAATCAAAAGTTGAGAGTCAACAGAAGACATAATAGCAGCTAGCGGACCGGCGAGAATTAAACCTGCAACCCAGTTCGGGAATAACATAGTAGTAACTTTTGGAACCACGAGATCTCCTGATTCTATGCCTGGTACAAGCACTACTCCGAAGGCGCCCAGTAAATGCATACCCAGTAGCAAGATCATAGCAACAACTGTGCCATAAATTATACCGAGTTTCAGACTTTTAGAATCTCGATAACTCATAGCCCTGGTTGCTACCTGGGGAAGGCCAACAATTGAGAATCCTACCAATATCCAAAATGATGTTACCCAGGCAATTGAAGTGAATTCTGGATCAGGCCCTGTTGGTGAAATTAGCCCAGGATCCATAGCACGCATTTCCTGTATAATATTAGGTATTCCTCCTCCAGCTATGATAGCAGCAATAATTACTGCAAAAACACCAACGGTCATAACGATTCCCTGAAGGGCATCGGAATATGCAACAGCCCTGAAACCTCCAATGATTGTATAGACTAATATTGTAACAGCAAAGAACACAAGACCCACTTCATAAGGGATATTTAACGCACCCTCTAAAATTCTTGTAGCACCAATCACCTGGGCTGTCATAGCAGCTGAAATAAAAAAGACAATAGATAGAGATACTAAGACAATTAAAAACTTGTTTTCATAACGCTCCTTTAAAAAGTCAGTTACAGTAACAGCATTAATTTTTCTCGCAACAATAGCAAACTTTTTACCTAAAACCCCCAGTGTAAAATACCCAGTAGGCATTTGAGACATAGCGAGAAATACCCAGGCCATCCCAAAGGTGTAGGCAGTTCCTGGACCTCCTATGAAACTACCCGCGCTTAAATATGTAGCCACGAGAGTCATTGCCAGTACAAAACCACCGAGAGTTCTGTCACTCATTAAATATTCCTGTAAGAAACCCTTGCCTACTCTAGCAGTGGCACGTCCTACAAATTTCATACTATAAAATCCAATCACGTAAACAAATATAAAATAAATGATGATAGGGAAAAGGACATCCCAACGTATTCCTTCAAAAGTCATCTGTCCATCCCCTCCTCATATTTCTTTGCTTCTTCCGGATCCAACTTGTCGAGTGGCATATCTTTAAAATATTTGTAAACTATCAATATAGTTAATCCAACGAACAATAATCCCCCGACGATGCAGCTCATAAAAAACCACATTGGAAATCCCATCACATAAGAATATTCGGATGGGTCCCTTAGGCCCAATCCATAACCCCAAGCAAACCACCATATTAAATTGGCAATACCTAAAACACAAACAATTATAGCTTCTTTATTGCACTGTTTATACCTCGGATCTTCCATAAAAGTTTTTTTAGCAGAGCTTTGCCTTTCATTACCTAAACTATTACCCAAAATTCGTCACTCCTTTCGAAACATCCATAAATTTAGGGTATAAATCTAAAACCAGGCCTTAGATTAATCTTTCATTAATCACCTCCAAATAAATGTTCTGCTCATTTACCGCCTTCTTATCATGCTTAGCAATTCAAGCATAAAACTTAAATTCTTAAGATAGAAATTAACACTAATTTTGAATATTTCTATGTAATATTGTTTCGCTTATAGAAAAGATGTTTCTTGTTTTTCAATTTCTAATATTATTCTACTTAATTTTAAATTTTCCTGCTAAAAAATTTTTTTAACAAAACTAAAATACTCTTCTAAAACCAAAAACAAACAAGAAATTACACTAAAAAGCAATATATTTGGATATGCGCTAATTTCAACAAACTAAAGTAAGAGTTTCTTTTGAAGTTAGAGATATGTAAGCGCTTTTTTAAATGTTCATCAAGTAGGATTATTTGAATAGAGGAGCACATTAGGCTGTGATCAGAACAGTTTGAAACAATTAGAAAGGTTAAATTATGATACTATATTTCCGGTTATTAATATTGAGATGAATAGCGAGTGTGAATCTGGCTAATCCTATTGTCCTGGGTCACTCATAAAAGACTACTGAAAGTGTTGTGATTAAGCTTATCGTTAATCATGGCTATGATCCCTTTGATTTTCTAATGTTTTACCTGGTTGGTTGGAAAGGTTCCAATTTACCGGCGATTAGCAGTGGCTCAAACTAATGCACAATATACTTTGGATGATGCTGGATATTTTTTAAAACCGGGCTATCTAATAGAGTTCTTTTTGAAATATAATAAAGTATGCCTCTACCTTGTGCTTAACCTCTTAATTTATGAGCACCTTAATTAGTTACTAATTATGGCTAAGGCTAGTGATCGGGAGGAGAAAACTCAAGCTCTGCTTAGTTCTTTGCATTGTTATTGACAATAAAAAAACCTTTTTAAACTCCCCAGTTTGGCCTATTTGATTAGGTGTATCAGCCAGTCCAAACTGTCCAGTTGATATTAAGAGAGCCTGTCAGGAAGTTACCGAGTAAACTGTCCATAGATAGTATATAATAGATTTGTTTTTAAAAGGGGAAGAGCTATTAAAAAATCTATGGAAAGGAAAAGCGCCCCTTTTAGAGGTACTGTCCTAACAACAGCACCAAGGGCGCTCCCACAAAGTATGTATATCTTAACAGATTACTACTTAGAAGAAAACCCCCAGAAGAATATTTTTTGTTAGGA
>Ga0207421_10009214_pt1 | contig 10034 bp, 11 predicted proteins | sample SodLakKL_010_SED_4_FD_187542 | JGI IMG/M metagenome (GOLD analysis project Ga0207421, IMG submission 187542) | Alkaline sediment microbial communities from Lake Tanatar, Kulunda Steppe, Russia - 8KL_010_SED (SPAdes) (version 2) | ecosystem: Environmental > Aquatic > Non-marine Saline and...
GGAGTGCGTCGTCGAGGCTCTGGTTCCACGTGTCGACGAGCTCGACGACACGTCCCATCTCGTCTGCGAGCTCGCCGTACTCCTCTTCGCGAGCGAGCGTCCGGAACACCTCCATCCGGTCGATCTTCGTCGTCGCGAGCACTGTCATGTGCGTCACCAGCAGGTGAAAGCGGGTCTCGAGCTGGCGTTTTCGTTGACTCAGGAGAATTTTCGGGTAAAAGATTGCGGAGACGAACGCGAGCAGCCCGAGCAGGGGCATCGGAGCCCGGACCGAAAGCGGGAACGAGAGCACGAGCGCGAGGACGACCGTGACGACGAAAAAGGCCGTTGCCGGGATCAGCACGAACGAGACGTACTGTCCCATGGGCATCGGCATCCGCCGGTACGACCGGAGCAGCGACTGGACGGTTTCAGAGAGCGTCAGGTTGATAGTCGCGTTCGCGTTGGAAGCCATCGGTATCTCACCGTCCGCGTGCGATGTCGAACGGTAGCCCCTCGAGACCGTCGCGGTGGTAGTCCTCGATGAACCCGTTCACCTCGTGATAGCCGGTGATCCCCTCCCGGATCGCACGCTCGATGAGCCGCGCCCGGAAGTCGACCTCGTCGTAGATGTCGCGGGTGTCCTCGTAGCCGAGCAGTGTCGCAATCTGCTCTTCGAGAACGTAGGAGTTGTTCCGGCCCTGGAAGACGATCTCGTCCTCGACGGGATCCCAGTAGAACGCCTGTCGGGTGACGACGCCGTCCATCTGTTTCGAGTAGCCTTCGATCTCCTGGACGCTCGTCACCCGCCGGAGCACGTTGTCGCCCTGCTTGACCCGGTTCTGAAACAGCGCGACGTCGGCGTTGTCCATGAACGTCTCGGGGATGTTGATCGGGTCGCCGGTGAACCGCTGGATCATCGAGACGATGTCGCTCGCGTGGAACGTCAGCATCACCGGGTGGCCGGTCTGGGCGGCCTGAAACGCCATGCGCCCCTCCTCGCCACGAACCTCGCCGACGATGATGTAGTCTGGCCGCGAGCGCAACGCGGCGGCGACGAGATCGAACATGTCCACCGACGTGCTCTCGTCGTCGCCTTCGCGGGTGAGCAGCTGCTGCCAGGTGTTGTGCGGCGGAAGCACCTCGGCGGTGTCCTCTGCGGTGTAGATCTTCGAATCGCGGGGGATGAACGACATGATCGAGTTAAGCGTCGTCGTCTTCCCGGAGGCGGTCTCGCCGACGACGAACACCGTCTGCTCGTTCTCCAGACAGAGCCAGAGATACGCCGCGAGCTCCGGGCTCAGCGTCCCCCAGGCGGTAATCTGGAAGACCGACAGTGGGATCTCGGTGCCCTGCCGGATCGTCAGCGACGGACCCTTGAGCGAGATGTCGTCGGAGTAGATGACGTTCAGCCGCGAGCCGTCCGGCAGCGTCGAGTCGACGATCGGATCCGAGTCCGAGAGTGGGTCACCGATGCGCTCGCCCATGTTCTTCAGCCACTGGTCGAAGTGCTGATCCGACTCCCACTCGACGGTCGTCTCGAGCATGCTGTACACCGAGTGGTCGACGTGACACTCCGTCGGTCCGATGACGTGGATGTCCTCGTTTGCGGGGTCGCGCATCACCGGCTCGAGCGGCCCGAGCCCGACGATGTCGCGGTTCAGCCGGTAGCGGATGTTCTCGTAGGTCGCCTCGTCGACGGCGACTTTCCCGATGTCGGCAAGCCCCGACAGCGAAGAGAGCACACCACCGCCGCCCTCACCCGTGACCGTCGTCGTCTCCTGGAGCAGCTCCTCGATGCGATCGTCGTACTCTGCGTCGTCCTGCGGAGCGGGTTTTGTGACGCTGCGTTCGAGCAGGCGGTCGCGCACCTTGTCGAACACCTTCCACTCCTCGCGCGAGAGTTCTGGCTCGATCGCGTAGTACTTGGTGTCCTGGCCGACGTCGCCGTAGATGTGACAGTAGATCGGCCCCCCCACCGGGTAGAGCACGTTCGGCCGGTGGCTCTCGAACTCGTCGTCGGCCTCGTCGATGAACAGCGGGTACTCGCCGGTGATCTGCTTGAACTTCTTCAGATGCTCGCGGAGGTGTGGCCGCCGGGCTGCGTGCTGTCTGAGTTCGTCCGACGGGTTGGGGCGGCCGTGATCTGTCATGGTTATGCGACGCTGCGACTCTCGATGACGATGCCTGTCCCGGAACGGACCGAGTAGCCGATCGTGTCTCCGACCTGTTCACCCATCCCCGCGAACCGGAGGACGTTGATCTGGCGGCGCACGTCGTTGCCGACCTCGATCATCTCGAGCTCGAGGAAGACGTCGGCGATCGAACGAAACGGCCCGAGCGCTTCCTCGTCGAGCGTCGTTGGATCCACTGTGAGCACGATCACTTTCCCGCCGGAGACGATTCGTCGGAAAAAGGAGATGATCTCCAGCGCCGCCTGGCGCTCTTCGTTCTGACGGACGAGCGCCTCGAACGTCGGGTCGTTTCTGAGGATGGCGTCGAACGTGTCGATCAGGATCACGTCGGAGTGCCACATCACCTCGGCATCCATCAGCCGCTTCAGGAGGTTCATCCGCTCGCCGTCGCCGCCACCGGTGAACGCGCTTTTCGACTCGCCGATGTCGGCCTCCAGGAACAGCACGGACTCGTCGAGCAGGTGATCAACCATGTCGTAATCCAGCGAGTGCATCTGCTCGAGGAAGCTCCCGACGCCGAGTTCGGTCGACAGCATCGTCACCGTGTGCCCCTCCTCGCAGAGCCCGTAGGTGAAGCGCTGACTCATCGCGGACTTGCCCGCGCCGTAGTCGCCCTCGATCAGGACGATGCTGCCCGGCGGAAAGCCGCCGCCGAGCTCCTTGTCGAGGCGGTCGCGCTCTTTCAGCCCGATCGAGTACAGCTCGTTTCCAGCGAGGCTCATGGCTCCACCCTGAACTCGAAGCGCTCCTCGTCGCCGCCGACGATCACCGTGGCGCGGTGATCACCTGGCGCGAGCTCGCGGTCGACGGTGACCTCGACGACCTCGCCCCTCGCCCACGTGTGCTCGTCGGTGCTGTCGAGGGCCGCTACCGACAGCTCGTCGCTCGTGACGAACTCGCCGTTGACCAGCACGTCGAGCTGGCTCTCGTCGGCGTCGAGAGCCGTCGTTCCGACGTTTTTCACCAGCAGCGTGAGCGTCTCTTCGTCGTCGTCGTAGACGTTGTTGCTTCCGCTGTCGCTGATCACCTGTACGCTCGTGCGGACGTTCTCGCTGACCTGTAATCCCTGGTCGTCGAGCGCGCCGGCGAGGTCGTCGACGCTCGTCGTGAACACGCCAGCGACGCTCGCCGCGATCACGATGCTCGCGATGAACAGGATGAGATGCGAGACGGAGACGCTCGCCATCAGAACCCCTCCTCTGTGAACGTCTTCGTCCGCTCGACGCCAGCCGGATCCTCGTAGGTGAGCGTCACCGTCACCGTCGTCGACGGCATCGCGACCGGCTCGCCGTCGCCGTCACGGAACGCGCCGATCCGGTACTTCACGTCGGAGCCGAGCTCGAAGGCGTCGTGCTCGATCGTCTCCCCGACGTCGAAGCGCCCCTCGGCGCTCGCAACGGTCTCGTCCGTCTCGAGTCTGGTGACGGACACCTCCGAGAGCGCATCGTCGTAGCTAATCTCCTCGGCGTCGGCGCCGTCGACCTCGTCGACAGTCAGGTCGAGCAGCGTCACCGCCTCCGGGTAGCTGCTCTCGAACTCGAAGGCGATCGTCGAGTCGTCTCCGTCGCCCGTCTCGTCGAGCGTCCGCGGGTTGTGCTGTTCGAGAGCCGCGCTCACGACCGGGACCGTCTCGGCGACGCCGCGCTCGGTGACGAGCTTTACCCGCTCCGGTGGGGCCGTCTCGGTCTCGAGACGCAGCTGTTCGCCTGCCGCCCAGACCTCTGTCTCGCGGTCGTCGACGGTCGAGATCTCGAACTCGGAGAGCGGGCGGTACGCACCGTCGACGAGCACGTCGGTCGTCTCCGTCGAGAGCGTTCGCGAGCCGACGTTGTCGGCCCGGACTGTGAGTGCGCTCTCCGGCTCGTGGTAGACCGCCGTCAGCTCGAGGCCCGTCTCCTGGATCTCGGCCTGCGTCGACAGCGACTCGCCGTAGGCGTCAGAGAGCTCAGCTGTCGTGTTCGAGCCAGCCGTGTACACCGCGCCGAGCGCGACGAGCGCACCGAAGAACACGACGAGCAGGCTCGCGCTCGTGCTAACGCCCATCCTGCTCACTCCCGGTGTGACGTCGGCCTCGCGCCGTTCGGTGGCCGGCCTCTCGGTCCGTCCAGCTCATTCGGTCACCTCCGCGGCCGTCGAGTGGCCAGAGTCGGTCACCAGCGTGACCCGTTCCGGACTCTCGGCAGAGACCGTGATCGTCAGCGTCTCTCCGGGCAGCCACAGCTCCGTCTCGTCGTTACCGTCGACGGCTGACCCGTCCTGCCAGCCGCTCTCGTAGCCGCCGTCGACGAGCAGGCTGGTGCTGGTCAGCGACAGTGCGGTCGAGCCGGTGTTGTTCGCGGTGATCGTCAGCTCGTCGTCGTCGACGGTTGCCTCGCCGATCGCGACGCCGGTGTTCGCCGTTTCGAGCGCCCTGTCGGTGCTCTCGTCCTGTGCGTCGACGAGCTCGTGAAACGAGTTGTCCGCGGCCGTATAGAACGCCCCGAACGCGACGAACACGGCGAGAAAGATGATCGCAGCCGCCCCGCTAACACTGAATCCCATCAGCACCACCTCCCTCACAGAGCAGGGCGACCGCCGCGCCGTCGCCGGAGAGCTGGCCGATGTACCGGAGGCTCTGTGTGTGGTGCTCGATCGTCAGCGAACCGTCGCCGTCCCCGTCGAACCCCCGGAGGTACGCCTGTAGCTCGTCCGCGACCCGCTCATCTAGCCAGTCGATACGCTCGTAGTACTCGAGCGCGCGGGCGCTCTCGCGGACGCCGCCCTCTTCGACCAGAAACTCGAGCCACTCGACGACGAGTAGCTCGGCAGCGAAGCCTTCCGGCACCGTCGAGAGGTACGGTTTTGTGTCGGTCGCCGTCGACGTGTCCGCAGCACCATCTTCGGTGTTGACGCCACCAGCGTCGTCTTCGGTATCGGCGCGCTCACCGGCTGCGATACGCTCGTCAGCCTCCTGGCCGTCGCCGTTCTCGCGGAACTCCTCGCCACCGACACTCTCACCCGCGTCGGCGCTCTCATCGGTGTCGTCGCCCCCAGCCTCGTCGAGGGTCGACTCCTCTGCAAGGCCGTCGTCCCACTCCCCCTCGGCGTCGGCGGCCTCGTCGAAGAGCTGGTCGCCGTCGGTCTCGTCTTCCCACCCCTCGTCGTCGCTGTCGGCCCAGTCGGCGTCGCCGGATTCGTACTCGGCTTTGAGCTCTTCGAACGACGCGCCGCCGCTCTCGTCGTCGAAGCCGTCCTGAAAGCCCTCGGCGTCTGCTTCGTCTCCGAAGTCGTCGAAGGAGTCGTCGATGAGATCCTCGTCGAAGGAGTCGTCGATGAGCTCTTCGTCGAAGAAGCCCTCGGCGTCCGCATCCGAGAGTTCGTCGTCGCCGCCTGTGGGTTCCTCGTCGTCGAAGAGGCCGAACGAGCCGTCGCTGAGGTCGCCCCCACCCAGTCCGGCGTCGATATCGTCGGCGAACGGGTTCACTCCACGGGTTACCATCTCGTAGATGTCGAGCAGCTTCCGGACGTTCTCTTCGACCTCGCCGACACTCTCTGCGATCTGCTCGTTCTCCGTCCTGACTGTGTTCACGGTCGACGAGAGGCTCCCCAGCTCGTTTTCGAACTCGTCGATGCGGTGTTCGAGCTCGCCCACGCCGGCGCTTTTCTCCCCCGCTCCGTCGAGGTCGTCGCCGAAGCCCCCGACGTCGTCGTCCAGCCCGCCCAGGCCGCCCAGGTCGTCGTCCAGCCCGTCGAGGCCGTCGCCACCGTCGGCTGGGCCGCTGGCGAACTCGTCTCCGAACCCGTCGAGGCCGCCGTCCTCGCTTTTTTCGTCTTCGTCCTCGGAGATGATCGAGTCGAACATGTTGCGGATGCTCATCCCGACCAGCCCGCCAGAGAGCAACACGAGCACGACCGCCAGCGTCGTGAGATCTGGCACAGCCGCCTGTAACGGCGGTGTGAGCGCGAGCACGTTCATTATCACGTCAGTGCGCTCTCGTCCCCTTCAATGTATTCATCCCGGTATCACAGTCGATAATAGGACGTTTGTTCCGTCGTTCGAGAGAAAAATTATCTCCGATAGAACCGGCCGAATCGTCTTGCGTTTCTTTCTTTCCCGTATCAGGTGACACTAGCTCGATAGCTATCAGCTCGTAAAACGATGTCTGTCGGGCGTCCGACGCGGGCGCGCCAGCTACATCGATCCCGAGATGGCCGATCCTGGGATGGTCGGTCCCGAGATGGCCGCTGTCAGCGGTGGTTGCTCACAGCGTCGTCTCGACACGGTTCGCGCGTCTGATGACGAGCGTGCCGGTGTCGCCGTCGAGTCGGAGCGAGCGGCCGTATTCGCCGCCGACGTCTTCGCCGACAATCGGCACATCGCAGTCTGCGAGCGTTCGCCTCACCTGCTGGACGTTGCGGTCGCCGATGCTCGCGCCGGTCGAGAAATCGAGCATGTCGCTCCCGCCGGCCATTTTCGCCACGAGCCGTCGCCGGGACGCGCCGGCGCGCTCGAGCTCGTCGACCAGCAGCATGGTCCCCGTGTCTGCGAACTTCGCCGGCTCCTCGCCGGGGCCAGTGGCGCTCGGCAGCATCACGTGGACGAGACCCGCCACACCTGCTCGCTCGTCGTACAGCGCGACGCCGACACAGGAGCCGAGCCCGCTGGTGGTCAGCGTCGCCCCGGTCGTAGAGACGGCGTACTCCGCGATGCCCACCCGGTGGCGGTCGGGCTCGCTCGCCTCGCCCGGGGCGTCCGAGCCGGCTGCTGTCTCACGACCGTCGTAGAGTTTCATTCAGAAAAACGCCGTCGGATCGGCCTCTGTCTGGTCTGCACGGTCGACGTCCAGCTCCGAAAGTGCCGCCCGGAGCTCGCGCTCGTCGGGGAAGGCGTGGACACCGATCTCGAAGGCGAACTCGGCGGTGTGCATCCGCGAGTCGACGACGAACGCGTGGCGCTGGTGCTGTCCGAGCTGGGCGACGAGCGGATCGACGAGCGCCCGCCCCATGTCGTGAACCAGCCGCGGGGGCGTGTGATCGACCGAGCGCTGGAGCACGTTGGCCCAGCCGTCGACGAAGCCGCTGGTGATGACGTTCCCGATCTCTTCGATCGCGCCGTTGTGATCGGCCGTCAGGGAGCCCTCTCCAGCGGCGGTCGGGACGAGCGCCTCGGCGACCGCGGCCGCAGCGCGCTCGTCGAACAGCACGAGCAAGAACCCGCTGGGGGTGCCGGTGAACTCCACCGCCGTGCCGATGTACGTCGTGTCGTCGAACGCCTCCGGGACGTTCTCTATGGGCATAAACGAGAGGCGCGCGACCTCGGCTTCGGTCTCGACGCCCGACAGCAGCGTGACGTTCTCCGCGGCGGTCTGGGCGCCCTCGCGGGTCATCCGGTTGAACGCGGCGAGCTTCTCGACTGCGATCGACTCCGCAGAGCGTGTCGAGAGCAGCTCGGCCATCGAGTCGGCGTCGGGGAGCACGTAGATGGCCACCGTCACCTCCTGGGCTGCACACTGGAGGCCGCTGTGGAAGACGAACGCCTGGTCGTCGGCGCTCGCGGGCCCCGCGTCGAACAGGTCGCTCCCCTGCGCTTCGACGTACGTCGGAGGCGAGTGGGCGATCGACGTGCCGAGGTAGTCCGCCCAGCCGTCGATGAACCCGCTCATCATGATGTTGCCGAGCTCGCTGAGCCCGCTCTGTGCCATCGACTCGTCGGCCGCGCCGCCGAGCAGCCCGGCGACGAGCGCCTCGCTCCCCTCGCGCTCGAACGCCAGCACCGCCCGCCCGCTCAGCCCGCCCTCGAGTCCGAACTGGACGCCCACGAACGAACCTCGCTCGAGGGAGGAGCCGACCGCGTCGCGCTCGACAAGCGAGACTTTCGTGACGTCGACGCTCGCTTCGACCCCTGTCAGCTGCGTCAGCGAGCGCGTCGCGGCCTCCGCGCCGTCGTGTGCGAGCTCGGTGAACGTACCGAGCAAGCGGGCATCTACGTACATCTCAGGCTGGAACGACGTCGTCGATCGCTTCGATCACGCTCGGCTTCTGGAACGGCTTCGTGATGTAGCCGTCCGCGCCGGCTCTGACCGCCTCTTTCATCTTCTCCTCCTGGCCGACGCTCGTGCACATGATCACGCGCGAGCCCGGATCGGTCGATTTGATCTGGTCGGTCGCCTCGATGCCGTCTCTGATCGGCATCACGATATCCATCATCACCAGATCCGGCTGGCGCTCCTTGTACACCTCGACCGCCTCGACGCCGTTTTCGACCTCCGCGACGATCTCGTGGTGCTCCTCGAGGATCTCCCGCAGGAGGCTTCGCATGAACTCCGAGTCGTCGGCGATGAGCACTTCTGCCATACCTGCTCGGTACCGCAAGCCGAGACATAAACGCTATCCGCCCAGTATCTATTTTGATAATTCTCTGGGAGCGCCGCTCTGAGAGTACAGCCCCCCGAGAGCACGGGCCAGCAGATCAGACGACTCTGGAGGGGTTCATCACCCGTCCTCGACCGCCTCGAGCAGATCGGCGATCGAGTCGTCGGGGGAGAGCTCCATGGCGTTGATGAGCCGGCGGACGCTCCCGGTGGGGTAGCGGACGGGGACGTTCGACTCGGCGAGCAGGATCGAGAGGACGTCCTCGACCGGGGTCTCGCCGTCGACCTCCTGGGCGTACCAGAGCACGAGGCTCTCGAAGCTGGTAACGACGTCGTTCGAGGCCATCCGTCGCTGGCTCACCCGGCCGTCGAACGTCGCCGTGACGTCGAAGGCGTACCGGGAGTCGTGGGCCGCGAAGCGCCGCCGGAGCCACCGGTGGACGGTCGCCTCTGTCAGTCTGCGAGGCCGCCGGCTCGGGTGGACCGGCTCGTCCGTCCCGGCGTCAGCGCCCGAATCCCCCGTGTCGCCCCCTTCGGTGTCGCCGTCCCCTTCGCCCGACGGCACCGTCGGGGGGCCGTCAGGTGAGACGACGAACCGGCCCTCCTCGAGCTCCTCGACGTACTCGCTCTCGGTGATGTCGAGCTCCTCGGGCGCGAGGATGCGGCCCTCGCCGGAGGCGTCGTCCGACTCCGGTCGCTCGTCGACCATGTGCTACCGTGTGTGACCCGCGGATAAAAACGTATCTCCGGGGCCAGCTCGCTCCCGTGGCGCTGTCGCCGCCTCCGCCGGTATTCGCGTCGCTTTCACGGCGTTGCTGGCGCTCGGTGGTTCGAAAAAAGCCGAGAAAGAACGCGTCTTCGTCGCACGGCCTGTACCTCGTCGCTGCGTAGTCAGTCGTCGATCAGAGAGACGCCCGTTAGAGTGTCACCGTGTCGCCATCTTCCTGTGCGGACAGGGAGTCAGGCACCTGCAGGAACGCAACCGTCTGCGCACCCACGTCCGTCGTGATCGTTATCTCGACTTCCTCGCCCTCACCGAGCGGTTCGAGAGGCCCAACGTCGCTGTCACCGTCCAGCGACTCGATGTCCTCCTGACGTGCAGTGTCGAGTGGAATCTCAATCTCGTAGCGGTCGGAGTTGTCCGTCATCACCACGTCCTCTTCGCCTTCAGCGGTGATCGGGTTGATGCCGTACTCGGCCGTCTCACCGTGGTATACCGGCCGTCTGGGTTCACCGTAAAGGGTTTGCCGACGGCGCGAGAAGGGGTGAACACGGATCGCCGGTCCAAGGAGATCCACCCGGACAGGGCCGCTGGCACGGCCCTGACCGGTCGTGTCCGGCCCCTTCTGCCGGACTTCGATCACTTACCTGAGTTACATCACCGTTTGACACGGGGGTACTTAGTTCCTGCGTAGAGGCTCTGAGAACCCCGTTTCCCGGCGTATACGCTTCGGTAAGAGCCTGTACCTGTCGATCTGGTCAGAAATACACCGACACCAGCCGATCTACG
>Ga0207421_10009217_pt1 | contig 10032 bp, 9 predicted proteins | sample SodLakKL_010_SED_4_FD_187542 | JGI IMG/M metagenome (GOLD analysis project Ga0207421, IMG submission 187542) | Alkaline sediment microbial communities from Lake Tanatar, Kulunda Steppe, Russia - 8KL_010_SED (SPAdes) (version 2) | ecosystem: Environmental > Aquatic > Non-marine Saline and...
CACTATTTGATTGTCAAAGAACAAAAAAACAAAAACTCCAATCACCGAAACAAATACCTCTACGCTAACTAAAATCAACTGTCAATGAAAAATCAAAATATTTTAAAAAGATTTCAAGCTGAGAGCAGAAGGTTCGCCCCGGTAGGAAATAAGAATATATGCACATGTCACCTGACTGTCAACAGAAAAATCTGCAAAAATATATATAAAAAAACCCTGCCATCCCGGATAGCTATCCGGGATGGCAGGGTGATCAGCCTAAATTGACTGTTTACTGTGGGGTTGCTCTTTTTAAGGCTTCAATGCGGTGCTCAATAGGCGGATGGCTCATGAAAAGCATCTTCCAGCCATAGTCCTTTTTGCCGTTGATGCCGAAGGAAGCCATCTGGTCGGGAAGCGGCTCCTGGATACCCTTCTGGAGTTTTTCCAGGGCGGAGATCATTTTACCTGAACCGGCCAGCTGAGCCCCGCCGGCATCAGCCCTGAATTCACGTTGCCTGCTGAACCACATGACTATTGTACTGGCTAGAATACCGAAAACTATCTGGGCAACCAGGGTGGTCACAAAGAAACCAATACCGTGACCCTCCTCGTTCTTCAGGATGACCCTGTCCACGAAGTGCCCCACGATTCTGGAAAGGAAAATAACAAAGGTATTCACTACACCCTGGATCAGGGTCAGGGTAATCATGTCCCCGTTGGCCACATGGCTTACCTCGTGACCCAGGACTGCCTCAACCTCGTCCTGATTCATATTCCTCAAAAGACCCGTGCTCACTGCCACCAGAGCTGCATCCCGCTTCATACCGGTGGCAAAGGCATTGGGTGCCGGGGAATCGAATATGGCCACTTCAGGCATGCCGATGCCGGCCCGTGAAGCCTGGCGCCTCACTGTCTGCAAAAGCCAGTTCTCCACCTCGTTGTTGGGCCTGTCTATGACCTTGGCCCCGGTAAGGCGCTTAGCCATCCACTTGGATATGACCAGGGATATAAAAGACCCGCCAAAACCCAGTATGGCGGCAAAGATCAGAAGATGGGTCAGATTCAGCCCTGTACCGGTCTCATCCAGATAATTGTTCACCCCCAGGATTGAGGTGACAATTAGCAGCACCACCAGGATAGCTATGTTTGTGGCTATAAATAAAGCGACTCTTTTCATCTTATAACGGTCCTCCCTGCTGATACAAAGATATTAATAAAAAAAATCCATGCCGATAATAAAAAATTATCGACAAAATCAAGACGGTTGTCAACAGCGACAGCATCCAGGTCATGCCCTGAAAAGCTGCTTTACAGGGCATGACCTGACGGATATATTTCCCTCTAGCGCCGGAAAGTTGCACTGAATCAGTATATTAATTCTTATTAAACGTGGGTCAATACCCGAAAAAATAACTCAGAGAAAAGACATGCTCAGTAGAGAGAAAGCTCTGGAAATGGTTAGGGATAAGATTAAGGAAGACAATCTTGTCAAACACAGCCTGGCCACGGAAGCAGTCATGCGCAGCCTGGCCCAAAGGCTGGATCAAGATGTTGAGACCTGGGGACTGACCGGGCTTCTGCATGACCTGGACTATACTCTGACCCAGGATGATTACTCAAGGCACGGCCTGGAAAGTGCAAAAATGCTCCAGGATGAATTACCCCCGGAAGCCGTCAGGGCTATACAGGCCCACGCATCAGAGCTGAATCAGGCCCGGGGGCCATCCACCACTCTGGACTACGCCTTGCGCTGTGCTGAAACAGTTACCGGCCTGGTCATGGCCGCAGCCTTGGTACGCCCTGAAAAACTGTCCGGCATGAAAGCCAAAAGCCTCAAGAAAAAAATGAAGGACAAAGCCTTTGCCGCTTCTGTAAACAGGGCGATCATCGCTGAGCATGAAAAACTGGGCCTGGATCAAAGTGAATTTCTGTCCCTCTCCATACAGGCCATGGAAGAAATTGCCCCGGACCTGGGTCTGGATCAATCCTGACTGTTATCATGGCAGGCATAAAGTTCCGCCAGGATCTGCCGTCCTCCGGCCTCCAGAATCTGCCTGGCCATATCAACTCCCAGGCTGCGGGCGTCCTTGGGCTTGCCTGAAACACTCTTGCGGATCATCCTCTCGCCCATAAGGTCGCAGACAAGGCCTGTGGCCTGAATACTGTTGTCTTCATGGGTGCAGTAACAGGCTATGGGTACCTGACAGCCGCCCTCCAGTTCCGCGAGAAAGGCCCGTTCACATTCTACGCAGCATCTGGTGCTGAAATCATCCATAAACCCCAGAAGCTCATCCAGGTCCACGCGCTCCTGCTGGTATTCTATTCCCAGGGCCCCCTGCCCCACCGCCGGCAGGAAATAAGGCGGAGCAAGTTCAGTAAAATACCTGGTCTGCAAGTTCAGCCTGCTCATGCCGGCAGCTGCAACTATAATGGCATCATATACACCGTCGTTTAACTTCCTGAGCCTGGTATCCAGGTTGCCGCGAAGCATCTGAATTTCCAGGTCCGGTCTGAGGTGCAGTATCTGGGCCTGACGTCTCAGGCTGGAGGTTCCCACTGAGGCCCCGGTGGGCAGGGAGCTTATGTCTGGATGGCTTTTGGATAAAAGCACGTCGAATCTGGATTCCCTCTCGGGAATAATGCCAAGTTTTAATCCTTCCGGAAGCTGGGCCGGCATATCCTTCATGCTGTGCACTGCAATGTCGGCCCGGCCGTCTAGCAAGGCTTCCTCTATTTCCTTGACGAAAAGCCCCTTGCCACCCACTTTGGCCAGTGGCACGTCCAGGATTTTATCCCCGGTGGTTTTTACCTTCAAAAGCTCCACTTCAAGCCCGGAGTATCGTTCTTTAAGCCGTGCAGATATATGTTCCGCCTGCCACAAGGCCAGCTTGCTGCCCCGGGTGGCTATGGTAATCTTTTTCATGTCTTTTTGCCTGTGAATTATAAAGTTGCTGATTATGTATCCGACCAGGCCTGGATTTCTTTCCTGGGGGGCAGCTGGGTCTTGTGCCCCAGGGAATCCACGCGCACAAAGGTAATCTTGTTGGCAAACACCTTTACTTCGTGCTCCCCGCCCGGCCTGTCGGAATAGACATTTACATCATAGGTTACCGAGGATCTGCCCTGACTGCTGAATTCAATGTTAAACCGCAGGATGGATCCGTTGGGGACCTGTTCGGTGAAGCGGATTTCGTTCATGGCAATGGTTACCAGCTTGCACCCGCGGTATTCTTTGCTGGCGGCCAGCCAGGCAAACTCGTCCACCCATTTAAGCATGACCCCGCCGAATAAAAAACCATGATGATTAAGGTGCTCCGGCCTGACAAGGGTATAATTGTTCATTCTACTGTCCTCAAGCGTTATATTTCCGGCCTTTTAACAAGGCTGCTCCCTTTAGCATGCCGAAACATCCGGCCAGCATCATGTCTCCCCCGGGGCACAGAAAATGTACTCCAAAGCCCTCCAAAATCCTGCGCCTGGGCCCCAGCAGAAAAACAGGACCAAAATCCATGCCTGAAGCCTCCTCCAGAATGCGACAGCCATGCCCCCGGTCCTCAAAGACCTCTTCATTGCTAAGTCTTCCGCACCGGAACTTCTCAAGCTGAGCCCACAGCTTTTCTCCGTCCAGCATGCCGGTATGGTGTTCGTATATCCCCATGACCCGGCCCCTGTATACCAGGAAGGCTATGGTATGGCTGTTGCCGGCGTTGACCACGCAAATCCCCTGCTCATCTGACAGATCCTCAACCTCAGGCACAAAAAGGGCCCCCAGAAGGGCTGCAGCGCCTGTATCGCAGACCAGTCCCCCGCCCATGCACTGCTTCAGGCTTATAAGCCTGGTCATTTCTTTTGGAGGTACGTCAAAAATAAGTTTCTGAAGATCCCCCTGCTCCCGGCTCAGGAACTTCTGCCAGATATCGAACCGCCCCAGGCGATTGCTGCCGCCGGGATGAAATCCGTGATCCTGGACGCTGGCCAGGATCATCTCCGGGTAGTCCAGCCCGGCCTGAGCCAGGTATGACTGCCAGAAACCTGGGTCAAAATCCGCAAGATAAACCGGGGCAAAACCCGGGGGGCAGTTCTGAGTTATATCAATGCCCATGGCCCGGACATTGTCCGGTGAATCTGACATGGCATAGGCGGCTTCGGGGTGTACAGCAGCCTGCAGACCTGCCTGCATGTGCTTCTTTAGAACCCGGGTGAACCCCCCGCCCATGTTGTGTCCATAAAGGTAAATATTTTTGTTGGCGTTTCCCAGCTTTTCTATTCTCTGACCCGCCATCACTGCAGGTGAAGGCAGAATGAACTTGGGGCAGTTCTCCAGCTCCCGTCCCGGGATATAATAAAGCACGTCCTGGGTGCCGCTGCCGATATCCAGGCAGAGTACAGGCTGATCCATAAAACAAAACCCCTGTAGAAAATGATGAAGGGCACAAAAAAGGCAGGTCTTTACCTGCCTTTTTTGTGCCCGGTTTGTCCAGTATTTATTGTACCTTGATGCTTAGGTGGTCGTTTTCCAGGTCTATGGTGACATGCTGACCGTCCATTAGTCTGCCGGCAATGATCTCCTTGGCCAGGGGTGTTTCCACATGCTGCTGCAGATATCTGCGCAGGGGCCTGGCCCCGTAGACAGGGTCATAAGCCTCTTTGGCGATGAAGTGCCTGGCAACCTCGCTTAACTGCACGCCTATCTTGCGGTCCTGGAGTCGATCCCGAACCTGCTGCAGGAGAAGTTCAATAATCTGCTCAATCTCTTCCAGAAGCAGAGGCTTGAACATGACGATCTCATCCAGACGGTTTAGAAACTCCGGCCGGAAATGCCCCTTAACCGCATTCATCACTTGGTCCCTGACCTCATCACGCAACTGTCCGTCCGGGGTAATGCCCTCCAGAAGATACTGCGATCCCAGGTTGGAAGTCATAATGACAACTGTGTTTTTAAAGTCCACAGTGCGGCCGTGACTGTCAGTGAGCCGGCCGTCATCCATAATCTGCAGCAGCACATTGAACACGTCTGCATGTGCCTTTTCCACCTCGTCAAAAAGGATTACGCTGTAAGGCTTACGTCGCACAGCCTCGGTAAGCTGACCACCCTCGTCATACCCCACGTATCCCGGGGGAGCCCCGATCATGCGGGCTACGGTGTGCTTCTCCATATATTCCGACATATCCAGGCGGATCATGTTTTCCACGGTATCGAACAGATTCAGGGCCAGGGTCTTGGTCAGCTCGGTCTTACCCACTCCAGTGGGTCCCAGAAACAGGAAAGAGCCGATGGGTCGGTTGGGATCCTTCAGTCCCGACCTTGCCCTTAACACTGCGTCTGCCACTGCGTCCACAGCCTCGTCCTGGCCTATGACCCGCTCATGCAGGATATCGGCTAGCTTAAGAAGCTTTTCACGTTCTCCTTCCAGAAGCCTGGTAACTGGTATGCCGGTCCATTTGGATATGATCTCAGCCACATCGTCAGGACTAACTTCTTCCTTTAAAAGCATCTCCTCGTCACTGTCGCCGCCTATGGCTGATTCCTTCTCTGCAAGTTCCTTTTCAAGCTGATGAAGCTTGCCGTAGCGCAGTTCCGCCGCCTTGTTCAGATCATAAGCCCTTTCGGCGTTTTCAATCTCCAGCTTGGTACGTTCTATATCTTCCTTGAGAGAGCGCAGGGAGTTGATGGATTCTTTTTCGTGCTCCCATCTGCTCCTCAGCCTTGACTGCTCTTCCTTCAAATCCGCAAGCTCTTTTCCCAGCTTGTCCAGTCTTTCCCTGGAGGCATCATCCTTCTCCCTTTTCAGAGCCTCCTGCTCGATTTCCAGCTGCATGATCTTGCGGTTTATCTCGTCCAGCTCCGTGGGCAGGGAATCTATTTCACTGCGGATCTTGGCCGCAGACTCGTCTATCAGGTCAATTGCCTTGTCCGGGAGAAAACGATCCGATATATACCGATGCGAGAGGGTGGCTGCTGAAACCAGGGAGCCGTCGCTGATACGCACACCGTGATGTACTTCAAAACGTTCCCTGAGACCACGCAGAATGGATACTGTATCCTCAACGCTGGGCTCATCCACCATGACCGGCTGAAAGCGCCGCTCCAGGGCCGGGTCTTTTTCGATATTCTTACGGTATTCATCAATGGTGGTGGCCCCTATGCAGTGCAGTTCCCCGCGAGCCAGCATGGGCTTCAGCAGGTTGCCGGCATCCATGGAACCTTCGGTTTTGCCGGCGCCCACAATGGTGTGGATCTCATCGATAAAAAGTAGAATCCGGCCCTCAGACTGCTGCACTTCCTTGAGCACCGCCTTGAGGCGCTCTTCAAACTCCCCGCGATACTTGGCCCCGGCTATAAGGGCCCCCATGTCCAGGGCGAAGATGGTCTTGTCCTTGAGCCCCTCAGGAACGTCCCGGTTAAGTATCCTCTGGGCCAGGCCCTCGGCAATGGCCGTCTTACCCACCCCGGCTTCACCGATGAGAACCGGGTTGTTTTTAGTTCTCCTGGACAGAATCCTTATGCACCGGCGTATCTCGCTGTCCCGGCCTATAACCGGATCCAGCTTACCTTCCCGGGCCTCTTCCACCAGGTCCCGACCGTATTTTTTCAAGGCATCGTATGTTTCCTCCGGTGAAGCCGAAGTCACCCTCTGGCTGCCCCTGACGCTGGTGAGAGCAGACAGCACCTTGTTCTTATCGATTCTGTACTCGGCAACAACCTTGCCCGACCCTGTTGAAGGGGACTCATCCAGAATGGACAAAAGTATATGCTCCACGCTTACGTATTCGTCCTGCATATTTTTGGCCAGGTCCTGTGCCTTGAGCAAAAGCGAATTAAGCCTCTGGGTCACGTATATCTGCCCAGGCTGGCTCCCAGGCCCGCTTACCCGGGGCAGCTTCTCCAGCTGCTTATCCATGGAAATGCTGATGGAAGAAGGGTTGTACCCGGCCTGCTGCAGAATCCTGGGAACCAGTCCCTGTTCCTGCTCCAGCAGAGACTTGAACAGATGCTCCACGTCCACCTGCTGGTGCCCCAGGCGCATGGCCACTTCCTGGGCAGCTGATATGGCTTCCTGTGATTTCTGGGTGAATTTATTTATATCCATGATTGTTCCTCCAAATTATATTAATCTTCTGAGTTGCCTGATTTCCTTATCCTGCTGCTCAATTCTGTCCAGCAGGTCAATAATGAGCACGCCGCCTATAGTCGGCAGCTCAAAGTCCCGGCACAGCCGGACCAGTTTCTGTACCCGGAAAACTTCCTTTTCCGGGAAATGATAGCTTTCAGGCGAAGTGCAGATGGACTCAACCCAGCCCATCTCAACGAGTTCGCCCAGCATACCGGGGCAGACCCCGGTACGCTGCACGAACTGGGACCAGTGTATCAGGTTTGCCCTTATCAAAGTTCCCTGTCTTCGGGTTTGAATATAATTGGACATGCTTTCCTCCGTAAAAAAAAATCTGCTCTAATCCCTGGGGTTAAAACCGGACTTTTCAGAGAGTTGTTGCCAAAGGCTTCTTTCTTCTTCAGTTATGCTTCTTGGGACTTTTATCATGATCCTGACCATCTGGTCGCCTTTGGTTGCACCCCGGCCCATTCCACGTCCCTTAAGGCGCATCTTCTGACCGCTGCTGATGCCGGCAGGAATATTCATTTCCACATCTCCATCCAGGGTGGGAACCCGGACTTTGGCCCCCAGAGCAGCTTCCCAGGGTGTCAGGGGCAGGTCGTAGACAATATTGTTGCCATCCACCTTGAAAGAGGGATGCGGGGCTATCCTGACCTTCAGATAGAGATCCCCGGCAGCTCCCTGACCACGCCCGGGAGAACCCTGTCCTGAAAGCCGGATTTTGCTGCCGTCCTTGATTCCCTTGGGCACATTAACGCTGAGAGTTTTGTTCTGCACATGGGGCATGCCGTCGGCTCCCATTACCTGCTCCTGCAGGGTAATACTCTTTTTGCCGCCTTTATAGGCCTCTTCCAGGGTCAGTTCCAGGGTGGCTTCTGCATCATGTCCCTTGGAGGAAAAGCCTCCTCCCGAAAAAGGATCTCCCCTGAATCCCCTGGATCCGCTGCCCCGGAAATCCTGACCGGTACCGCCAAACCCCCTGAAGACAGACTCAAAGAAATCGCTGAATCCGCCCATGTCGAATCCCTGTCCTGCACCGGGATCACCGCGGAATTCAAAATGAACATTTTCATAACCCGGGGGCGGCTGAAAGTTCTGTCCATGCTGCCAGTTGGGACCAAGGGCGTCGTAATGCTTTCTCTTTTCCGGGTCCTTAAGCACTTCATAGGCCTCATTAACGTCCTTGAACTTGTTTTCAGCCGAAGGATCATCCGGGTTAAGATCAGGATGATATTTTCTGGCCAGCTTTTTATAGGCCTTGGTGATTTCTTCCTGGGGGGCCTTTTTGTCCACTCCCAGGATTTTGTAATAGTCCTTGTATTCCATAATCGCTTTTTCCCTCCAAAACCAGAATTAGAACCGCATCTCTGTAAAACCAGAGGACAGATTACAGAAAAATCAAATAGTATCCAAGCCACTCTATCAAACTGCTCCGGCTTGGATTCTTTTTCATTTAAGTCCCATGATTGCTGACATGTTTTTTAAGTCCGCAAACATGTTAGTCAAGTTTTTGAATATTTGTGCCCTCGTATTAATAAAAAAGCCGAACTCAAGAAAATGAGTCCGGCTTTTGACTGTTGAAAAAACCGCTTTAATCCTAAGATCTTTCAATGATATCCTTGGCCACTTTCTTGCCGGACCTGAGCATGCCTCCGAAGACCGGACCCATCCTGAAAGAGCCGAAGGTGGCATTGGCGGACATTCCACAGACATAAACCCCGGGAAAGGCCTCAGTGGTGTTATCTATTGTATGTTCCTCGGCCTTTTCAGCCCACATGGACTTTTCACCTTCCAGCCTGCCTGAAGGCGTATTGAGCCGTGTGTCCATCTTGCTCTCAATGACCTGCATTATCTCCACCGGATGCCCTGTAGCCTCCACCACGAAATCGGCGCGCACGGTCAAAGGATCCACATGCAACCCTGCGCTTTCCACTGCGGACCAGTTGATGACCAGCCCTGTAACGCGGTTTTCCCTGATCATGACGTCCTCGATACAAATCAGGTTGAAAAACCTGGCTCCTGCCTTGGCAGCCTTGGAACCCAAGGTACATACTGCTTCCACCGAGTCCGCAGTGTAATAGCCCGGGGTGTACTCAACTGATTTGATGCCCAGTTCGTCCAGAATCTCTCTGGCCTCTTCCTGGACCACCACCTCGTTGAACATCATGCCCCCGCCCCACATGCCGCCGCCGGGGGCCAGATTGCGCTCGAACACAGCCGTCTTTTTCCCGGCGCTGGCCAGGTAATAGGCGGCCACCATCCCGGAAGGACCTGCGCCGCAGATGGCCACGTCCAGTTCCAGGCAATCCATCAGCTTTTTGGTATAGGTTTCTATAATCGCCCGAGAAATTATGATCTCATCCAGTGCCATTTTTAAGCCTCCTGTAGTTTGGATGGTATCTGTCCTGAACTTGTAAGCACTGCTTGCCGTCAGTACGGTACTGTTCCTGGCCGGGACTGAACAGATACATTATGTTAAACAAAAAAAAGGCTGTTTCCAGAAGAAACAGCCCTGATAAACTTGTCCTTTGCCCTTAAGTGCATGTCAAGTTATGCCGAAGCCGCTTCCCTACGCCGGTATTATCCGTATCAGGTGCGAGGGGTCTTTCGGGAAATTCCGAAATCTCAGGCACAGGCCTCCCCCAGCGACACACAGCTCCCTGGTTGCGGAGCATGTAATTAAAGAACGTCCACCCTCATATCTTAAAGGTTGAAAAAATACAAGCAGAAACTTTTATCATCAAGTAAATATGTTGTTAACAATCCGTAACTGTTCACCATAATGATAATGAGTTCCAGTGGTCCGGAAATTCGGCAAACAGGACGTAAAAACTCCCTCCAAGGCAGCGTAAATCAAAACCTCTACACGAGTTTTTAAGCTGGGATAACTTCTAATAACATGCTTTAAATCAAATTCGGTGTTTTACGGTTTTGA
>Ga0207421_10009220_pt1 | contig 10030 bp, 7 predicted proteins | sample SodLakKL_010_SED_4_FD_187542 | JGI IMG/M metagenome (GOLD analysis project Ga0207421, IMG submission 187542) | Alkaline sediment microbial communities from Lake Tanatar, Kulunda Steppe, Russia - 8KL_010_SED (SPAdes) (version 2) | ecosystem: Environmental > Aquatic > Non-marine Saline and...
TGATAGAGAGGTTGATGGTATCTTGTTTCAATCTCTATTAAGAGATTAGATTAATTTCAAGTCCGCCCCTTATAACCTCCGATATATCAAAGCTGAAATTTGCTTTTTCGACCACCTCCTTTTAAAATCAATATGAGTAGTTAAATTACGTATTAAAGCCTTATAATTCAACTTTGTTTATAGCCAAATATTCCTGCTCACAATTGATAAGCTGCTATTTTCCTGGATATCGACAACCTCCAGGGTTTAGGACCCAACAACAGGTCATCGAAATTGTAATTTATATTAATAACACTTTTTCCTTATCTTCCTTATCCAGGCTCTCTAGTAAAAACGCATTAACATCAAAAGTAACACTGGCTATTTTGTTCATAACTCTCCCATCAAGCTCTCTAAATTTCAAATCATAGACCGGAAAAAGATGGGGCAAATTTTTACGATTAGCCAGAGAATAAGGATCATCTTCTTTTATATAGGCCACAATTCTTTTCTTAGATAAATTACGATTTATTTCCTTTAAACAAAAAGGGGTTTCTCCTTTTTCTATGACCAGTTTCAAATCGTCTGTCTCAAATATTTCTTCCCTGGGACGATTGATAGGTAAAGAAAAGCTAAATCTGCGATTTTCCTCTCTAAAATCATTGACCTCAATATAATATTCAGGATCTTTTTTGTTCAATTGATTATAATATTTCTCGCTAAATTCAGGATATTCAACTGAGACCCTTTCTAATTTCTGCTTAAACTCGTTCTTTTTTAGCAATTTAAAATTGGTTTTTCTAATTACCCACAGTATGTTATAAAATGTAAAAGGAAACTTTTCATTTTCTTTTCTGCTGTCAAATATAGCAGCAGTAAAGTCAACCTGTTCCTCAGGAGAAAATTCTTTTTTAAAAACATTTCCCCCTCTAAAGCCAAGCAACCCTTTCAAAATTTTCTTTTGTCTCATTTCCTTATATCTTTCAGTCAACTGCTTCAGACTTCCACAGGAATAAAGGTCAAGCAGCAAATTTTTGGTAATCTTTTTTTCTTTTCTAGCAGTATCATTAGCATTCTGGCTAATTATCCAATTCCGGGAATAAAAAGCTTCTATAGGGGCAAATTTATTAAGATAGGACCTGAAATCCTCCCTTTTAAAGTAAATAGAATTGATCAATTCTTCTAATTCATCTCTCGTTAATGTAATATCGTCGCCTATCTCCTCTTTGATATAATTATAAACATAAGTTGGGACAATTACAACTGCTTTATTAGGAAGTCTTATTTCTTCTTCATTTCGTCCACCTCTCCCTAATCGCCCCAATCTCTGCAAAAATTGACTGGGGGTTTTCGCTTCAAATACCATGAAATTTTTATGACGAGGGCCCTTGAAATCTATACCCACCTCTATTGTGGTAGTACCCACAGTTATTTTCTTGGCTAACCCTTCTCTTCTCCCCAGCTTACTCATAAAACCATGAACTTCACCCGTAACAGTTTCATATCTATTTCTTAATTTATCAGCTAACTGGCAGGCATCTCCTACCGAATCTAGTATAAAAACCCCTTTTGCTTTAGGGAATTTTTCTAAATATTCATCAATAATATTTAGGTTATCTTCTATTGCTTCCATAGCTTTCCAGCGCCTTAAATTAGCAGGTATTAATGTCAAGTCCACCTTTTCCATTATAATTTTCTCATCCACAGGTTCATGGTAACTTTCATTTTCATCTGGAACTTCTCTGTATTTTAACCCTATGTTATCAAGCTTTTCCAAAAAATATTTGTTGGGAGTAGCTGAAGAAAATATAAACATTTTAGGTTCCTCAGGAGCAAGCTTCTCCAAAAGTCCTATCATCCATGCTACATTGCTTATCTGCTTTATGTTATACAGATGAAATTCATCAAACACAATTAATGGATATTTCTTTATTATAGTACGGAAAACCTGTTCAGCCGAATAATTTTTTGGAGTTTGATATATTCCAAACATTATTTGATATAGAATATCAGGGTTTGTTAGCACTATATCAGACCACTGCCCAAACATACCTGATAGCAACTCAATATTATAATTAAATTGAGGAAAATCATTTTTGAGTTCACTTAAAGTTTTACCATCGATTTTGTGCAACTCTGTTTTTTTATCAATAAACTCACTTAAAGCATATTTTTGATCAGCAATAAGTTCATTGGTGCTATAAATCCCAATTGCAGGAATTTCATATAACAGGCTAGGGGCAAAAGAGGCTAAAGTTTTACCACCACCTGTAGAAGTATAATTAAATAATGCCATCGAATCTTTGTTTTCCATGATGTTTTCAAAAGCTTCTAGAGTTTGAATTTGATGAAGATAGGGGTTAAAATCCCGCAGGAATTTATCATTGTATCTTTTTAGGGCTTTTGGCTTTAAATCTATATTTACCTGCTGCATAGGTAATTCATTCCTTCTGGTAACTTTTTGTTTTCATACTCAAACTCAAGTTGCCAGTAATTTGACTCAACATAATGACCGTTTTCTATAAGCTGGGTTGGCAAAGTTCCGGGCAAAATATCAAAAATTTCTGGCTTGAGCCTAAGATCCTCCCAGTTCAAAAGCAAATTGGCAGTGAATTCACCCTGTTTCTTCTTCTGGTTTTTCGGTTCTTCAATTTCAAGCCTAGCTTTACCCATGAATTTGCCCAATCTAATATATCGAGGGAAGTTTAATTTATTCTCGGCTTTAATATAAAATTTAAATTTACTGCCGGGCAAAAAAGGTTTAATATATCCCCAGTTGGGATACCCCAAATTTTTTCCCCGAGAAGTATGATAACTTTCTCCCCTGGAATTATACTGTATAACCTTTTGCTGACCGGATATTAATTTTGCCGGGGTAATATAAAAATCAACAGAGCTTAATTCCTCTTTGTAGTTTGGTTTTTGTTTTTTATGATAACGGGGGGGTAATTTGCCTTTGTCAGGCCAAAGATAGGAGAGAGCGTACGTAAGCGCATAATTATGAACAAAAGGGCCTGTTTCTGCTACTTTTCCCCGTTCAGTGGTAGCGTAAAATAGATAATCTTCCATTGTCAAAAGACAGCGATAAAATTTCATATATCTCACCCTATCGTGTTTCTTTTATATAATAATCCACATCTTCTTTTAGGTCTTCAAGATAAGTACTAATGTTTTCTTTGTTTCTATATATGTCCTGGACCTTTGATAATAAAGGTTTAACTTCATTATCTTCACTCAAACTGTAAAGAGGGGTGTAAACCTCTTCTTTTACTGAATTTAAAGTCTTTTCCAAATAATTACAAGCCAAATCTAGGTTGAGATCTTTTTCTTGATTTTTTTTGTAATGATCATACATTTTCTGTGATAATTCAAGATTGGATGTAAACTCAGCATCTGAAAATATTATGTCTACAATGTGATTTTTTATAGTTCCCTGTCGGTTGCTTTCAGCCCCATATCGGGTTGTTCTCAAAATATTGCCTAATACATATATAAATTCATTTTGGGTGACATCAACCAGAGTTTCCACCGTAGGAATGTAAACTTCTGGCATCAAGTGACTGCGGGAGTTAAAAGCGCTTCCAGCAACCCCTCCTTTAGTGGTATCTTCTATAGCGTTAAATTTAATGTTCTCTTCCAACTCTTCAAACCCACGTATAGTAAACCCTGAATCAGTAAGAATCCTTGACTCTTGGGAGTCAGCTCCACCCGCTGCATAGCCATATAAAATACAGTCAGGACATTTAGCACACATCCCGTCCATTAAATAGCAGTCTTCTTCTAAAGCAAAATACTTCCTCAACAATGCTTTGCCTTTTCTTCTTTCCGGAGCGATCTGTTTTCTTTTATACATAAGAATTCGATCCATAAATCCGGAACTATCGTATCCTCGACGGACTCTTTCAACATCAAGGTTGGATCCCTCAGTAGTGAAAACCGTGTGAGATTTGGTTTCTCTCAAAACAATTATATTAACGTAATTATCGTTAGGAGTGGCTGGTATTTCTTCCACAAACCCTTCTTGAAACCTTTTATTATCAGGCAGTAATTCCATTATTTTTTGGCCTCCTTTTCTTCCCAGAATTTTTTTGTTAATTTGCCAATTTCGAAATAAACCCCATCAGCCAGACTATTAACTTCCCTCTCCAGATCGGCATAGCTTCTGTTGCATCTTTCTATAAAAAGTCTCTCCACTATGTATCTGACAAAATCTTCTACCTCATCTTGGCTATAATTGCAAACATAACCTTTATCCTGACTTAACCTTTGTAGCCTTTTATCTATTCTTCCGGCTAATCTGGAGATAATCTCTTCTTCATCATCTGTATTTGCTTCCTTGATACCCTCAACAGCCGTTCTAAATAAATTTTCGTATCTGTGAGCTCTACCACCTTTGCGACTAGAAGGTCGATATAAATTAAACGATTTTTCAGCAATCTCTTTTGCCAGGCTCATTCTCTCACCTCCTAAATATGACAACAATATTTCCACTGAATTCACCAAAAGTACAGGAGCATTGCAACCTTTTTCTTGTTCAAATCGCTTATAAAAATGTGCACCAGCCAAATCATTGGAGTTTAGCTCTGCAAGTACATTGGCTATTTGTTTATCTCTCTCATTTAGGTGTTTATTGATCTCCCAAACTGCAGATAGTAAATTCAATAAGTCCTTAATTTTGCTTAGTGGTATTTCTCCCAAAAGCTCCCCGGCTTTGCCCAGAGAAACTAAAGGCAGAATCTTTCTGAAGGAAGAGTTTATTTCATCTAGCTTTATGGAAGTTTTAAATTCGTGATGGGACAGTGAATTTAGATAAGGAGTTTTGCTAATATAAACCCTAACTCCTAATAAATTCTGTAGGATTGCTCCCAGAAAAAAACTTTTAGCCAGCATTTCAGTTTCCGTAGGTTTTCTTGTAATATCAACATTTTCGCTAACAGAATTATCCATGGTGAGCAAATGAAAGTTTTTCTGATGAATTGGAGGTGCAGAAACATATTCACCCAGTTTTTTTTGCTCACTATCTTTATGTCGCTTTGCTATACGCTCTGCCTCCTTTTGAAATAAACTGCTCACATTATCCAGCCAGTTTCCTGAATTCTGAGCTCTTTTCAGCCAGATTTCTGAGAAGGTCGTTTCTTCCCCGCCATATGTTCTTAACTTTAAGTCTGTTCTGTCTCGAAAAGGACTAAGCAACTTTTCGCTGTCAGCGAGCAGATCAGATGTGAAATAATAATCCGGAAATAAGAAAAGATAAATCCGGCGTGAACTGTTTTTATCTGCATTGGGTGCAAAGCCTAGATTCAAAATTTGTCTCAGCATAAATTCCAGATAACATATAGGACACCAGACATGAGCTGAAACATTGCTTAATTTAGGAATAATCCTATTCGAAAAAGTCTGTATGCTGTCTTCCAATATTCCCGCTTTTATTTCTGCCTTCCCCTTAGAAACTTTTTTGGTAATAAATCTGTTGCAAAGAACGCATAATCTCTTGTGCGATCCACTTTTTTTGCGGGAGTATTCCTCGAAAACATCAGCTGGTTTCCCCGATTTCTGTATAAAGGAAAGCTCCAACTGATTAAGAATATAATTTTTAAAGTCACTCTTCATGCCAATTTTTTCATTGACATAATTAAGTCGGGCTTCTCGGGAATCTAACTCTGATAAAATTTCTATCAGTGTATCTATAAGCCAGACTTCCAATTTCTCTTCTATTGGTACTTCAAAAAGACTTCTGCCATCTGGTGCATTCTTGTTCTTTAAAAAGTGAAAGGCATACACCAGGCAGTCATCTTTCATTCTAGGCCCGCTGACATAACGAGAACCCATTTCCTTTTTAACCTTTTCGTATATGCTTTTGTCCATATTCAGCTTTTCAAAAAGCCATTCATCCACCTCATTTTTCGGCAGATAAAAACGAGCAATGGTTTTGGTGACCGCAAGGGCTTTCTGTACCAACCCCCATCTTTGGGCCTTGTCTTCTTCTTCATCCCAGCTCAAATCAACATTAAATTTTTTCTCGAAATCCTCTTGAGAATCACAGTATTTTCCGATTCTTTTATCAACCAATTCTTTAGCAAAACCTGTCGACTGTAAATTACTTATGTATTTTTCTTGAGCTTCTTTCATTAATTTTTCCGGGCCACCGAAAAGCAACGCATAATCTTCAAACTTATTGTAGCTCACTTTATAGGCGCCTTGCACTCCATTGCGGCTTTTCCCTAGCCTTTCCACTCTACCAAAAAAATCTTCGGTGATTTTTTCAACAATATCTTCTTTCTCAATATCTTTTATCTTTTCCAATTTCAAGTAAACAGTCCCATTGGGGAAATATAATACAGGAAAGAGGTTAATCTCATCTGAAATTATATCTGCTGTTACCTCATGTATAATATTTGTCGAGATTCCTCTATATTCTTCCAGGCGATGGAATTCAAATTCTGCCCTGCGTGCTAAATCTAAACTGTTAATGGACTTCTTTAAAAGTTTACTGTTTTGTTTTGCTTTTTTTAAAGTATTGGATGATGATAACCCATCTGCTAATCTACCTAGATTAACCAGCAGATTGTCCACCTGACTGAAATCTGCGGTCCCTTTTTTATTCCTGGCGTTGATGTGTATGGAAACAGCGCGGCAGAGTTTTGGGTTTATATCTACAAATTCCTGCAGATTTAATTTTTCTAGCTCTTCTTCGTATCTTTTAAGGGATATATTAAACTCTTCCTGAAATTCGCTTTCTGTATTATCCAGTTTGTGGAGGTCATGAAGGGTATAAGCCACCAGAAGTTTTTTGTATTTTTCCTCGTTTAAATTAAGAGCTGCTTCTCTTGATAAGACCTTAATAATACTGGTAACGCCGTAAAGACCGTTTATTATATGTGTCAATAGCGATTGGTCAGTGAATTTTTTTAGCCCAACATGAGAAAAATCTGAACTTTTAGCAGGCTTAAAGTTATATTCTTGCTGATAAAAGACAGGGAGATATTTGTTCATATAATCGCTCAAAATCTCGGCATACACTTGCTCAGACCCTCCTTTTCTTCGAAAACAGCTATAATTTCGATTAATTTTTATATTTTCTTTCAATGCTTTGAACAGTTTCCATAATTTCTTTCCTAAAGTACTTCGGCTTCAAAACCTCGGCATTTTCACCCAGGCTCAAAAGCCATATCTTAAGACCTTTTAAGCCTCTAACATTAGCAGTCAATAAAAAATCTTCTTCATCCTCATTTTCAATGCTTCTGTAATCAACATGAAAATTATCCTTCACCAAAGATTTTATTTCTTTAGAAAACTTAAGAACTACTTCTACAAGCGGCCCGCTAAACATCCTCCAAGTTTGAGCCACATACTTTTCTAAATTGAAACTATCAGGGATTTCTTTTTGCTCATTGGTAATTTTAACATCTTCCACCCGGTCTAAGCGATAATTTATTGGCCATTCATAGTTGCTGTTTTTAGCTATTAAATAACACTTATCACGCTTCCACACCACAGCATAGGGAAGCACACTTTCTCTTTCTGCTTTATCAGAAGTGGCAGATTTATAAAAAATTGACAATACCTTTTCATCAATAATAGCTTCATAAACTTTTGCCAGGAAAATAAATTCATTCTCATCTTTTTTTGTCGAATATGTATTCATTTCTCTTATGACTTTTTGAATTTCATCCCTGTTATCTTCAGGCAAAAAGTTTAATAATTTATTTTTAAGATTATTTACATCTCTTCTAGAAAAATTTTTTAAGGAATCCAAAGCTAAAAGCAGCAATAAAAGTTCATCGGGAGTAAAGCCGTTCTCCAAATTTGTATAATCATGCCTATACAATTCGTAACCGTTTTTTGAATAATTATAGGCTATCGGATACCCTATTTTGCGTAATATGTTAATATAATTGCTAACCGTCTGCTTACTAACCCCTCCGCATAATCGTGCTAAATCTTCTCTTTTTAAATCTTCATTATTTTTGATAGCTTTAACAATCATCAGTAATTTTGTCACTTTATTTCTATATTTATGCCACATGCCTTTTTAACTCCCTCTTTTAATTGCTTTATTCAAATTTACTATCTTTATTTTAACAATTATTCTGATAATTTTCAAGTTTAAGTAATATATAAATTATTTTGGTAATCTTTGATGTGGTTAGTGTCCTCATAATATAACACCATCTTCTTCTAAATTTTTATAATCACCTATTTTTTTTGTCCTTTTCTCGCAACTTGAGCACAAAAAATAAGATATTATCTTATCTTCTTTTCCTTCCTTAATTAATCCCTTCAATTTATTCTTTAATTTTAAATAATCTTTTTCTTTCAATTCACATTCAAATACACTGTACTGCATCCAATTTCCATAATTCTTTAGCACTTTATGAATTTTGTTTCTCCTTTTATCATCGGAAATATCATATGCAAATACAACCTTCAATCATCTCACCTCAAATGCAATATATTCTTCTGTTTCTCCTGTTAATTTCTTCGCCAGCATACGGGCTTGCAATTCGATAGCTTCACGCATATTAACTTTTTTATCATAAATAGAATGTTTAAATTCTGATATCATTTTTTGTTCAAATTTTTTCAGGAAAGTTTCCAGACCTTCTTCTGTTAATTCATAACTTCCGTATTTTTCTTTGAAATAATCTTTCTTTATAACCTGCCTGTTTATCAATCTTTTAACCAAATTATCAACTATTGCCCTAAATTCTTCTAATAAATCCAGAACAAGGCCGGGTTTGCCGTATTTATCATGATGCAGATAACCTATATAAGGATCATATCCTACAGCATTTACCATATTAAATACTTCACTATACATCATCATATAACCAAAACTTAATAAAGCATTTATTTCATCCCGGGGAGGCCTTTTGCTTCTTTTTTCAAGTTCAAACTCGTCTTTCAATAACTCCCCGTAAACAGAAAAGTATTTTTTAGTGCTCAAACCCTCATAACCTCTCAATTTGTCTAAATCTTCTGCCTGATGACTTTTATTTTTTAGATTTTTTAACTCAGAAATTATTTTTTGTGACTTCTCGCTGCGATTATTTCGGGTCCCCCGTAATAATATTCGTCTTTGGTTTTTGATTTTACCTGCTACAAAATTTTGAGCCAGGTTTAACTTCAGACTCTCATCTTCCGAAAATTTATATTGAGCTTTTCTCAAAATAGAGTTTTTAGAGAATTCAGGCATTAATTTGCCTCTAAATTTCCCACGATAGGATAAAAATACTACGGGTATATCATTTTCCAAAAAAGCATTTATCAAGGGGGTAGTTAGGGTAGCGTTAGCAAAAATAATGACCTGAGTAACTTTTAATAAAGGGATATCAGCAACTTTATTACCATATTTATCTACTATTAATCTTTCGCCCCTCTTTCTCAAGCTATTTTCTTCGTCTGTAACAAATACAGTTGGCATAACTCATCACCCCAATATTTCAGAAATTTTATTAATTTCTTTTGGCAAACAATAAGAATATATACTGCATCCATCACATTGATTAATGGGGGCTTTTTTAGGTATTTCACCGGACTGCAATACACGATGCGCTTCATATATTGTTTTTTTAGTCTTTTCTCTTAACTCATCTGTCAATTCTACTTTTTGTCTTTGATAGGAATCAAAAAACCATAAATAACCATAGTTAATTTTTTTATCGGTTTGATCTTCAAGGCAAATCGCTTGCGCACATAATTGAAGTTTATTGTTAATCCAATCTGCAGTTTTGCCTTTCTTAAATTCGATTGGATAAATTGAACTTTCCTTTCTTTCAACTACATCAATTTTGCCTCGAATTTTAAGCCTTTCTGATTTAACGCTTACCTGCCGTGTTTGTACATAATCTTCCCTATGCTTTTTTAAGTTTTTATGTACATTTTCATGATCCAGAGAACCTTTAATGGTATGATAATTCTCTTTCCACTCACCACAAACATACACCAGATAAAACCTGTAAGCACAGTACTGAAATGTGTTTATACCTGAAATAGGAAGATATACTTTCTCTCTCACTATTCTAAACCCCGCTGTTTTTAGCCTCTCCTC
>Ga0207421_10009221_pt1 | contig 10030 bp, 9 predicted proteins | sample SodLakKL_010_SED_4_FD_187542 | JGI IMG/M metagenome (GOLD analysis project Ga0207421, IMG submission 187542) | Alkaline sediment microbial communities from Lake Tanatar, Kulunda Steppe, Russia - 8KL_010_SED (SPAdes) (version 2) | ecosystem: Environmental > Aquatic > Non-marine Saline and...
GTCGTTGTAGCGATGGTTCTGGGCGACCCAGGAACCCCCCAGCGACCAGTCGCCCAGTTCCCGATCCACGTCCAGCCGCAGGCTCTGGGTGGCACGACGTTCTAGGCGGTTGCCTGTCGCGCGATTTTCGGGGTCGGTGTAGGTAAGTGCAGCGCCAAGGATCCAGTCATAGAACTCAGCACCAAGGGTCAGCTCCGCGCCGCGAATGCGTGACCGATCGACATTATCAGTGGTGTCAACCAAGGTATCGCCAGTGGTATCGACATTTACGATGAGGTTGTCTATATCGTTTTGATAGAGAGCCAAGTCCCAAAAGATACGGTCATATTGCCCTCGGATACCGACTTCTAGGCTCACCGACTCTTCAGCGGCCAAATTAGGATTTCCATTAAAGGATGGCGACTGAAAGTACAACTCATTAAAATTTGGCGCTCTGAATGCCGTGCCATAGCTGGTTCTCAACGTGTGGTGGCGGTCGAGATCGTAGCCCAGCGCCAAGCTGCCGGTGACCTCCTCCCCGTAGGCCTCATTATCGTCATAACGCAGGCTAGCCTGGACGGCGAAAGGAGCGAGATCAAGCAGTCCCTGAGCGAAGACGGCGACATTGTCGCGACTTGTCTCGTCGTAGGCGGTAGTACTCTCAACGCGGTCGTCACTGTACTCAGCACCGGCCACCAGTTCGTGAACGCCAAAGCCAAGGGTATTTTCCCAGCGTGCTGTGCGCGTTTGGGTATCAAAACGAGATGTGCTAGCTGGAAAAAAATCTGTAGCTTCAAAGAAACTATCACGCTCATCCCGAGACTCGCTCAGGGTAAGGCGGCTGCGCCAATCGTCGGCCATGAGTGCCTCAGCATAGACTCCCGCCACCTGCTGAATGAAGTCAGTCTCGCCGCCGTCAAACTCAGTATTGCCCCTGGAGCGCAGCGCCAACAGCCCTACTTCGGTATCGTTATCGAAGGTGTGGGAGAGTCGCACCAGGCCACTGGTATTGTCGTAGCCCTTGTCGTCACCATCGCGGCGCACAGGAGCGCCGTCGGTCTCGAAGCGGCTGCCAGCGACGTAGTAACGGGTGCCGCCGCTGCTACCGGCAAGGCTGGCACTATAGCGCTGGGTGTTGAAGGAGCCGCCGCCCACGGAAACCTGCGGCTGAGGGGCACCCTCTTCGCCTTCCGGCGTAAACAGCTGGATCACGCCGCCCACCGCGTCGGCGCCGTAGAGGCTGCCGCGGGGGCCGCGAACGATCTCGGCGCGCTGGAACAGCCGTGGGTCGAGGAACTCCCAGGCGGCTGCGCCGGTGGTGGCGGATCTCAGCCGGATGCCATCGATCAGCAGGACGTTGGCATTGCTGCCGGTGCCGCGCAGGAAGAGGCTGCTCTGCTTGCCGAAGCTGCCCTGGGTGGTGACATCCACGCCCGGCTGGCCACGCAGCAGATCGGTCACGCTGGCGGGATCCTGGCGGCGCAGGGTGGCCTCATCCAGCATGGTGACGGAGGCTAGTGTTTCGTCGGCGGTACGCGGCGCCAGGGCGGCGGTCACCACCACGGGATTCAGTCTCTGGAACTCGGCGGGGCCGTCGGACTGGGGATCGGCGGCCTGGACGGCCAGAGGAAGTGCGGCGAGGGCGAAGGTCGCCAGGCCACGGGGTGCGGAGGTCATGTTCATGTCTGTCCCTTGATCGCCGTGCTCACCCGCACGACGTCCTGCTTCTTTTAGTGGGCCGGGGCAGAGGAACAGCAGGAAGGGAAGCGGCGCGAACGATGCGGTGCGGCGAAGCCCTGCCATATGACCGCCCTCCGCGATCCGGCATGCGCTCTCGGGCCGGTCTCCGGGCTTACGAGCGAGGGGCCCGCCTGAAGGCAGATTCCCTGCTGAACCGCCGCCTTCCCATGCCTGGAGCACAGTGGCGCTTTGGCGGTTCTTGACTCGATCACCGTTGCGGGGGCAGCGTCGGCTTGGCGGACTCTCTGGAAGAGCACCGCGCACCGACTTCCCGTTTACCTGGCGGCACTCACTCCGCCAGCACCTTAGAGTGCGCGTAAGCTAGCAAGCAGGACCAGAGGCGTCAATGCGCGTCCGGAGGACCGACCGGGCAGATGACAGGAACGCTGCCCTCGCCGAGGCATGACAAGCCCTGCCAACCTCGCCAGCCATGGCCGATCAGGGGATCAACACCGCAGCCCCGGAGAGTCGCCCCTCACGCAGGTCATCCAGGGCCTGGTTGGCTTGATTCAGCGGGTAGGCGTGAGTCTCGGTGCGTATCGGCACCTCGGGCGCCAGGGCCAGGAACTCCACGCCGTCGCGGCGGGTGAGGTTGGCCACCGACTTCACCGAGCGCTCCTCCCACAGCAGGCGATAGGGAAAGCTCGGGATATCGGACATGTGAATGCCGCCGGAGACCACCACGCCACCGGGGCGCACATGGGAGAGCGCAATGGGGACCAACTCGCCCACCGGGGCAAAGAGCAGGGCGGCGTCGAGCGTCTCCGGCGGGGCCTCGTCGCTGCCGCCGGCCCAGGTCGCACCCAGCCTGCGGGCGAAGGCCTGTGCCTCATCGTCGCCGGCACGGGTGAAGGCGTAGACCCGCTGGCCGCGGGCCAGCGCCAGTTGGATGAGAATATGGGCAGCGGCGCCGAAGCCGTAGATACCCAGCCGATGTGGCGTTTCCCCACCCGCCAGACGCCAGGTGCGGTAGCCGATTAATCCGGCACAGAGCAGCGGCGCGGTGGCCTGGGCGTCATCGTCGTTCACGGGAAAGCAGTAACGCGCATCGGCCACGGCGTATTCGGCGTAGCCACCGTCTCGGGTGTAGCCGGTGAACTCGGCGCGTTCACAGAGATTCTCCTGTCCCCGGCGGCAGGGGTTGCACTCGCCGCAGGTCCAGCCCAACCAGGGAACGCCCACCCGCTGACCGACCGCCACCCCCGTGGTGCCCTCCCCCAGCGCGGTGACTTCACCCACGACCTCGTGGCCAGGAATCAGCGGCAAGCACGGATCCGGGAGTTCGCCATCCACCACGTGCAGGTCCGTGCGGCAGACGCCACAGGCCAATACACGCAGCTGGACTTCGCCGGGACCGGGCTGCGGGCGGGTCACTTCCTCCCACTTCAGAGGCTGGCCCGGTGCGTGCAGGCGCATGGCGCGCATGGTCTCGGTCATGCTGGCTCTCCTGTCGGCGGTCGGGACTGTTCGAGGGAAACGGGCCCGGATGCCAACAGGATAGCCCAGGGGTCAGGCAGCGACTCTGACCTCGTAGCCGGTGTACTTGCGCAGGTTGATGACGCCTGAGTCGAGAATCAGGTACTGGCCCTTGAGGCCAAGCAGGGTGCCGGCGATCTCAGGGTTCTTGTCGAGGTTATGGGAGACCACCTTGGTGGGGTATTCGAGCACCGGATAGTCGAGGGTCACCGGCGGCTCGTCGAGCAGGCGAATGGAATCCGCGCCGAAGCGCTCGCGCAGGTTGGCCAGCCCTCCGTCCAGGCGTGACAGGAGGCGGTCACGCTCGGCGGGCAGGTCCATCTCGACGGTGTCGCCCTTGAGCATGGCGCGCCAGTTGGTGCGGTCGGAGACCTCCTCCTTGAACAGCATCTCGACGAAGCCCGACTGCTGACGGGTGTCCACGGTGAAGACCGGCAGCGCCTGCACGGCGCCCTGATCGAGCCAGCGGGTGGGCACCTGGGTGCCACGGGTAATGCCGACCTTGAGGCCCGAGGCGTTGGCCAGATAGACGATATGAGGCTGGAAGCAGTGGCGCTCGGCCCACTCCGGCTCTCGGCAGGTGCCTTCGAAGAAGTGGCAGGTCTCCGGTTTCATGATGCAGGTGTCGCACTGGGCCAGCGCCTTGAAGCAGGGGTAGCAGTGGCCCTGGGCGAAGCTTTTCTTTGTCGCCCGGCCGCAGTGGGTGCAGGCGATGGCGCCGGTCCAGGCGAGCGTGAGCGGACGGCCCAGGCAGGCGTTGAGCTCCAGCCGCTCCTCGCCAACGCGAAGAGTGTAGCGGGCCGCCTCTCCCCGTGTCCCCGGCGCGATGGCCATCTTGGTCAGACAGCCCTTCACCTCGGCTGCCGCATCAATCGACTCAGCCACGGCCGGCGTCCTTGGCCAGGCCGGCCAGCGCAGGGTCGACGTCGGTGCCGCTGTTGGCGCCGCCGCAGGTGCGTTTCTGCAGGAAGCCGACCCGCTGCTCTTCGGGCACGTTGTTTTCGTGCTCGTAGCGCATCACCGCCTCCAGGCAGAGCTCGGTCTGCTCGGGGCTGAGCAGTCGGCCGTCCGGCCATTTGCGCAGTTCCACCGCCTGCTTGAGGCTCTGGTAGATGGCCGGAGTCATCTGCTGGATCATGCGTTCAAAGGTCATATCGCTCATGGTTCATCTCTCGATTTGGTGATGCAATGTCGTGACGGTGAACTCAGCGCTGCCGACGCGCTCGCCCGGAATAGTACCAGCCCAGTGCCAGGCCCACGACCAGCCCCCCCAGGTGGGCCTCGTTGGCCACATTGCCGAACCCCACGGCACCGGCCATGTCGGTCATGGTGAAGATCATCCAGCCCAGCATGAAGACCACCAGCATCTGGGGCACGAAGAAGCCGCTGCCCGGCGCCCGGCGTGACATCAGCCAGACGTAGCCGAGCAGTGCGAAATCGACGCCCGACATGCCGCCGAACAGAACCGTGCCGGCGGCGTACTGGGCCAGGTTGGCGCCTATGCCGGCGACCAGCACGATCAACAGCATGCGCCCGCTGCCCTGCAGCGTCTCCACCTGGCGGCCGAAGTACCAGAGCCACAGCATGTTGAAGATCAGGTGCATCCAGCCGAAGTGCAGGAAGGCCGGCGACAGCGGACGCCACACCTGGCCGCCCATCACCGCTTCGACCAGGCTGCCCACCGCCAGGCTGCCGTTGACCACCCCCAATGGCACGATGGCCAGCGCCGCGATCACCCGGTCTCCGAACACCGCCATGGCCGCGAATACCAACACACAAAGCACCAGGGTCGACGCCGTGACCGGCGCCAGGCGAAGCGGCGTCAGCAGGGAGGAGGTTGGCAGCGAGGAGAAGGAGGAGGCTCGCCCCTTGGGCATCAGCGGCTCACCGCGCTGCCAGCGGGCCAGCAGCCGCTGCAATTCCTCCTGCTGGCGCGGGTCGGCGAGCCACAGGGTCTGCCCTTCGACGTCCTCGGTGATCCGATGGCCGATGCGATGGGCCCAGAGCGCGCGACGCAGCTCACGGGTATCGACGTCGGGGGGAAGCTGCGTTACCCGGTACATGGCACCTCCTGAGGCAGAAAAGTGAGAGGTTCGAACGCGCACAAAGAAAAAGTCCGGCGGAGGGGGCCGCCGGACAATAGCAAGGGATCATTCAAGGGAACACCTACTATGAGGGTGGCTGGCGCGGAGAGTTCACGGCGCGCGCGAAAAAATGTTGTAACGTTTTGTATCAGTCACTCCCTTCATTCGAAACTGATCTCCCAGGGCCGCGGGCGCACCTGCTCTTCCCGAGGGACCCGAAGCCATACGAAGTGGTCGGCATCCAGCTGGCGCTCGCCGCTCCAGCGATACGCCACCAGGCGGCCGAACTTCACTGCACTGTAGTCCAGGCAGGCCACGTTGGGCGCCGGCAGGGCCGGAATCCCCTCGCACCAGTAGTGGCCGATAAACAGCGGCGGCTCGTCGGGGCCGTAGTGGGCAAGGCGCGCCCGTTCCTCGTCCGAGAGCGGTCGCCGCTCCAGATCACCGGGAAGGTTGTCGGGCTGGAACACCACATCACCCCAGGTCTCGGGAGACTGGGCCCAGAAATGGGTGCGAAAGCTGCGCCGAGTGAAACCGTCCCCGGAGTGGATCTCGATACCCAGCGGGAGGGGCATCTGGGTACCCCGGGTCAGTCGATCAAGAATGCGAAAGGCGCCGGTCCCCGGGGCCGTTGATTCGATCAGGAACGCCTCATCCATACAGGCGTCGGGGTGCCGACGGCGGAGGTCGTCGATCAGCGGTTGATCCCAACAGGCATGCACCACCCGCAATCCGCCCTCCTCCAGACAGAGCGGGATCTCCATGAACCAGGCCAGCGCCTCATCCCACTCCTGTGGATGGTCGCGATACTGTTCCAGGGTCTCGTTGATGATGCGATTGTTGCGGGGGGTATGCTCACGCAGCCACTCCCGCCCCAACCCCTTTGGCGCATGTTGGCAGTAGGCCAGGGCGTTGTATTCATGGTTGCCCATGACAATGTGGGCCTCTCCCTCCTCCACCATGCGCCGGGCGATCTGGACGGCCAGACGAATGCGCGGTCCGCGATCGATCAGATCGCCGAGGAATATCACGCGTCTACGTGGGTGACGGTAGACACCGCCGCGCTGGTGGTAGCCGAGCTTTTCCAGCAGCGCCGCCAGGGTGGCACCGCAACCGTGCACGTCGCCAATCAGATCAAAACCTTCAAATCTCGCCCGCGTACTCACATCAGTCTCCCAGGCGATTGCTCCAGCCCAACTTGCTGCGCAGGACCTCATAGAAGTTGTGGCCGAGTGGATGAACCAGTTGCACTCGCTGGGGCTTGCGCCGGATCACCAGCACGTCGTCGGGTTTGGACACGGCGCGGGTCTGGCCGTCGCAGCTGATGTGCGGGTAGGTCTGGTTGGTCTCACCGATGTGAATGCGGATCTCGCTGGCGGCATCGATGACGATGGGCCGGCTTGAAAGAGTGTGCGGGAACATCGGTACCAGGGTCACCACGTCAAGCCTGGGATGCATGATGGGGCCGCCACCCGAGAGCGAGTAGGCGGTAGAGCCGGTGGGCGTGGCGATGATCAGCCCGTCACTGCGCTGGCTGTAGACGAACTGGCCGTCGATGAAGAGTTCGAACTCGATCATCCTCACCGCCTTGCCGGGATGCACCACCACCTCATTCAGGGCATCGCCGCTGCCCACCAGGCTGCCTTCGCGGTAGAGCTCGGCATCCAGCAGGAAGCGCTCCTCTACCTCATAGCGGCCGTCGAGCACCTCGCCGACCCTGGCCTCCAGCTCATCAGGGGAAATGTCGGTAAGAAAACCCAGGCGGCCGCGGTTGACGCCCAGCACCAGGGTGCCACTGTGGCAAAGGGTACGGGCTGCCCCCAGCAGGCTCCCGTCGCCGCCCACCACGATCACCAGGTCGCAGAGCTGGCCCATGGTGCGTCGGCTGGCCTCGACGTGGCCGTGATTGAGCAGCACCGTGGCGGTGCGGTCCTCGATGATCACGTGGTGACCACGCGTCTCCAGCAAGCGGATCAGTCGCTTCAAGGTATCAACCACCCTGGTACTGCCAAGGCGGCCGATCAGACCGATATTACGGAAGGACGCCTGCTCGTCGCGTTCCTGGGGAGAACTCTGTTCGGATGGCATGCACGGGCCTCTCGGGTCGCAGCGGCTCATTATGGCCACTGCCCTGCCCCCCGGCAAACGACCTCGGTTGGACCAGGACGGACGGCTCAGGCGGCCTGCAGTGCGCGACGCTTGAGCCAGCGTTCGTTGAGCCACAACGAACCGGCGATGATCGCCCCTCCCAGCACCAGGCGTACGAGGTCCGCATCGCGGTTCCAGATCACCAGGTTGACTACCAGGCCGGCGGGGATCAAGGCGTTGTTCATGATCGCCAGCGCACCGGCATCCACGCGGGTAGCGCCGAGGTTCCACAGGAAATACCCCACCCCGGAGGCCACCACACCCAGCCACAGCAGCACCCCCCACTGCGTGCCGGTAGTGGGCAGTGCGCTGGCGTTGCCGAGCAGAGCAAAGGCCGGCAGGGTGACGAACAGCGCCCCCAGGTAGAACCAGGCGAAGACGCTATGGCGCGGCAGCGACTCGGGCAGTTCCGCAGAAAGACGGCGATAACCCACCTGGCCCAGCGCGAAGCATAGGTTGGCTCCCTGCACCACCAGAAAGCCGATCAGAAAACCGCTGTCCAGTCCGTCGTAGCGGATCACCCCGGCGCCGAGCACCGCCAATGCTGCGGTGAGCAGATAAAAGGGGGTAAAGCGGCCGAACAGGGCATCGTCGAGCAGGGTGATATAGAGCGGCGTGAAGATGGTGAAGAGCAGCACCTCCGGCACCGAGAGCAGCAGGAAGGACTGATAGAAGAAGATATACATCACCCCCAGCTGCACGGCACCGAGCCCCATGAGCGCCAGGCGCTGGCGGCCGCGCAGCAGCCTCGGACGCAGGAAGGGCAGGAAGACCAGGGCCGCCAGCACCACCCGGATCGCCACGGCGAAATAGCTGTCTACCTGGCCGGCCAGGTAGACACCGATCAGCGAAAACGAGAAGGCCCAAAGCACGGTGACGCCGACGAGATAGCCCACGGTCAACTCCATAATTCATCAAGGTTGACGGTGATTATACGCATCGAGGCCGTCCTGCCAAGCTCTGCCAATCTCGGCAGCGATCTCAGCGAGAGCTTCGGGACACCAAGCGCCAGGCATAAAGAATGCCCGGTACCCAGCCAAGCAGCGTCAGCAGCAGGCTGAGCCAGATACGCTTCGTCGGCTGGCGGACCAGCCCCACCGCCAACGGCGGCACCAGTACGGCCAGGGCCAGCAGCGCCAGGCGAGGCGCCGACGGCGCTGCCGTCGAGACAGGCGGCGCCGAGGAGTTGCCGCCAACGTCGCGGGCAAGGGCGATGCCGCTGCGGTCAGCGTGTTCCTGGGCGTCTTCGGTGGTCGGATGCTCCAGCAGGCGGCGGTGGGCCTCGCGGTTGATCTTCTGCTGCAGGGTCTCGGCGCCGTCGGCCAGGTCATCGTGGTAGCGCTCCCAGTCCTCCCAGTCGTGGGGCGTGCCGGAGCGCGGCCGGTGATCCCCGGCCTCACGGGCACGGGCCCAGGACTTCTCCTCCAGCGTGGTGGGACGCTCGGCGTCACGGTCGTTATCCAGGCCTTTCCTGGCCAGGTATTCGCGGGCATCCATGGAAACTCCTTTATCATCGGGAGAGGAATGTCTCTTGGAGAGTGAGGCGCCGGCAGGGTTCCGGCGCTGCCCACGAGCGTTGACGGTTTAGCGCCTGCCGGGCTCGGCACTGGCCAGGCGTCGGCTATGATGTAGGCTGACCGGGCTGACGATGAACCGCCACAAGGAGAAATGCCATGCCCAACAAGAAGGCCCCCACCACCGTACGCGAGATCATGTCCCGTGACTGCTACCGAGTCACCGGCAAGACCTCGGTATCCACTCTGGCCGAAGGATTGTCGTTGCACAGGCTGCCCGGCGTCCCGGTGGTCGACGAACGCGATCATCTGATCGGCTTCATTTCAGAGCAGGATGTGCTGGGCAAGGTCCTGGAAAGCACCTACCTCAATGATGAACCGCCGCTGGTCAGTGAGCTGATGCGCCAGGAAGTGCTCACCGTCACGCCCAACAAGAGCCTTACCGACCTGGCCCAGGAGATGCTGAGCAACAAGCCCAAGGTCTATCCGGTGGTGGAACAGGAACGCCTGGTGGGCATCGTGACCCGCCGCGATGTGCTGAATGCCATCCTCAGTATGCGCATGAAGCATAACCACTGACCTGCCTATCTAGCCCCCCTCGCCGGCTAGCCGGCGGGGGGTGTCATTTCTGGCTGAGCGACAGGGGTTGCACCCAAAAAGAAGGCCGCCTCCGTGGGGAAGCGGCCAAGCATCGATCGAATCTGCAAGTCAGAACAGTGTTAGCGACTGCTATCGCCCTGTTGCTGTACTGATTCAGACACTGTAGCGAGTAAAAGTTCGCCGCAGACAGAAAATTTCTCGTCGTTGCCACTCCCCGCCTCCGGATGTCCCATGCAGTCACCGGGCAACACACCATGGAAACAGCAACTTGCACCTGTATCGCGAAAAAGCCACCGACGCCGCTTGCATGGCTAAGCAGTTGGTTTTACTATCGATTCAGCCCAGCGGGTGTAGCTCAATGGTAGAGCAGAAGCTTCCCAAGCTTAAGACGAGGGTTCGATTCCCTTCACCCGCTCCACGTATCCCGAATACCTCTCCTCATTTTCTACGTGGGTCCAGAACCTGTTCTGGCATGGGATCAATCTTCTG
>Ga0207421_10009223_pt1 | contig 10028 bp, 8 predicted proteins | sample SodLakKL_010_SED_4_FD_187542 | JGI IMG/M metagenome (GOLD analysis project Ga0207421, IMG submission 187542) | Alkaline sediment microbial communities from Lake Tanatar, Kulunda Steppe, Russia - 8KL_010_SED (SPAdes) (version 2) | ecosystem: Environmental > Aquatic > Non-marine Saline and...
CGGGCCATGGCTCGCCTACCGTGCCGCCGTTGCCCGCCCGCCCCATCCGGCCACCATCCGCAGGAGCCCGCGTGTCCACGGTCGATCGCTACCTCGCTCCCGATGTGCTGACCCAGGACGCCGACGACCGGTGGCTCTCACCGGGCGTGGTCGACGTCGTCGACGGTCGTATCGACGCCGTCGGCCGCCCGGAGGAGGTCCCGGACCGTCCGCACGCGACGGTCCACCAGCTGTCGGGGCTGTTGCTGCCCGGGTTCGTCAACGCCCACGCCCACTCCCCGATGGTGCTGCTGCGCGGTTGCGGCGAAGGGCTGCCCGTCGACCGGTGGTTGACCGAGGTGATGTGGCCGCGCGAGGGCCGGCTGTCTCCCGACGACATCGGCTGGGGGATGCGGCTCGGCGCCGCGGAGATGCTCGCCGGCGGTATCACGACCTCCTCCGAGATGTACTTCCGACCCGAGATGATGGCCGACGCGGCGCGTGAGGTCGGTCTCCGCGCGCTGGTGGCCCCCCCGCTGCTGATCAGCGAGGGGCTGGATGCGCTCGGGACCTGGGAACAGCAGCTCGAGGCCGCCGTCGCCTTCGCCGCGGCCAACCGTGACGACCCGCTCATCGACGGGGTCATCGGGCCGCACGCCGCCTACACGGTCCCGGAGGTGCCGCTGCGGGAGGCCGGACGCATCGCGGCGGCCGAGGGCCTGCTGCTGCACCTGCACGTCGCGGAGGGCGAGCACGAGGGCGATCGGATCCGTGAACGCCACGGGGTGAGCGTGCCGCGCTACCTCGAGCGGTTGGGGGTGCTGGAGGCCCGGGTCGTGGCGGCCCATGGCGTGTGGTTGGACGACGACGACATCGGGGTGTTCGCCCGCCACGGCGTGGCCGTGGCGCACTGCCCGGTGTCCAACGGCAAGCATGCCTCCGGGCTCGCGCCGGTCACCGCGTTGCGTGCCGCCGGCGTGCCGGTCGCCATCGCCACCGACGGGCCCGCCTCGCACGACCGGCTGGACGTCTTCGCGGAGATGCGCGCGGCGATCCACCTCGCCCGGCTGCGCGAGCGCGACGCCTCGGTGCTGGGTCCCGTGGACGCCCTCCGGATGGTCACCTCGGAGGCCGCCCGTGCGATCGGTCGCGACGATCTCGGTGCCATCGCGGTGGGCCGACGGGCGGACCTGGTCCTCGTCGACACCGAACGGTTCCGCCCGGTCGTCGAACCCCGGGATCTGCTCACCCACCTGGTCTGGAGCGGGACGCCCGAGTCGGTCCGTGCCGTCTGGGTCGAAGGGCGCCGGGTCGTGGCCGACGGCGAGGTCACCACCATCGACGTCCATCGCGCCGCGGCCGAGGTCACGGCTCGCGCCCGGCGCCTCGCCGCGTCCGCATGACCGCCCCGGGGACGGGACCCGAGCGGCCGTCGGCCGACGAGGTCGCGGCGCTGCTCGCGCTCGAGCCTTTGCCGCACGAGGGCGGCCGGTTCCGTCGGACCTATCACGACGGTCGCTCGAGCGCGATCTACTTCCTGCTGGGCGCCGACGACGCCTCCGCGCTGCACCGGCTGACCGACCCCGGAGGTCTGGCACCACCACCTCGGCGACCCGGTCGAGCTCGTGGTGCTCCACCCCGACGGGCGGGACGAACAGCTGCGGCTGGGCGGCGAGCTGCGGGCCGGTGAACGTCCGCAGCTCGTCGTGCCGGGCGGGAGCTGGCAGGGGGCGGTGTCGACCGGGACGATGAGTCTGGTCGGTACGACGATGGCGCCGCCCTATGACCAGGACGACTTCACGTTGGGCGATCCCGAGGCCCTGGCGCGCCGGTACCCCGCCGCGGCCCCGTCGATCCGGCGCATCGCCGCCCGGGCAACGGGCTGACGCGCGGTCAGCCGCGTGGGGCCGGTGCGCCGGCCGTGCGTCGTTCGCCCACCTCGACGTCGGCGAGCCGCTCGCCGCGATCGAACCGCACCACGCGGCGGTCGGTCACGATCGCGGTGATCAGCTCCGGGGGCGTGACGTCGAAGGCCGGGTTCAACGCCTCGGTGGCGGGCGCGGCGATCGGGGTGTCGCGGACCCGGATGACCTCGTCGGGGGCGCGGTCCTCGATCGTGATCTCGGCGCCGGTGGCCGTGTCCGGGTCGATGGTGGACTCCGGCGCGACGACCAGGAACGGCACGCGGGCGTGGGCGGCGGCCAGGGACAGCGCGAAGGTCCCGATCTTGTTGGCCGTGGCTCCGTCCCGGGCGATCCGGTCGGCCCCCACGAGCACCACGTCCACCATCCCGCGGGCGATCACCGCCGCGGCCGCGGCGTCGACCAGCAGCCGGTGCGGGGCGCCCATGCGGGCCAGCTCCCAGGTCGTCAGCCGACCGCCCTGGAGCAGGGGGCGGGTCTCGAGCGGGAGCGCCTCGGTGAGCCGGCCGCGTTCGTGCAGCTCCTGGATGACCGCGAGCGCGGTCCCACGCTCCACGCAGGCGAGCCCGCCGGTGTTGCAGATGGTCATCGCGGTCACCGCCGTCACCGCCGGACCGGTCAGTGCTCCGACGAGGTCGGCGCCGCGGATGCCCATGGACCACGATGCGGCGATCTCGTCGTCGCGCAGCTCGCAGGCCGCCGCGAGGACGGCGTCGAACCCGTCATCGGCCGCCGCGAGCGCCAGATCGACGCCGCGGGCCAGGTTGACCGCGGTCGGACGGGCCGAGCGGACGGTGGCGACCGCGGCCCGGAACGCGGCTCGCTCCGCGACCGGGTCGTGGGCCTGCGCCGCGAGCGCGACACCGAACGCCCCGGCGACCCCCAGGGCCGGCGCACCGCGTACCGCCAGTCGCCCGATGGCGTCCACCAGCGTCGGGACGTCGGTGACCCGCAGGTGCTCCTCGCGCTGGGGCAGCAGGGTCTGGTCGATGAGCACGACGGCGCCACCGAGCCAGTCGATGGTGCGGTCCATGGTCTGGCGTGCCACGATCTGGCCTGTTCGTCGGTCGGGCGGCGCCTCTGCGGGGTCGAGCGCCACGCGGCGGGCCGCGTCAGCGGGCGTCGGCGGTCAGGGCATCGAGCGCGACCTCGAGCATGACGGCCTTGGCGCGGCGGACGATGGCGCGGTCCGGGTCGTAGTCGCCCATGTCGGTCGCCGCGGTCAGCAGGTTGCCGTCGACGGCGAAGATGGCCCCGGCCGTGGCGCCGTGCAGCTGCGCCACGACCAGCAGCGCCGCCAGCTCCATCTCGGTGGCCAGCGCGCCGGCGCGGTGGAAGATCCGCCACCCCGGCTCGTCGGTCACGGGGCTCGGGTGGAAGTTCGCGGTGGTGTGGACGACCCCGACGTGCGAGCGCAGCTCGGTGGTGGCGGCGTGACGCCACAGCTGCAGGGTCAGCGCAGGATCGGCGACCGCCGGCCAGGCCGGGGGGATCAGCCGGTCGGTGAAGCCGTCGTCGCGGATCGCCGCGGTGGCGATCACGAGGTCGCCGTCGAGCACCTCGGTCTGCAGACCACCGCAGGTGCCTGCCCGCACGAACCTCCGGACGCCGGCGCGGACCAGCTCCTCGAAGCAGATGGCCGCGCCGCTGACGCCGACCCCGTGCGAGGCCACGGTCACCGCGACGCCCTGATAGGTCCCATGGATCGTGACGTACTCCCGGCTGCGCCCGAGCTCGGTCGGATCCTCCAACAGCTCGGCCACCTCGGCCACCCGATCCGGGTCGCCGACGACCAGCGCGCGATCGTCGACGGCCGCCGGGTCGAGGCCGAGGATGCCGGTCCGGGCGGACGGCGGCTGGCTCATCGGGTCCTCCCTCCGGGCGCGGCGGCGCGGTCGGTCTGCAGTCGCCGCAGACGGGCCCGGACCTCGGCCAGCTGATCGGCGTCCAGCTGCCGGGGCGTGCCGGCCGAGCGGGCGTGGACGAACACCTGACACAGCCATTCCAGCGTCCGGGCCCGGTCGTGGGCCTCGGGGAGCGTGGCGCCGACGGTCAACGCGCCGTGGTTGGCCATCAGCACCGCCGAGCGGTCGGACAGCCCCTCGACGACGTGGTCGGCCAGTTCGCGGGTGCCGAAGGTCGCGTAGGGGGCGACCCGGACCGGTCCCCCCAGCAGCTCGACGTAGTAGTGGATGGCCGGGAGCTCGTCGACCAGGCACGACACGGCGGTCGCGAACGGCGAGTGGGTGTGCACGACCGCCCCCGGCGCCCACCGCTCGTGGACCGCCAGGTGCAGTTGCCACTCGGAGCTCGGCAGCAGCTCGCCCTCGACGACCGTGCCGGCCGCGTCGAGCAGCACGATGTCGCCGGCGGTGCACTCCGCGTAGGACCGGCCGGAGGGGGTCATCGCGATGACCTCGTCCACCGCGACGCTGAGGTTGCCGGCGGTGCCCACCACCAGCCCCTCGGTGATCAGCTGGCGGGCATGTGCGACCAGATCGGTCCGTGCCGCTTCTGCTCGCACCGCCGCCTCCTCGCGTGTGCCCGGAGGCGCGGCCCGGCTGCCGCGCTCCGACGGGCACCCTAGGAGGTGTCCGGCATCCGGCCGCCCGACGCGGGCGCGTGGTGTGTGAGGATGTGCCCCGGGCCTGACGTGACCTGACTAGCGTGCCGCGTCGCGCGTCCGACGTCCCGGACCCGTCACCGAGGAGGCAACGTTGCCGATCGCCCGTCCGACCGACCTGGCGGGTGCGCTGGAGGTGCTCGCCGAGGTCCCGACCGCGGACGTGCTCGCCGGTGGCACCGACGCGATGGTGGAGATCAGCTTCGACCACCGCCGCCCGGAACACGTGGTCGCCCTGCGGCGGATCGAGGCGCTCCGCGAGCACCGGGTGACCCCCGGGGCCCTGGAGCTGGGCGCGACGGTCACCTACATGCAGATCGAGACGGAACTGGCCGAGCACGTGCCCGGGCTCGCGATGGCCTCGCGCACCGTGGGCTCGCCCCAGATCCGCAACGCCGGGACCATCGGCGGCAACCTCGGCACCGCCAGTCCCGCCGGCGACACGCTGCCCTGGTTGCTGGCCCTGGACGCCGAGGTGGAGCTGACCTCGGCGGCACGCGGTGTGAGGAACCTGCCGCTGGCGGCGTTCATCACCGGCCCGAAACGGACCGCCCGGGAACCCGACGAGTTGATCACCGCGGTGCGCGTGCCGCGGGTCGCGGGCCCGCAGCACACCGCCAAGATCGGCCCCCGCAACGCGATGGTGATCTCCGTGGCCTGCGTGGCGGTGATCGTCGACACGACCAACCGGATGGTGCGCATCGGGATGGGCTCGGTCGGACCGGGCCCGTTGCGTGCGACCGACGCCGAGGCCGCGGTGAGCGCGGCGATCGACTGGGAGGCGCTGCGCTGTCCGCAGGAGGCCATCGGCGCGTTCGGCCGTGCCTGCGCCGAGGCGGCACGACCCATCACCGACCACCGCAGCACCGCCGAGTACCGTCGTCACGCGGTCGGGGTGCTCGCGGCACGATCGCTCCGGAGGTGTCTGAACGCATGAGTGAGCCCACGCCCCCGTCCCGGTCCACACCGTCCGCGGCGCAGTCGTCGGTCACCGAGACCTACGAGCTGAGCGTCAACGGTCGCGCCCGATCGGTCCCCGATGCCTGGATCGGCGAGAGCCTGCTGTACGTGCTGCGCGAACGGCTCGGGCTGCCCGGGGCGAAGAACGCCTGCGAGCAGGGCGAGTGCGGCTCGTGCTCGCTGTACGTCGACGGCGTGCTGCTGAACTCGTGCTGCCTGCTGGCCGCCGACGCCGTCGATGCCGACATCCGCACCGTGGAGGGCCTCGGCGACGGCGAGCACCTCACCGACGTCCAGCAGGCGTTCCTCGATGCCGGTGCGGTGCAGTGCGGGTTCTGCATCCCCGGGCTGATCGTCACCGTGCACGACCTGCTCGACCGGGTCCCCGACCCCGACGAGTTGCAGGTCCGCGAGGCGATCAGCGGCAACCTGTGTCGCTGCACCGGCTACGGCCGGATCCTCCAGGCCGTCGAGGACGTGAAGCTGACGCGGCTGACCGAGACGGAGGTGCCATCGTGAGTGCGGACACCACCGCGACCACCACCCGTGCTCCGGGGGTCCGCGACGGGTTGGACACCGACGCCGCCCGCCCCGACGGCACCCCGAAGGTGACCGGCGCGTTCGCGTTCTCCAGCGACCTGTACGCCCAGCAGATGCTGTGGGGTCGGACCCTGCGCAGCCCGCACGCCGCCGCCCGGATCGTCTCGATCGACACCTCCGCCGCGGAAGCGATGCCGGGAATCGCGGCGGTGCTGACCGCCCCCGACGTGCCGGGGAAGGCCACCTACGGCCTGGAACACGCCGACCAGCCGGTGTTCGCCAGCGACGTGGTCCGCTACCAGGGCGAGGCGGTCGCCGTGGTCGCGGCCGAGCACCCGGAACTGGCCCTGCGGGCCGTGCGCGCCATCGAGGTCGTCTACGAGGTGACCGAACCGCTCACCGACCCGGAAGCCGCGATCGACGCGCCGCCGATCCACCCGGACGGCAACGTCTTCCGCCACCTGCCGCTGCGCCACGGCGACATCCACGCGACCGGGGAGGTCGTGGTGGAGGGCACCTACGAGATGGGCATGCAGGACCAGGCGTTCCTGGGCCCGGAATCCGGCCTCGCGATCCCGTCCGAGGACGGCGGGGTCGAGCTGTACATGTCCACCCAGTGGCTGCACGTCGACCGTGACCAGGTCGCCGCGTGTCTCGCCCTGCCGGCCGACCAGGTGCGGATGACCCTGGCCGGGGTCGGTGGCGCGTTCGGTGCCCGGGAGGACGTCAGCCTGCAGGTGCACGTCAGCCTGCTCGCGCTGCGGACCCACCGTCCGGTCAAGATGCTGTACTCGCGCGAGGAGAGCTTCTACGGCCACGTGCACCGCCACCCGGCGAAGATGTGGTTCCGCCACCACGCCGACCGCGACGGCACGTTGGTGAAGGTCGAGGCGCGACTCGTGCTCGACGGCGGCGCCTACGCGTCGTCGTCGACCGCCGTGATCGCCAACGCGGTCTGCTTCGCGGGCGGGCCCTACCGCGTGCCCAACGCGGAGATCCACGGCTACGCGGTCCGGACCAACAACCCGCCGTGTGGGGCGATGCGCGGCTTCGGGGTCGTGCAGGCCTGTTTCGGGCACGAAGCGCAGATGGACAAGCTCGCCGAGGCGCTCGGGATGGACCCCGTCGAGCTGCGGCTGCACAACGCGCTCGAGCCCGGCGACGAGCTGCTGACCGGGCAGGTCATCACCGGCACCGCCCCCGTGCGCGAGGTCATCGAGGCCGCGATCGCCCACGACCTGCCGCCCTTGCCCGTGGACGGCGAGTCGGTCATGGCGCTGCCCGGTGGCGCCGGGCTCACCGCGGAACGGGGGGACGTGCGCCGGGGGACCGGGATCGCGGTGAGCATCAAGAACCTGATGTTCTCCGAGGGGTTCGACGACTACTCGACCGCCGGGGTCAAGCTCGAGCTCGATCGGGCGGGCCGGCCGCTCGCGACCGTCCACTGCGCCTGCGCCGAGGTCGGCCAGGGCTTCGTGACGCTCGCCCAACAGATCACCCGCACGGCCCTCGGCGTCGAGCAGGTGCTGCTGCGCAACGCCGACACCCGGATCGGTTCCGCCGGTTCGACCAGCGCGTCACGCCAGACCTGGATGAGCGGCGGGGCGGTCCAGCTCGCCTGCGAGGCGGTACAGGAGCGGCTGTTCGAACGGGCCTCGGTCCGCAGCGGGGTCGCGGTCGAGGCCGGCCGCCGACGCCACTTCCGGATGCGTGACGGCGAGGTCGTCGAGGTGGACGGCGGCTTCGCGATGTCGGTCGCGGACCTGCTCGCCGACGGTCCGATCGAGGAGATCCGGGAGCACCACCACCCGGCGACCGAGCCGTTGGACGAGGACGGGCAGGGCAACGCGCACGTGTCGTTCGCGTTCGCGGCGCACCGCGCCACGGTGGACGTCGACCCGGACCTGGGCCTGGTCAAGGTGGTGCAGGTCGCGACCGGTCAGGACATCGGCCGTGCGTTGAACCCGCGCGCCGTCGTCGGCCAGATCGAGGGCGGGATCGCGCAGGGGGTCGGGCTCGCGGTGATGGAGGAGATCCTGGTGCAGGACGGGTTGATCAAGAACCCCTCGTTCACCGACTACCTGATCCCGACCGCGCTCGACATGCCGAGCGTCGTGCAGACGGTGATCGAGCAACCCGAACCCGGTGCGCCGTTCGGGGCCAAGGGGGTCGGCGAGCCGCCGACCATCTCCTCGACCCCGGCGGTGGTCGCCGCGATCCGTGCGGCCACGGGCCGGGAACTGCCACGCGTTCCGGTGCGGGCACAGGACATCGCGCTCGCGTGAGGGCCTGGGGACCCGTATCCCGTCGTCCGACCGAATCCCTCCCCGAGAAGGGTCAGCTCATGCCGCAGCGGGTACCGAGCGAGGCAGCGGAGCCGGCTCCGGCCGCCGCGGAGGACCCACCGGGACTGTTCAGCCCGCTGCGCATCGGCGGCATCGAGGTCCGCAACCGCCTGATGCAGGCGGCACATTCGAAGCTGTACGGCCACGACGGCCTCGACACCGACCAGGACGTCGCCTACGCCGAGCGGCGGGCGCAGGGCGGGGTCGGGCTGCTCGTGGCGGGCAACCGGTTCGTGCATCCGTCGTCGTCGATCCGCGGGTTCCCCGACGGCTTCCGCGACGAGGCCGTGCCGGCCGGCCGCCGCCTGACCGACGCCGTCCACGCCCACGGCACCAAGATGTTCGTCCAACTCAACCACCACGGCGCGCAGGCCCAGCCCCAGGGGCCCGACGGCCCGCGTCCCGTCTACTCCGCGTCCCGGGTGCTCTCACCCTCCACGGGGGTGGCGACCACGGCGGCGACCCACGCCGACATCGCCGCGTTCGTCGAGGGCTGGGCGCGTTCGTCGGAGATCGCCCGCGAGTCCGGGTTCGACGGCGTGGAGGTGCACATGGCCCACGGCTATCTGCTGCACCAGTTCCTCTCGCCGCTCTACAACTTCCGCCGGGACGACTACGGCGGCGATATGGCGGGCCGGGCCCGGTTCCCCGTCGAGGTGTTGCGGGCGGTGCGTGAGCGGGTCGGCGACGACTACGTGGTCGGCATCCGGATCGTCGCCGACGAGTTCATCGCCGGCGGGATGACCAACGCCGAGGTGCTGGAGGTCATCGACCACCTGCGCGCCCATGCCCGGATCGATTTCATCGACCTCGGCGCGGGCGGCTACCACAACACCCACTACGTGTTCCCCTCGGCGGCGATGCCGGCCGCGTGGCTGCGCGACGAGGTCGCGGCGGTCAAGGCCCGCAACCGCGACCTCGCCGTGTTCGGGGTCGGGGTCGCCGCCGAGGTCGGGGACGCCGACGAGGTCATCCGCTCGGGTCTGGCCGACATGGTGGCGCTCACCCGGGCCCAGATCGCCGACCCGGACCTGGCGACCAAGCTGCGCACCGGCCGTGCCGACGAGGTGACCCACTGCATCCGGCTCAACCAGGGATGTCTCGGCCGGGGCGCGATCGGGCTGCCCATGAGCTGCACCGTCAACCCGGTGGTGGGCCGCGAGCGGACCCGGTCGACGCCCCCGGCGACCGACCGGCGGCAACGCTGGGTCGTGGTCGGTGGCGGCCCGGGCGGGATGAAGGCCGCGGGCACCCTGGCGGCCAACGGCCACCTCGTCACGCTGATCGAGCGCGACGAGGCGCTCGGCGGGCAGCTGCGGCTGGCCGCGGGCGTGCCCGGTCGGCACACGCTCACCGGCCTGGTCGATGACCTCGGGCGCGAGCTGACCCGCCACGACGTCGAGGTGCGCCTCGGCACCGCGGCCACGCCCGAGCTGCTGGGTTCGCTGGCGCCGGACGGGGTTGTGCTGGCCACCGGCGCGCGGGCACCACGTCACGGTTCGTCGCTCGCGGGCCCCGACGGCGGCGGCCTCGATCCCGACCTGCCCGACGGCGCGTCCGACGGTGTGTCCGACGGTGTGTCCGACGACGTGTCCGACGACGCATCTGCCGGTCACGTGCGGGTCGTGGACGCATGGACCGCCCTGCAGGGCCCCTCGG
>Ga0207421_10009224_pt1 | contig 10027 bp, 7 predicted proteins | sample SodLakKL_010_SED_4_FD_187542 | JGI IMG/M metagenome (GOLD analysis project Ga0207421, IMG submission 187542) | Alkaline sediment microbial communities from Lake Tanatar, Kulunda Steppe, Russia - 8KL_010_SED (SPAdes) (version 2) | ecosystem: Environmental > Aquatic > Non-marine Saline and...
CCTGGACTGGACGCGGGCCCTGGTCAGCTTGAACCGGGACCGCCTCCAGAGCAGCACCATTGAGCATACTTTGAATATGCTCTTGAAGTCCCGGGCGGATCAAAAGACCTTCCAGGAAAAGATCGGTGCCGATAACCTGGAAAAAAAGAGCCGCTCCGGCACATTAGGCTAGGCTGCGAACAAAGCAGCAAAAAATGATTTATTGAAGCCCTGTCTTGCTGGCTGGAAAGGATAGCAGGCTGCAGGCCGGGCAATAAAGAAGCAAGGTGAAATGATGAACCGTTGGAACTTTTCTCCCAAAAAAATACTGCATTTCCTGAAAGGTGAGGCAGAAGATCCTGCAGAGCCCCGGCAAAACCACGAGATGAAAATGGCCCGGGAACCCCTGAAGCCAGATCAGCCCGGGGAACAGCCCGGGGAACAACCCGGACGCTCCGACTCTCGGCCCTACTCCCCAGGCAAAAAGCCCGGCCTGCCTTCAGCTGGCAGTAGCTCCGGGAAAGAGCACAGGCAGGGAAGTGGGCCTGCAAATTCGGGGGACAGGCGGGCAGCAAAAGAGCAGGGGGGCAGCTGCCAGGGGCACCCGCAGCAGGCCGGCACATCCTGCCCGGGCCACTCTTGCAGCTCTTCGTCCCGGAAAGAAACGGGGCAGTCCGGAAAATCCGGTGAAGCAGGCGGCGCTGCCGGGCAGTTTTCCTCTGCCCGTCCCGGGTCCTGCCCATCCGGGGGTAGCCTGCCCAATTACCTGGAGAACAACCTGATCCGCTTTGTTTATCTGCTGCGGGCTGAAGGCATTCGCATCGGCAGTTCCGAGGTTATCGATGCCCTGCAGGCCCTGGAGCATATCCCCATCGAAAGACGGCAGGAGGTCCGGGGGGCGTTGAAGGCCACGCTAATAAAAAAATCCGAAGACCAGCCGCTTTTTGATCATTCCTTTGACCACTTTTTTACTGCCCTGGAAGCCCGGGAGGAGTACCGGCAGCACCGGCAGCAAAAGCTTGAGCAGCACGAACAGCAGATGCAGGAGGCCGAGGAAATTTTCAATTTCCGCGGGGAACAGATGGAACTGACCGAGATGGAAAAGACGGTCTACGCCTATATGCCCGAACGGGAAAAACAGCGTCTCCAGGAATTTATGGAGATGAATAAAAGCCGGGATACCTTGAAGCGGGAGTACCGTCCCTTCCTGGAATCCCTGGTCAAGGGCCGCCTGAACTTCTGGCACCGGCAGCTGAACCGGGAAATCAAGGAAAACGTGGCCCGGGAGGATATCGGCGATGAAGAGCTCAATTCCATCCGCGATGCCATGGGGTCCGGGAGCCAGCAGGGTGGAAACAGCATCCTGACCGAAGACATGCAGTATATCGCCCGCAAGGACCTGCCCCAGGCTACCATGCTGATCCGGAAAATGGCCCGCCTGCTGGTCACCCGCATCTCCCGCCGTTACCGGGTCACCCGGAAACAAAACCGGCTGGATCTGCGTGCGACCATCCGCAGCAGTATCCAGTACGGGGGCGCGCCGTTCAAACTGCGCTACAAAAGCCACCGGATCCGCAAGCCCCGGCTGCTGCTGCTCTGCGATGTTTCCGGCTCCATGGTCCGCTATACCAGTTTTGTTTTACAGTTTATCTACGGGCTCAATACTGCCGTCCAGCGGATCGAGAGCTTCATCTTTTCCGACAACGTAGAGCGGGTGACTCCTTACTTTCAGCAGGGACAGGACTTTAATCAAACCATGGCCTCCCTGGTCCGGGAAAGCAGCGAGTGGGGCGGGGGCACAAGCCTGCACAAGGCCCTGCGCACGCTGCTCCTCGATTACAGCGAGGAACTGACCCGCAACACCATCGTGATTATCGTCAGCGATACCCGGACAATCCGTCACCGGGATGCCCTGGAAGAGTTGAAGAAAATGCGTGAACAGGTTAAGGAGATCCTCTGGCTCAACACCCTGCCGGAAGAGGAATGGGAAAAATATTCTACCGTGGCTGCCTTTCAAAAGACCGCCACCATGTTCCCCTGCAACACCCTCTCAGACCTGGAGCAGGTCATGTCGAAAAAACTGCTGGCCTGACCCCGGTCTGAAAACAAGTTTATTAAAGCAAGCCCAAAGTCGTAAGCGCTTCGGTGCATTTTGCTTGTAACAATCATATTAATCAATTTGCCACAGGAAAGGAGGTGACATCCGGCGCATTGGAAATAGAACCCGATTATAGAGGAAAATAGGGGGTTCAGGGTAAGGCCCTGGAACCAGGGTCCCGCAAGGGCCCATGCGCCGGATGGAATTAAATGGGAAAAGAAGTTGTTATTGCTGTAGCCGGTAAGGGAGGGACAGGTAAAACAACATTTACCGCGCTGATGCTGCGTTACCTGACCAATAACTACCAGGATAAAGCGATCCTGGCTGTCGATGCCGATGCCAACGCCAACCTGAATGAAGCCCTGGGGTTGGAAGTGGAGGAAACCATCTCTATGGCCCTGGAACAGACCAAGGACCCCCGGGCCGTCCCTTCCGGGATGACCAAAGACATGTTTATCCAGATGCGGATCAACCAGGCACTGGTGGAGTCCGACCAGATCGACCTGTTGGTCATGGGCAACCCCACCGGCCCCGGGTGTTACTGTTTCCCCAATGATTTGCTGAAAAATTACCTGGAAAAATTGCGGACCAACTATGACTATGTCACAGTGGACAATGAAGCGGGGATGGAGCATTTGAGCCGGCGCACCATCGACGACGTGGACTACCTGATTATCACCAGCGATTCCACTACCCGGGGTGTCCGCTCCGCCGGCCGGGTGTACGAAATCGTCAAATCGGTCAAGATCAACGTGGACAAAGTGTACCTGGTTGTCTCCAAGGCCCAGGATGACAATATTAATGCCCTCATGCCGGAAATTGAGAAAACAGGGTTGGAACTTCTCGGCACCGTCCCCCTGGATGACCAGGTGGTGGACTTTGACTTAAATGGAAAGCCCCTGTTTGACCTGCCCGACACATCCAAGGCGGTCCAGGCTGTTTCCGAAATCGCTTCCAAGCTACCGCTGTAGCAGGTGCTGCAGGGCGGTAGACCAGGTTTTATCCTGTCTGGGCTTTTGCAGTTAAGGTTCAGGGCGGCTCAAACCACCAGGGAATGTAAAGGCCGCGAATATAAGGGCCGGGCCACGTGCCGCCACGGCTCGAAGGTTCCGCAGCAGGGAATGTTAAGAGGTTTTAAACACGCTTTTCGCCTTAACAGCTTTCCATTTCTTTCAGGGCGGAGACAACCTCTGGATCCAGTGACCCTTCCTGGCACATTTCCTCCAGGATCGAAAAGGCCTGCTTTTTCTCCATGGCCCGGCGGTAAGGCCTGTCCTCGCTCAAGGCCTGGTAAACATCGCAGGCGCCCATGATCCTGGATTCCAGGCTCAGGTCGCTGGCGCTAAGCCGGAAGGGATATCCAGTGCCCTGGAGTGTCTCGTGGTGGTAAGAGGCCCAATCCTTGATTTGGTCAAAGGCTTCGATGTTATCCAGCAGGTGGTATGTATAGAACGTATGCTGTTTCATCAACATTCGTTCCTGGGGGGTCAGGGGTGCCGGTTTTTCCAGGATGCTGTCGGGAATGGAGAGCTTGCCCAGGTCGTGCAAAAGGCCGGCAATCTCCATTTCCTCCTGCCCGTCCGGGGAAAAGCCCAGGTGAGCGGCCATCCGGGCGGCCAACTGGGCCACACCCTGGGAATGCTGCAGGGTAAAGTGGCTTTTACGGTCGACAATTTGCGCGAAGATGGAAGCCAGCTCTTTGATCTCCGGCCTGCTCAGTTTCACGGGGACTTGTTTGGCCCGGGATGCGGCAATATCGGCCCCGTAGCCCGATTCGATGTTCAGCCAGAAGGCCTCTTCCCGGGCGACACCCTGGAAGGCTTCGACCAGGCGGGGGGAAAACAGGGTCCCCGAATAGTTGGCGATGCGCTCGACGAGCCGGTCCTTTTGGGGCAGGATGGGTTTTTCCCGGTTGATGCTGATCTCCACCCGGTCGGCCAGGTGGATCAGGTTTCCCAGGAACTCTTCCCGGGTGGCATCTTCCGGTTTGCCGCCAAGAGATTCCCAGTGGAGATGGTGATGCAGGATTAAGGGTGCGGTAAAGGAAAGCACCGGCGAATCCTTCATCAGGTGGTAGCCTTCGATACAGTGGTTTTTGGCCTGGCTACCCAAATCGAAAGCCAGGGCGTTCAGCTTCATCTCCGAGGAAGAAATGCCTGAGTCGTGGATCAGGGAAGCGAAAAGAACCTGGTTGGTCTCTTCTTCATCCAGGCCTAGTTGCGAGCAAACCCTGGAAGCAATATAGGCGACCCGGGCGGAATGCTTAAAAATTTTGGGGCTGGCTAAATCCATGGCCCAGGAAACAGAGAGGACGAAGTCCCCCAGGTTGATCTCCAGGGGTTGGTTTGGTCTATCTTCCAGATGTTTCATCAAAGCATCACCCCGTTGAGCAGATTTGAACATGCCAAGATTTGAATATGCCATCGGTTACGATTGTTTTTGATTATATCATATATTTATTTCATTTTCAGGAGGTTTATTATAATGCAGACTCCCTTATCGGCAAAAGATATCCAGCAGATTTTACCCCACCGCTATCCTTTTCTCCTGGTCGACCGCATTGAGGAAGTGGTTCCCGGGGAAAAAGCGACAGGGATAAAAAATGTAACCGTGAATGAGCCCTTTTTCCAGGGGCATTTTCCCGGCGAACCCATTATGCCCGGGGTGTTAATTGTTGAGGCCATGGCCCAGGTAGGCGCTGTTGCCTTGCTGCAGCAGGAGCAATACCGGGGCAAACTGGTCCTGTTTACCGGGATTAACAAAGTGCGCTTTAAAGAGATGGTGCGCCCCGGGGACGCCCTGGTTATGGATGTCACTTTAACGGGCACCAGGGGGAATTTTGGCCGGGGCGAGGGAGAAGCCCGGGTCGGGGACAAGGTGGTCGCCACCGGGGAACTGCTCTTTGCCCTGGTGGAAGATGAGCGGGAAAAAGGCCCGCAACAGGAAGAATCGCAAGAAGAATCACAACAGGAAGGTTAGCCATGGGAATCCAAAAACCTAAATAGGTAGTTGACAAGAACTACCGCTTGTAATATGATATTAGCTAAGTGTTAAAAGCATATTTGCTTTTTACTCTTATCCAGAGTGGGGGAGAGATGGGCTCTATGAACCCCGGCAACCGGACATGCGCCAGGCAAACGCCTTTCCCGGAATATTTCCCGGGAAATGGAAGCAGATTCAGCTGCACGCCTGGCAGAGTCGAATGGTGCCAATTCCCACAGGTCGGTACTTTTATGGCCGGTCCTGGGAGATAAGAGAGGTTGCCCTTACCTCTACTTCCAGGTGGAGGTATTTTTGATTTATGGGCCCAAAATATTGGAGGAGGTTATTGTTAGATGAATCGAGATGGAGTAGTGCTTTTTACCTCAGAATCAGTGACAGAAGGACATCCCGACAAGGTTTCAGATCAGATTTCCGATGCAATCCTTGATGCCATCATGGCCGAGGACCCACAGGGAAGGGTAGCGGCAGAAACCATGGTCTCCACCGGCCTGGTTTTGGTAGCCGGGGAGATTACCACTACCTGCTATGTGGACATCCCGCAAATTGTCCGGGAGACGGTGAAGCAGATCGGCTATACCCGGGCCAAATTTGGATTTGACGGCGACACCTGCGCCGTGCTGACATCCATTGATGAGCAATCACCAGATATAGCCATGGGAGTTAACGAGGCTTGGGAAATTAAAGAAGGTGAAAACGTAGAAGATGTCTATAACCGAGTGGGAGCGGGAGACCAGGGGATTATTTTCGGTTTTGCCTGCAATGAAACCGAAGAATTGATGCCCCTGCCCATCGCCCTGTCCCACAAGCTGGCCCGCCACTTGGCCAAAGTGCGCAAAAGCAAGGTGCTGCCGTACCTGCGCCCCGACGGCAAATCCCAGGTGACGATAGAATATCACGATGGTAAACCTGCGCGGGTAGCAGCTGTGGTTCTTGCGGCCCAACACCGCGACGATATCTCCCTGTCCCGCCTGCGGGACGACCTGGTGGAAGTGGTTGTCAAGGAGATCATCCCGCCTGAACTGTTAGACCGCAAGACCAAGTTTTACATCAATCCCACAGGCCGTTTCGTGGTCGGGGGTCCCCTGGGAGACTGCGGGCTGACCGGGCGGAAGATTATCGTCGACACATACGGCGGTTACTCCCGTCACGGCGGCGGCTGCTTCTCCGGCAAGGACCCCACAAAAGTGGACCGCTCGGCCAGCTACGCCGGCCGCTACGTGGCCAAAAACGTGGTTGCTGCCGGGTTGGCCGATTCCTGTGAACTGGAATTGGCCTATGCCATCGGTGTGGCCCGTCCCATTTCCGTTTTCGTGGAAACCTTTGGCACGGAGAAAATCCCGGTGGAGCAGATAGAAAAGCTTATTGCCAAGCACTTCGACCTGCGTCCCGCCGCGATCATCGAAAATCTCCAGCTGCGCCAACCTATTTATACGCCGGTAGCGTCATACGGGCACTTTGGCCGCGTGGACCTGGACCTGCCCTGGGAAAAGACCGACAAAGCCGAAGTCCTGAAAAAGGACGCCGGACTCTAAAGCAGGTCGAAGCAGCGAAGCCGGACAAAACCATATAACGGTTTCTATACCCCCTGGCAGGGATGTCTCTGCCCAGGGGGTTTTTGTTCCGGGTGCCTGAAGCCTGTTTCTGCCGGCCGCCTGAGGGGAAAATAATATTGTCTTTTAATGGCCGGGCTGGTATACTTTCCATAGAATTAAATCCGGTGATGATTGGCGGAATCATCGGTTTTTCTACGACTTACTTGGGGGGATGTCAGGGCGTGGAAGCATACGAGGGGACCCTGGAGCGGATTACCTTTTACAGTGCGGAGACTACTTTTATGGTCGGGCGCCTTTCTGTTGCCGAGCAGGAAGACCTGGTCTTCGTGGGCCATTTTCCGCCTATGCAGGAGGGGGACAGCCTGCGTTTGAAAGGCGAGTGGAAAGTCCATCCCCGCTACGGACCCCAGCTGCAGGTCAAGGAGTGGGAGTCGGTGATCCCCACTTCAGCGGAAGGTCTGCAACGGTTTTTGGCTTCTGGCCTGATCAAGGGGGTTGGCGAGCATACTGCCCGGCAGCTGGTGAAACAATTCGATACGCAGGTTCTGGAGGTGATTGAAAACAGCCCCCAGGAATTAACCCGGATAAGCGGCATTGGCCCCAAGAAAGCCTCCATGATCCACCGCAGTTACCTGCAGCACAAAAATATCAAGGAAGTCATGCTCTTTTTACAGCATTACGGTATCAGCCCGGCCCTGGCTGTCCGGCTGTTCAAACACTACGGGGAGCAGACGATCACCCTGTTGAAGGAAAACCCCTACCGTTTGGCAGAAGAAATGTTCGGCGTGGGCTTTTTAACTGCAGACCGGATTGCCCGGCAGCTGGGGCTGCCCTTTAATTCTCCCCAGCGGATCCGGGCGGCGATCCAGTTTATGCTCAACCAGGCGGCCGCTGAGGGGCATGTGTTCCTGCCCGCTGCGGAAGTGCGGGAGAAAGTCCTGGAAATGCTCTATCACCAGGAAAACAAAGAAGGGGCTGCCAGGCAGGAAGCCCCGGAACAGGGAGCGCCCGCTTCCGGGCAGCAGGGTTCAGCCGATGCAGGAACAGAAAAAACCGGTCATTCACTCCCTTCCCCGCCGGATCATACGGCGGGAGAAAGCTTAAAGCAGGGTGTTTTACACCAGGCGCGAACCGGGCAGGAAATAACAGCGGACCTGGTGGAAAGCCAGCTGGAGATACTGGAAAAAGAAGGGCGGGTAATCCGCCGGACCGATGCGGAAGGCCGGCAGCTGGTCTATGCCGCCCCCTTTTTCCTGGCGGAAAAAGGGGCTGCTGAAAGGCTGGTAACCCTGCTGGAAAAACAGCTGTCCCTGTTCTCGCCGGAAGATGAAGGTGTGGTGGAGGACCTTTTGCAGGACGAGCAGATTGAACTGGCCCCGGAACAGGTCCAGGCAGTCTACAAGGCCTGTTCAAACGGTGTTATGGTCGTGACCGGCGGCCCCGGGACCGGGAAAACGACCACCATTAAGACTTTGCTCAAGCTGTTCCAGCGGCACCAGCTCAAGGTGCTGTTGGCGGCGCCCACAGGGCGGGCAGCCAAACGCATGACAGAAACGACCGGGTTGGAAGCCAAAACCATCCACCGCCTGCTGGAATATTCCTATGTGGAAGGAAAGGGTTTTCGTTTCCAGCGCAACGAGGAAAACCCCATTCCGGCCCGGGCTATTATCGTGGATGAAGCCTCCATGCTGGATCTCCACCTGTTTTACAACCTGCTCAAGGCAGTTCCGCCCGGATGCCGGCTTATCCTGGTCGGCGACGTGGACCAGCTTCCCTCGGTGGGGGCCGGCAACGTGCTGCGCGACATAATCCAGTCGGGAGTCATCCCCTGCGTCCGCCTCAACACCATTTTCCGCCAGGCCCGGGAGAGCATGATCGTGGTCAATGCCCACCGGATCAACCAGGGGGAGAAGCCGGTTCTGAACAAAAAAGAGCGGGACTTTTTCTTTATTAAAGAAGAAGATCCCGAGCAGGTGGCTTCCACCATCGTCGATCTCTGCCGCCACAGGTTGCCCCGCTACGGTCCCTATGACCCTCTGGAAGACATCCAGGTCCTGACCCCCATGCGCAAAACCCCTGTCGGGGTGGAGCGGCTCAACCTGCTGCTGCAGGGCGAACTCAATCCCCCGTCCCGGAGCAAGGCAGAAATCCAAAGCGGCAGCACCGTCTTCCGCCTGGGGGACAAGGTGATGCAGATCCGCAACAACTATGAAAAAGAGGTGTTCAACGGTGACGTCGGCCGTATTGCCGCCATCGACCGGGAGGAAGGGGAACTGTGGGTCTGTTTTAACGAAGTATCCGGGATTCGGGAAGTGCCCTACGATCTCCTGGACCTGGACGAGCTGGTCCTTTCCTATGCCGTTTCGGTCCACAAGAGCCAGGGCAGCGAGTATCCCGTGGTGGTTATGCCCGTGGTCACCCAGCACTTTATTCTTTTGCAGCGCAACCTGCTTTATACCGGAATTACCCGGGCCAAAAACCTGGTCGTTCTCATCGGCACCTTTAAAGCGGTCGCTATCGCGGTGAACAACAACAAGGTGGAAAAGCGCTACAGTTACCTGGATACCCTGCTTCAGGAACTATCCGGGTAAGAAGGGATAGCGGCGGTTTGACAGGGAGGAAAGCAAAAAACCCTCCTTTTTCGGGAAATGCTGTTTCCCAGCAAAAAAGTAGGGTTTTGAAGGCAAACAAATTCTCTTTGTTGCCTCTTGTCGATTTGCCTTTTCAAGGCAATAAAATGATCCGGGGTGCTGCCTCCGCATTTCAGGCCCACCCCTGGGCAGGAGGCTCATGGTCCAGCTGATACTGGCTCCATTCGATAAAGGGGAAAAAGGAAAAAACTAATTTTGTTTTACACTTTCGCCGCCACGTTCACAGGCATTTTGCAAGCGCAGGTATTCGTTGATCTTTTCATCCAACAAGCCAGAAAGCAGCAAAACATCTGGAGTAACCTGGTTGCTGCGAAGGTAAAGCTGGTGCAGATCTTCCCTGAGCTTGTCTATTTCTGCGGCAACTTGTTCCAATGTCTTTCCCATAGTGCTTGTACCCCTTTCAGGCACCCTTCTCAATGCCTGCGGTGCCAAGGGAAATTATTTTTTACTTAAGTATTATTATACCGTAATTGTAGATAAGTTTCAAGTAAAAAAAGTGTAAAATGTCGTAAATTTCCTGCAAAATAATGCTAATTCAGCAAGATGCTTCAAATCTTAAACTAACCGCCACGGTCTATCCAGGCCAGAACAGGGGATGAAAAACCTTGCTTATGATCGAAGCTCTGGTTTTCAACACTCTGCTCCCACTTGGATGAGGTCCGCTTTCCCTGTATCGGCGACTTTGTCAAGCGGCGATAAGCGCTTGGCGAAGTGAATGCTGGGAGCCGGCCCGGCGGGCATGG
>Ga0207421_10009225_pt1 | contig 10027 bp, 12 predicted proteins | sample SodLakKL_010_SED_4_FD_187542 | JGI IMG/M metagenome (GOLD analysis project Ga0207421, IMG submission 187542) | Alkaline sediment microbial communities from Lake Tanatar, Kulunda Steppe, Russia - 8KL_010_SED (SPAdes) (version 2) | ecosystem: Environmental > Aquatic > Non-marine Saline and...
CCAACCCCTCACAGCTTGAAATGCGCCCGGATCTTGTATACATCCGTCGCCGGGAGGTTGAGGATGTCAATATCCCCGGTTTGCTCGGATATCTCGGCCAGGTATGCCGCTATGGACTCCCTGGACGGCGCGATAAAGGTAAACCAGACATTGAAGGTGTTGGCCCGCAGGTAATTGTGCGTTACCCCGGGATAGGCATTGACGACTTCGGCAAAGTGGTCCACATTTTCGGGCGGCACCTGTCCCGCGCACAGGGTGCTGACGTAGCCCAGCTTTTCAGGGGAAAAATTCCCGCCGATACGCCTGATGATCCCATTTTCCTTGAGTTCGCGCACCCGTGAAATGACCTCGTCCTCGGAAAGCCCCAATTCCTCTGCGATATCCGCAAACGGCCTCCCCGTAATGGGAAAATCGGACTGGATACGGTTCAGGATGCGTTTGTCAACATCGTCGATTTCAGTCATAATCCTATTAAACAACCTATAGGTAATGAATGGTGACCCGTCGGGACCGGGGTCCGTCGAATTCGCAGAAAAAGATGCCCTGCCACGTACCAAGTACCGTATTCCCGTTTTCCACGGCAAACATGACGGAAGAGCCAACCAGGGAAGCCTTGATATGGGCGTCCGAATTGCCCTCAATATGTCGGTATCCGGCCTTATAAGGGGCTATCTGGCTCAGGATCTTCAGAATGTCGTCTTTGACAGCGGGATCCGCACTTTCATTGATGGTGATTCCGGATGTCGTATGCGGCACGTAGACCATGACGATCCCGTTTTTATACCCCGACGAACGGATTTTTTGCTCAATGTCCGGCGTAATATCGATAAGTTCGGTTCGGGTGTTGGTCTTGACCCGAATGGTTTCACTTTTCATCCGCATACTCCGTGCAAATTAAAACGCCGTTTTTCAGAATCTGCCGGCGGAAATAGAAGAGCCCTGCGCTAACGGCAGGGCTCTTATTAAAAAAACCAAAACATGCCCGGGATGGATTCGAAATCTGTGTTTATACGCAACCGGTAGGTTTCGGAAGACCGGCCATTTTGCATGCGCCCTTGCCCGGGCCGGAGGGGAACAGTTCATAGATGTGCTTCAGTTTGAATCCGGTCAGCTTGGACAAAACACGCACCATGGGCGCGATGCCATTTTTCTTGTAGTAGTCCTGAAGTACATCGATGACCTTCCAGTGTTCCTCGGTAAGTTCATCAATCCCTTCCTGCTGCTTTACATACTGTACCCAGTCTTTGTTCCAGTTTTCAAAAGAATCGATGAAACCGTCTTCGTCGATATTAAACGTGTTTCCCTGAAATTCCACTGTCGGCATTGAATTATCCTCCTTTAAGTTGATTTAAATATACTGCCAGCTTATATTTTTTCCCTAGTTCAAACTTATTATAAAATTCGTAAACTAATAAACATGAGCTGAAATGTCAATATTAAAATAAAGCATATGACCATATCAGTACTCTTTGGGCGTTTGGTTCAGTTGTTCGAGGGTAAACACCGGGCCGTCCTTGCAAACCAGCTCCTTGCCGATATTACAGTGGCCGCATATGCCGATGCCGCATTTCATGCGATTTTCCAGGGACATGATAATCTGTTTGTCGCTGTAGCCCAATTTATCCAGAACCGGCTGGGTGAATTTAATCATAATCGGCGGTCCGCAGACGATCGCGTAGGTATCCGCGTCACCTGGAGGCGCTTCCTGTTCCGTAATGGCCGGAACAAAGCCTTTGTGGTATTTCCATTCCGGATCGTCGGTGGCGTCGACCGTGATATGCATGTTGATATCGTCTCTTTCCGCCCACTCCATGAGTTCATCCTTGTAGAGCAGCATGCCCGGTGAACGGGCGCCGTAAATGACATGGATATCCTTGAATTTTGGTCGGTTGTCCGGGTGCAGCATATATATGATGGAAGAGCGCAGCGTGGTGAACGCAAAACCGCCGCCGATAATCACCACGTTTTTGCCTTCCAGGACATCCCATGGGTACGGTTTTCCCATAGGCCCGCGAACACCCATGATATCGCCTTCTTTCATGGCATGGAGGTAGGATGTCACTTTGCCGGTTTTAAAGACGGTGAACTTGACAAATCCCTTTTCAGTCGGCGAAGACGCAATGCCAATGGGGATTTCCCCCAGGCCCGCGATTGAAAGTTCGGCAAACTGGCCCGCCTGGTAGGTGAACGCCTCTTCGTCACCGGGGTTTAAAAAAACGAATTTAAATGTTTTCAAACTTTTATCTTCGGTTTCGACCGTTATGTCATCGATTCGAACCGGGTATGGCAGATACGGATTGTGCACGGTAACCCCCTTTATCCTTTCATGACGCGACTTTGCAGCTGCATGTCTCGGGATCATAACTGTTCATTTTGTTGCAAATCCTGCGGATGTCAATGTTAACCGGGCACAGGCGGACGCATCGGCCGCAGCCGGTGCACTGGATGCCCTTTTCATATTTGTCGACGTAATATTTCAACTTGTGCATGAACCGTTGGCGCACCCTGGCAAGCTTTGTCCCCCGGGGATTGTGTCCGGATGCATGAATGGAGAAGATCGGATACATGCAGGAATCCCAGATTCTCATACGGACGCCGGACTTGCCGTAGGTTTCATCCTGCACGTCAAAACACCAGCATGTCGGGCATGCATGGGTGCACGTGCCGCAATTGATGCAGGCAAACGCCTCGGACTCCCAGATGGCGGATTCGGCTTCGTAGAGATCGATCAATGACTGTTTCGCCAGGTTGTCGGTAGATACGCTCGATTTTATTTTCGACTCCGCCGAATCCTTCAATGTTTCAATGGCGTCGTCGGCATTGTCTGCCGGACTGTTCCATCCGGCGGATTCTGATAGCTTTTCGCCCTTCTCCGTCAACACGCGGGCCAGAAAATGGTCCCCGTTGTCAACCAGCATGATATCGAGGTTCTTATCGGAAAATGGGCCGGAGACGGTGCTTGTGCAAAAGCATGTCGGACAGGGGTTGCTGCATGCAAGACCGACAAGGGTTGTGGCTTCATAATTCTTCAGCCAGTAAGGGTCCTTGTATTCGGGCGTGTCGAAATTCCGGCGGACCACTTCGTAGGCATCCGCATCACAGGGCCTTATGCCGATGACCGCGCGGGGCGTGTCGTTTTTTTTCGGCTCTTTTAAAATTCCGTACTGTTCGTCGGTTCTGTCCAGCGAAAACTCGAACATGACCTCGGTTTGGGGATATAGAACAGCCCGGGCGGAAAGCCGCGTGTTAATATAATATAGATCCGGCTTTTCGCCGGTTTTAAGCGTTTTGAACGCGTGGTAGTCCTTTTCCTTCACGGGGCCGATAAGCCGGTAGGCGTTTTCCAGTTTTCCCAGGCCGGCATCCAGTTCGGATTTGTCTATCTGTATGACTTTCATGGTTTATGCCCTTGTTGCTGAGTGGTATTCATATGCCTGTCTATCATATGCCTGTCTACTTGATGAACTGTTCCGGGTCATCCGGCTTGTACGTATCAAGCGGCGGCCTCTGGTCGGTCGTCAGGCCGGCCTCCCATCCGAAATATTCCAGGCAGTCTTTTTCAAGTTTTTTGGTCATCGCCCGGACGTTGATCCCCACGGGGCAGCTTCTAACGCAAGCGCCGCAGTCTGTACAGCGTCCGGCGCAGTGGTATGCCCGCAGAAAATGAAAAATTCTCACATCCGGTATCTCGGTGCTCTTGCCAACCCACTGGGGCTTTGATTCATCGACAAAGCAGGTGGGGCAGTAGCACAGGGGACAGGCATTTCTGCATGCATAGCAGCGGATGCAGTCGGAGAGCAGATCGTCGAAATAGGCCCACTTTTCTTCAGGGCTCATTGCCTCGATTTGTTTGACCGCCGCGTACCGGTCGACATCTTCGTCGCTTTGCTCGGGGACTTCATCGGCGATGCGCTCGTCATAAATAACGGGATTCCGGTGCATGCACAACGCGCAGTTCTCCTGGAGCACCTCCGGCCGGTTAAAGGTTTCGCTAAAGCCGTCTCCGGATACGGTGACGGTTTTTCCGGCCTCGTCTTCCGTTACGGATTCAATTTCGCCATTGACGGCCGCCGTCAGCCGGTGCCGGTCAATCATGCCCGTGCAGGGCACGCCGATGATGTAGAGTTGATCGCGCTTGATTTTGTTCTCAACAATATGAACGGCCAGGTTTCTCGAATCGCAGCCTTTTGCGACAATACCGATTCTTTCCGTTCGTCCGGTGACGTAATTGGCCAGATTGATGCCGCAGTTGCCGTCCCATACGAAACGGTCCACATCGCCCTGATTTACGGCATGCATGGGTTGGTTCATCATCGGGACGCTGCCTTTGGCAAACCCGATCACCATGTCGACCGTTCCCTCCTTCAAAAGGCGTTTCGATGCCTCCCTGATCTTATCCGTATACGATGTCATTTTATGCAACCTTCGGTTTTGTTTTCATGTATTTCTTCTCCTTCGACGCCAGGGCCGCGGCTTCCTCGGTCACTTTTTTGGCCACGTCGACAAATTTCGTGGATTCAGCGGAGGAGATCCATGAAAAGTGCAGTCTGCCCGGATCGATGCCCATGTGTTCAAGCAGGTTTTTCATGAGGGTGAACTTTCGTCTGGCATAATAATTACCTTCCAGGTAATGGCATTCACCGGGATGTCACCCGGATACCCATACGGCGTCAGCCCCCTTGCGAAGCGCTGCCAGTACGAACTTGACGCTCATCCGTCCGGTGCAGGGAATCCGTATAACCCGTATATTGGCGGGATATTCCATGCGGCTCACACCGGCGAGGTCGGCTGCGCCGTAGCTGCACCAGTTGCATAGAAAACTTATTATTTTTGGTTCTTTTTCAGCCATTTATATCGCTCCTTGTCTCTGTGTCTGCTGCTTTCGGATATCATGATGTCCCGGTCGATGCTGCCCGGCCATTGCCGGCCCTTGGAACGGGTTCTTTATTGCACTATACCGCTTCATCCATCTCAAATATCTGCATCAGGATCTGGTCGGTATCAAAGCCCTTGAGATGCAGGGCGCCGGAGCGGCATGACGCCACGCAGAGCCCGCAGCCCTTGCACAGGGCGGGATTGATCTCCGCCTTGCCGGCAAAATAGCCTTCCTCTGTAAACTTGGGGGCGGAATACGGGCAGATGCTAACGCATACGCCGCAAGACGAACAAGTGGCCTGGTCCACCCGCGCAACCGTACCGCTGGAAAAAATGGTTTGTTTCGACAGCAGTGTCACCGCCCTGGCCACGGCCGCCTTTGCCTGTGCGATGGATTCATCAATGGGTTTCGGATAATGGGCAAGGCCGGCCAGGTATACGCCGTCCGTGGAGAATTCGGACGGGCCGAGCTTGGCGTGCTTTTCTATGAAAAAACCGTCCATGTTCGTTGCGACCTTGAAAAAATTGGACAGTTTGTCATCGGTGTTGGGAATGATCGCCGTTGCCAGGGAAACCAGATCGGCCTCCAGTGTCAGGGGCATATTCAGGATGTGGTCGACGACATTCACCGTTACCCGGCCGTTTTCCGTCTTGACGACGGGTTTGTTGTCAATGGTGTAGCGGATGAAAATAACGCCCAGCTGGCGCGCTTTTTTGTACAGGAGCTCTTTTTCACCGTAGGTGCGGATATCCCGGTAGAGGATGTATACGTTCATATCCGGGTTTTTTTCCTTGAGCTGTATTGCATTTTCAATGGAATGCGTACAGCAGATCCGGGAACAATACATCCGCTCCGGCTCCCTTGAGCCGACGCACTGGATGAATATTGCGCTGCCCAGGTCCTTGAGGCCGGGGTCGTCATCCATGAGCCGCTTGTCAAGCTCCAGGCTGGTAATGATTCTTTCGTCGTTTCCGTATTCATACTCCGTCGGCCGGTGCGGGGAGGCCCCCGTTGCCAGAACGGCAACGCCGTGTTCCAGGAATTTTTCATTTCCGTTTGAGGACAGGGTGGTCTCGAAGTTGCCCACAAACCCGTCCACGTGGCTCAACTGGGTATCCAGGTGCAGGTGAATGCGGTCGTCCGATTGAACGGCCGCGATCATTTCGCCCAGCTTCTCCTGAATGGACTCCCCTTTTGCCGTCATGAACAGCTTGTTCGCCTGCCCGCCGAGCTGGGTATCTTTTTCCACGAGGTGGGTTTCGTAGCCTTGCAGGGCAAAGCTCTTGGCTGCGGCCATCCCGGCGATGCCGCCGCCGACGACCAGTGCCGTCTGGTTGACCGGCAATTCGATTTCCTGAAGCGGTTCCTGCAAAGCGACCTTGGCCACTGACATGCGAACCAGGTCCTTGGCCTTTTCCGTGGCCATTTCCGGGTTGTTTTTATGCACCCAGGAATCCTGGTTCCGGATATTGGCCATTTCAAACAGGTATTTGTTGAGCCCGGCGGCGGTCAGCGTGTCCTGGAAAAGGGGTTCGTGGGTTTTCGGGGTACAGGCCGCCATAACGATCCGATTGAGCCCCTTTTCCTTTATCAGCTCCTGGGCCATGTTGTCCTGCGCGTCCTGGGAGCAGGCGAACAGCTTGTCGGTGGCAAACTCGACATAGGGCAGGGTTGACGCATATTCCACGACCTTGGGGACATCGACCACGCCGGCGATATTCGTGCCGCACTGGCATATAATAACGCCGATTCGGGGCCGGTCTCCCAGGACATTGATTTCCGGGACCACCTCTTTTTCCAGGGTCTGCGTATTTCTGACTTCGGTCAGCAGCTCCGCCGCGGCAGCGGAGGCCGCACTTGAATCGACGACGGCCTGCGGGATGTCCTTGGGCCCCTGAAAGGCGCCGGACACGAAAATGCCGGGCCGGGAGGTGGCGACCGGGGAAAAGGTCTGCGTATCCACGAAATTGCCTTCCGTCAGGGAAACGCCCAGTTTCTCGGAAAGCGCGACCAGGGCCGGCGGCGTCTGCATGCCGACGGACAGGACGACCATGCCGAAAACCTCCGTTTGGAGCTCGCCGTCCTCGGTGACGTACCGAAGTTCGAGGTCATCCGAGCCGGGCACCGGATTGACGGTGTGCACGCGGCTTCTGATGAACCGGACGCCGCTTTTGGTTTTGGCGTTTTCATAGAATCGTTCGAAGTCCTTGCCGTGGGTTCGCATGTCCATGAAGAAAATGGAGCAGTCCAGGTCTTCGCCGACGTGCTCCTTGGCGATGACCGCCTCCTTGATGGCGTACATGCAGCATACGGAGGAGCAGTGCGGATTGTCGCACCGGTTCATGTCCCGGGAGCCGACGCACTGAAACCATGCGATCTTTTTGGGTTCCTGGTTGTCGGAGGGGCGTGTTACATGTCCCTGGGTCGGGCCGGATGCCGACAGAATCCGCTCGAATTCAAGGGAAGTCAACACGTTCGGGTGTTTCGCATACTGGTAATTTTCAAAGGATTCCGGCGAAAACGGTTCAAATCCGGGCGCAAGGATAACCGATCCCACGTTGATGGATTTGTTTTCAGGGGTCTGGTTGAAATCAACGGCATCCACCGGGCATTTTTTCTGGCAGGCGAGGCATTTTTTCTTGCCTTTTTTAAGGCCTTGCAGATAGATGCAGGTTTCCGGGTCGATGACGTATTTCAGGGGAACCGCCTGGGGGTATTCCACATAGGCGGATTTTCGTTTTGAAAGTCCCGCATTGTAGGTATCGATAATTTTCTTGGGGCACTTTTCGGCGCAAACCCCGCAGGCGATACATTTTTCCTCGTCAATATACCGGGGGTGCTGCAGCACATCGACCGAAAAGTTGCCTGCTTCGCCGCTGACGTCCTGGACTTCAGCCAGTGTGATGATCTCTATATTCAAATGCCGGCCGACCTCGACCAGTTTGGGTGAGATAATTCACATGGCGCAGTCGTTGGTGGGGAACGTCTTGTCCAGCTGCGCCATGACGCCGCCGATGGACGGTCCTTTTTCCACGAGGTAGACATAGTATCCGGCTTCCGCCAGATCGAGGGCAGACTGCATCCCGGCGATACCGCCGCCGACAACCATTACTGAACCGATCTTATCTTTTGTCATGCGATTAACTCCTGTCAATGATATGGAATGGTCATATGCTGATACTCAGCACAAGAGCATTAATTTTTGGCCAAATAATCTTGATATATATTTCATAATATGATGTCAATATAATTTTAAACGACTTCCGGTTTTCGAAATTTGATAAGGACTTGAAATATAAGGAACCTGCTGGAAATGGCACCCAATGAAAACGGCAAGCCGAAACTCATTCTGATCTGCGGGCCCACAGCCATCGGGAAAACGTCCGTCGCCATCGATGCGGCCCGGTTTCTGGGCGGGGATATTGTCAATGCGGATTCCATGCAGATATACAGGCATATGGATATCGGGACGGCCAAGCCGACCGCGGACGAGAGGCGCCGCGCGGTTCATCACATGATTGACATTGCCATGCCGGATGAATCCTATGATGCCGCCCGTTTTTCCAGGGAAGCCAGGGCCTCGGTCAATCATGTAGTAGACCGGGGCCGGATTCCGATCGTGTCAGGGGGGACCGGTTTCTACATCAGGGCGCTGCTTTATGGTCTCTGCGATGCAGTCCCTGAGGATGCGGCCATTCGCAGCCAATTGAAAACGGAAGCCCGCCAATTGGGGGCCGATGCGCTTTACAGGCGGCTTAAAGCCTGCGACCCGGAAGCGGCCGGGAAAATTCACCCCAACGACACCTACCGGGTTATACGCGCGCTCGAGGTGTATGCGGCAAGCGGGATGACCATTTCCGAATACAGGCGGCGGCACGGGTTTTCCGATGCGCCGTACAACGTTTTGAAAATCGGTCTCTTCATGGATCGCCCGGTGCTGTACGAGCGGATTGACAGGCGGGTGGATCAGATGATGGCGGAAGGCTTCTGCGATGAGGTCCGGCGACTCCTTGAGATGGGCTACCATGAAAACCTGAGGTCGATGCAGGCGCTGGGATACCGGCACCTTTCGGCACATCTGGCGGGAAAGACCGACCTGGAGACAGCGGTTGCCACCATGAAGCGCGATACCCGGCATTATGCCAAGCGGCAGTTGACATGGTTTCGCAAAGATCCGGAAACACGGTGGTTCGAGCCGGACCGCACAGCTTCGATTATTGCCTTTGCAAAGAAATTTACAGGCTGACGGGTTACGGGTCGACAACCCCGATCCGTATGGCATAACGGACAAGGGTCGCCACGTTTTTCAGCGCCATTTTTTCCATGATATTCATGCGGTGCTTGGCAACGGTTTTCGGGCTGATGTCCAGCGCTTCCGCAATTTCATCGGTTGTCGCCCCCTCCGCGATCATGCGGAAGACCTGCCGTTCACGCTTTGAAATTTTTCCGTATCCGCTGGTTTCCGAATCAACGCCGCGGCCTTTTATGAATGTGTCAATAATGTTGGCGCTGATTTCCGGGCTCAGGTAGTACCCCTTTCGGGCGGCGGCCCTGATAGCGGCCAGCACCTCGCCGATGGCGCCCGTCTTGAGGACGTAGCCCAGGGCGCCCACCTGCAGAGCGTCGCGCACGTGGGTCCTGTTCTGGGGGGTTGTCAACACGACGATTTCGGTGTCGCTGTTGGCCTCCTTGACCATCCGAACAAGGTCGACCCCCGCCATTCCGGGAAGGGCAGGCTCCAGAAGCACCACGTCGGGCTTTATTTTTTTGACGGTTTCCACGGTTTCCGTGCTGTCATCGGTTTCAGCGGCCACTTCGATATCTTTTTCATTTGAAAGCAGACAGCTTATTCCCTGCCTGACGACAAGCTGATTGTCTGAAAGCTGAACTTTGATTTTCATGGTTTGTCTCCTTAAAAACCCCCGCAGGGGCGAAAGATTTTTCGCCCCTGCGGGGGTTGACGGTGTCAGGCCGGGTCGGGCTTATTGGCCGGAAGGGTGATGTGAAAGGTGGTGCCTTCACCGGGTTTGCTGTCCACCTGGATATCCCCCCCGTGATCACGGATGAAGCCGTAGCATACCGACAGGCCCAGCCCGACGCCCTTGATGGCGTCTTTGGTGGTGAAGAAGCTGTCGAATATCCGGTTGATAT
>Ga0207421_10009226_pt1 | contig 10027 bp, 10 predicted proteins | sample SodLakKL_010_SED_4_FD_187542 | JGI IMG/M metagenome (GOLD analysis project Ga0207421, IMG submission 187542) | Alkaline sediment microbial communities from Lake Tanatar, Kulunda Steppe, Russia - 8KL_010_SED (SPAdes) (version 2) | ecosystem: Environmental > Aquatic > Non-marine Saline and...
GCCAGCAAATCAGGAGCAGAAGACCGGGCCTGGAAAACAGAGGCAGGTGATCACGATCCCGGGATCAGTTCCGTCGTGAACGGCACCCTCCTGCCCTGTTCCATGGCCCGGTCAAGTTCTTTTTGATGGGCGCATCGTTCTTCCAGGAGGATGGCATCACACCGCAGCTGCACAACATCGGTTGTAAATGGCCAGGGCGAAACACGCCATATTTCAGGATATTCCGTTGCATGCCTTTCTGCCGGCGACCCTCTTCTGGACAGGCGAACCTTTGTTGATCCATCCTCATATGAGGGCTCGCTTTCAAGTAAGGTGTCGTCCTCAAATGAGTGCTTCGTCTCACGCGCGGGGATGTCATCCAGCTCGGCCTCGTCCGATTCACCAAGGATCAGAAACAGTGACAGATAGTCGAAGACGGATAACAACCTGAAATGCTGCTCCAGGTTTTTGTCGCGGATGAAAGGCCCGTAAAAGCTGTCGACTTCAAGATCGGCGATCAGCCTCTGCTGCAACGCATGCTGATGCGATTTGAAATGTTCGGCTTTCAACCTGACGGATTCCGGCTCCCGGGAGAAATCGTGCATGGAGAACAATCCCATAATGTGCCTGGATACCAGCAGCGCGGCAAACCGGCTGGAATACTCAGCCAGAGTTGCAGACTTTTTCCAAATGGATAAGTGATCCTCAATGGGAATATTTTTGAAATCATAGGGCAAACCGGTGTCGGGGTTCCATTTGGGGTAGATGTCACGGTCCGCCCAGCCGTCATCATGACGTGCAGCTGCTAAATACAACTCCTTCCACGGTGCCGGCCTGGCAAAACCATGTCCACCCCAGTTTTCTGCAAGTTGTCCGGATATCCAGGCGTGAGCCGGCTGGGCGATCAGCAGCCAATGATCGTTATTTTGCCTGATGACCATAATATTTAATATTTTCTAAATTATACTTGCAGAATCCGATATTGCCCATCCGTTTGCAACATGCAAACAGGCGATTACCGGAGATGGCGAAGCAGCAGTTCAGTCAAATATGCTGAAGCAACGGACCGAACGGCTCGAACGGCCCGTTGCTCCCTTCGGCAGTCGCTTACTCATTTTGACGGGGCCTTTCGTCCTTATCGTCCATATCTTTCTTGTCATGTTCATCATGCATCATTTGCATGCACATCATATGCATTCTCATCATCCGGCGCATTTCGGGGTCCTGCCTCATTTCATGCATCATTTCGTGACGGCGCCGCATTTCAGCTTCTTCATCGTCCATCATCGACTGCATCATGTGCCGGTGCATTCTCATATGCTGCAATCTCTCCTCTTCATCCATTTGTGCGCGCATACGCCCCATCATTTCTTGGGGATCCATGTCCTCCATCTGCTGCATCATATGCGCTCTCATATGGCTTCGCATTTCGTCACGCATCTCCGGGTCTTCCACCATCATCTCTATGGCCATCTCCCGCATTTCAGGATCGTCCATCATTTCCCTGACTTGTTCTCTCTTTTCCTGCTGATGCTGATCCTGTGCGATAAGCGGGTTGGCAAACAGACTGATCAAACAGCCGGTTGCAAGTATTAATATAATATTTTTCATGATATCGCCTCCTGGCTTGGTTCTTTTATTGCTGATGTGCCTCAAACAGGCATTCCCGGGCTCAACTTCATATCATGAACACATGCGTCACGACTGCTGAACATCAGATCTGCCTGTTCAGACATCATCCTTTACTGAAATCAACATATTGCCGGAAAAGTCCATTCCAATCGGACTTGACGGGCTTAGCGGCCCTCCCAAAATCTGGCATCTGGGCAGGCTGTTCCAGATTGCGGCCTTCCATCCGGTACGAGATCCTGATAGCAGTACCAGGTTTGTGAAATTATAGCCAAGGCTTCTATGTTGAAATAGATAGCAACCAATTATGTAATATGCCTAAAAAAAAACCAGATAACTGGCAATCACCAACAGCAAGGGTAATCATATGTGGGAATTGGCTCATCAAAGACATGATCTTTTTATAATAAAGAACCAGGTTCCCGGTAGTGACTCTGCATAAAACAACACATGCATATGAAGAAAACTGAAAAAAAACTGGATCTCATGAATACCGCCAAGCTTATATTTGCCATACTGTTGGGAACAACATCAGGAGTACTGATGGGTTTTATTCTATCCCCAATGACGAAAAGAAGAAAAAAAAACAAGGACGGTTCGTCTGCCAAATCCGGTAGCTGACAATAATTGCGCCCCATTCTCAGAGTACCCTGTCTTATTTCCGTATGCAACGTGATATCACCGGCTGAAAACCAATATAAAGCACGCGCCGGGTGAGATACTATTGTTTACCGCCTGCCACCACCCGGCAATAACAGCCTTGCCACTATTGCAATATTGCTCCAAGTGCATATGCGACTCTGCAGCATGGGCCTTTATCTGATATAATTATTGAAAAATCATTGATTTATGTAACACGGCTCAGGAAACCTATAACAGGGGCCGCGATTTATATCCGTACCTTGGGACAAGAATGAGAAGGTACGCTCAAAACAAATGTGACTGTAATACATGGTCAATCTTCCGCAAGTCTGCTGAAAAAATTGGCATTCGGAAAAAGCAAACAGATGAAAATCACCAAAACTGATATAAAAAACAGAATAAAACTGCCCAAAGTAAAGAAGCACGCGATAAAGCTGAGTGAGAATGTCATACAAAAAACTCAAAAGGCAAATCGGTTCTTTTTGGCTGTTGGTGAATTCAATCTGTTTTTCTGGCTTACTACGAAAGCGACTTTTTCCCGTCATTTTGAGTTTAAAGAATTCCTTCGGCAGTGTTTCCTGGTAGGCAATAAAACGTTGCCCCTCATAACAATAACCGGCCTTGTAATCGGATTGGTGCTTACCATTCAATCCCGACCGATACTTGCAGAATTCGGAGCCACCTCCCTGCTGCCGGGAATGATAGCTTTATCAATTGTGAGGGAAATGGGGCCGGTTGTGACCGCATTGATTTGTGCAGGAAAAATCGGTTCGGGAATGGGAGCTGAGCTGGGATCCATGAGAGTATCGGAACAAATTGATGCCATGGAAGTATCGTCCATAAATCCCATCCGTTTTTTAGTGGTTCCAAGGGTTCTGGCGGCAACGTTCATGATACCCATTCTGGTTTTATATGCTGATGCGCTCGGGATATTGGGAAGCTGGGCCGGGGCCAATATTAAAGGAGATGTTACTTTTGTTTTGTTCTTCACGCAGGCATTCAGTGCCCTTGGTTTTATTGATTTACTGCCTGCTGTGGTTAAAACCTTCTTTTTTGGTGCTGCCATTGGTTTTATTGGATGTTTTAAAGGATATACAGCCGGACGAGGAACAGAAAGTGTCGGAAAAGCCGCCAACGAGTCTGTTGTGCTTGCCTCCTTATTTGTGATCGTGATTGACCTGATTGCCGTACAAATCACCGATATGCTGTAATATGGAAAATGAAATTAACATAGCCGCGACGACAGATGCAGGTGCAGCCACAGTGACACCTGAAAAGGTCATCGATATCGCCAACCTCACAATTGGGTTCGACAACGTGCCGGTGTTACGGGATTTTTCCGTGCAGCTTTTTGAGAAAGAGAACCTCGTAATACTTGGCAAATCAGGTTCGGGAAAATCCGTATTGATAAAATGTATTGTTCGCCTGCTGAATCCCGATTCTGGAACGATCCATGTTCTTGGTGAAAATGTGAACGAACTGAACGACCGGAACCTGGCAGAATTGAGAAAAAAAATCGGATTCCTGTTTCAGAGCGGCGCATTGTACGATTCCATGACCATCAGGGAAAATCTTGAATTTCCGCTAAGGAGAATAAAAAAGGGTCTTTCACGAAAGCAGATTGATGAAAAAATCATAGAGGCTTTGGAAAATGTTGGCCTGTCTGACACCTTGCATAAAATGCCCTCTGAGCTTTCGGGCGGGATGCGCAAGCGGGCGAGCCTGGCACGCACCATCGTGGTTGACCCCATGATTATGCTGTATGACGAACCCACCACCGGCCTCGACCCGGTAACATCCGATGAAATAAGCTCCCTGATCAACGAGGTTCAAAAAAAATATAACACCTCTTCCATCATCATCACGCACGATATTGAATGCGCCCGGGCTACTGCCGACCGGATGATCATGTTGAATGAAGGGGAAGTATATCTGGAAGGCACTATTGGTGAATTTGAATCATCCCGCGATGAGATGATTCAATCATTTTTTAAAATGAAAAATGTGAATTCACACTCAAACGAATAAGATAATGGATAACTATACCCCAACTTTTAAAGCTCGATTGGGAATGTTTATTTTCGTCGGGCTGTCGATTTTTGTAATAGCAATCTTTTTTATAGGAAAGCAACAGAATTTATTCAGTCCTGTATTTAAAGTCACAACCAGTTTTCAAAATGTAAGCGGATTGCTTGTGGGAAATAATATCCGGTTTGCAGGCATAAATGTTGGCATTGTTGATAATATTACCATCATTAATGATTCCACTGTACAAGTCAACTTGCTGATCAGGAGAAATGTGCAGCAGTTTATCAAATCTGACAGCCAGGCGGGAATTGGCTCAGAAGGGATAATTGGCGAACGTGTATTGATTATTACCCAGGGCAGCAGTAATGCTCCAATAGTGCAAGATGGCCAGCATCTCTTATCAAATGAGCCGCTTGAGCCCGATATGATCATGGCAAGTTTGCATACATCCGCCACTCATGCCGAGGTTATCACGAATCAACTTTCTCAAATTTTGATCGATGTCAATAGCGGAGAGGGCACCATCGGCAAAATGATACAGGATACAACCATTGCCCATAATATTTCCGAGACGATAGCGAATTTCAAAAAAAGCTCCCAGGAGTTGGATGAAACCATTGAAGTCACCAAGCAAAACGTATTTGAATTCATGGAGAAACTGCAGCTGACAGCAGCAAAAACGGAGATCGCTTCGCAAGAACTTGGGGAAATCATGACAAAAATAAACAGTGGAGAGGGTGCCCTTGGTGCGTTAATCAACGATACGACACTTTCCACCAACCTGAATCAAACTGTTATCAACCTCATGCAGGGTACGAAGGGGCTGGATGATAATATGCAGGCCCTAAGACAAAATTTCTTTTTCAGAAGGTATATCAGGCGTATCGAACGAGATGAATTAAGGAAAATTGATGAAGAAATAGAACTGATAAAACAACAGCTTGAAGATGACACAGAACTGTTAGAGCAACATCTGGAGGCTGACTTGGAACTAATGGAGCAACATCTGGAGGCTGATGCAGAGCTATTAGAACCACATCTGGATGATGATGATGATGACGCAGGGGGTAATCGCTGAGGGCGGGAGTTTTCCAGAATTGGGCATGACCTGTCGAATGGCATTTACAGGGTGGATGCAGTCGTGCTTAGGAACAGTATTTTTTCAACCGGTTGCATATTGCCTGGCCATCATGCGGATATGGCGGATGATGGCGTTCAGCCCGTCGGAGCGTGCCGGTGACAGATTGGACTCCATCCCGGTTTCCCTGAAGACATAAAGATCGGCCCCGACTATTTCTTCCGGTGTTCTGCCGTCGACAACCTGAAGTATAAGGGCTATGATCCCTTTGGTCAGCACCGTATCGCTGTCAGCCCGGAAATACAGCCTGCCATCTCTGTAGTCGGCATCCACCCAAACCTGGGATTGGCAGCCTGAAACCGCATTTTCATCTTTTCTGACCTCCTGGTATTCTTCCGGTAGATTTTTGGCCTGCTCTGTCAGGTACGCATAGCGATCCATCCAGTCGCCCCGCCTGGTCATTTCCTCAATGATGCGATTCTGAACGGTAGTTATATCCATATCTTTTTTTCAGTCATGACTGGTCTGTGTTCATTATAATACCATCTTCATGATCGGGCCATCTTCATGACAGGGCCGGGTTCATGCGCGGACAGATTTCATGCGCGGAACAGATTGTGAGCGGTCTTTATGCCTTCGATCAATTGGTCAACGTCTTCTTTGCTGTTGTAAAGTGCAAAACTTGCGCGGATCACACCGTCAACGCCGAGTCTGCGGAGCAGCGGCTCGGCACACAGTTTGCCAGTCCGCACCGCGATGCCTTTTTTATCGAGGACCATCCCGGCATCGTAGTGATGAATCCCGTCCAAATTAAAGGAGACGACGCTGCAGCGATTCGGCGGATTTCCGTAGATGGTGAGCCCATCCAGCTCGTCCAGACGGTCGAGGGCGTAAGCGAGCAGGTCGTCTTCGTGTGCCTTGATCGCGTCCAGTCCCGCTTGTTTCACATAATCAAGAGCCGCAGCAAGGCTGATTGCCGCGACATAGTTGGCGGTTCCTGCTTCAAATTTGAAGGGCAGCTCACCGAAGGACGTCTGCTCCATGGTCACCGATGAAATCATGCCGCCTCCGCCCCGGTATGGAGGTATTTTATCCAGCCAGTCCTCTTTGCCATACAGAACGCCGATTCCGGTCTCGGAAAAAATCTTGTGCCCGGAAAAAACAAAAAAGTCGGCATCCAGCTCCCGTACATCCACCTGCATGTGTTGCACGGCCTGGGCCCCATCCACCAGTACCGGCACATCCTGCTCGTGGCATAAGCGTATGAGTTCCTGCATGTCATTTACGGTGCCGAGCACGTGGGAGACATAGACCAGGCAGACCAGCCGGGTTTTCGGGGAGATCAGCTCCTTCAGGGTCGCCGGCTCCAGCGTGCCGTTTTCGGATACCGGCAGCGTCCTGACCCTGGCGCCGGTTCGCCGGCACATCATGTGCCAGGGGACGATGTTGGAATGGTGTTCCATCCCGGAGACGATGATCTCATCCCCTTCCTGCACAAAGGCATCGCCGAAGGAGGCGGCCACCAGGTTAATGGAATCGGTGGCGCCCCCCGTGAAAATCACTTCATGTTCGTGGGGGGCATTGATGAACTCCCGGACCGTTTTCCGTGCATCTTCGTAAGCCTGGCTGGCGACCCCGCTCAGATAGTGCACTCCCCGGTGGATATTGCTGTAGCCATCCTTGTACACCTCCTGAATGCGGTCCAGCACCACTTGCGGCTTGTGCGTTGTGGCGGCATTGTCCAGATACACAAGCGGGTATCCGTGAACCTTGCGCTGGAGGATGGGAAAATCCGAACGGAGACGATTTGGCATTCTCAGATCGGCATCGGGTTTTACAAATTCTTGTGGATTTTGTTTGTTCATCGGAACGGCACGTCAGGCAATGGTTTTTGGTTCTCCTGTTTCAAAGGGCTTGCCGGCGTTGCTCCACTCAAACCAGCCGCCGTCGAATACGGCGATATCGGGCCAGCCCATCAGCCAGGCATTGAAAAAGGCCTCGCTTCCACGCCAGCCGGTTCCGCAGTAGAAGGCGTTGAACTTGTCGGGTGTTATGCCGGCTTCCACCCACAGTTGTTCAATTTCGTGATATTCGCGCGTGGTATGATCCAGGTTGCGATAGTTTTCCATGTGGTAGGCATCGCTGCCGCAGTTGGCGAAGACCGCTCCGGGTATCCGCCCTTTTTTTTCGATATAGTTGTAGCCGCTGACCTTGCCGATAAACTCGCTCCAGCTTCGCACGCTTACCAGGTTGCTGTCAGGGGAGTTCAGGACCTGTTCGGCTTCCGGCAGATCGATGGCCAGTTCGGGGGCACCGGGGATTTTCGCACCGAAATCGCCGGCCGGATCGGGTTGCACCTCTTCCGTGGATAGAGCATAGCCCGCATCCTCCCAGGCCTGCATGCCCCCGTTGAGCATCCTGACGTCCTTCACTCCGGCATAGAGCATCAGAAACGCGCAGCGAAAAGCGCCGAGCTGACCCGCGCTGCTGCCGGGATAGGGATCCTGGTTGTCCGGATAGGAAAAGCGGCCGTAGAGCACCACGGTTGTGTCGTGGGTGATGCCGAGTTGTGCCAGAGTTGCGGCGAGCTCCTCCGGGGTCCTTCGATTCCAGGTGGCGGGATCTTCCAGCCGGTTTGTGTCCAGGGGAATGGCCCCGGGGATATGTCCCGCATGATAGTCATCGGGATTCTGATAATGCGCATGACACAGGACGATCCGGTGACCGGAGTCGGACAGCGGTTCCAGCGTATCGGGATCGCGCCGATCCACGACGACCCTGTGGAGCCAGACGGCCGGAACAAGCTGCTCGCGGCGTTGGAGCGACTCTACGGGATATAAATCGTTCGCAGACCATTCGTCCTTGAAACCGTGATACAAGCGGACATTTTCGAACCCTGCCATGACAAATTGCCGGCCCACTTTTTCCGTTTTTTCATGATCGTATCCATAAATGACCAGTTCGTTATCCGGCGTCAGTCCTTTCGACTGCACGATCTCAAGCCAGTCGATGTATTGGGACCATTTTTCGGGCAGCGAACGTGCCCCCCGGATATGTCCGCCTCGTTTTTCATTTTCAAGCGGCCAGCCGTTGTAGGCATCTGCCGATCTTGTATCAATGAGTTTCAGATTCGCATCATCTAATTTGTCAAACAGTTCCTGAGTTGTAATTTCGGTCATCACTTCGGGGAATGGTTTAGTTTATTTGAGAGTAATTGAAGTTTATTGAGAGTAATTGAGGTTATTTGAGGTTATCCCGGTTTTTTTGGTTCAGCTGGAAACCGGCTCCAGTCCGTCCAGGATAAAGGGCAAGAGTTCCGATACGGTCGGATGCACGTGCACGACCTTGCGGAAAGCCTTGCATGGGATTTTTTGGTGGATCAGGACCGCGATCATATTGATGATCTCATCCGCGCCCGGTCCCAGGATGGATGCTCCGAGGATGAGATCCGTATCGGCATCCACCAGCAATTTGGCAAATCCTTTGGTTTCACCCATTTCTTTTGCGCGATTGATTTTGGACATGGGACGGACTGCTTTCAACACCCGTTTTCCGCTGGCAAGGGCTTCTTTTTCCGACATGCCGGTACGTCCCAGCGGCGGATCGGTAAAAAGCGCATAAATCGGGACCCGGTGTGAGATTTTCCGGTCCCCGCCGAACAGATCATCGAGCACGATTTCGGCGTCATTTACCGAGGTGTGCGTAAACGCGCCATGGCCGTTGACATCACCTGCGGCGTAGATGCCATCCACACTGGTCCGGCAGTGATCATCCACTGTGATAAAACCCCGGTCGTCACGAGCCAGGCCTATCGCTTCCGGATTGAGCGTATCGCTGTTGGGGACCCTTCCGGCCGCCACCAGCACATGCGAGCCCGTGATGGTCTCGCCGCCATCCAGTTGCACGGTTACATTTCCATCGCTGCCGGACACCTCCGTTACGACGGCATCGCATATCACCCGGATTCCTTCCTCTTCGAGGATTTGCTGAATCGCTTGGGCGACGTCGGCATCTTCATGCGACATAATTTGTCCATCCCGCTGCAAAATGGTCACTTCGCAGCCGAACCTTCTGAAAATCTGTGCGAATTCCACAGCGATATATCCGCCGCCGATGATCACGAGATGACCGGGCAACGTCTCCAGTGACAGCAGGCGTTCATTGTCAAGCCATGGAACCTGTTCCAGGCCTTTGACCGGGGGAGCGGCCGGACGTGTTCCGGTATTTATGAAGATCCGGGCGCCCGTGATGGTATGATCGCCGACCGTTATGGACTTGTCCTCATTAAACCGGCCCCTGCCCTTGTAGAGCGTGACGTTGGATGTGTTGTTCATCCATTTTTCAAGGCCTTGATTCGAACCATTACGGATCTCATCCATACGCTGTCTTACCATGCCGAAATCAACGGAAAGAGTGTCCGAATCAAATCCAAAAAAATCGCCTCTGCGTGCCATGTGTATCGCCCTGGCGGTCGCCACCAGGGTTTTGGTAGGCGTGCATCCGTAGTTCACGCAACTGCCCCCGACCTTGTGCATTTCAATAACAGCAATGTTCTTCCCTTCAGGGATCAATCTGCCCAGCAAGGTTCCCGTTGCCTGTCCTGTCCCGATGATCACATACTCGAAATGTTTCATCTGTTTAAAACTTGGGATTTATAAGGTCAGATAGAAT
>Ga0207421_10009229_pt1 | contig 10024 bp, 10 predicted proteins | sample SodLakKL_010_SED_4_FD_187542 | JGI IMG/M metagenome (GOLD analysis project Ga0207421, IMG submission 187542) | Alkaline sediment microbial communities from Lake Tanatar, Kulunda Steppe, Russia - 8KL_010_SED (SPAdes) (version 2) | ecosystem: Environmental > Aquatic > Non-marine Saline and...
CCTCTTCTCCCGGTTCCGGGCCGCCTCTTGAGGCGGGCAAAAAGTCGGCTGATTCGACAAGATTTCCGGCCGTCGAATCGACTTTCAGAAGAGCCAAAAAGAGATGCTCTACGGAAATATAGCTGTCACCCATCTCTTCAGCTTCCATTCCGGCACTTTTCAAAACCCCGGCCATGCTCTGAGAAAGGAAGAATTGTCCCCTTGTAGAAGTACTTCTGTCAACCGGAGAAATTATATCTTCTCCTTTTTCCATTTCACTTTCAACCCGACTTTTCAACTTTTCAGTATCAACACCCTTTTTCTCCAGTAAAGTCAAAACCGTACTTTCCTGCTGAGAAAGAAGGGTATACAAAAGATGTAACGGTGATATCTTCTTTTTATTCTTTTCTCCGGCCACTTTTTGTGACAGAAGAATCGCTTGCTGTGCCTTGTGCGTAAAGTTGGCACCCGGCATTTGAGGCATATTCATAATTTTAATTGCTAAAGTTAAATTTCTATTTTTTCAATTCGTGATCGTCATCAATTTCCATCTCAGTTCCGCTTTTAATCATAGTCATTCATTCGTTTCAGTTCTTCAGTTTGGGTGATGGCATTCTATCATAAAACCAAAAAATTATCAATCAAAGGTCTTGTCTGCTAATTCTGAGTTGAAATTGCTAATTTTCACGCTCATCAAGGACAATTTCCACGGTATGGGTTTCATCTCCCCGCATATATTCTATCTCCACACTGTCTCCGGGCATGTAATTCATTATCACTTCCCATAGCGGATTTTCGGAATCTATTTTAACGCCGTCCATCCGGGTTATTATATCTCCTTCCCTGAGACCGGCTTCTTGAGCCGGAGTTCCCGGATCGACAGCCGGACTTTCCGGGCCACCTCTGACTATCAAGGCTCCGTAATCTATAGGCAAATTACGCATTCTTTGCTCTTGCTCATCGATCATCATATAGCGAACTCCCAAATAAGGACTTATCACTTTGCCGTGTTCAAGAACCGATTGAATCGATTTTTTCGCCTGGTTTATGGGAATGGCGAATCCCACGTTATCCGCCTGAACATCCTTGGCCGTATTTATTCCGATAACTTCTCCCTTCAAGTTAAGTAGTGGCCCTCCGGAATTTCCCAAGTTTATAGCCGCATCGGTTTGAATCATGCCTTCCAATCTTTCATATCTCCAACCTTCCCGTGCCCAAATATCTCTGACCAATCCGGATACGACTCCCACCGAAACCGAATTTTTTAGTTCTCCCAGGACGTATCCTATGGCAATTGACGTCTGGCCCAACCTGAGTCCGTCGGAATCACCCAGCTCACTCACGTGAAAATCTTCTCCTTCCACTTTCAAAAAAGCGATATCCCTGATCGGATCTTCCGAAACAAGCTCCGCATCCAACTCCTCTCCGTCATGGGTTATCACGTAATAACTACCGGTTTGAGAAACCACATGCCTGTTGGTCAGTATGTATCCATCCGAAGATATGAAAAATCCGGATCCGCCTATATCCCTTTCTCTCATTTCTACTGAGACGACACCCTTGATTTCATTTTCCACGGTTTCTACAATTCTCTCTTCGTGAGTAATTTCCGGCTGATAATAATCAATCTCGTCACCTTCTTCTTCAATCTGCTGATCTTCCGTCTCGGTTTCGGTCTCGGTTTCGGTCTCAATTAAATCGCCTGTCTCCATTTCCGCTTCTTGGATGTCGGGAAAATCAACATTCAGGCCCATCCCGATTGAAAAGCCGGCAACGAGAGCGACAAAAAAGAGTATTATTGATTTTTTACTTATACTTTTCATGGGTCAATTCAAGTTAAACTTTTCAAAAGAATCAAAATATGGGGAATAAAAATTATCAGGCCTATTATCGCCGAAGTAAGTGAAATTATGAAGACCGCTGCGGCAGAAATATCCTTGATCTCTTTAACCCGAGGGTCGTTTTCCGGCTGAACGATATCCAAAATTCTTTCAATCTGTGAATTCAAAAGTTCAGCGGTTAAAACCATACCGACCAAAAAGAAGAGAGTTATCTTTTCCCACCCTTCAAGAGGAAAATATACGGCCAAAAAGACTACCGAGACGGCGAAAAAAAGCATTATCTTGAAAGTCGCCTCCTTGGCGGCGGCCCGGAGTCCCGCGAATGCGTACAAAAAACTTTTGTGTATCTTATTCAAATCGGCCATATTACTACCTTTATTTTAGCACAAAAGATAAAAGATATAAAAGCTCAACAAAAATCAAAATCGTCCTCAAAATCAGAAAAGTAAAAGAAAAAGCGAGCACCTCGGGAATTAAAAATGACAAGAATACGGAAACAATCCCCGCAATCATAACCACCGGCAAAAGCGGAGCGAGCAAAATATTGGAAACGGGGGCCAGAAAGGGCAAATGATCAAAATACAGATAAACCAGAGGCAAGGTAAAGATTTGGGCGGATAAAGTAACCGCTAAAATTCCGGCCACAAAAGGAAGGCGAGAAAAGATAGAATAAAAGATCGATTTTATTTTTGCTTTTAAAAAACTGTCGGAAAAATCGGGACGGCACATTAAAATCTTTTCCAGCTTTCCGGAAAAAATAATTATCCCGGAAGCGGCAAGAAAAGAGAGCTGAAATCCTATATCGGAATGAAGAAGCAAGGGATTGAAAAGAAGCATTATCAAGCCGACATAGAACACGGCCCTCAAAGAAGTGACTTCTCTTTCCGCTTTTTGAGAAAGAATGAGAATAAGTCCCATAATTCCCGCCCTGACCGCCGAAGGTGGCGCCCCGACTAAAATTATAAAAATTGAAAGAGCCGAAACGGAAAAGAGAAGTTTTCTCTTTATTGAAAAAGTCTTCACCAAAAAAATTAAAAGTCCCGATATTATGACTATGTGAGTTCCGGAAATCGCCAAAAGATGAGCCACCCCTATGATAGAAAACTTCCGGCGCAAATCATCGGGAATATCGGTTCGATCACCGGTCAGCAGGGCATTTAAAATAGCCGATTCCGGAAAAGGAAGTCCTCTTTTTATTTTTGATTGAACATGTCTTCTGAAAGAATAAATTGCAGACCGCAGTCCGGTTTCTTCCTTTAAAATCCTCAATTCGGGATCAAAGAAAGAAACACTTATCCCGTCTTTATGAAAATAATCTCTGAAATCTTCATCGGGAACTACCGGCCTGCCCTCAACTTTTACCTTTTGCCCGTAACGAAGGTCTCCTTCAAAATAAACTATGATTTTTTCTTCAAGGGATCGATTTTCAAAGTTTTCAACCGAAAGAACATTGCGATCTTCTTCCATTACTCTTCCTTCCAAAACAATATTTTCACCCTCAAAAAGAGGTAAAACGAATTGGTCTTCGGCAAAGAGTCCGTAATAGAAGAGGCCGAAGATGAAAAAGATGAGCATCAAAAGATATGTCCACTTCTTTCCGACCAAAACCAAAACAAAAATGAGAGCCGGCGGTATCAGAAGATAAAAACTTTCAAGAAAGGGAGCAAGGGCAAGACCGGCGACAAAGGCTATGGAGATGAAAAATATCCGTCTGGATAAAGGAATGTCTTTAAATAAAATTAATTATTGTCGGTCTTTTCTTTTATCTCGGATAAAAGCTCTTTTACGAATTTAATATAAGCGTCATCCCGAACAGCACCCTTTTCATCAAAGAGGTCTTCAACATTTTTAAAAGTGACGAAAGACGATATCGGCTTCATTCCCAAATTAATTAAAACCGGACGTAATTTTTCAATCATTCGCACACCTCCGAAAGATCCGGCTGAAACTCCGATTATGCCGACCGGCTTATCGTCATATTCATCATAAAAAGAATCCAAAAATATCTTTAACTCTCCGGGATAACCGCTGTTATATTCCGGAGAAACTATTATAAGTCCGTCAGCTTTTTCAATTTTATTCCTCACCTTTTCTTGGTTTTTCGGGTGCCTCAGAGTGGCCGGCTTGGCCCAATCCCGAACATCGATCAGTTCGGTTTCAAAGTCTTCAACATTTTCCAAAACGAAACGAGCGACTTTGATCGACTGCCTTCCTTTTCTGGCAGTCCCCAATATTATAGGTATGTAATTCATCTTATCTCACAAATTTCAAAAAAATCCTCTATTTCCCCTTTTATCTTTTTTAAAAATTTTTTGTCGAAAGCTTTTTTATCTTTAAAGGAGTCATCGACTGTTCGCTTGTTTCTGAAGTTTTGTAAATAATATCTTTTAGCGGGACGAATTTCGTGAGCGATGTCGATAATATCTCTTTTCTCATGAATTCCGGGAATTATCGTCGTTCTGAATTCATAATCTTGCAAATCCTTTATCAGGGCGATGCTTTTTCTCAAAACGGAAGAAGATACCGAAACTCCGGTTGCTTTTTTGTATTTTTCCAAGGGAGCTTTAAGATCCATGGCGACATAATCGAGAAGATCGGCATCCGAAAGTCGCTTTATCATTTCCGGATTGGTTCCGTTGGTGTCCAACTTTACCGCATATCCGAGATCCTTTATCTCCTTTATCAACTCGAAAAGCTGATCATGAATGGTCGGTTCTCCGCCACAAATAACCACCCCGTCCAAAACGTTAACTCTCTTTTTTAAAAAATCAAAAAGCTGATCCCTTTTTATTCCCGGTGAAGATTCTATCTTCTCATCAACAACCAGCTGAGGACTGTGACACCAACCACATTTAAGATTGCAACCGGATAAAAAAACGGTGCAAGCCGGCTTGCCGGGATAATCGATAAGAGAGAGCTTTTGTAGGCCGCCTATCTTCATCGAACAAAGGTTTTTCTTTCTTTGAATTCTTGACTTTTTCCCTCGTTCCAATTTTGAACCGGGCGCAAATAACCGACTATTCGGGAATATACTTCACATTTGCGATAATTGTTCAGAGAAGGATCTTTTTCATAGCATCCGTCACACTTCAAAACCGACAACTTGTCTTTTCCGTCTTCATAAATTAGTAGCGCACCATCTTCAATCTCACCGTTTTTAACATTAATTTTTTTTCCGCAGTCGTGACAAGTCCCGTTTTTTAAAGCCTCCTTTTCCTTCTTGAATATTTTTGCTTTGACGTTGGGCATAATTTTTGTTTTTAATTGATTTTTTTAACGACCTTTTTGGGTTTTTCAACCTTACAATTGGGGCATCTGAATCTTTCCCCGCTAATATAACCACAAACGGGACAAACGGAAAAACTGGGAGTCAAAGAGAGATAGGGTAACTCATAACTTTTAAATATATTCTTAATCATCTTTTTGGCCGCTTCCGTTTCCGATATCTTTTCACCCAAAAAGAGATGTATTACGGTTCCTCCGGTAAAGCGGGTCTGCAGAGAATCCTGGTGGTCGATGATCTCCATGGGGTCATTCGTGTAATTTACCGGCAGGTGGACCGAGTTGGTGTAGTAAGGAACTTCGTCCGTTCCGGCGGTTATTATATCCGGATATTTTTCCTTATCTATCTTTGCCTGCTTATAGGCGGTACCCTCCCCGGGAGTAGCTTCCAAATTATAAAGACTGTCGGTTTCTTTTTGGTATTCAATTAATTTTTCATTCATAAAATCCAAAACCTCTTCTGCAAATTTCTTTCCTTTTTCCGAACCTATCGGCTCACCCAAAAAGTTTAGGCAAGCTTCATTCATTCCGATCAGCCCTATAGTCGAGAAATGATTTCCGTAATAAGTCCCTCTCATCTCTTTCACCCCTTGCAAATAATGCCTGCTGTAAGGGTAAAGACCCTTTTCCATAAAGTTGTTTATCACCTTTCTTTTTATCTCCAAAGAGTCCTTGGCCAAATCCATCACCTCTTTCAAACGATTATAAAACTCATCTTCGTTTTCGGAAAGATATCCTATCCTGGGCAGATTAACGGTAACTACTCCTATCGAGCCGGTGAGAGGCTGACTGCCAAAGAGGCCCCCTCCTCTTTTTATCAGTTCGGTGTTGTCGAGTCGAAGTCTGCAACACATACTCCTGAAATCGGCCGGGTCCATATCGGAATTCATGTAGTTGGAGAAATAATTGACTCCGTATTTGACGGTCGCTTCCCACATCGGATCGAGAGTTTCATTGTTCCAATCAAAATCATCGGTAATAGAGATGGTGGGAATAGGAAAAGTAAAAACTCTTCCCTTGGAATCTCCCTCCATCAAAACCTCGTAAAAGGCTTTATTGAACATATCCATTTCCTTTTGGAATTCTCCGTAAGTCGCCTCCTGCGGTTCTCCACCTATTATAACCGGTTGATTTTTCAAATGCTCGGGAACCTTGACATCGAGAGATACATTTATAAAGGGCGTTTGAAAACCTACACGAGTGGGAACCATGCAATTGAAAAGAAACTCCTGCATCGCCTGCTTTACTTCTTTGTAATCAAGGTTATCATAGGCTATGAAAGGAGCTAAAAAGGTATCGAAATTACTCATCGCTTGCGCCCCTGCGCTCTCCCCTTGAAGTGTAAAAAAGAAATTGACGACTTGCCCCAAAGCCGGTCTGAGATGTTTGGGGGGATTCGATTCTATTTTTGAAGGAACTCCTCCGAAACCCTTGATAAGCAAATCCTGTAAATCCCATCCACAGCAATAGGTGGCAAGCAGATTGAGGTCATGAATGTGCATGTCTTCATTTTTGGCCGCCTCCCTGATCTTTTTTGGATATATCTTGTTCAACCAATATCTTTTTGAAACGTGTGAAGTTACGTATTGATTAAGTCCTTGAAGCGAATACGTCATATTGGCATTTTCTTTGACCTCCCAGTCCATCTCTTCTATGTAGTCTCCAATCACTTGCATCGATTTGTCTATCTCCGCCTTCGTTTCCCTTATCTCTCTACGCTTTTCCCTGTAAAGTATGTAATTTTTTGCCGCTTCGGTAAACTCTTCCGTAATCAGAACCTCTTCCACTATGTCCTGAATTTCTTCAACATGGGGAACTTCTTCCCTGCTGAATCTTTTAAGGAGTAAATCGAAGACCTTGCCGGCTACCTGTTTGGCCTCCTTTTCTCCTCCTTGATTGGCGGAAGTGAGAGCTTTGAATACCGCCCTTTCAATCTTATTTTTATCAAAATCAACTTTTTCTCCGTTCCTCTTTTCAACTTTAGAAATCATTTTTCATTAAGGTTTAAATCTTTAAATCTAATCCACAGAGAGACCGAGCCATTTCCGCGAGGAAAGGAGTCTTATTGGTAATTATTACTAATAACTGTTATAAGTTTAATATTTTTTTATACCCTTGTCAATTTTTAGAAGCCGGTCGCTATGACGGTCACTTTTATCTCTCCCTCGTTCAGAGTTTTGTCTTCTACCGCACCGAAGATAACTTGTGCATCCGGAGAGACTTTTTGTTTGATCAGGTTGGCGATATCATTTATCTCCGCCAACGAGAGATCGTCACCGCCTCCGACATTGAATAAAACTCCCTGGGCATTTTCGCAAGAAAGATCCACCAGCGGTAAATCAAGTGCTTTTTTCGCCGCTTCCTCACCTCTTCTTTTCCCTTTGGCGATACCCTTTCCGAAAAGGGCCGACCCGGAATTTTTCATTATTGCCTTAACGTCAGCAAAGTCTATGCTTATTATTCCCGGCAAAACTATCAAATCGGAAATTCCCTGAACCGCCTGTCGTAAAATCTCATCACAGTGCCAAAAGGCTTCGGAAAGAGTCGTTCCCGACTCCATGGTAGTTAAAAGTTTGTCGTTGGCAATAGGAATCAAAGTATCAACCTTTCCTTTTACCTTTTCCAATCCTTCTTCGGCTATCTTGGTTCTTTCCCTTCCTTCAAATGAAAAAGGCATCGTCACTACGGCAATGGTCAAAGCGCCGGTATTTTTGGCGATTTCGGAAATTATCGGCAAGGCTCCCGTGCCGGTTCCTCCGCCCAATCCACAAGTTATGAATATCATCTCCGATCCTTTCAGGGCGGACTCTATCTCTTCCTTGTTTTCTTCAGCCGCTTTCTTCCCTATGTCCGGGTTCATTCCCGCACCGAGGCCTTCCGTCAATTCTTTACCGATTCGTATTTTTTTATCGGCCTCAACTTCCTCCAGATCTTGAAAGTCGGCATTTATGGCGATGAGTTCTATTCCCTTTATATCACAACTCATCATCCTGGTTACGGCATTCCCTCCCGAACCTCCTATACCAACCACTTTTATTTTCGGCAATTGTTTTTTCATAAAATTAGTGGTTAGAATTCGACCGGAGCAGCTGCTCCGAAATGTCGAATTACGGTATGAATATCCTCAATATTTTTTTAATCTTTTTACCCAGTCCCTTATCAAAACGAAAATCAATCAGCCCGGACTTTTTCTCAACTCGGGACCCCAATTTAATCAACCCGCAAACTGTTGAAAGCGAAGGATCTTCCTGAGAAGGATAAAAATCCTTCGGAGCTCCTGTGCGAACGGGTAGTTGTGTCTTCTTTTTGACGAAACCGACCAAATTATCCAATTTGGCTCCGCCGCCGGTAAGAACGATGCCCGCGGGCAAAAGTCCCGCCCTTTCTATCTTTTCCAATTCTTTTTCAACCAGTTCGAATATCTCTTCGATTCTTGCTCGGGCTATCTCTTTCAAGTCCTTTTCTTTAAAAGAAACGTCCTTTTCTCCGGAAACGTCAACCGCCTTTCTTTTGGCGGTAGCTTCTCCCAATATGTGAGTGCCCATTTCTTCCAATATCTTTTCGGCCGCATCTATGCTGACCCTTAAACCTATGGCAATATCATTTCTTACATTTTGCATTCCGATCGGTAGCACGGCGGTATGAATCATCTCACCCTCTTCATAAACCGCAATGGAAGTGGTTGCCGCTCCCAAATCGACCACCGCCACTCCCAGCTCCTTTTCTTGAGAATCCAAAACAGTTTCGGACGCCGCCGCCGATCCCAAAAACATGTCCCTGACATCCAATCCGGCACGAATAACCGTCTCCGAAGCTCGATCGATATAAGGAGAAAATCCCCCTACGGCCAATATTTTGGCCTCCAATCTTATTCCTTCCAATCCCAAGGGCTCTTTTATTCCGTCCTGGTCATCAATTACGTATTCCTGAGGAATGACTTCTATTATTTCTTTATTGGATGGTAGTGAAAAAGTTTTGGCCGCTTCAATTACCCTTTCCAAATCTTGTTCGGATATTTTTTGGTCGGCTCTGGATACGGAAACCAGCCCTTCAGAAGATATGCAAAACAGATGACTTCCGTTTATGTTTACGTAAACGCCGCCGACCTGTCTGCCGGCCTCCCTTTCGACCTGTTCAAGAGTTTCGGAGATTTTGTCGGTAAGTTTTTTGCTGTCATTAACCACCCCTTTCCTGACACCTTCGGTAAGGGTTATTCTTCTCCCCAAAACTTCAAAACCCCTTCCGTCGGGCCGCTCTTCGGCAACTAAAAACTTGATTGCATAAGTGCCTATGTCCAGTCCGGCGATAATGGGGTTTTTGGTCATCTTGTTTGTCTTTTACAGCCTCTTTATAAATAAAAAAGAATGATTTGCTACGGTCATTCTATCTTTTTTAAAAAAAATTTTCAACCTGACAAAAGCTCTTTTTCTTTTCTTCTCATCTCTTTTTTTTCCTTCTCCGTTTGGTGGTCATAACCGGTAAGATGAAGGATTCCGTGAATCAAAACTCTTCTTATTTCCGATTCAAATGAAAGCTCATTTTCCCGGGCTCTTTTTTTCACTATTTCCGGAGAGATTAAAACTTCTCCCAAAAAATCATTTTCACCCTCGAATGAAAGAACATCCGTGGGTCCTTCCTTTTTCCGATAGCGACGATTCAGATCCGAAATCTCGGACGAAGACAGAAAAGCGACGGAAAGTTTTTTGTTTTCTGAAATAGCTTTTTCGGCCAAAGCTCTCAATTCTTCAATAGGGAGATTATAATCGGTAAGATTATTGAACTCGATCATCGATTGTTTCGATTAAAGCTCTCCGTATTTTCTCTTTCTTTCATATTCTTCTTTCAGCTCTTTTTTCCTGAGCGCCTTCTTTTTCTTAGCGGTATCATTCAGAGGCTTTTGATAAAATCTTCTTTTACGAGCC
>Ga0207421_10009230_pt1 | contig 10021 bp, 4 predicted proteins | sample SodLakKL_010_SED_4_FD_187542 | JGI IMG/M metagenome (GOLD analysis project Ga0207421, IMG submission 187542) | Alkaline sediment microbial communities from Lake Tanatar, Kulunda Steppe, Russia - 8KL_010_SED (SPAdes) (version 2) | ecosystem: Environmental > Aquatic > Non-marine Saline and...
TAGTAATGTAGTCTTCGTTGTTATTGGTTTTCAGGTGAATGCTGACTTCTTCTTCAGGCTGTTTGATTTCAGCGACCAAACGTGCCAACTCCATAAAGTTTTTCATCTGATGGGGCAGCCGGATATACGGATCAGTGACAACAATCTCAGTGGCACCAATCAAATGATCACCAAATAGCTTTTTGTAACTCACACCCGTCTGATTTTCTCGAACAATTTTTTGTCCTGTAGCAGGCTCAGGTTTTTTTTGCTCTTTTGTATCCGATTCAGATTCATTAGTTACTTGTTCAGCTTCTTTGGCGTCGTCCAAATCTGCGCCACCGGCAGGAATATCCAATTTGTAATCACCATATTCGATGACTTCCAATGTTTGCACCGGATGTTTTTTTCCTTTCTCATCGGTGTACTCAAAATTGACAATCTCATCATTGAATGTTTCATCCATCTTTCGAAGCTGATCTTTTACCCTTTTGCGACATTCAATGGCAAATTCAAGCAGCTCCTTAGCTTCTGTAGCACTGAATTCACCATGGGGATAGATCACCTTCACTAAACCAGAAAAGGTCTTCTCAATGGCTGTTTTATCCCTGGTTGTGACGGTGTCGGAAAGCTCGAAGTACTCGGTATAAGATTTCATGAAGTCCTCTTTACGGAGATCCTTCATCACCTCTGCCAAATAGTCGACGATAAAGCCATAAGCTGAAGTGAACATTTCATTCCGCAGTTTTTGTACTTCCCAACCCGGAAGGTAGCAGTGGATACGATCCAGAAATGCTGAATCGTAATAATCTTTCGGAAGTGCGTCAAATAAGTCAGTATGCCGGAGCATATAGGGTACTGAATGATCGGTGTTTCCAACATAAGCCATAGATGCTTCAGCCTGGTAGACTTGAGTTCCCCGTGAAAAGGATTTATTTGCCATGTAGTTTTTCAGGATGTCTACGAGACCACGATCTGCACGTTTATCTTTGCCAGCAAATTCATCATAAGCTACCACATCCCAATAACCCACGAGTCCTATATCACCTGTGCTGTTATTTACAAAAAGCTTAGCCTTTGAAACTTCCCCACCAGAGATTAGAATTCCATGCGGAGAGAGTTCGGAATACAGGTGACTCTTCCCTGTACCCTTGGGTCCGAGTTCGATTAAGTTGTAATTGTTTTCAGCAAACGGGATAAGCCGGGCTAACTGCAGCAGTTTAGAACGCTTAGAAAACTCTTCAGGATTCAGCCCGATGGATTGCATTAAAAGATCTATCCACTCTTCGGTGCTGAACTCTTTTCTTAGTTGTTTGTATTCGTCTAAATCAACTCCGGAAACCTGTATGGGTTTGAGTTGTTCAATGATCCACGGAGCTGTATCTCTCTCTTCGGAAACTTGGTAACCTAATGTGGAAATGCACCATACTCCGCCGGTTAGCAGTTTTGGATGTTTCTTTATGAAGGAGTCACTGATGGGCACCTTACTAAGCCCGAGATTACCAAAGGAGGCTTCATAGATATCTTTTTTGTCATTTAGTTTTACGGCAACCTTATCAATGATTCTATGAGAACCTCTTTCGCGAACAGTAGACTTAATAATCTGCGCTTCGTCGCGATGTACAAAGTGTTTTGCAATAATATCTTTTACCGTCTGTACACCTTCCTTGATCGTCTCTTCGTCATCGGTGGCGCAATACTGACCCAGCAAATACTCAAGCACATAGGTGGGTATGCTGGCACTGCCTTTAATGAAACTGGTCAAGTCCTTGCGAACAACTTTTCCGGCAAAGTGCTGATTGATCTTCTTATCTAACTCTTTCATTTCCATGGCTAAAAGTCGTCAAAATCGTTAGTAAATGAAATGTTGATGGTATATGGGAATTTTTGATATTCTACCCATTTGTTGCTTCCTTCAACCTGCTCTTCGAGGGTCAAGTAAACGGTTTGATTTTTGTACTCACTGCTCGCTTTGCTTGATAACTGAAAACGGTGTTCATATTCTCGTTCCTTGGTGTTATCAGACTCTGAGTCGAATGTATATTGAATCACATCACTCAGTGTCTCTCCATCTTCCGATTTAAACTGAATTTTAAGAGTTCGACCAAGAATATGTTCGCTAACAGGCTCAAGCTGATAAAGAGTAACCCGCTGAATATTCGTGCTGATTTTGTTACTTCGCTTATTCAGTACATCCACTTCTACCTGTTTGAGGGTATCTTCCCGTTCTTTCTTTACATGAATAACGGGAACAACCACTTCCTGGAGAGTGGCACCTCCATGAACAAACCGTGATCCAGCTCCTTGAACACGAAGGCGATTGATACCTTTGGGAATCAGAATCTCCATGTCATCATCAATTCCAAGATCTTTGGCAGCGTAAGAGATTACATTCTCTTTGTGTTTCAATTCGCGACCCAATACAAACCGTCGATTGGTTTTTATTACATCACCCGTTACTTCTGCATCTGCAAAGTCACTCTCTTCAAGCACATCATTTTGATAGATAAATCCGTGATCAGCCGTGATGAGAATATTGTACCCTCCGATGTTGGTTACTTTCTTCACTAAATCAATCAGGAATTGAATCTCTTTTTGTGAAGCTTCTATCACCTTCTCTTCTGAGCTCTTATCGTCCCCTGTTTTGTCAATTCGGTTGTGATAGATGTAAATAAGGTCATGGTTGGTGACAAGATCCCGCGCCTCACCGCTTTTGGATGCCATCTTCATTAAGTCCTCGGCTCCAATTGCTGTGGCTTTTACTCCTGAATTCTCTTTTAAAATCTTCTGCCGGGCAGATAAGCCCTGCGTACTTTTCCCATCGATTAGTATATCATCATTTTTTCCAAAGGAGAGGGTTTTATGCGGAAGCAGAGAAGCCATGCCCAGCTTGGTGTAGGATGGCAATGTCGTAACCCGATAATCTAAGGTAGTCGAGAAACGATTCTCTTTTTTCATAAGACTATCAAAAGAGACACCGCACTCATATCGTAATGCATCTGAAATGATGACAAAAAGCCGAATATTCTTTTTCAAAAACGGTTGTACATCACGTTTAAAGAAATCCGTTTGGGCTTTGGGCTTATTTGTCCACTCGCCATCTTCATCAAGTCTATTTTGCCATGCATCGGAAAGTTTCAGCAGCCATGTATTGCTGTAAGCTTTGTTTACCGCCTGATAAAGTTCGTTGAGCACATTGTTTTGATTCGTGCTACGGTAGTGTTCTATGAATGTGCGGTAGTATTGATCTACCTTATACCACTTTTTTGTATACAGCTCCACGCCTTCATTAAAATCATCAATAGAGACCTGTTCCTCATTTTTGACCATCTCTAAAAGATTATATCCATCGGTAAGGGCATTGTAGAATGACTGATACCGTTCAAACCAATATTTAGATTCCCGCTTCTTAATGGCTCGCTCCAAACGCTGGCGATCCACGCTATCATCTAAAATCCCGTGAATTAATTCTGAGATAATACGTTGATCGATCATTTCAAAAATATCATCCTGAATGATATCATCGATCGTAGCACCGTTCAGAACATCTTCTATATGAAGATCTTTTTGAATGCGCTGTGAGATAGTTTTAAAAGTCTCTTGGAAGGAAAGGATGTCTTTCCAGGCTGAGAGCATCACACCGGACTCCCGATTGACTACAGAGGAGTCTGAAAGGGGAGTGAAGTTCTTTTGAAAAACCTCCAACAGAAAGTCATAGATTGTTGGGGTTTCATGCGTATACCCAAATTTTTTAATCATTTCATTCCAAAAGATCTCCTTGAGTTGAAACCGTTCGAGATCTCGCTCTAATTGTTCACTTGTATCTTTGACAAGTGCTTCGGTGTAGACTCGTAAATACTGTTCCAGGGAGACGGAATCAGTCTTAAAAACAGCCTGGAGAAGTTTTAAGGAGAGTAGATGATCCCCGTCCTCTTCCTGGGCTATCTCTTTAAAAGCAGCAACTCGCTCTTTGTTTTTAAAAAATTCGATGTGTTCCCGAATCCATCCTTTATAGTGGTAGCCTAATCCAACTTCCTGAAGGTAGAGCGCTTCCTGGTCGGTGTGATAAACATGATGCGCCAGTTCAATGTCGAGCAGCCAGTTCTCTTCATCATCCGGCTTCTCTTTTGGGATGTAGAGTAGAAATTTCTGACCAGGCTGCTTGAGGAGCGTTTGAACTTTCACTTCAAACTCATTCCCATTTACTTCTACTTTTTCAGTATCGTCAAGATTGAGGGACTCATACTCTTCAGTAAACGCCTGATCAGCATCATACCATAACAGTATGCGATGTTTTTGAAGAAGCTTTTCTATGGATTGTTTGATTTTAGACATTTCTAAATTTTAGCTTGGTACTAAATAAACAGAAGCTTGGTACCTAATAAGTAAAAAACAGCTCTTATGTATGCTTGAACAAAACTTAAGCATGGTACCAATAAATAGCCTCTTTGGTAAGTTTTACAATTAATAGATTCTTACTTGACAAACAGATAGTCTTGGTTTTCATCAAAGAGTGGAGTTGGGCTAAGTGCTTTACCCAACCATAACTTCTCTTTTACGATTTCTTTATCCTCTAAAGCATCTGAAGCAAATAAGAAATCTTTATCTGTTGTATGATTTTTTAAAAAAGCCTTTAAATTATTGACAATATCTCTGTCATCAAGATTTTCTAAATTCTTACCAAGGACCTCAACATTAGCATTCTTTTTATATTCCGACAATTCTCTCCTGAGCTTTCCAAGAACTAAGTCTATATTTAAATCTGTATCGTCAGAGGTTTTGTCAAATTGGTATTTATAAACCAATAAGATATTTTCCACATCATTAAAAGAACCTATAATTTCTTTAAGCCTATATAAATACTTCTGATTGGATAGAAAGAAGATCAATGAGCTTTTGCTTCGAAGATCGTAGGTATTTATTGATTCAAGAAGATCATTTTTTGTTTTAGCTTCAGGTTTCGTGCCTGCAACAAGCTCACAATACTTATTGAATCTGGCATTTCGAGATCTTTTATCATCACTTTTAGTCTTCTTGATTCTTTGCTTTGCTTCATCAATTAACTCAAAATTTATATTTTCAGAAGGATTAAGCATTTGATATGCTCTTACTTCGATTGCCAAAAGCAAACTTGCTGAATCTGCTAAATGAAAATAACTGTCCAAGTCTTGTTTTAACGAACCAGTCCAAAAGGCTTGGTAAAACTCTATAGTGTATATGTCAACTTCGCCTTTCTTTCGAAATGATTTACTGTTAGGATAATAATCAGATGACCTTAATCTTTTTCTTTCATTTGCCATCTCTTTAATTGCCAAGTTATATCCAATGATAGGCTCAGCTATAGATTTGAACATTGGGGGAATTTTATCGACATCCATTTCTTCTTCAGGATTCAGTTTTTCGAACCACTTTTTATGCTTCTCATCAAGTTTTTCGTTGTTTTCCTCAAAAAAATGTTTACCTAAATAACGTCCAAAATAAATATACTGCAGAACTGATTTTGTTTCCTTTGCTAATTGACCAGTAGCTTTTATAGTTGGTAGTTCTCTCGAATTGATGATTTCTTGGAATAATTCAAAAAATGGATCAGGTAGTACTTTTATTGAAGAGTAAAGCTCAAACCACTGTTTTATTTGAGGTATTCCTTTGCCATAAAAAACGAGAAAGCTATTGAGCAGTGCCCTTCTTATTGCAAGAAACTTATGATCTATAGTTATACTGGATTCCTCTTCTGCAAACGGAAGGGTAGATTTCTTTCTCTTATTATCAGAATGTAAAAAGCCAACTGGCACGTTATAGTTTTTAGCATAGACTTTAAGAACATCTTTAGAATCAATATTCACATAGTCAAATTGAGAAAGAAACACCAAATCTGAGTCCATTGTTTCAATGGGTTTTTGGTTGTTTCCAAAATGGAAAGATAAAACTCCAGTTTTTTTTCTCGAACCACCTTTAAAGGTGCTTTTAGATAGGTATTTATTTAAAAATAACTTTCGGGCATCTGCATCATCTAAATATATATAGTTCATAATAACGATTTAAAACCACGAATCATCTTCTGAGTCTGAGCTATCAAGTTCATTAACCTTTAAGTTTTGAAGCTCTTGAACAGTGTTGGGATTTCTAAGAATATAGAGATGGTCGATAGCTCTTGAAAGACAAACATATATGTTTTCTTCAAACCCTCCATATGTTCTGAATCCATATACTGCTCTACTATCTTCATCAAACCCTACAACAATTACTGTAGAAAATTCCAAACCTTTTGCACTTGCAGAAGTAATAAGTACAGGTGTATTTGACGAGAAATCGTAATTGGCAAAATCCTTATTTTTTTCTACATGGAGATGTTCTATTTCCTTTTCCTTCAAATAAATACTTATTTGGGCTAACCGATCCCTGTTGATTGAAATGATAGCAATTCTTCCCCCATCATTTCTTCTTGCTTCAATAATTTCAGCAATTTCTCTGTTCTCTTCATTTGTATCAGCACAGTCGAGAATTGCAGGTGTAGTATCATTTCTAATTTCAACTAAAGATTTAAGGTCTTTATTGTTCTTTGAAAAGATTTGGACTAAATCGGCAATCATCTCACCAAATCTGAATATTTTATCAAGTATTCTATGCTTCGTGGTAGTTAACAATGTAGACTTATCAAGATCTGAAGTGTAAATTTTCTGTTCAAAATCGCCGAGAAGAATGAAACGGTTACTTAGGGTTTTCAAAAATTTCCATTCAAGATCACTAAAATCCTGTATCTCATCTAAAATTATGATTGAGTACGAAAGGTCTATATCTCTTTCGATTAAAGAATTTAAGATCGTGTTTCTTTTCTCATTAAAGTCTGCATTGTTGTCAACATCAATCTTGAATTGCCTTTTGAGATTCCAATAGAATTTATCTTTCGTATTTATAGTTACAGAATCTGTAATCCCAAGCTGTTCAAAAGATGTTTTCAAGTAACCAAGCAAAGAGTTGTTATATATAAGTACCAGTGGTCTTACAATTTCTTCACCTATCAATGCACGAACAATATGCATGCTTATACAGGTTTTGCCTGAACCCGGAGGTCCCTCCACGAATAGAGAATCATTTTTGGTGACAGCCTCATCTACAATATCTCTTTGCTTCTGAATCAGATCAGTGAATGGTACAACTAATTCTGCCATTAGTACTGGATTTTAGGTTTGTTGGAAGCTATCAATACCTTGGTCTCTTTATCCTTTTTATTAGCTTCAGCAAGATGATTTGCAAATTGCTCTCCTGCAATTGAATGAATATTGCCAAGTAGATTCTTTACATCATACTCTGAAAACGAGTTTGGGCTTTGTTTGTAGTCATTTACTATTCTTTTCGCTACATCTTTAACATCATGTCCCAATCTCTGCTTTAGTAGTATAATTCTGCATCGAATTGTATTGTCCTGTTTAATTTCATCAGGTAACTGAATTAGATAATCAAGAGATGCTTGCTGACTGTCAGTCTCCTCAATCAAAATCGAATAATTAAATCTGAAAGCTGGCTCTTTGGGCTCTAAATCAATTGCTTTTTCCAAGGCACGTTTTGCTGCCTCTTTCCGACCAATGTTTTTATTACCTATAAAGGAATAATTTAAAACGGTACTATTTTCGGAATCAAACTTTTCGAGATACTCATCCGCGAGTCTGGCGATCTCATGAAAATTCTTAATCTCAAAATACTGGGATAGAAGTCTTATGATAAGCTCTTTTTGTTTTCGGTTTTCTCCTTGTCGGCGAGCTTTATCAAGAGCTTGAGATATCTCCACAAATTTTACCTGTTCTTTCGAGAGGGAGCCGAAAAAGAATGGGTTCTCCAATGAATAGTTTAATATCTCTTCACCATCAATTTCAATATTAAGCTTTAATATCTTATTTGCATCAAGCTCCGTATTGATAGTGACGCTATCATTCCCACTGTATATACCTTCGAGGGGAATTTTAATTTCTGTCACAACATGCTCAAGAGTGTTGAGACAAACGGGTATTATAATTTCTTTTTGATTGGCAGACTGAATTTGAAAATTGGGCATTCGAACTTTAGTAGGTAGCTCTGTTCCTTTTTCAATCAGTGGAAAAAAAGACTCTCCTTTTACCTCAATACCTATTGTTTCACTGCTAATGGAATTAATTAAGGATTTTCCAAAATGATGATAAAAGTAGCTATAGACTGCAGCGCCTTCAGCAACTAATTTATCAGGATTGGCTGGCATCCAAACTCTACTCTTTGAAATGGATTCAGCAACTCTTTTAATAAGCATTGGGTTGCGGCTGCTTCCCCCAACTGGTAAAATGACATCTATGTCGAGCTTGTTTAAATTTGCTTTATCCAGTATTTCTGTGATTGATTTACCGATACTTCGGACAAATTTATCTTGAAATTTGAATTTATAACCGTTGGCTTGAAATAGCTTTTTAAGTAGACCATCCAATTGTTTTGCAGATAACTTTAGCGAAGGGAATTGGTACTCTGTTCCATTGTACGATATCCTTCTACCCTCAAGTGTATAGACTGTATTCTCTTCGTCCAAACCCTCTAAAAGAGTGGTTGGATACTTTGCCGATAAAAGATTGCATAAACCAATTTTTAGCATCTCACCAATCGATGCAAGCTGTGGTAAAATAATTTCTGATAAATCTTTATAAGACATGTCATCGATCATTTCGAAATGATCCAGGAAGAGAGGATATAAAATTTCTTCTGCAATTAGCATATCCACATCTTGACCGCCAATATCATTATATCTTGATATTGCCTTGTTACCAATCACCAAACCCTTCTCGGGGTTGTATTTGATTTCTAATATCGAGAGGTCACAGGTGCCACCGCCAATGTCAAAAACCAAGACATTTTTAGCACCATCACCTTTAGGTAGAAATGTTTCTTTTTCTTCTTGGCTCAAGCGATTAAAATGTCCAATGAAAGCCGCATTTGGCTCATCGATCAACATTTTGTTGCTTAGTTCGATATTAGCATAATTAGCCGCCTGAATAACATCTTTTCTCTGATTCATCTGAAAAGAAGCAGGCACTGTAATCACAGTATTAAATAACTTCTGCTCTTTATTTTTGGTAAAAGCAATGCGACAAAAACTCAAAAGCTTTCCTGCAATCTTAGCGGGAGTATTTAGCTCATCTTTAACAGCATCAGGATATAAAGGATGTCTTTCTAAGCCAAAATCAAGCTTCCAGTGGTAAAATATATTATGATTCTTTTTAAACTCTTCATGCCCTTTTAGTTCATAAAGTTTAGAGCCGCAATATGGTTTTCCATCATACATTGCAATTATAGATGCTACTTTCTCATCTTGAATTTCACCACCATGCTTCATTGGTGAAGATTGCCTGTACGTGATAAATTTTACAGGTACTTGAGTGATATTATGGAGATTGACATCTTTACTATCAACAGTAGCTACGAGTGTATAGGTTGTGCCTAAATCAATCCCAAAATATGTAGCGTCTTTGGATGGCTTCTCTGAAAATTTCTCTGGTAGATACATAAAATTTATTATCACCCTGATTAATAGTTTATTTATTTATTTTTTTCACAAAGTACAATTTAAGTGAATACCCGAACTTCAAAATATAAATTTTATCACCCCACCAATCTCAAATGATAGTTTATGGAAAGATTATAGGGCATTCCCTCTTAAACATCTTCCAAAATGCTTTACCATCGATCTCTTTCAGATGTTTATCGAAGAAATCTTGAATATCATCTTTAATAAACGATTCTGATTTTTGTAATACAATACTAAAGTTAATCCAGCATTCATCAAACCTATCCACTTGATAATTCATAGCTTCAAATATACCTCTCGGATGAAAGTGTAAATAACAGGCACCAGGACAATCTCCAATAAATTTTGGGTAATATGTTAAACTCTGAAACTCAGAATAGTAGTTTTTGAAATGTGTATAGCATACCATGTCTACTAATACAGTGTAAAATAAGGATACACCGAACAGACTCTTTTCTTCAGTATTCAAGAAATCTAAATATCCTTCTTCAGGTTTTAATC
>Ga0207421_10009231_pt1 | contig 10020 bp, 7 predicted proteins | sample SodLakKL_010_SED_4_FD_187542 | JGI IMG/M metagenome (GOLD analysis project Ga0207421, IMG submission 187542) | Alkaline sediment microbial communities from Lake Tanatar, Kulunda Steppe, Russia - 8KL_010_SED (SPAdes) (version 2) | ecosystem: Environmental > Aquatic > Non-marine Saline and...
ATGTTTCAAGCAAAACTAGAAGATATTAAAGGTTGGGTATTATCACATGGTAGCGAAGATAATATAAGAATTAAACTAAAAGATATTTCTGAGGAGGAATAGTAAATGGATATGGAAAACTTAGAACCATTAGAGAATTTATTAGATGAAATTCGGGATATTGATGGTTTTCCGATAGCTGATGATGAAGATATTTTAGAACTATCGGATCCACCCTATTATACTGCTTGCCCAAATCCGTATATTAATGATTTCATTGAAGAATATGGAACTAAGTATGACCCAGAAAATGATGATTATGATAGAAAACCATTTGTTGGAGATATTAGTGAGGGGAAAAGAAACTCAGTTTATTCAGCTCACACTTATCACACTAAAGTTCCACATAAAGCTATAAATAAGTATATTAAACATTTTACTAATAAAGACAATTTGATCTATGATGGGTTTTGTGGTAGCGGTATGACTGGTATTGCATCAAAAATGTCTGGGCGTAATTCTATAATATCGGATTTATCTCCAGTGGCTTCATTTATTGCATATAACTATAATAATTATGTTAATATAAATGAGTTTAAAAAGATTACTCAAAAAATATTAAATGAATTAGAAAGAGAATGTGATTGGATGTATGAAACATCTCATAACAGTTTAGAAAATAATAATGAGCAAAAATTATTTGATACTGATAAAAAAGCTATTATTAATTATACAGTATGGAGTGAAGAATTTATTTGTCCTTATTGTAAAAAAGATTTTACTTTTTGGGGTGTTGCAGTAAATAAAAAAACAGGAAATGTTAGCAAAGAATTTAATTGTAGTCATTGTGATGCTAAAATATCTAAGAAAGAATGTAAAAGAAATTATGAATTAGTTTATGATTCTTCTTTAAATAAAAAGATTAAACAAACAAAAAGAAAGCCAGTTTTGATTAATTACAGCTTTAAAGGCGAAGAATTTTTTAAAGAACCTGATAAGAAAGATTTAGAGTTATTAAATATGATTAATGAAAGAGAGATACCTTATTGGTATCCTACAAACAGAATGAAAGAAGGAAAAGAGACTAGAAGAAATGATAAATTTGGAATTACACATGTACATCATATGTATTTCAAAAGAAGTTTATGGGTTATTTCTAAATTTTTAAGTAAAATAAAAAAAATAAAAAATAAAAGTATAAGATCAAAATTATTATATTTGTTTACAGGTACTTTGCAAGGTCTAAGTAAACAACAAAGATATAGACACAAAAGTACTTTTCCAAATATGATTTTATCAGGAACCTTATATGTGGGGTCTTTGATTAGAGAATATTGTGTATATGATTGGATTAAAGGTAAGCTTAAAGGTATATTAAGATTTTTAAATGAGTTTGATAATGAAACAAAAAATTATAAAACTTTAATTTCAACTAATTCATTAAATAATTCAATGGTTAATGAAAATTCAATTGACTATATATTTACTGACCCTCCTTTTGGAGAAAACTTAATGTATTCAGAGCTGAATTTTATATGGGAATCTTGGCTAAAGGTTTTTACTAATAATCAAAATGAAGCAATAGTGAGCAGTGATCAAGATAAAGATTTAGATAAATATACAGAATTAATGACTTTAAGTTTCAAAGAAATGTACCGTATTTTAAAACCAAATCGTTGGATGACAGTTGTTTTTCATAATTCTAAAGCCTCGGTTTGGAATGCAATCCAGGAAAGTATTTCAAGGGCTGGTTTTATAATAGCTCAGGTTTCAACTTTAGATAAAAAGCAAGGAACTTTTAAGCAAGTAACATCTGCTGGTGCAGTGAAGAATGATTTAGTAATAAATGCATATAAACCAAAGAAAGAATTTACTGATAGATTTTTAATGAATACTGGTGAAGGTATGGAAGAAGATTTTATTAAGCAGCAATTAGAGCATCTCCCAGTTGAAGCTAATATAGAAAGAACTGAAAAGATGTTATATTCAAAAATGTTAGCTCATTATGTAGAAAATGGTTTTAAAATTAAATATAATGCTAATAATTTTTATGAACTACTTCATGATAATTTTGTTGAAAGGGATGGCTACTGGTTCATAGAAGACCAGGCAGATGAATATAGTAGATGGAAAAGCTCTTTAAAACTTGATGAGCTAGAAGATATTAAAAAAGGTAATCAAGTATTATTTGTAATAGATGAACAAACAGCTTTGACCTGGATATATAATTTCCTTGATGAACCGAAAGATTATAGCGAAATATATACAAGTTATAATCAGGTTGCAACAAAAACAGATGATGAAATTCCTGAATTAAGAAAAATGCTAGATAATAATTTTATTCAGGAAGATGGCAAATACAGAAGACCTCAATCTAAAAAAGAGAAAGCGCAGATTAAGAAGAATCGTGAAAAAAAATTGAATAAAGCATGGGAGAAAATATTAGATAGAGCTATAAATAGTCGCAGAAAAATTAAGAATGTACGTAAAGAAGCATTAATTCATGGTTTTACAAAATGTTATCAGAATGAAAATTATGAAGATATTATAACTGTTGCAGATAGATTATATAAATCAACATTAGAATCTAGCGGAGATATCTTAGACTTTGTTGATATAGCAAGGATGAAGATAGGGGATTAAACATGAATATTGGCAGCAAAGTTAAATATAAAAACAAAAATGAATATGGTGTAGGTAAAATAATTGATAAAGATACTATTTTTGATGAAAACTATTTTGAAGTATCTTTTTCTGAGTTAGAAGATACAATAAAATTAACAGAGCAGGATCTTGAATTAATTCTTGATCCTGCTACTTTATTACAGAATAATAAATTAGACACTATTAATAAGTTTAAACTTAAAGCAATGGCTCATCAATTAGAGACAAATTATTCTGGTGATTCTTTTATTACTTCTGTTAATTTTAAAATTAAGCCATTACCACATCAACTTTTAGCTCTTAATTTTGTTTTGAATCGTTATAAACATCGTTGTTTGTTAGCAGATGAAGTCGGTCTCGGTAAAACTATTGAAGCTGCTCTAATTTTTCAAGAATTAAAATTAAGAGAAATTGCAGAAAGAATTTTAATAATAACTCCAGCTGGATTGACCAGACAATGGCAGGAAGAATTAAAACTTAAATTTTCAGATGATTTTTATTTATTAAATAGAGAAAAGGCAAATGCTTTATTCGATCTTTATGGAGAAGAGGGTAATATCTGGGATGAATTTGATCAGGTAATTACCTCTATAGATTATTTAAAGCCTAAAAGATTGGGACCAGATTTAACTAAAACTGAATATGAAAGAAGAGAAAAGCATAACCAAAGAATATTCGAAGATTGTATAAACTCTGATTGGGACGTTGTTATATTTGATGAAGCTCATAAATTAACTAAATATAAATCAGGAAAAGAAACTGCTAGATATAAATTAGGTGAAGCATTATCTGAAGTAGCTCCAATTTATTTATTGTTAACAGCTACTCCACATAGTGGAAAATCAGATGTATTTCAAAATTTATTAAAGCTTATAGATCCTCATTTGTTCTATAGTAAAGAAAATCTTATTCCTGAAAAAGTTAAAGAAGTTACAGTTAGAAATAAAAAAAGAGCAGTTGTTGATATGGAAGGTAATCGATTATTTAAAAAAAGAATTACAACTATATGTAAAATATCAAGGGGAAATGAGGAATATAAATATGAAAGAGAACTATATAAAATAATAGTTGATTATGTTTCAGAGTATTATAATTTAGCTAAATTCGAAAAAAATTATACTTTAATTTTATTATTAATGCTTTATCAGAGAATTGTTTCAAGTAGTACCTGGGCAATACAAAGTTCATTAGAAAATCGGTTGGAGAGTTTAGAAAAAATACAGGAAGTATCAAAATCACTAAATTCTATGGATATGGAAGAATTTATTGAGTTGAATGGAGAAGAACAGATTGATTTTATAGAAGAAAATATAGCTTATCTGGATAACCCCAGGTCTATAGAGAAAGAAATTGATATTATTAAAAACTGTATTTCAGTAGCAGGAAAATCAAATAAAAATCATCAGGATGCTAAATTTAATCACATGATTGAAATAATAGATGAGGTAAAAAGAAGAGAAAATAATCCAGATATTAAGTTTATTATTTTTAGTGAGTTTATAAAAACCCAAGAATATATAGAAAAAATGTTAACTTCTCTAGGTTATAGTACTGCAAAAATAAATGGAAGTATGTCGTTAGATGAAAAAATTTATCAAAAAACTAAATTTAGAAATGATGCTCAGTTTTTAATTTCAACTGATGCAGGTGGGGAAGGTATAAATTTACAATTTTGTGCTCATATGATTAATTATGATCTCCCCTGGAATCCTATGAGATTAGAACAAAGAATTGGTCGTATAGATAGAATTGGTCAAAAACGAGACGTAAAGATATTTAATTTCGTTTTAGAAGGGACTGTCGAAGAATACGTATATAATACTTTAGAATCTAAATTGAAGATAATAAAAGAGCAATTTGGAGAAGATAAGCTAAGAGATATCCTATCTACTTTGCAGGAAGAATTTAATTTTGATAAGCTATATTTTGAAGCAGTTGTAAATAGAGAAAAAGAAATTCAAAAATTAGAGAAAACAGCAGAAGAAATTCATAAAAAAGCTAATCAAATACTCGAAGATCAGAACTTTATGATTCCTTTTGCAGATAATGATAAGGCTATAGATAATGAAGATAAAAAGAAAATAAAAAATATACCTGATAAAGTAAAAGAATTTATAGAATTATTTTTAGAACAAAATAATATGGAATTACAGGAATATAGTAATCAGGATGATATATTTTATTTCAAAAATCAACTCAAGAATAATGTTTATAGGAATCGTTTTTCTAAAGTAATATTTAATCCAGAAAAAGGACTTGATAATGAAGAAGCGGATTTATTTAGTTTAAGGCATAATTATGTTGAAGAAGTTCTGGATAATGTAAAAGAAAATGGTTTAGTTTCTTCTTTTGAAATAAAAGTTAAAAGATTTCAAGGTATATCTGGTATATTAGGTTATTGGAAGTTAATAATAGATAATAATTTTGACTATAAGAGATTATACTATATTCCAATTTTTATTGATAATAATCTGAAATATAATAGAAGAATATCTAGATTATTTAAATCAATTGATCGAATTAATTTCGATTCAAAAATACCACTACCTAAAAATCTTGATATGAATTTAATTATTAATAAAGCTGAAGACCAGGCTGAAATTGAAGCAAAGGATTATTTTTTCGACACAAAATTAAAATGGCAACAAAAATTAGATAATAGAAAAGAAGAGATAGAAAAATATTTTTCTGACAAAAAAGAGGCTTTAGAGACAATTAAAATTGATAATATTCGAGAAAGCAGATTAAAATCAGCAGAAAAAGAGTTTGAAGATAGGATTAGTGAGATAAATGATAAATTAAAGTTATTTCCAAAATTAGAATGTGAACAATTGGCTTATATTGAATTTAGGTGATATTAAATGATGAATACATGGTATAAAAAAATTATTGATAAAATTAATAATACCGATTATGAAAAAGTTGTTTTCATAAAAGACAATTATAACTTATTTTCATTTCAGAAGTTAAAAAATAATGTTAAAAATATTTTTTCCAATATAGTATATTACAAAAGTGAAATAAAGCTAAGAGCATATTTAAGTAATGAAAAAGGTAATATTTTAGTTATTGTTAATAAAAAACAAGAATTACCCTATGATTTTGAGAAAAATTATCCCGTTATAGAAATAGGTTATTCAGATATATTTCCAAAGCTTAATGAAAATGCCTTGGATTGGTTAAATGGGTCTGAGTTGCAAGAATTATACTCTTCTTACAACGCTAATAGAAGTTATGAAAATCTAACATTTAAGCAGACTATTAATTTTATTATAGAAGAATTATATAATACAAACTTAAATTTTTTTACTGAAGAAAATCTGATTTCATTTTTAATCAAATATTACTTTTTAAATGATAAGCTTAAGCCCCCTATTTTAAAATATTTGAATGACAAAATAAATGAATTAGATTTAGAATTAAGCATCTGTGAATTAGATAACAAAAATAGTTTCTTTGATTGGCTAAATAATAAATGGCGAGAACATATATTAAATAAGGAAAATGAGATCAATTTTAATCATTTAGGCATAAGATATTTATTAATGGATTGTTTTGATCAGGGTGTATTAGAACAAATTGATGTATTACGTGAAGACGTAGAAACCAAATATATAACATTAAAAGGGGCAGAAAATTACTGGATAAATTCTGGTTTAAAAAATTATGAGAAAATTAATTTATTAGAAAGTATAAATAGCGATAAAGAAAATTTGAAAGAGCTTTTAAATAAAGAATTAAAAATAAGAGACTGGGGAAGAATAGCAAAAATATGGTCTAATTTAATATTTGTTAAGGCTGATAAAAATATTAATATTCATCTTAACGATTTAATGAATATTATGGACAGCAAATTTCATGAATTTATAGGATCAGACTATAATGATTTAGCTTATGATCACCGCTTTTTTTATTCACCATTAAATAGCAGAATACTGCCTGAAGTTTTAGACAAATCAAATAAACTGGCAATTATATGTGTTGATGGAATGAGCTTTAAAGAATGGCCTATAATAAAAAGATATCTTGAGAGCAAACTTGATATTTCTTTCAATATAAATTTTTCTATATCGGTCATTCCATCAGTGACTAAATATTCCAGAAGAGCAATATTTTCTGGTAAATTACCAGTAGAAGATGATTTCAGAAGTAATGAAGAAAAAATTTTTATTGAATATATAATTGAAAATTCAGGGATTGCTGATGAAGAAGTCTATTTTTCTAGAACTAATAATCCCGAAAAGATTAAATTTATTGGTTATAATGCTGCAGGTCTAATATACAATTTTGTTGATAACCTTGCTCATTCAGCCCAAAGCCAGAGGATGTTGATCAATAATATTAAAGAAAATTTAAATACTCATGATCTTGACAGCGTTATTAGCGAATTATTAAATAATAATTTTAATATTTATTTTACTTCTGATCATGGAAATGTTTTCGCTGAAGGGAATAAAGTTAACCCTAATAAAGGTTTTATTGATGAAAAAGCGTCAAGAGCTTTGATTTATGATAATTTAAACTTAGCTAACAATGAAGTATTTGAAGACAAGAAAGTTTTTAACTTTCCAAATATATTAGGAAAGAAATACATTGTCACTATGTTGAATAGAAAAAAATTTGGTGGAAGAGAACCAGGGTTTACTCATGGCGGTATTAATATAGAAGAAATAATTATTCCATTTGTTGAGGTGATAAAATGAAAGGATTCGATAGACCTTTAAAACCAGATTGGATATATAAAATCATACAGGAAGTAGAAGTAGGCGAGAGAATTTATCAAAGAAGAGAGAAATTATATAATATTTTAGTCGAACTAGACGGTAAAACTGGCAAAAGAAAAGTGATAACAGTTATTGGAAGATATTATTTAAAATCCTTTGATAATTCTAAAGGCAAAAAGGTTAAGTCCAATATAGTATATAATATGATCAAAAATAAACCCTATGAAGAAACAATTCCAGTTATGTTTTTCAACTTATTAGTTAAAGCTCCAATTTTACAGCATTTTTCTGAACAGCTTTTAAAATACTATCATCGTAATGAAGATATTAACTCTGACTATTTAAGGAAAAAGTCCTATGAGAAAATCGGTGAAAGAGATATAGCAGCAAGATCTCTAAGAAATTTTTTGAGCACTTTAGTTGACTTTAGAATATTAAGAAGAAATGAAAATAAAAGTTATAGTTGGAATAAGAAAATCAAGGTTAATGAAGAAAATGCAATTAATTTTCTTAGGTTATTTAGTGAGTATTATTTGAATTCTCCACAAATTCCCCTTAATGATTTGCCAGAAAGTCTATTCTTTTATTTTGATATGCCAGACTTGCAGGAAATTGCTAATAAATACAATAATGATAAATGGCAATTTACAAGAAGAGTAAACACATCTTTAATTACCTTTATATAATTTAAAGAAATTATTATTAATTTAAAGGTGATAAGATTTAGTATTGAAAATATTAGTTTAGGGGGCTTTTTCAATATGATGACTCTTATAAAACAATTAGAAAAGGAAAAAGAAGAGATAAAGAAATATCTTCACCTGGGTAATGTTAAATTTGACAAATTAATTTCTGAATTAGATAAATATATAAGTAATAATTTCAGCATGAATAACGAGCAACTTTGGACTTTTCTGTTGGCTTCAGGTCATGCAATTGCTGGCTCAGAAGGCATAGAAAAAATGACTGAACTATTAACAGGCAAGAAATTAGTTCCTAAGAGTAAAAAAATATGGTTTGAAGTTTTACCATTACCGCCAAGAGCAGAAGAAGGCAATACTAATCTGGATTTAGCTATTGGCCAGATATCTCAACGGAAAAGTTATAAGAGTGGAATTAAGCTCTCAGAGCATGAAAATAAATGGGTCTGTTTTTGTGAGATGAAATGGAATTCTGATATCTCAACAAGCGTGGCTCATGACTGTCCACTTCAAAAAGTTTATCTGACAACTGAATAAGCACGACCAGAAGAGCCAGCTGGGGAGTTTCAATCACCTGTAGATGTTAAACTAAAATGACCAGTTTATTTCCAACAGTTTTGACCACTTCATTTCCATTAAGACCTCTGAATTGTAATAGAGAAAATGATTTATTTAGTTATATATTACATATAGAAATTTGAAAATGTTTTTTTATAGAGGTGAGCAAGAATATGGCCTTAAATAAAAGTAAAATCTTTAAATTCTTAACATTGCTAATTTATTTCATAATCTTTTTTATTCTTATTCCATTTGTTGTAGAGGTTATAATATTTGAGTATATTCAATTTTCTCCTATACAAAATTTGTATTATTTTTGGGGTGGCATTACTGTAAGTGAATCAATGCCAGACCATGCATTAGTTATTGTTGATGAGGAGGAATATTATCCTCCATTTGAAGAATATGCTATAGAAATAGGAATCTATTCTCAAGATAGAAAATATTTTGATATCAATATTATACCTGATGAAAAAATAATGAGAGCTAGAAAAGCTAGAGAAAACTATAATCCTAATAATAAAGCAAAAGGCAATTTTCAAGGCCATTCTCAAGTATTTACCACATATTTTCTTAGAAGATTAGGTATATTGCCTGAATTAGAAAGTAGATGGAATGAAGATGGAACTTGGAATTGGTAGAAAGAGTTGATTAAAATTATTAAGTAAATATTAATAGCAAATATGAATTATTTCTGTTGATCTACAATATAGATTTTATTAATTATTAACGGAGGAATTTAAATGAGCTATGCTGGTTTTTGGAAAAGAGCGATGGCGACTATTATTGATGGTGTGATATTATATATTGTCTCAATTATTGTTTTTGCAATTGTTGCAACTGTTGCTGATTCTTATATGTTAGATATATTTCGCATTGTTATTTCCTGGCTTTACCATGCTATACTGGAAAGCTCAAATAAACAAGCGACTTTCGGTAAAATGGTCTTAAGTATTAAAGTTACCGATCTTAGTGGAAATAAGATTGGTTTTCGACAGGCATCGGGACGTTTTTTTGGTATGTTCTTTTCTACTTTATCATTTGGAGTCGGTTTTCTTATGGCAGGTTTTACACCCAAAAAACAAGCATTACATGACAGACTTGCTAAATGTTTGGTGATAAACCAATATCAGGGTGGAGCTTTGTTAAAACCGTAAAGAAACGATTTCTGATTAACAAACAGGTTTTATTTGAACCAAAAACTAAATATGATAGAGTGTTGTTTTTACTTGATTTGGAGAGCGTCTTAACATAGCCTTATAATTATGCGTGATATAGTATTGTCTTTGCTAAATACAAATTTATTCACAGTGCGCCAAGATAAGGTCATATCATATAGCAGGTGGGAAGGTAAGGTTAACCTAGATGGTTCTTTTTCTTTGTTATTTTAATTA
>Ga0207421_10009232_pt1 | contig 10020 bp, 9 predicted proteins | sample SodLakKL_010_SED_4_FD_187542 | JGI IMG/M metagenome (GOLD analysis project Ga0207421, IMG submission 187542) | Alkaline sediment microbial communities from Lake Tanatar, Kulunda Steppe, Russia - 8KL_010_SED (SPAdes) (version 2) | ecosystem: Environmental > Aquatic > Non-marine Saline and...
AAAAGAAACTTGAGTCATGACAGCTTGGTTAGCTTGCAACCGAAAATCGATGATCTGTCTGGGTTTAGTCTTTCTGGTAGCTCCGGAAGAGAATATCTTTACGGGACGGCCTTTTCTCATGTTTTAGGGTATACCGGAAAGATAGACCGGAATACTTTGAGAGAAAATCCGGAAAGATACACTATCCACGATTATATTGGGAAAATGGGTCTTGAAAAATACTATGAAGATTATCTTTCGGTAAAAGGAGAAAAAATAGAACTTGTACGTGATGCTTCCGGGAATGTTAAAGCAGAGAGAAAGATAGAAGAGTTGGAAGACAGCGCTAATAGTCTTGTCTTGACGATTGATGCTGATTTGCAAAAGATTGCAGAAGAAGAAGCTCTCAAGAAAGTGGAGGAAATAGGAACACAAAAGGCCTCGGTAGTTGCGCTTGATCCACAAACGGGAGAAGTTCTTGCGATGGTCAATGTTCCTTCTTTTGATAATAATATTTTTCAAAAAGAAGGGTCGGGAAAAGAAATCGAAGAGCTTCTTCAAGGTACAAGCGAGGCCTTTTTAAACAGAGTAACTTCCGCCTCTTACGCTACCGGATCGGTTATTAAGCCTCTCCTTGCCGTTGCAGCACTGGAAGAGGGAATTATAAGCCCGGAGAAAAAAATACACAGTCCGGGGTATATAACCATATCCAATCCGTGGAACCCTTCCGAACCTACCATTTTTCGAGATTTTCAAGCACATGGGTGGAGAGATATGCGGGAGGCGATCGCTGTTTCCAGTAATGTTTATTTTTATGCCGTAGGAGGAGGGTATGAAGATCAGGAAGGATTAGGAGTTTCTAGAATCAAAAGATATTTGGCTCTTTTTGGATGGAATGAGAAAACCGGAATAGATCTTCCCGGGGAAAGAGAAGGACTGATTCCTTCTCCCGAATGGAAGAGGGATCTTTTTGATGATTCTTGGTATCTTGGTGATACTTACAACCTCTCTATCGGACAAGGATATCTTTCTACAACCCCTTTGCAAGTAGCGAATTCTTACGCAGCTATTATAAATGGCGGTACGCTTTTCTCTCCTCGTGTGGTTAAAGAAATAATTGATGCGGAAGGGGAGACGGTGAAAAAAGTTAAAACGGAAATTTTGCGGGAAAAGATTGCGCAAGCGGATAATCTGGAAATTGTCAAAGAAGGGATGAAGAAAGCTACCGAAATAGGAACAGCAAGGTCCCTGCAAGTCTTGCCGGTACAAGCGGGAGCAAAGACGGGAACCGCGCAAACTTCGCGTAAAGGAGTTAACAATAATTGGGTTACCGCTTTTGCTCCCTACGAAGATCCGGAAATAGTTATTACCGTTCTTGTTGAGGAAGTAGAAGGAGTGACTCCGGTTGCTACCCATCTTGCAAGAGATATACTTTTAAATTATTTTGAAGAGGAAGACGATGAAAATTAGAATAAAATTTATAGTTTAACGAAAATCTGTCTGAAGTTAGGCGTTACTATATAAGGACAGTCTTAAGGCGGTGAAAAAGTGTTTTACTAAAGAAGGATTGGAAAAATTGAAGAAGGAATTAAATTACCTGGAAAAAGAAAAAAGAAAAGAAGTCGCTGAAAAGTTGAAGTTTGCAGCTTCTTTTGGTGATTTGAGCGAAAACTCTGCTTATGATGATGCAAAAAACGAACAAACCATGCTGGAGACACAGATTGCTAAGCTCAAAGACACAATCAAAGAAGCAGAAGTCGTTGAGTCAAACGGAGAAAAAGATTTGGTGCAAATAGGTTCAAAAATAGAAATAGAATCCGAAGGAGAGAAAAGAGAGTTGGAAATAGTAAGCGGAAACAGCGCGGACCCCCTCAAGGGTAAGATATCTTGCGAGTCTCCTCTCGGGAAAGCTTTTTTGGGAAAGAGTGAGGGAGATACTTGTTTGGTGGACACTCCGTCGGGGGAAAAAGAATATAAAATTTTAAGGATAATTTGATTTTATGCTTTTAATGCAATAAAATTACCTACATATTAATTAAGGTGAAAAACAATGAGTAGAAGAGAGGAAATTCGTCAAAACAGGATACGTAAGATAGAGTCCCTGCAAAAAAAAGGGATTTCCCCTTATCCGGAAAAGGTTAAACGAACTCATACCAATAAAGAAGCTTTAGATAATTTTGATTCTCTCCAAAAGAAAGAAGAACAAGTTTTTTTGGTGGGAAGAATAAGGTCTCAAAGAGGTCATGGAAAGGCAGTGTTTTTGAACGTAGAAGATGGCACAACCTCTATTCAAGTTTTTTTACGGGAAGACGGGCTTGGCAAAAAAGCCTTTGCTTTTTTCCGAGACTACTTTGATATTGGGGACTTTGTTCAAGTAAGGGGCACTCTTTTTCTAACAAAAAGAGGGGAGAAAACCCTTGATGCTGATGACCTAAAGATAGTGAGCAAAAGCATTCTTCCTTTGCCGGAAAAATGGCATGGATTAAAAAATGAAGAAGATAGGTTTAGGAAAAGATATTTGGATATTCTCTTTAATCCGGAAGTGAAAGAAATGATTAGAAAAAGAGCAGTTTTCTGGAATTCCATGAGAGAGTTTCTGACAGAGAAAGGATTTTTAGAAGTAGAAACTCCGGTTTTTGAGACGGTAGCCGGAGGAGCTGATGCAAAACCTTTTGAGACCTACCATGATGCCTTGGACATGGATATCTATTTGAGAATTTCCATGGGGGAACTCTGGCAAAAAAAATTAATGGTAGCAGGGTTTGAAAAAACCTTTGAAATAGGCAGGCAATTTAGGAATGAAGGAATGTCTGCAGAACATCTTCAGGATTATACACAGATGGAATTTTATTGGGCTTATGCGGACTACAAGATGGGAATGAAGATGGTAGAAGAACTGTATCGATATGTTGCTAAAAAAACATTCGGAACTCTTAAATTTAAAATAAGAGGTTTTGATATTGATCTCTCTAAGAAATGGGAAAGATATGATTATACCGAAACGATTAAAAGTTTTACCAAAGTTGATATCTTTGAGGCTAATTTGGAAGAGATTAAGAGAAACCTTGATAAGCTTGGAATAAAGTATGAAAAGAAGGGGTTAAACAAGGGTAGGGCAGTAGATATTTTATGGAAGTACTGTCGAAAAAATATAGGAGGTCCTGGATTTCTTATTAATGTCCCGACAGAAGTTTCTCCGCTGGCCAAAAGAAACGAAAAGAATCCCGAAATAACATCTCGCTTTCAGGTTATTATGGGAGGCTCTGAGGTGGGTAATGGCTATAGCGAGCTTAATGACCCGATCGATCAAGCGGAAAGGTTTTCAAAGCAAGAAGAATTAAGAGAGAAAGGAGATGAAGAAGCACAGATGTTTAACCATGATTTTATAGAAGCCTTAGAACACGGAATGCCTCCGACCTGTGGCTTTGGTTTGTCGGAACGTGTTTTTAGTTTTTTCATGGATAAACCGGCTAGAGAATGTCAGATCTTTCCTTTAATGAAACCAAAAAATAAAGAATAATTTTATGCAAAGAGAAGAAGCATTGGAACTAATAAAAGAATATGTTAAGAATAAAAACAGCATCAAGCATATGCTTGCGGTAGAAGCAGTAATGAGGTCTTTAGCGAAAAAATTCGGAGAAGATGAGGAAATTTGGGGGATTGCCGGACTAGTTCATGACATTGACATGGAGATAGTTGATTATCGAAACGACCCAAAAGAACATGGCAAACAAGGAGGAGACATACTGGAGAAGCACGGAGCTGACGAAAAAATTATCAATGCTGCCATGGCTCACAATGCGGAAACTGGAAAAGAAAGAGATAGTTTATTGGAAAAGGCTATCTTTTGCACAGACCCTCTTACGGGGCTTATCGTAGCAAGCGTCCTAGTGTTGCCTTCCAAAAAAATTAACGACTTAACGTCGGAATCGGTGATGAAAAGGTTTAATGAAAACTCTTTTGCGAGAGGTGCTGACAGAGAAACTATTGCGGCTTGTCGTGAGATAGGAATGGAACTTAAAGATTTTATTACTTTGGGCCTTACGGCTATGCAACAAATAAGCGAAGATCTTGAACTTTAAATTTAGACTTTCTAAATCATGCTTGATATAAAATTTATTCGCGAAAACCCAGACTTGGTCAAAGAGGGGTGCGCAAAAAAACAAATCAAAGTAGATATTGACAGCCTGCTTAAAAAGGATAAAGAAAGAATTAATCTTTTGAAGTCTTTAGAGGCGCTGAGAGCGGAGAAAAATAATGCTAATAAAAGAATAAAAACTTCTTCTTCTGAGAGTGAAAAGGAAGATATTATCCGGGAAATGCAGAGCATTAAGGAGAAGAAAGGAAAGTTGGAAAAAGAGTTTAAAAAAATTGAAAAGGAATTTGAAGAATTATTACGGCAAGTTCCAAATCTTCCTCTGGAAGAAGTTCCTGTCGGGGAAGGGGAGGAAGATAACGTAGTGCTTCGCAAAGAAGGAACTCCTCCCAATTTTGACTTCTCTCCCAAAGACCATCTTGCTTTAGGGGAGAAACTTGATGTTATTGATACTAAAAGGGCTGCTAAAACTTCCGGAGCTCGTTTTAATTTCTTAAAAAACGAAGCTGCTTTACTTCAGTTTGCCTTGGTTAATTTAGCAATGGAAGTTGCGACAAGGAAAGGGTTTTCCCCGGTAATTACTCCGGTTATGCTCAGGCCGGAAATGATGGAAGCAATGGGTTTCTTGGAAAGGGGAAGGGATGATATTTTTTATCTGGAGAAAGACGACCTCTATCTTGCAGGAACTTCGGAGCAAGCCATAGGGCCGATGCATGCGGGAGAAGTCTTTAGAGAAGAGGAACTTCCAAAAAGGTATGTGGGATATTCGACATGTTTTCGGAGAGAAGCCGGATCTTACGGAAAAGACACCAAAGGAATTCTGAGGGTTCACCAATTCGACAAAATAGAGATGTTCAGTTTTACTACACCGGAAAAATCAAAGGAAGAGCATGAACTTCTCTTGGGAGTAGAAGAGGAACTTATGAAGCTCTTGGAGATACCCTACCAAGTCATTGATATTTGTACGGGTGATTTGGGAGATCCTGCTGCAAAAAAGTATGACATTGAGGCCTGGATGCCGGGACAAGGAAAATACAGAGAAACTCACTCGACCTCCAACTGTACTGATTTTCAGGGAAGGGGGCTTAACATTCGTTATAAAAACCCTCAAGGAACTTTTTTTGTGCATACTTTAAACGGTACAGCACTTGCCATAGGAAGAATAATTATTGCACTCCTAGAAAACAACCAGACGAAAGAAGGAAACGTCAGGCTTCCCGAAGCTTTGCACAAATACCTTCCGTTTAAGGAAATAAGCGTCCGTAAAGGATAATCTTTATGGGATTGGAAATAGACTATCTCAGATCCAGGGAAGAATGGGACTCTTTCCTCGAAGAAAACGAGGGAAGTTTTATGCAATCCGTTCAGTGGGGAAATTTTAAAGAGCTTTACCAAAGAGCGTGGAGAATTGAAGCTAGGGAGGGAGGAAAGATTAGCGGAGTTTGTCAGCTTTTTGAAGAAAAAAATCTTTTCGGAAGTTTTTTATATGTCCCGCACGGCCCCTTCGCGAGGGAGAAAGAAACAAGAGAACTTCTTCTCTCGAAGGTAAAAAATGTTGTCCAAGAAAAAGGATCCTTTTTTTTAAGAACAGAACCAGCGCAAGAAGTTTTTTTTGGAAAGAGAGCGGTCTCTAGATTTCAACCGCAAAAAACGATTGTTAATGACATTTCAAAAGAAGACGAAGAAATTTTAGCGGATTTTAGTTCCAGTACGCGATACAACGTTCGACGGGCACAGAAAAAAGAGTTGCTTTTTGAGCAAAGTCAAGACATAGATTCATTTTTGAATCTTCTTGAAAAAACAAAACAAAGAAAAAGCTTTTTTGCCTTTCCGCAAGATTATCTTAAAAAGCTTCTTGAAAAAACTTCGGCGGAGCTTTATGTAGTCAAAAAAAAGAAGAAAGTTTTAGCCGCCTCCATTGTTTTTTTCTTCGGAAATACGGCAACTTCACTTTTTTCAGCAACAGATCATGAGTATAAAAAACTGAAAGCCCCTAATCTTTTGCGGTTTGAATTATTCAAGAGAGCTCGTGACAAAGGATGTAAGAGGTTTGACGGATGGGGGATTGACGATCAAAAATTTCCCGGGGTGTCTTCTTTTAAGCGAGGTTTTGGTGGCAACGAAGTGGTTTATCCGGAAGGAAGAGATATTCCTTATAATAATTTACGTTATTTTTGCTATTCTACCGCTGTAAAAATTAAAAACCATATAAGATGAAAAGGATACTTGTTTTTGCCTTGAGAGTTATTACTTCTCTTGTTATCTCCAAATACAAACCAAAAATTATTGGCATCACCGGAAGCGTGGGGAAAACTTCTACCAAGGAATCTATTTTTGACGCTTTTGGTGGATTAAAAAGAGCCAGAAAAAGTGAAGACAATTTGAATACGGAATTGGGAGCACCTCTTGTTTTTTTAAAAAGTAAAAATCCCGGGAAGAATCCCAAGGGATGGCTGAAGGTACTCTGGAGAGGAGTTTGGCTTTTAATCAAAAGAGACAAAAATTATCCGGAGTTAATCGTGGCGGAATTGGGAGCTGATAAACCGGGAGATATTAAATATTTAGCAGGATTTATTAAGCCCGATATAGCGGTTGTGACCGCCGTTGGTAAAGTTCCTGTCCACGTTGAGTTCTACGAGGGACCGGAGAGCGTTGCCCGTGAAAAAGAGGAGCTTTTGAAAGCTCTTCCGGCAGATGGAACAGCCATTTTAAACGAGGATGATCCTTACGTTTCTCAGATGGATTTTAAAGGGGAAAAGATTACTTTCGGATTCTCTAAAGAAGCTGATGTTATTGTAGAAGAGTTTTCTCTTGAATCTCTTGAAGGAAGTCTTTTGAAAATAAGATATCAGAAAGAAAGTTTTTCCACCTTTCTTTCTCTTTGCATAGGGAGCCCCTTTGCTTATGTAGGAGCGGCAGTTTTTGCCGTAGGTTTATCTTTACAAGTTCCACCTCTCCGAATAGCTGAGTCGCTAAAAAAAATCAGACCCGCCAAAGGAAGGCTTTATCCGATTAAAGGAATAAATGAGTCGATGATTTTGGACGGAAGTTATAATGCTGCACCTTCTTCGATGCATTCTGCTCTCCATGCCCTTGAGACGTTGCCTGGAAAACGGAAAATAGCTGTCCTGGGAGATATGAAGGAGATAGGAAAATTTTCTGAGAACGAGCATCGAAAATTGGCGAAAAAAGCAGCTGTCTTTTGTCATTATATTTTTGCCATAGGGGAGTGGGCGGAAAAAATTAAGGAAGAAGCCATGTCCAGTAACATGAAAGAAGAAAATGTTTTCGTTTTTTCAAATTCCAAGGAAGCCGCTTTAAAAATTAGAGAGGTCATCACAAAAGAAGACTTGATCTTGGTCAAAGGATCCCAGGCGACCAGAACAGAGAGGGTGGTTTTTTCTATTATGAGAGATCCGGAGAGGGCAGAGGAGTTATTGGTAAGGCAAGATGCCTACTGGAGAAATAATTAATTTGTAGAAATGAAAAATAAAAAATCGCTTCGCAAGAAATATTCGGTAAAAAAGAAAAAGCCTTTGCTGGAGAATAATTTTTTAACAGGGCTTTTTTTCTTTTTTTGCTTTGGCTTGGGAGGACTTTATTTCTTTGTTTTTTACCCCTTCTTTCAGGTGGATTCTGTGATTATTGAAGAGAAAAGTCAGGAACTTCTTGCTGAAGATATGCTTGCTTATGTTGAAGGCAGCCTTCTTTTTTTAAATACGAAAAGTATTTTTTTAGTTTCCGGGGGAGAAATAGAAAAAAGAATATTGAAAGATGCTCCCGAAATAAAGGAAGTCTCTCTTAAAAGAAAATTTCCAGCAACTATCATTATAGAGTCTCAAAAAAGGAGACCCGACGTGGTGTGGTGTAAAAATAAAGAAAAGAAAGATTGTTATTATGTTGACAGGGGAGGGACTAGTTTTCGAGAAGCTAATGCGCAGGGGACGGGGCTTATTATTTTTGTAAAAGGAAAAGATTTTACGATTGGAGAAAAGGTCATTGAAGAAGATTTTCTGGAAAGTTTTCATTTTCTAAAGAGAGCTTTTCAAAGAGAAGGAATAGAGACTGATTATTTTACAATTTCGTCCGTCAACACGGTAGAGCTTATTACGCATGAAGGATGGGCTGCTTATTTTTTCAAAAGAAACATTGAAGAAGGGGTGGAAAACATCAGACTGGTACTCGAAGAACTAGATGAAGAAAAAAGGGAAGAAATAGAGTATATTGATTTAAGGTTTGGCGATAGGATATATTATAAGTAAGAAAGAAAGTGTTAAAAATTAGCACTCTTGACAAAAGATTGCTAATTTTTTATTATTGAAGAAGTACATGAAAAACATGAGTGAATTAACTGAAAGACAAAAAAATATACTGGAGATAGTTGTTCGAGACTATATTGATAGTGCTGTTCCGATAAGTTCGAAATTCATTGAAGAAAAGTATGATCTGGGAATTTCTCCTGCAACGATCAGAAATGATCTTTACGAATTAATAGATAAGGGTTATCTCTATCAGCCTTATACTTCGGCGGGCCGTGTCCCAACCGACAAGGGTTATCGATTTTTTGTTGATTTTTCTACGGAAAGAGAAATGAAGAGAATGGAAAACCGTCTAAAAAAGGAGGTTGAGAAAATGAGAGAAGAAGTAGAGGGAAAGATACGTTTTATGAGAGAGCTTACGAGGTTTTTAGCTCAGACTTCTTCCAGTCTTACTGTTTCTTATTTCCCGCGAGAGAGTATTTTTCTGAAAGAGGGGATGGGCGGAGTTTTGCAAGATCCGGAATTTGAAGATATAGCGAAGGTCAGAAACTTTATGGAAATGGTGGATGACTTTGAAAAAAACATTGATTTTTTTCTTGAAGAAGAGAGCTCGGATTGTGTTCGTATTTATATTGGAAGCGAAGCTCCTTTTTCCAAGAGATATGATTTTAGTGTCCTTATTTCTCCTTGCGTGATATCAAGGAGAAAGGGTCTTCTGGCTATTATGGGGCCAAAAAGAATGCCTTACACCAGGAATGTTCGACTGGTGGAATCCATTATTAAGCTTTTAGAAAATGAAAAAAATGGAAGAAGAGAAAGATAATAAGGAAAATCAAAAAGAAGAAGAATTACAAGAAGAGGAGGAGGCGGAATTATATCGAAAAGAGAGAGATGAGTGTATTGAGCATCTCAAAAGATCGCAAGCGGATCTTATTAATTATAAAAACCAAGAAAAGCGCCGGATGCAAGAGGTTGTAGCGTATACTAAAGAGGAGTTTTTTCTGGAAATCCTCGAGATACTGGATAATTTTAATAGGGCAGCCGCGGAAGCTGGAAAAAGAAAAGAGGAAGATGAGTTAATAAGCGGTTTTTTAAAAATAAAAGGACAGCTTGAGGGATTTTTAGAAAAAGAAGGATTGAAAGAGATTAAGGCGCAAGGGGAGGAGTTTGACCCCTATCTCCACGAGGCAGTGGAGACTGTGCATTCTGAGTCCGAAGAGACGGGAAAAGTAATCGAAGAAATTCAAAAAGGATATCTTCTGGGAGATAAAGTTTTACGTCCTGCAAAAGTAAAAGTAGTAAAATAAAATAATCGGCAAATGACGAAAACATAAGTCATTAGCCATGTTAAATATGGGAAAAATAATAGGAATCGACTTAGGAACAACTTTTTCAGCAATGGCTGCGGTGTTTGAAGGAGGGGAGGGTAAAATAATTGAAAATAAAGAAGGAGCGAGAACAACCCCTTCCGTGGTGGCGGTTAGTAAAAAGGGAGAAAGGTTGGTAGGAACCATCGCACGAAGACAGCAAGTAACAAATCCGGAAAATACTATTTTTGCCGTTAAACGTCTTATCGGAAGAAGATTTTCCGATAAAGAAGTGCAAAGCCAAAAGAAAAATCTTCCCTATGAAATAAGAAAGGAAGAAAATGGGGAGGGGGTAGAAGTAAAGCTTGGCGAAAAATGG
>Ga0207421_10009234_pt1 | contig 10019 bp, 9 predicted proteins | sample SodLakKL_010_SED_4_FD_187542 | JGI IMG/M metagenome (GOLD analysis project Ga0207421, IMG submission 187542) | Alkaline sediment microbial communities from Lake Tanatar, Kulunda Steppe, Russia - 8KL_010_SED (SPAdes) (version 2) | ecosystem: Environmental > Aquatic > Non-marine Saline and...
TCGGAGCGACCCAGAAGAAACCAGAAACCATCTTCATCTTTTCGTGCCCAGTCCCCATGGTTCCACATGTCATCGAATCGGTTCCAGTAGGCCTCAAGATAGCGCTCATCGCCACTCCAGAGCGACCGAGTCATCGACGGGGCGGATGACCGTGCGACGAGATAGCCACGCTCGTTATTATCGACGACAGATTCACCTCTCGCATTGACGATATCGATATCCATACCAAGGGCCGGACCACCCAGTGTACAGGGTTTGAGTGAATGGACTGGCAGTGGTTGGAGGAAGCAACCAAAGATTTCGGTCCCTCCAGAGATGTTCATTATCGGTATTTCGCTGTTTCCGATTTGTTCATAAAACCAGTTCCAGGAATCTTCATCCCATGGCTCCCCGGTAGAGCCGAGGAGTCGTAATGTCGAGAGGTCGTGGGCGTCAACCCACTCGTTTCCGTGTTTCTGTAACGCTCGTACTGCGGTCGGAGAAACACCGAAGACGCTGATTCCATGCTCGTCGATGAGTTGCCACAGGCGGTCTGGATTCGGGTAATCGGGTGCACCTTCGTATATCATCACTGTCCCACCGAAGGTGTGATTCCCAATCAACATCCACGGCCCCATCATCCAACCGATATCTGAAAGCCAGAAGAATCGGTCCGATGGTTGATGGTCGAACGAGAAATATATCTCTTTAGCACATTGCACCAATGCGCCGGCATGGGTCTGGTTAATTCCTTTGGGCTTGCCAGTTGTGCCGGAAGAGTACAGCAACATGGCTTGCTCCGATGAATCAAGCGATTTCGTTTCGTACTCATCGGACTGTGTGAGCACTGCTTCGTCCCACGATTCATCACGAGAGTCGTCCCACGGAATGTCGTTCCCAAGGCGTTCATAGACGATGAGGTGCTCGACCGAACCAGTCTGGGCAATCGCTTCATCGGCCGCGGGTTTCAGTTCAACTTCCGAGCCACGGCGATAAAATCCGTCACCGGTAAATAATACGGAACAACCTGCATCTTCGATACGCGTAGCTGTGGCATCGACCCCGAAACCAGAGAAAATCGGTACGACAATCGCACCGACCTTGAAACAGCCATAGAGTATCGGAACAATTTCCGGAACCATCGGCATATACAGACCGACGGTGTCTCCTGTTCCGACGCCACGCTCTTCGAGTGCGTTTGCGACCTGGTTGGATTGCCGATAGAGGTCGTGATAGGTCAGAACACGAGTGTCTCCATCTTCTCCTTCCCAGAGACACGCTGCGTTGTTTCTATTTTCCGCTGATGGCTTTGCATGTCTATCAACGACATTATGCGCAATATTGAGTTCGCCTCCGACATACCAATCAGTAAACTGTGGTCCATCACTGTCATCTCTAACCGTGTCATAGGGCTCGTAAAACTCGATATCAAGGTACTCAACCACTTCGTCCCAGAACCAATCAAGACCAGACTCTTCAATCCCTTCCACCGACTCAACTGTTCGGGTATGCAGTTCTTCGAACGTCTCGATATCGTGTTCTTGCATAAACTCCCAGACGTTACTCCGATTCTTTACCTCCTCCCGTGGCTCATACCGAATCTCAGTTGCGTTAGTCATATTCTCGTATTACCACCATGCGGGTAGGAAATAATAAATGGTATGTTAAATAAAATGGAATTATTGGGTATTTCATCCTATTTCTGCTACACACTTCTTACGGTTTATCCAAATGTCAAGTAGGAGTTATTTTACAATTGTTAACCCAAATTTTACATAAGATGCCTGAGTTGGTGAGTCTGCATGTCAACTAATGACAGTCAAGGCTCAACAATAGAACGGTTGGGGATACGTATTGCAAATACTGTTGAACGGTGGATGCCAAGTCCGTTCCTCTTTGCCATATTACTCACATACCTCGTATTTTTCGCCGCATTGGTTCTCGGCGAATTAGGCGTGATTGAACAAGCAGAGGGAGGGTCTGCAGGACCGTTAGGACTTATTGACCACTGGTTTGATGGGTTCTGGGATTTCCTGGCATTTGCCATGCAGATGACAGTCATTCTTATGACTGGTTTTGCACTAGCCTATCACCCGCGAGCGAACGCGATACTCGTTCGCCTTGCACAGATTCCCTCTACACCTCCGCAGGCTGTTGTCTTCGTTGCCATCTTTTCGATGGCAATCGCATGGATTCACTGGGGGTTTAGCCTCATTCTGGGGGCTATTTTTGCCCGCGAGATGGGAAAAGTCGCCCACGAAAAGGGCATCGATGTCCATTATCCACTCCTTGCTGTATCTGGATACATGGGTCTGGGTCTCACCTGGCACTGGGGACTGTCAGGTTCCGGGCCACTGTTGCTCACCGATGCAGCGTCAGTCGGTGAAGGGACTGCATTTGATATGCTTCCAGATGATGGCATCCCAATCACCGAGACCATAGCACATGGATATGGGATTACGCTCACGATTCTTTCAATCATATTTGCAGCTCTCGTCCTGTATCTCATTACGCCATCTGGAAAACAAGCTCGTGGCATCACGGAATATATTCCTGAAAGCGAACTCTTTAGCCAAGAAACAGATGGTGGAGAAGAAATTAAACAATCAGACAACGAGAAGAAAACTCCAGCAGAGCGCATAGATAACAGCCTTGTTCTTGGTGGATTAATCGGATTGACTGGATTTGCGTATGTCTTCTACATGCTTGCTACCGATGGTATTGCTGCATGGGACCTCAATGTCATCAACTTTGGATTCCTCATGGCAGGTGTGTTGGTCTGGACGAATCCATCTGCCTACCGGGATAAGTTTGGTGAAGCAGCAACTGCTGCCGCGGGAATCATTCTGCTCTTCCCATTTTTCGCTGGCATTCAGGGGATAATGAGTGGGTCCGGTCTTGCGACATACATTGCACAGGCACTCATTGATGTATCGACTGCTGAGACGTTCCCAGTCATTGCGTGGCTTACTGCAGCTATCACGAACGCGTTCATTCCGTCTGGTGGTGGTCAGTGGCTGGTTCTGGGTCCGCCGTTGATGGAGGCTGCAGATGGACTGGGTGTCGAATTCGGCCACGCCGCAATGGCGTATGCAGTTGGTGACGCACACACGAACTTGCTTAACCCATTCTGGGCTATCCCGCTTCTCGCTATTACGCGCATCAAAGCCCGTGAAATGTTCGGCTACGCTATCGTTATGTTGCTTGCATTGACTCCGTTCCTCGCAATCTTGCTGTTCCTCTTGCCGTACGGGGCGCTAGCAATCTTCTAATCAAACGTTTCACTTCTCTGTTGCTCAAACCCAATATGTTCCGTGTCTACTATGGCTGGGTGGTTGTCGCTGCCTGTTTTATTGGCAGCTTTGTCGTCTTCGGCCTTTCATACTCGTTTGGCGTGTTCTTTGAAGAGATACTCTCGGAGTTTGGTTACTCACGGTCGGTGACTGCAGTCGCGTTCGGAATCCAAACACTCTCGCTCTATATCGGTGCTGGCATCATTGGGGCCCTTATTGACCGGTTTGGGTCTCGGCAGATACTGGTGATTGGCTCGACACTGCTTTGCGTCGGACTTTTTGGAACCAGTCAGGCAGATTCATTCGTCACTCTTGTCTTTTTTTATGGTATCGTGACTGGTTTCGGGATGAGTGTGGTCTATATCGTATCATATGCGACTGTCCCACGGTGGTTTGAGCGGCGTCAGGGATTTGCAGCAGGTATTGCATCTGCTGGCCTCGGGGCAGGAATGCTCGCTGGGGCACCTGCGTCAACCTGGCTCATTGCAGAGTTTGGGTGGCGAAATGCCGTTCTTGTGCTCACCTTCATCACAGCACTATTACTTGGTATCATTACGCTACTCATTCGTGATGACCCGCACTCGGTGAATATCTCGCCTCCAGAGAGCGAATTTGCTGCCATCGAAGAAACGTCACCACCAGCCGACTGGCGAAACCAGTACAAAGAAATCCGCCAAACAGCTCTCCAACCGTCTTTTGTATTGCTTTTCATCGGCTGGACACTCATCTATACGACTCTCTATATTATTTTGGCTCACCTCGTTGTTCATATAACTGAACTCGGACACAGTCGGGGTATCGGGGCAACGGCAATTGCACTCATCGGGCTCTCTACAGCGTTTGGTCGGGTATTCATTGGATACCTTGGCGACCGAACGGGTCGTATCCGGACGTTTATCGTTTGCTCTTCGTTGATGGGGCTATCAACGGCATTCCTGCCCCTTGCAACGTCGATTAGTGCAATTTTCACCTTTGCGATTATATATGGGCTGGTCTACGGTGGGAACGGTGCCTTGCTCGCACCAGTGACTGCTGACCTCTTTGGTCGAATCAATATTAATGCAGTCTTTGGCTTAATCTCACTTTCCTTTGCCGTTGCGGGGTTACTCACTCCCTCACTTGCCGGTGCGGGATACGACAGTTTTGGAACATATAATCCAGCGTTTGTCATCTCGGGAGCGGCAGCCATTTGCGGTGCGATCTGTATTCTTCTGGCAGACCGGCTTGCAAATCCCCGGATGACCGAATAACCTAACACAGATGAAAACATACCTCACAGTATGGAAGACCTAAGCACTGTCGAGGTCGGAGAAACTGTTGAGAGTTTGGAAGGAAAAGAGGGTACATATCGAGTTGTCGAGAAAGAAACATCGTCAGTAGGAAAGATTAACGCTGTCATTGTTGAACGTGTTGATGGCGAAGGTGAGGGCAAACGACTCAGGATTCCCCAAACGGAGTGGGGAGATACGTGGACGGCCTAATTAGATTCAACTGAGGCAAAGCGAGGAAGGCTGAGTAGCGTATATCGAAGCTGCACCAGAGTATAAACCAACGTGGTGCGATACTTGAGGTAACATCTCACAGTATGACTTACGAGCACCATCTCAAACGTGTCGCTTCTCAACTCGGTATTGACATCGACTCGCAAACATTCCAAGATTATAACGGGGCCGTCACTGGCCTCCACAATCACTACAAATGTCTTTCGTCAACTGAACCACAGCACCAGAACGCCTCCGATGTCAGACCTGGTGATGACGAACTCAATGCGATACGCTACCAGTTTGAACTTCCCGAGACTGGTGGCCCGCTTCAAGACCTTTCGGTCGGTATTAAAGAGAGTATCTCCGTCGGTGGAGTTCCGATGCACTGTGGCTCAAAGGCGCTTGAATTTACGCCAGAGTACCACGCGACAGTTGTCGACCGACTCCACCAGGCAGGGGCGAAACTCACCGTATCGACCAATATGGATGAGTTTGCTTACTTTACGACTGGAGAGACGTGTGGATTCGGCCAGGTTAGCAATCCACATTCACCTGAATGCGTTCCTGGAGGCTCCTCAAGCGGTAGTGCGGCGGCCGTTGCTGCAGGGTTCGTCGACGCAGCGCTTGGGGGTGACACTGCCGGGAGTATTCGCATTCCAGCATCCTTTTGCCGCGTTGTTGGCCTCAAACCGACACACCGAGCAGTTTCACGCTTTGGCGTGGCTGATTTAGCACCGTCGCTTGATTCCATCGGGCCATTTGGAAAAAACGTGGAAACAGTCGCTCGCGTCTACGATACAATCGCCGGTGCAGACCCGAAAGATGAATCGTCGCTTGTTAATTTGTCGTCACCAACCACAACTGCTGGACTCGATACCGGAAAGGAGGGACTCACCGTTGGATTAGTTCGTCACGCACTTGCTGAGGCCGATGACGAAGTAACTGAACAGATTGAGGAGGTGGCTAAGTCTCTTGCAGATTCCGGTGTTGAGGTGGAGCCAGTAACGCTGCCACAATACGAGCGTGCTACGGATGCAGGTCTGGCTATCGTTGGGACAGAGTTCGCTGCGCTGACGCTCACAGAAGGCCACTCGATGGGAACTGGCACAGGCTATAGCCAATCGTGGGCCAAAGCAGCGAGCGCTGCAATACAATCAGATGAACTCAGCGAGAACATTCGCAAGCAAATAATGCTCCATGCTGCGCTGTGTCAGGAGGATTTGGGCTATTACGTTGCCGCGAAAAATATTGCTTCGACGTTTACAGCTGCTGTTGATACCGTCCTGAATGAGTACGACGCGTTACTCCTACCGACGACTCCGATGACAGCACCAGCCTTCGGAGCAATCGACGGCCCAGCTGATTTCCAGCGGACGGTTTGTAACACGGTTCCATTCAATGTCTCTGGCCATCCTGCAGTTTCGATCCCCCTCCCCGCAGAAGATGTGTTAGCTGGCGCTCAATTTGTTGGCCGTCGGTTCGATGAACAGACGGTTCTTGCGCTTGCTAATGCAGTTGAGGTTCAGACTGAGTGATACCGAGGGTGGTCTCTTCTGTCCGAGATGGTTGGCTGTCTCGGTTTGCGTTGATTTCACTCCCTCTAGATACTCCGGTTCCTGTGGAGGGATCCAAGGAACTGTTAACTATCTGGCCACGGTTCAATATTGCATGAAACGAGTCCTCCTTATTCTGGGTCTTGTAGTCCTAATAGGACTAGCTGGCTGTGTTGAGGACTCTTCCGACAATGGAAACGATTCTGTTCTTGATGGAGAAGGAGCTGAGGATTCCGATGGACCTGATAGTGACAGGGACAACTCAGACGACTCAGATACCCAAGATACCGAATCAGATGACAGTTCTACTGGGATGGACCCACCACCTGCTGTCGAAGGCGAACTCGAACTACATCACATTGATGTCGGTCAGGCCGACTCGACACTCGTTGTGACTCCTGCGAACGAAACGATTCTTATCGATACTGGTGACTGGCGACCGGATGGCGCAGAGGTTATCGAGTATCTTGAGAATCGGGATATTGACCGTATCGACCATCTCATCGCAACGCACGCTCACGCGGACCATATTGGCGGCCACGCAACACTCATCGAGCACTTCGAAGAGAATGGCGATGGAATCGGCGACATATACGATTCTGGTGTCCCACATGACTCCCAGACTTACGAGAATTATTTGGACGCCGTCGATGAACACGATCACGAACTCCTCATGGTTGAAGAGGGTGATGAACTCCCAGTTGAAACAGAAAATATGACAGCGACCGTCCTGAACCCGCCAGCGGGCGACTCCGGAGATAACTTGCATTATAATAGCGTTTCACTCAGTATCGAGTTTGGTGAGGTACGGTATCTGACTACGGGTGATGCGGAAGATAATGCTGAGGCTCGCATGATTGACGAGTGGTCAGCAGCACTGGAGGCTGATATTTATCAGGCTGGTCATCATGGCTCATCAACATCCTCAACAGAGGAATTCCTCGAGATAGTTGACCCCGATATAGCGATTATTTCAAGCACACTTGAGAGTCAGTACGGTCATCCACATGATGAGATTCTCGAACGGTTCGACGTGTTCGGCATTGAAACATACTGGACTGGCGTTCACGGAGACATTGTCATCACCACCGACGGTGATAAAATTACGACAGAGCCGACAGCTGATGAGACGACAGACCCACTCGCCCTCTTGGAACTAAAGGATGCCATTGAGGACGATGGCCAAAACTCGTATTCGCTTCCAGGGTTTACTAAGGTAGGAACGCAGGCATCAGCGTAAAAAGACCGCCAAAAACATGATTGATGGAAAGTATACGGCCGTCGTCGACCGCATCGTCGAGGATATCGCAGTGTTGTTGTTGGAAAAAGAGGATGAAGTTATTGAGCAGGTTGAGGTGTCTACCTCTGACCTTCCGGAATCCGCACAGGAGGATGGTGGTGTTCTTACGGTCACAATTACTGATAACCAAGTCAATGAGATTACATACGAGCCCGAGCAGACCAAGCAACGGCGGGAATCCACTGTTGAGAAACTTGACCGTCTCTCGACGCGATTATCAGACCGAGAGTCCTGAGACAAAGCTGGTTGCCAGGATTAGACTGTCCTGCTCTCAGCAACGTACCGCATCTGGAAAAATTTTTGATACTCTTCCAACAATAGCCCTAACCAAAACGGCAGACCAGTCTTAACCAACATGAGAATTATATACTCCCAACCGTTGGTTAATAGATATATGGGCCGTGACTACGAGCAACCTACCCCACCTCCGGAACTCCCGTCGAATGTGAGTGGATTGCTAGCTGAACTCAAAGCCGATGACCTCCGGAAGGTGAGTCAATATGCTGTAGCCCTCGCAGAGTACAAAGAACGCGAACAACGCCTGCAAGAAGGTGACGACGATGATGACGAGCAGCCCGAACATGACTCACCTGAAGACGTGCCCTCGAAAGCGACGTTGACTATCAAAACGATCAACGACAACCGCTACTATTACTGGCAATGGCGAGAAGGGGATGATATTAAATCGAAATACAAGGGACCAGTCAATCCTGGTAGATGACTTTTGGCTCTATTGAGGCCTATTCTTTCGAACCTGGTAACGAGCGAATCAGACCGTGAGTGGTATAAAAAGGTACTAACAAACAGCAAAGATTCTTATGCTGCGTTCCTCGCAAGCTACACCTATGGTTCCCCCAGAACCACCGGAAGTGGGCTCACCGAAACTACCCAATCTGCACGAGCGACAAGACCCTGAAATGCTCCGAGTGTTCAGTAGTCTGACGAACGGGCGAGTGCCGGTGCATACGATAGCGAGGATGATGATCACAAGCACGTTAGTGAAGAAGATATCGATCAATCCGGTGAAACTCCTGATGGAGTTAGCGCGAAAACAACCACCACTACTAATGAAGTTATTGACAACTGATGTAGCGTCTCGTAAGGGTGTGAAGGTCCCAAAGTCAAAACAAAGGACCGGTGAATAGCAATGACTGATACAGACAAAATCGAACGGTGTGTAACGCAGAGCAAGCGTGGCTGTTATGTTGGATTTGCACTGGGCTTTATCATCGTCCCACTGCTCTTACACTGGTATTATCTGGTCAACCCCGGAAACGTACTACCGTCCCAAAGTGGTTTTAGGTTATTGTTAGTTTTCGTAGGTGCAACTTTGTTTGCGTATCATTTCACCTCATTCATTCGAAGCGGAATAGAAGCACACAAGCTACATGGGTGACCGTTTCAACCGACAAGCCTTGCCTCAACGAGCGAAGTAGGGTGGGGTAGTTGACTTTTCAGCAATTTGTGGTGGTGAACTGCCTCTGGGTCAAGCCTCGAAGCATTCTGCTAGTCCATGGTAAAAAAAGCCGTAAAGACCGAGGGAACGGAACTACTCTAATCGTCGGTAGCCGTTAAGAATCCGGTCAAGGACGGGATTGTTTCCTCGTTCTCTTCTTCAGGATCATCTTCTTCCTCTGCTTCGGTTCCGCCAAGAGCACGTCTGTACTCAGCGTCAGTCACGGTAACGAACTCGAAATTGGCGTTCTCAAGGTCGTTGTTGTCTTCATCCTCATCGTCTTCCTCGTCGTCATCGACCATTCCGTTGTCATCGTCGTCAAGGTCATTCTCGTCTTCCTCTGGGCTGAAGTAGCCGAGAGCGAATCCGCTGTAGACCGTTCCTTCGACTGCCGAGATTTGGGCCTCCTGCACATCTTCCTCATCCATTTCTTCTTCCTCTTCCTCGTCATTATCGTCGGTTACGTCGTTTTCGTCATCATCAACATCGTTGTTATCGTCATCATCGTTCTCGTCATTGAGGTCGTTTTCGTCATTATCGTTCTCATCAGTCACGTCATCTTCATCCTCAACATCATTCTCCTCGTCCATTGCGTCATCAACTGTTGTCACTTCCAGCGTATCTACATCAGGTACCGCGTGGAATATCCGAATTCGGGACCGGCCATGCTCGTCTTCCTCATTTATGTCGTTGTCATTTTCGTCGTCAACGTCGTTTTCATCGTCCTCGTCAGCATCGGCATTATCATCATCCTCATCGGCACCGTTATCGTTTTCGTCGTTTTCTTCATCTTCCTCGTCGTCATTCAAACCATTCTCTTCGTCCTCATCCTCCATGCCGTTTTCCTCGTCGGCTCCTGGTAGCGTTAGATCGTCTTCCAGTAGTTCAACTCGGAACGCTCGGTCTCCATTGTTTTCGTCGTCGACAGCGTTTTCATCATCACCGACACCGTTG
>Ga0207421_10009235_pt1 | contig 10019 bp, 12 predicted proteins | sample SodLakKL_010_SED_4_FD_187542 | JGI IMG/M metagenome (GOLD analysis project Ga0207421, IMG submission 187542) | Alkaline sediment microbial communities from Lake Tanatar, Kulunda Steppe, Russia - 8KL_010_SED (SPAdes) (version 2) | ecosystem: Environmental > Aquatic > Non-marine Saline and...
TGGTTCCAGACCGCTGAAGATATAGATCTTAACCTAAGAGCGGTAGAAGCCGGAGGAGAGATCGGTTACAACAAAGATGCGATAGTTTACCATCGAACAAGAGGAAGCTTTCACGGCTTTTTAAAACAGGCATTCTGGAACGGATTCGGCAGAAAACAGCTAACCATGAAACACGGAAAACTCTGGAGTAACTACTCCCCGGGAAAGATGTTGGACCACCAGATGACTCTCTGGTATTTTATCAGATTGCTTCCCGCTTTCTACGGCTATCTAGGGTGCAAATTGTTCGGTAATAGACCGGAAGAATCGGATAAGCCCCTATAAAAAGCAAAATCATTAATAATAGAAAATAACTCTCTCACAATGATGAAAACGTATATCAAACTCACTTTCAATAGCGAGGGTGAAAGACCTTCAGAGATAGTAGACCTCCTACACGGTCTAGGCTTTAAACCTCAAAAGGGCGAATATGACATGGTATATGATTGGGGAGATAAAGCAGAATTGAGCGACGCTATCCGTTTCGCTGACCAGATACATTCCGCCCTTGAAGGACATAACGTCCTTTACTCAATAGAAACAGACACTTTTGAAGAATAGTCAGTGTTAAAAAGAGAAATAAAGGGGTTTAAGTGGTTTAGAAACCGTACTGTTCGCACTTCTCGTCCACTTCTTTCTGTATCTTTTCTATGTGTTCATCGGTCAGATGAGCGAACCTTCTCTGTTTTTTCAAGTACTCTTCAACCGGCTTCCTTTCTTTCGGTTTCTGCGTAACGTTGATATCACAGATCTCACCGTCTTCAGCTTCCCATAACACAAATATGCCAGTCTCAACAGCTAACCTTGCCAGTTCGATCGAATCATCGCTTCCGTGTCTCCATCCTGTTGGACATGGAGCGAACACGTGAACCAGTGCTGGTCCATCAGCATCCAAGGCCTTCCTCACTTTCTTCTTTAAATCTTTTGTATATGCTATCGTAGCTGTAGCCACGTAAGGTATATCGTGAGCGCCTGAAATTCTAGCTAAAGGTTTCTTAGGCCTGTCTTCACCTATGCTTACCTTACCCGAGGGTGATGTTGTAGTAGAAGCTCCATATGGCGTCGAACTGCATCGTTGAATACCTGTGTTCATGTAAGCTTCGTTATCTAAACAGATATGAGTTATGTTATGCTTTCTCTCGAACATGCCTGAAAGTGCTTGAAAACCTATGTCGAAAGTACCACCATCTCCGGCGAAAGAGATTATGTTAGTCTCTCCTTTCTTATCCATCTGTTTCAACGCAACTTCAATACCTGAAGCGACACTAGCTGCGTTCTCGAAAGCTGCGTGGATCAATGGTATCTCCCAAGCGGTCTGCGGATACGCCGTTGTAGTAACTTCCAAACATCCTGTAGCGACGGTCGCTATCGTATTTGGCCCGGCTTCATTCAAGATCGCTCTCATCGCTGTACCTTCACCGCAGCCGGCGCACATCCTGTGGCCAGATGCAAAACATTCCTTCTCTTCATCTTCCGCCATCATGATCACCTCATCACATCCTCGTTCATATTTATCCATTCAACCGGCTTCTTTACCTCGCCTGCTTCGACAGCTTCTTTAGTCTTCTCGTACATCTCTTTGAAGTTCTCCTTGAATATCTCTCTACCGCCGAGACCGACAATGAAATTCTTCATCAACGGACTCTTTTTCTCATTTATAAACGTACCAGCGCTCTCAGCGAACATGGCTCCGCCAAAGCCTGGAGATATGTTTCTATCTATTACCGCTAATCCATCAACATCTCCTGCTATCTCTTTTAATAAATCGCCGGGGAAAGGTCTGAACACTGTCATCTTCGCAAGTCCAACTTTTTCACCTTCTTCACGCATCTCATCAACGGCTGCTCTTGCTGTTCCGCTCATCGAACCCATCGTCAACAATATTATGTCTGCGTCCTCGCACTTGTAGGGTGTAATCCTATTGTACTCTCTGCCGAATTTCTCCTCGAACTCATCAAATATCTCATCGATAATTTCGGGAGTGTTTTCTAAAGCTTCGGTTTGATCGTATTTCATTTCCTGATAATACTCAGGAGTTCCTAAAGAACCGAAGGTCATCGGCTCTTCCGGATCGAGCTTACCGTGCGGCGGTTCATAAGGAGGTAAGAACTCATCCACATCTTCCTGCGCGGGAACCTGAACACCTTCGACAGTATGAGTCAAAACGAAACCGTCTATACCTACCATCGCAGGAAGTAGGACTCTCTCATCCTCAGCGATCCTAAAGGCTAAAATCATCAAGTCCAAGCCTTCCTGGTTCTTTTCAGCGTAGAACTGCATCCATCCAGAATCTCTTGAAGAAATACTATCTTGATGATCAGCCCAAATATTGATCGGAGCGGAAAGAGCTCTATTACCTACTGCCATCACTATAGGTAGTCTCATTCCCGCAGCGATGAACAACATCTCGTGCATCAGAGCTATCCCCTGAGAAGCGGAAGCGGTACAGGTCCTAGCTCCAGTAGCTGAGGCTCCTATACATGCACTCATCGCCGAATGTTCACTCTCAACTCTGATCATCTCCGCGTCCAATTCACCGTCAGCTATGTACTCGGATATCTTCTCCGGGAATAATGTGGAAGGAGTTATAGGATACGCGGGAACAACATCTGGATTACATAACTTGGCTCCTAAAGCCGTAGCCATATTACCTTGGATAGTCATACCTTTTTGTTCTCTCATTTTATCACTTCTCCTCCTCTATCATGATGATAGCATCTACGGGACATTCTCTTTCACATATACCGCAGCCTTTGCAGTAGTCCAGATCTATCTCGATAGCGTCCTCAGTTTTCTTTATCGCACCATCTGGACAATAATCAAAACATTTGAAACACTGTATACATTTTTCTATATCTACCTCAGGTTTCATCGTCCTCCAGCTTCCGGTCTTGTACTCTTTCGAACTGCCTGCCTTCTTATTTATTCCGCCTATAGTGATCTTTACTTTTGACATTTTTACACCCCTACTACGCTCTCATAAGCCTGTTCTGCAGCTTTCTTATTCTCATCATGCTTCACAGGAACGTTGTTATCGATAGCTTTCTTTATATTCTCCATCTTGACGTTTCCAGCGACCCTTGAATAGGCGCCTAGAATAGCGGTATTAACTATGGGATTTGTTTCAGTTCCGAGACCGTTCTCGACTGCGATCTTGGTAGCGTTTACCGTATAAACTTCAGCATCCGAAAAATCGAATTCCGACGGATCTTTACCGGTATTCAATATTATCTTACCGCCTTTTTTCAGTCCATCGGTGACATCTACTACATCTAGAAGACTCATATCCAAGACAATCACTATATCTGGCTCGTAAATCTGTGTTTTTATATCGATCTCTTTCTCATCGATCCTGGCAAAGGCCGCAACAGGGGCCCCTCTACGCTCGACGCCGAACATCGGGAAAGATTGAACGTCTTTATCTTCCCTAAAAGCGGCATCAGCGAGTGTATTCGCAGCGGTGACAGCACCCTGTCCACCTCTGCCGTGGAATCGCACTTCGTACATTTTTATTTCACCTTTCATCCCAATGAAATAAGAGGATATAATAAATGTTCCGATTAAAAAGCCATTCATGACCCAAATTAAAATATACCGATATGATATTTCAAACGGGAACAAACATGTACGAAAATGCGCCTGAAGACGTTACAAATGTCATAGTAACCGGAAAGAGCGGAGCGGGAAAACAGCCTAGGATAGACGTCCTGGTAGAAGAATACGACCTAGAACAGCTTTCTACCGGAAATATTTTTAGATCTTACCTAGGAAGTTTCGAGAAGTTCGGTTATGATGGAGATATATCTCAGTTTTGGGATGAAAAAAATGAACGGTTCGTCTCAGATGAAAAGATAGCTGAAGATATAGGAACTGATGAAGAAAAGATAATACTAGGACTCAAAGCCAAGTATTTCGTTGATAGAGGAAAATTTGTTCCGGACAGGATCACAAATGAACTCTTCGAATCATATTTCAGGAAAAAAGATTATCGAAATCAGGTTCTAGACGGCTATCCCAGGACGGTAGAACAGGCAAAGTTCCTTCTCGAGCTTGTTCAAGAGAAAGGAACAAAGATCGATTTCATAGTTTGGGTAAGGAACACCGATGAAAAGATAATCGAGAGGACTACCAAAAGAAGGATATGTCCCGAATGTGGAAAAGTTTACCATCTAAAATATGATCCACCTGACAACGGCAAGTGTGAGGACTGCGGGGTAGAAGTGATACAGAGGTCAGATGACACAGAAGAAAGGATCAGGTCTAGACTCCAAGAGTTTAAAGAGAAAACTAAGCCTATGATAGATCATTTGGAAGGAGAGATACCTATAGCTGAAGTGCCCGGTCATCTTGAAGAATTCACACCAGAGAACGTGAGAAGAAGCGTGATGGAGGAACTGGATCAACTCTGGAAAGATAGATGAAAACCTACTCAAAAAACCCTTAGTCATATTTTAAACATTTTTTTCTTCAGAATCACAAAAAATAGAAATACATGGTTTGCTAATTATATACATAAGAGTGGACGGAGGTAAAGTATGATAGAACTGCTCAGTTCAAAGAGTAGGAGTGAAGGTTATCCTATAATCTTGACTACTGATAGAACTTTAGCCTCGGACTACAACGGGAGTGAATTCATCGGTTTCGGAGCGACCTTTCCGAAGATACTCCCAGATTTTTTGTACAAATCTTTGTTCGCTCCGTCAATTCCTCATGAGAATGGTGTTGCTAAATTCGGACACTGCGGTAGTCGGAAGATAGAAGCCGCTTTATTGGAAAATGGTTTCAGCAAAAATGACGTTGCGGTTGGCCACCCCGATCATTTGGATAAACTGATAGGTCCGAACACCAATGCTCTAGGAATAACGACCCATGATCCTTTAGGTCTCGGTCCCGCTTCCACGACTTTTTCGAACTTTGTTGAAGGAGAACCCTATAGTTCACACTACTTCAAAAAATTGGTAGAAAATCCTCTACTTCAAAAATATGATATAGATATCATAGTTGGTGGACCTGGTACTTGGCAGTTGGACGATAAACGTATAATGGAAAAATACAACGTAGATTCGATCGTGATCGGAGAAGGAGAAGGTGTCGCTTCAGAGATTTTCAAAAAGGCTATGAACGGGGAAAAGCTACCAAAGAAGACGAAAGGAAAAGTAGTAGCGGTAGAAGACATACCTAAAATCAAAGGTCCCACCATCAACGGCCTGGTGGAGATAAGTCGAGGATGTGGTCGAGGATGTTCTTTTTGCAAACCTACATTATTGAATCTCAGACACCGCCCCGTTGAAGATATCGTTGAAGAGGTGAAAATGAACGTCAAATCAGATAACGCCAAAGCATTATTACACGCGGAAGACGTTCTGCGTTATGGTTCGCAGGACTTGACTCCGAAACCTCCAAAACTTCTCAAATTATTGAAGCGAGTCAAAACTCAAACCGATAATATATGTTTTAGCCACATAGCCCTAGCTTCTGTAGCTTCCGAACCTCAGCTCATCAGTGATATATCTGAACTATTGAACATCGGTAGGAAGGAAAGACCTTGGTTTTCCGCCCAGGTCGGTTTGGAGACCGGATCGAAAAAATTGGCTAAAAAACATCTGAGAGGAAAAGCAAAACCCTTTGAACCCGAGGAGTGGCCTTCTGTGGTTAGAAACGCATTCGAGATATTTGACGAAAATAACTGGCTTCCCTGTATAACGGTAATAATGGGCCTACCTGGAGAAACGCCAGATGATGTTATGGACACCATTGAACTTTTAGATGATATATGGGATAAAGACTTCCTTATAGTACCTTTGATGTTCGTTCCTCTTGGGGCAAGTGAAGGCGAAGATTTCTTCTCTCGGGAAGATATGGAACCTGAGCATTGGCAGCTTCTCGCCAAGTGTATAAGAAAAGACTTCGATATCGTACCTAAGCTAATCAAGGACATCAGCGTCATGGATGATATAAGCAATTTCAAAAAACAGGGCTATCTATTGCTTACAAAATACATGAAGAAGAGACTCAACCCTCATATAGAGGAGATGGAGAGAGGGTACGATCCGAGCAAACAGTAGCTCAGTGTATCTTTTCCGCCTTTTTTAAATATGTATCATAATCTTGCTTGCCATATAGGACCATTCTAACCAGTTCTATGCGGTCATTCTCTTCTAGAAATCTTTTGATCTCTTCTAGTGCTATCTCCGCGGCTTCATCCGTGGGATAGCCGAAAGCTCCAGTGCTGATAGATGGGAAGGAGATGCTCTCTATATCGTTTTCAGTAGCGACTTCGAGACTCCTCCTATAAGAACTCCTGAGGTCGAGCTCGTCTTTTTCAGTGCCAGAATATACGGGACCTACCGTATGGATGACATAATCGGCTGGAAGTTCGTATCCGCTGGTTATCTTTGCTTCTCCCGTCTCACAGCCGCCGAGTTCCTTACACTCCTCATAGAGTTCAGGACCGGCAGCTCTGTGGATCGCTCCAGCTACGCCACCTCCGGGAGCGAGCCGTTTATTAGCGGCGTTCACAACCGCTTCTGTATCCTGCTGAGTTATATCTCCTTGGACCAGCTCCAATCTAGAGCATCCTATTTCGAAAGATCGCATGGACATCACTCTAAACAAAAAAAGAAGAGCATCGAATATAAGGTTTATTTTTTAGTCTTAGCTCTACCTCGCCTGATTACTTCATCTTCATCGATATTTGGTGTTTCAGTTCTTTTCGCCTCGTAGACCATCTTTGTGCTCACACCATCAAAGTAGTGTTCCATCTCTTTTAATTCTGCTTCCTTCAATGGTTTTACCACAGAAGGTCTCAAAGGTGTGTTCAATTGAACTTCATCCACTCCTAGATCATCGATGAGATCGGCCATCTTTTCAACATGATGTTTGTTTTCTTCCACGAACATGATTTCGATTGCTAGGGTCCCTTTGTAATTTTCCCCAAAAGCTCTCAGGCCTTCTACAATTTTATCAAAGGTTATGCTTTCAGCGGGATTATTGATTTTCTCGAAACTTTCTTCATCTACGGCATCAAGAGAGGCTATGACATAATCCAATCTTTTCAAGGGTCTTCGCACCTCTTCGAGATGTAGAAGTGAACTATTCGTCAGTATAGCCTTCGGCTTGCTAGAAACTTCTTCTAACATCTCCACAGCTTCTGTTAGGTTAGAAGCCAAAGTCGGTTCGCCCATGCCTGATAATGTGAGATAGTCAACTTTTTTTCCTACAAGCTCTAGAGCTTCAAGCAATTCTTTTCTCACTTCTTTGATCTGTACAAATTTTCTTCTCCCACATGTGAGTTCCTGACATCTCGTGATCTGGCAGTATATACAGTCGAATGTGCAAACACGACCCTCTTCACTTATTAGATCAATACCTAGAGAACGTTTCAGACGCCAGGAATCGATAGGTCCGTAAACTGATCTCATCGGAACTGGTAAACCTTCATGAAATAAAAAAGTTGTTCAGAGGAAAAGGTTTTTAGGAGATAGTAGGAGCTTTATCTTCTCTTTTACCCTTGAACTCTATCTCTATCTCCAGTTCTCTCTCTCCGTATCCCTCGAAATCTATGTCCAATTCTATATTGTCCCTGAAAGTGAAAGGGAGTTCCCACTCATCAGTTTTGATAGTTACCGTATCTCCTTCTCTCATCTGTTTTGCAAGTGATTCTAGAAAATCAGCTACCTGTTCCTTATTGAGGTACACTTCATGTTCAAGATCTCCTTCTGTCACGATTCTCTTTTTTTCTCCTTCTGATTCGTTCGGTATTTCGGCCATCTTATCACATTTAGTTAACAAAAGGTTAAAATATATAAAGATTCTTAGGAATTTTATACGTGATAAGATGAAACCTATCGAAATCATAGGGTCAAAAGCTAGGTTGGAAATCCTTCATCAGCTCTCAGAAGAGGACATGTACGTATCTGAATTGATGGAAAATGTCGGGTTAGACGGAAAGACGGCAAAACATCATCTCGATAAGTTGGAAAGAAAAGGAATCCTTTCTTCTGAGAAAAAAGGCAGGAGAAAATACTATTCACTGGAAAAGCAGGTAATAGTCAAGATCTCTCCTTCGCCGAACCGGAGATTCCAGATACAATTTCCAGAAGTGGATAAATCTTAGAACGATCATCGATTTATCGGTTCGAATTCGGCCATGAAGTGTCCCAGTAACTCAGGAGCGTAAGTCCTTTTTAACCCGCTGATCTCGTCTCTTCTCTTGTATAATTTTCCAACAGATTCTGCCACATACCTCAACTGGTTGAGCGTGTACACTCTTCGCGGGATAGCTAACCGCATGGTTTCCATATCTGCAGGTATTATGTTACCGTCCTCGTCTTTCTCTCCGAAGGCACTCGTTCCCAACTCTACAGCTCTTATGCCAGATTCCTTGTACAGTTCAGTGGTCAGAGCCTGCGCTGGAAATTGTTGTGGTGGAATATCTGGTAAAAATCTTCCAGCATCGACAAAAACTGCGTGACCTCCGGCGGGCTCGATGATCGGTACTCCTTTTTTCAGCAGGTTTTCCGCTAAATACTGCACCTGCTGGTGCCTATACTTCTGATAATCTTCTCTGATGACTTCTTTCAGGCCTTGAGAGATAGCCGCAAGTTCTCTACAGGCGAGACCACCGTAAGTAGGGAATCCTTCTATTATGATGCTCAAGTTTTTACATTTTCTGTGCAGTTCCTCGTCTTTGATACCTATCAGACCGCCGATGTTCACCAGTCCTTCTTTCTTTGCACTGAAAGTAAATCCGTCCACATATGAGAACATCTCTTCAGTTATCTCTCGGACCGATCTGTCAGAATATCCATCTTCTCTCTGTTTTATAAAATACGCATTTTCAGCGAATCTGCATGCGTCGAAAAAGAAAGGTAAGTCATATCGATCGGCTAATTTTGAGACTTTTTTTATGTTCTCCATGGAAACAGGTTGTCCACCACCTGTATTGTTGGTGATGGTCAACATTATAAGAGGTATATTTTCAGATCCTTTCTCTTCAATAAATTCTTCAAGACGATCTACGTCCATATTACCTTTAAAATCCAATCTTTTCGAAGGTTCGTAAGCTTCTTTTCTGACCAAATCAACCGGCTTTCCGCCCTTATGTTTTACATTGGCTCGGGTAGTATCGAAATGCATATTGTTAGGGACGTAATCTCCATCATCAACAAGTATAGAGAACAGGACGTTCTCGGCGGCTCTTCCCTGGTGCACTATAACGAAACTTTCAAAGCCGAATATTTCCTGTACAGTCTCCTCTAATTTATAGTAAGAGTCGCTTCCGGCATAAGCCTGTTCCGTGTCAAACATCTCAGAATATTGTTTATCACTCATAGCTGTGGTCCCAGAGTCTGTCAAAAGATCTATGAATACATCTTCTGATCGAAGTTTAAATACATTGTATCCAGCTTCCTCTATCTTTTTCTCCCTTTCCTCCCTGGAAAGGCGCTTTAGCGATTTCACCATCTTGATTTTAAAAGGCTCAGGTTCGGTCATTGTATCTACGGAAGCCTAGGAGATGATTTATAATTAATTTTAGGGTGAGATGAAGGAACTATAGAACGATGTGAAAGAATAAGGTTCTATTAAAGCTGTATTAGATTTTATGTATTTATGATTCGAAATATTTTTACCATAATATTTATTTAAGAGACGGTGGTGAGGAGTTTATCTCTAGGAAAATCCCTCTCCCTATGATCCTCATGAAAACATAGCTCTCATGAGCAATAGAGGTTTTTACACATGAACTGGAACAGCAAGGATAAAGCAATAATTAAAGAAACCACAGCGCTGATAATGATCTTTTTTATACTAACATCTATGTTTATATCAGCGGTCGGTTCGAATCCGCAGATACATTCTGAAGATCTTACTGTAGAGATAGATGAATCGAATAATGAATATGTCGAGACCGAACCTATCGAGGTCGAAGGAGCAGATGACTTCGATGAAGAACACTGGAAGGGGAGTGGGACTGAGGA
>Ga0207421_10009236_pt1 | contig 10018 bp, 11 predicted proteins | sample SodLakKL_010_SED_4_FD_187542 | JGI IMG/M metagenome (GOLD analysis project Ga0207421, IMG submission 187542) | Alkaline sediment microbial communities from Lake Tanatar, Kulunda Steppe, Russia - 8KL_010_SED (SPAdes) (version 2) | ecosystem: Environmental > Aquatic > Non-marine Saline and...
CCGGCTCGAGACCCGCCTGCTCGAGCCGCTGGAGCGCCCCCACCCGCACCCCCGGCCGCACGCGGTGCCCGAATACTCCGCCGGCTGGCCCGGGACGGACTTCCGGGCCGCCGTGGCCCGCGCTCAGCAGTACATCGTCGATGGCGACGTGATGCAGGTGGTGCTCGCGCAACGCATGAGCGTTCCGTTCAGCGCGGCGCCGCTGGATCTCTACCGCGCCCTGCGCGGCCTGAACCCCTCGCCGTACATGTATTACATGGATCTGGGCGACCACCACGTGGTCGGGGCCTCGCCCGAGATCCTGGTGCGGCTGGAGGATGACCGCGTCACCGTCCGCCCGATCGCCGGAACCCGGCCCCGAGGCCGTAATCCGCAGGAGGACCAGGCCCTGGAAGCGGAACTGCTGGCGGATCCGAAGGAACGGGCCGAGCACCTGATGCTGATCGACCTCGGACGCAACGACGTCGGGCGCGTGAGCCGCACCGGGACCGTGCGGGTCACCGACACCATGGTCGTGGAACGGTACTCGCACGTGATGCACATCGTTTCCAATGTCGAGGGCGAACTGCAGCCCGGCCTCAGCGCCATGGACGTGCTGCGCGCGACCTTCCCGGCCGGCACGGTCAGCGGCGCCCCGAAAATCCGGGCGCTCGAGATCATCAACGAACTGGAACCGGTCAAGCGCGGCGTGTACGCTGGTGCCGTCGGGTATCTGTCCTGGTCCGGCAACATGGACACGGCCATTGCCATCCGCACCGCGGTGTTGCACGACAGTGTCCTGCACATCCAGGCCGGTGCCGGGGTCGTCTATGATTCCGTGCCGGAAAACGAGTGGCAGGAGACCCTGAACAAGGGCCGGGCCGTGGTCCGGGCGGCGGAGATGGCGATCGCCGGACTGGGTCCGCGGCGCGTCTGAGCGAAGACCCGGGGCTGGCGATATGCTGCGTCCAATCGTTGTTGCAGTGCTGCTGTTCCTGCTGCCGCTCCCCCTGGCCGGTCAGGTGATGTTGTTGATCCCCGGTTACCAGACCGAGGTGGCCCACCCCTTCCGCGAGGCGGGGGTCACGATTCCCCTGGCCGGGTCGGGCTGGGCGGACGGGGGGCAGATGCTGCCCTCGCTGCGCGGGGTGGAGTTCGACCGTTCCCCCGAAGCAACCCGCAAGCTCTTCTACACCCTGGTGATGCCCACCGAACGCCCGGTGTCGATGCAGGCCGAGTGGCTGAACCTGTACCTGGACGCGGTGGCGCGGCGCCACCCCGACGAGCCCGTGATCCTCGTGGCCCACTCCATTGCCGGTGTCGTCGCGCGCTATTCGCTGGTCACGCGCCGACGTCCCGAGGTGGAGGTGCTGATCACGATCGCCAGCCCGCATGTGGACAGCAGCATGATCCAGCTCGGTGATTTCTTCTGGCAGTCACCGCTGGGCACCTATACGCCCCTGCTGAGCCAGGCAGACCTGCAGCGGCTGCTGGAATTGTATTCCGGAATCAGTCCGAACCAACCGGGCAACGTGCTGCGCTGGCTGAGTCACCAGACCCACCCGGACATCCGGTATGTTGGGATCGTGCGTTTCAGCGATACCGTCGTGGATCCGGTGCTGCAGGATCTGAATCGGGTCGCCGACCTGCGCGGAAGGGCGGAGATGCTGCTGAGTCCTGGCGGCCACGCGCTGGAAGCGATGGACGGAACGCTGATCGCTGCGCTGTTCTCCGGACAGTTCCCGTCGCGATGACGTGAAAGTCGCCGCGTTACCCGCACTAAGACCCCAACATGGAATCGGGAGCTTGCTCCCGCTATGCGCAGCCGGGGATCACCCGGCTACCCAAGGCGTCGGCAAGCCGCCGCACTCCACAGGCGCTTCCGCTCTGATCCTTCAGGGTGCCCCGCTCCGAAGCTGCACTCCGGGGGCGCCGCACCCAACGGCTCAGGCGGCGCTGTCGAAGATGAAATGGTGACGCGGGCGGAATTGACGCACGTCCGGCTTGCCCATCACCTTCAGCACTTCCGGGTGGTTGGCAAACTGGTCCAGCGTGATGCCGGCCAGGAAGTCATGCAGCTGCTGGTCGAATTCCTGCCAGAGGACCTCGGTCAGCGGCGGTTCCTCCTCGACCTCATCCTGGTGTTGCTTCAGCCGGGTCAGGTTCATCGTGTCGCCGAGGGCGTCGATGATGTCGGCCACACTGATCCGCTCGGGGCGCCGGGCCAGACGATAGCCGCCTCCGGGACCACGGATGCCTTCGACGAGGCCGCCCTTGCGCAGCTTGGCGAACATCTGTTCCAGGTACGACATCGAGATACCCTGACGCTCGGAGATCCCGATCAGGGTGACGGGTCCACTGCGCTCGTGGATGGCGATGTCCATCATCGCGGTGATGGCGAAACGGCCTTTGGTGGATAGTTTCATGACGGACTCCTTGCAACTGTGCTGTGGATGCATTAAAGCAAAGCCTGAGCAAAATAGTCAAGAATAAGACCGATTTGATTGTGTGATCCCGGCTTCGGGCTTACGAATCGGTCGGCTGCCGAACCTTCCACGTGGCGGAATGGGTCGGGCCGAACCGGGGCTGCAGCCTCCGCGGCCGGTCCGGGTGCGGCCGCGGTGAGGCGGCGATCCGGTCCGGGCCGCAATGCCTCCCCACGGTCCCTACAGATCCTCGGGGCGCAGGCTTCCGAGATGCTGGAAGCGGCTCCCGCCGAGCGGTTCGAACACGGCGATTCCGCCCTCGTCGATGAACACGTTGGCGGCGGCGCGCAGGTTCAGGTTGTGGCCCACGATGACCGTGTTCAGCGAGGCATCGTCGGGCGGCGTCGCCAGTCGTTCCCGCAGCGAGGTCACCAGCCATTCGCGCCTGGCCTGATCGCGGACCGCCGGGAGATTGAAGAGGTCGTCGACCTGCTCGTACCGGCCGAATGCCAGTTCCGCGCTATCGCGGTTGCGGCAGAAAGCGCTGGTGAGCACGGTGCCCACCGGAATGCCGTGGCGCTCGAAGACCTCGCCCACGTCGCGCGACTGCTGCCGTCCCGCGCTGTTCAGGTTGCGCTGCGTCTCGCAACGGTTCATGTCGGACAGATTACTGTCGCGCTGGCTGTGGTCGGTCACGGCGTGTCGCCAGTAGATGACCAGGCCTCCGTCACGCATCTTTTCGATCAGGGCGGCGTTGTTGTCCGCCATCAAGGGTGCCGGCAACAGCAGCAGGGCAGTCAGCAATACGGCGGTGAAACGTGAGAACATAAGAAGGTCTCCCCAACGGTCGAGTGCTGCTCCCGGGCCGGGAACAGGAATGGATCAGCGCTCACTTCGGCTTTCCGACCACTTCAGTGGCAGAAGATTTCACCGTGTTGCCGACCGAAGGCGCTGTCTCCCGAACCGATGGTTCCAAGCACAAGGCTGCGACGCATGATCCTGATGATCGACAACTATGACTCCTTCACCTTCAACCTCGTCCAGTATTTGGGCGAGTTGGGAGCGGAGGTGGCGGTGCACCGCAACGATCAGATCGATGTCGAGGGCGTGCGCCGGTTGGCGCCAGACGGTATCGTGATCTCGCCGGGACCCTGCACGCCGAACGAGGCGGGAGTTTCGCTGGAAGTGATCCGTACCTTTGCCGGAGAGATTCCCCTGCTGGGTGTCTGCCTGGGGCACCAGGCGATCGGGCAGGCCTTCGGCGGGCGTGTGGTCCATGCCAAGGCCATCATGCACGGCAAGACTTCCATGGTCTTCCACGCTGGCCAGGGCGTCTTCGACGGGCTCGAAAACCCGTTTGAGGCCACCCGCTACCACTCGCTGGTGATCGAGCAGGACAGTCTTCCCGACTGCCTCGAAGTCACCGCTTGGACCCGCGACGGGACGGGCGGGCTGGACGAGATCATGGGCGTGCGCCACCGCAGCCTGCCGGTCGAGGGCGTGCAGTTCCATCCGGAATCCATCCTGACCCGGCAAGGTCACGATCTTCTGAACAACTTCCTGAAGCGTCTCCCGACCGCGGCGTGAACCCATTAGCATGGGTCGTCTGCCCGGGCAAGCGAGGGTAGACTGTCGCCCCTATTCTTCAATTCGACGCAGACAAGAGGTGCCGGGTGACGATACAGGAAGCGATCGCCGCGTTGATCGAGCGGCAGGATCTGGAACCGGAGGCCATGGTTTCGGTGATGCAGTCGGTGATGACCGGCCAGAACACGCCGGCTCAGATCGGGGCCCTGCTGGTCGCGCTGCGCATGAAGGGGGAGACCCCCGACGAGATCGTCGCGGCGGCCCGGGTGATGCGGGAATTGGCGACTCGGGTCGAGGTGGCCACCGAAGGCCTGGTGGATACCTGCGGCACCGGCGGCGATGCCTCCGGCACCTTCAATATCTCGACGGTTTCGGCCCTGGTCGCGGCGGCCGCCGGCGCACGCGTGGCCAAGCACGGCAACCGTTCGGTGTCGTCGCGATCGGGCAGCGCAGACGTGCTCGAGGCCCTGGGGGTGCGTCTCGGTATCGCGCCCGAGGGGGTCGCGACCTGCATCGACCGGCTCGGCGTCGGTTTTCTCTTTGCCCCCGCGCATCACGGCGCGATGCGGCACGCCATCGGCCCGCGCCGGGAACTCGGTATCCGCACCATCTTCAACGTGCTCGGGCCGCTGACCAACCCGGCCGGGGCGCCGAACCAGGTGCTCGGGGTTTTCGCGGCACAGTGGGTGCGGCCTCTCGCCGAGGCTCTGGAGAAGCTCGGCAGCCGCCATGTCCTGGTGGTCCATGCCGAGGATGGTCTCGACGAGATCAGCATCTCTGCCCCGACCCGTGTCGCCGAGCTGCGCGACGGCGCGATCCGCGAGTACACCCTGACTCCGGAGGACATGGGCCTGAGGCGTGCCCCGCTCGAAAGCATCCGGGTCGACGGCATCGAGGCGTCTGCGGCCGTGATCCGCTCGGTGCTCGCCGCCGAGCCCGGATCGGCCCGCGACATCGTGCTGTTGAACGCCGGTGCGGCGCTCTACGTCAGCGGTCGCGCCTCCAGCCTCGCCGAGGGTGTTGCCGAGGCGGGCCGGGCCATCGACAGCGGCGCGGCCGGGGAGCGCCTGCAGCAGCTGGCCGAACTCACCGCCGCGCTGCCCGAATGGAAGCCATGAGCGGCCCTGGGGAAGGGGCCGTCCCGGACGTCCTGCAACGCATCCTGACGCGCAAGCGCGAGGAGATCCTGGCGCGGGTCGAAGCCCTGTCGCTGGCCGACCTGTCGGCCCTGGCGGCGGTGGCGGAGCCCCCGCGCGGCTTCCGTGCGGCCCTGCGCGAGCGCATCGACGCCGGCCGGCCGGCCGTGATTGCCGAAATCAAGAAAGCCAGCCCCAGCAAGGGACTCCTGCGCGACGACTTCGACCCGGCAGGCATCGCGCGCAGCTATGCAGAGCACGGTGCGACCTGCCTGTCGGTGCTAACCGACGTCGACTTCTTCCAGGGGGCCGACGCCTACCTGCAGCAGGCCCGTGCCGCGTGCGCGTTACCGGTGCTGCGCAAGGATTTCGTGATCAACCCCTATCAGGTCGTGGAGGCCCGGGCGCTGGGCGCAGACTGTGTTTTGCTGATCGTTTCCGCGCTGGACGAAACCCGTCTGGGTGATTTGTACCGGCTTGCGCATGAGCTTGGAATGGATGCGCTGGTGGAGGTTCATGACCGGGCGGAGCTCGAATGCGCGCTGCGCCTGGGGGCGGATCTGGTGGGGATCAACAACCGGAACCTGCGAAGCTTCGAGACGCGGCTGGAGACGACCCTCGAACTGCGCGCTTCAGTGCCACCGGAGGTGTTGCTGGTGACCGAGAGCGGGATCCAGACGGCGAGCGACGTGGCACGCATGCGCGCGACCGACATCCACGCTTTCCTGGTCGGCGAGACCTTCATGCGCGCCGCCGATCCCGGCGCCGCCCTGGAGCGGTTGTTCGGCTGAAGGCCGGCGTAATTCTTTCCGCGGCCCGTTGGATCGGGTCGCCGACACGAGGAGCAGGAACCGATGCGGGTACGGGTGAAATGGCTGGACGGCATGGCCTTCGTGGGCGAGACGGGGACCGGGCACGCGGTGGTGATGGATGGTGCTCCGGAATTCGGCGGGCGCAACCTCGGGGCGCGGCCGATGGAGATGCTGCTGCTGGGACTCGGGGGCTGTACCAGCTTCGATGTGATCGCGATTCTGAAGAAGGCGCGGCAGCCGGTGCTGGATTGCGAGGTCATCGTCGAGGCCCAGCGCTCGGAGAAGGTGCCCAAGGTCTTTACCGAGATCGCGGTGCATTTCCGCGTCTACGGTGACGGGCTGTCGGAGAAGCACGTGGCCCGTGCGGTGGAGCTTTCGGCCACCCGCTACTGCTCTGCGTCCATCATGCTGGGAGCCTCAGCGAAAATCTCGCACGACTTCACCATCATCGAGGGTCCGGCCCCCCGGCAGGAGGGTCCGACCCCTGCCGAAGCCTGAATCGTTGACACACTGAACGAGGGGTCTAAAATTCGCCGCTCTTTGGTTGGGGCTGGAGGAACAGGCCATGCTGGCTCGCCACGACAAGCGCATCAAGCTCCACGGGTTTAACAACCTGACCAAGAGCCTGAGTTTCAATATCTACGATATCTGCTACGCCGCGGGGCACCGGCACCGTGACGAGTACATTGCGTATATCGACGAGGCGTACAATGCCGCGCGCCTGACGCAGATCCTGACCGACGTGGCCCAGCTGATTGGGGCAAACGTCCTGGATATCTCGCGCCAGGATTACGACCCGCAGGGGGCTTCGGTGACCATGCTGATCTCCGAGGAACCGGTGGCCACCGAGAAGATCGGCTTCACCGAGGGGCCGGGACCCTTGCCCGAAACCGTGCTCGCGCACCTGGACAAGAGCCACATCACGGTCCACACCTACCCCGAATCCCATCCCGAAGGCGGCATCGCCACTTTCCGTGCCGACATCGATGTCTCCACCTGTGGGCGCATCTCGCCACTGCGGGCCCTGAACTACCTGATCCACAGCTTCGAGTCCGACATCGTGATCATGGACTACCGGGTGCGCGGGTTCACGCGCGACATCCGCGGCAAGAAGCATTTCATCGACCACAAGATCAATTCCATCCAGGACTTCCTGTCGCGCGACACCAAGGACAAGTACCAGATGGTCGACGTGAACGTGTACCAGGAATACCTGTTCCACACCAAGATGGTGCTGAAGGAATTCGACCTGGACAACTACATGTTTGGCCTGGGCAAGGAAGATTACCCGGCGCGAGAGGCGTCGCGCATTTCCAAGCTGCTGAAGCGCGAGATGATGGAGATCTTCTACGGCAAGAACATGAGCCGCGCTACCTGAAGAGCGACGGTTGGGGGCCGGGCCCGGGCCGCCCAACGGGCGAAGGACATCAAATCCAGTAGGCGGTCCGCGTCATCATCCCGGCAACGACCGGCATCAGCAGCCTGCGGATGGGCCAGGGCACCGGTTGTCCGCCCAGTTCCATCGCCGCCGCGCCGTGCTCGACTTCCTCCAGCTTCATCTGCAGCAGGATCGCCGCCGACACGTTGTCTTCCGGCGGCAGTCGCTGGAGGTGCTCGTCAAGGTGCTGTTCGACCTGGCGTTCGGTCTCGTCGACGAAACCGAGGCTGTAGCGGTCGCCGGCGAGGCCCGCCGCCGCACCCATGGCCAGTGAGCCGAGATACCACAGTGGATTCAGCAGGCTGGTCTGCGTGCCCATCTCCTGCGCCCGCTCGGCACACCAGTGCAGGTGGTCCCCTTCCTCGCGCGCAGACTGGTCTAGCCGTGCCCGCACCTCGGGCCGGCGGGACGTGAGCATCTGGCCCTGGTAAAGCCCCTGGGCGGCAATCTCTCCGGCATGGTTGACGCGCATCAGTCGTCCGACCACGCGGCGCTCGTCGGGCTCCAGGAAGGGCTCCGGGAGCCCCTGCCCCGGAGACGGGCGCCCCGTGGCCCGGGCATGGCCGGAGAACACCTTTACGAAGGCATCCGCCTGGCTCAACAGTTCATCGACAAAAGAAAGATTGCGCATCACCAGATGCTAGGCCAGCCAAGCCCCTCCTTACAAGCCCCGTAGGAGCGGCCTCTGGCCGCGATCAACGGCTGTCGGTTACCCGCAACAAGGGCATCGCGACCGGAGGTCGCTCCTACGGGTCGGGGGAGGCCAGGCGTTCGCGCAGGAACTGGGCCGGGGAGACGATCCGGGTTCCGATCGTGCCACCCTGCTGCAGGGCGCGCAGATGCACGCTGCAGCCGACGTTCGGGCTGACGATGACGTCGGGCTCCGCGGCCTCCAGTGCCGAGAGGGTCGCCCGGCCGAGCGGGTCGGCCATCGCGGGCTGGGTCAGCATGGCGGTACCGGCCGCACCGCAGCAGTTCTGGGGTGGGATGAGGGCGGCCAGGTCGACCCCGGGCAGGCGTTCGAACAGGCGCCGGATGCCGTCGCTCTCGCGGGTCACGTTGCGCAGGGTGCAGGGCAGATGCAGCGCCACGCGCACCGGGTCGGACCGCCAGCGGAAATCCTCGACCGGCAGCTGCGCGAGAAAGCCGGTCAGGCTGGTCACCCGTTTGCGCCAGGCTTCCCCGGGGTATTCACGCAGCTGCGCCTCGCAGCCGCTGTCCAGCACCAGGATGGGTCGCTCGCCGCCGAAGGCGTTCTCGTTTTTCCGTCGCAACGCGGCTGCGGCGTCGGTGCGGCCGAGGTGCTGGTCGATGGCGCCACAGCAGACCTGACCCGGCGGGAGTCCGGCCCGGATACCGAGTGCGTGCAGCAGCTCCAGCGCGGCGGCGCTGTCTGGCCCGGTGAAGAAGGCGTCCATGCAGCCGGCGAAGAGCCAGACGTCCGCCTTGGACGCATCCGCCAGGGGCGCCAGGCGGGGCATCCTGACCAGCGAGGGACCGGTGTGGCGCAGCATGCGCCCGAGCCGGCTCGATGCCGGGAACAGGCGCCGCAGGCGGATGCCGTGTGCGGCGCGCGCGGCCAGGGCGGCCACGCGGCGCAAAGGCCGCCGTCGCAGCGCCAGGCGTCGCCAGGGACTGAACAGGCGCTCCGGTAGCATTCGCCAGGTGCCGCCCGGGTGTTCCCGGAGGATGCGCCGGCTGGTGTCCATCAGTTCACCGAAGCGCACGCCCGCCGGGCAGACCGCTTCGCAGGACCGGCAACCAAGGCAGCCCTGGAGATGCCCGCGCAGCCGCTCGTTGTCCGGTTCCAGGCGTCCCTGCGCCAACCCCTGCATCAGGGTGATGCGGCCGCGCGGCGAATCACCCTCCATCCGCTGCATCGTGTAGGTCGGGCAGTGAGGGAGGCACATGCCGCACAGTACGCAGCGGTCCGCCCCGGCGAGATCCGCGGCAAACCCGGGCAGGCTTGCCGGCGGAGTAGTCGGTGCAGGGGGTGCATCGTGGTCGTGGTCTGTGCTCATCGGGGAGGCGACGGTGGACGACTGGTTCAGCATACCAGCAGCCCGCAGGTCCCGGGCGTTGACAGGCCGGCGATGGGGGTTGCGGGGGGCGGGCGCCTGACGGTTTCCCCACCGTCCATCCCGTTGCCTGTTGCGCCCCCGGGTGTGGCGCTATCATGGCAATGAACTGCGGGAGGCGGCATGGCCTATTACGAGCGACACATTTTCTTCTGTACCAACCTCCGTGAGGACGGCAACTGCTGCGAGGATCACGGCGCTACCGAGATGCGCGCCTATGCCAAGCAGCGCGCCAAGGACATGGGGATCCACGGAAAGGGTCAGGTTCGAGTCAATACCGCGGGCTGCCTGGATCGCTGCAACGAGGGCCCGGTGGCCGTTGTGTACCCTGAGGGCGTCTGGTACACCTACCAGGACGAGCGCGATATCGACGAGATCCTGGAGGAGCATCTGCAGAACGGACGGGTGGTCGAGCGCCTGCAGATCTAGTGGTCCCAAGGCTTCCAACTGGGCTTCCGGCTTGACAATGGCGGGCCGGGAATCGAGAATTCGCAGCCCGTGTGGCTACGTAGCTCAGCTGGTTAGAGCACATCACTCATAATGATGGGGTCCCCTGTTCGAA
>Ga0207421_10009237_pt1 | contig 10018 bp, 7 predicted proteins | sample SodLakKL_010_SED_4_FD_187542 | JGI IMG/M metagenome (GOLD analysis project Ga0207421, IMG submission 187542) | Alkaline sediment microbial communities from Lake Tanatar, Kulunda Steppe, Russia - 8KL_010_SED (SPAdes) (version 2) | ecosystem: Environmental > Aquatic > Non-marine Saline and...
TGAATCAAATAATAACCTTTTTACTCGAGAACAGAGTAGCGAACAGCATGAGCGTCACACGCAGAGGGTTGCTGAAAGCGAGCGCTGGCGGACTCGTGGTCGGGCTCGCGGGCTGTCTGAGTGAGCCCGGGGACGACGGAGAGAGCAGCGACGGTACAGACGATCAAAGCGGCGTAGAGACCGGCGAGGAAGCCGAGACGGATCTGTCGGGCAAAGCAGCGTTTTTCACCGTCTGGGACTGGACCAGACAGGTGTCGGGGGGCTCGATCGAGATCGAGGACGTCGTCTCCGTGGGTCAGATGGGCCACGGCTGGGAGCCGCCGGGTGACATCACGCTGGACATCGTCGAGCACGATTTTTTCGTCTACCTCGACACGCCCGAGTTTCAGTGGGCCCAGAACACCGCCGAGCAGGTGGCTGAAGAGGGCGTGCCGACGATCGATACGATGGAGGCAATCGATCGTTCAGCGCTGCTCGCCTGGGACGCTGACCCCGCTCCGACGCCGGACACCGACCACGACTGGGATCCTGAGACGTTCGAGTTCGGCGACCTCGACGTGTTTCACCGCGACTCCGCCAACCTCGTCGCCTTCTGGCACATCGATCACTGGGACGGCTCGCTCCCGGACGTGCAGGTCGACGATAGCATGGCGATCGACGCCGTCTTCTACGACGGCAGCGGGCGGGTCGTCCCGCTGGGTGACGACGAGGTGTTTCAGGTCGACGGGGCCGTTCCGGACGACATTCCCGGTGAAGAGACGGTGACCGTCGAGTCGCGGGGCGAGTACGTCGAGATTCAGGGAGACGAACCCGGCCGCACCCAGATCGCGATCCAGCTCCGCGCCGGCGACGAGCTCGTCTGGGAGTCCGAACAGGGGCTCAACGTCTCCGTGGTAGAGGAAGACCCCGGCGATGTCGACGGTATCGACGACGACGAGATCGACGACGACGCCTTCTACGACCCGCACGTCTGGGTCGACCCGGTGCTCGCACAGGACCAGGTGAGCCACATCGCCGAGGAGCTGGGCGAACTCGACCCCGACAACGCCGACGTCTACGAGGAGAACGCTGCCGAGTACGTCGACCGGCTCGAGGAGGTCGACCGCCAGTTCCGCGAGGTCGTCGAGGAGGCCGACACCTCGGTGGCGGTGTTCGCCGGCCACGACGCGTTCCAGTACATCGAACACCGCTACGGCTTCCAGCTCCACAGCCCCCAGGGGGTGACGCCGGACGCCGAGCCGAGCCCGGGTGACATCGCCGAGACGCTCGACCTCGTCGACGAGCACGGGATCGACACGATCCTCTACGACCCCTTCGAGACGGACGACCACTCGCCGCCGCCGCTGGCCCAGCGCATCCTCGACGAGACTGACGCCGACCGGGCCGAGCCGCTCTCGCCCGCGGAGGGGACGACCGCCGACTGGCTCGAGGACGACTGGGGCTGGATCGAGCAGATGGAAGAGCTGAACATCCCGTCGCTACGGGCCGCCCTGGGTGCGGAGTGACCGTGTACGCAGCACCTTCCACAGCGACGGAACAAGCCCGAGGGCGAGCGTTCACGTTGAAACCATCCACGATGAAAGCGTTCACGACGGAGGCATTCACGCTGGGAGCGTCCACATCGGGAGAACCCACACAGGGAGCGCCTACGATGGGGGACTCGGCCCGGAGGAGAGGATCGTCGTGACCGCAGTCGTCGACGTCCGCGAGGTCACGTTCGGCTACGGGACAACCCCCGCGGTCAGGGACGTCTCGCTCACCGTCGATTCGGGCGAGTTTCTGGGGCTTGTCGGCCCCAACGGCTCGGGGAAGACGACGCTGTTACACCTGATGTTGGGGCTGTACGAGCCCGACAGCGGGAGCGTCGAGCTGTTCGGCGAACCGGCGACGGCGTTCGACGAAGGCGAGCGCATCGGCTACGTCTCACAGCAGGCGACCGACCGGGCGGGGACGATGCCGGTGACGGTCCGCGAGAGCGTCCTGATGGGGCGGTTCGCACACGTCGGCCACCGCCGCATCCGCGAGGCTGACCACCGCCACGTCGCGGACGCGCTCGAGCGCGTCGGGATCGCCGACCTCGCAGACCGACAGCTCAGCCGGCTCTCGGGCGGTCAGCGCCAGCGCGCCTACATCGCCCGCGCGCTCGCCTCCGAGGCCGAGCTACTGGCGCTCGACGAGCCAACCGTCGGCGTCGACGCCGAGTCACGCGACGAGTTCTACAGTCTGCTCGCCGAGCTCAACGACACGGGCATCACCGTCGTCCTGATCGAACACGACATCGGCGTCGTCACCGAACGGGCCGACCGGGTGGCCTGTCTCAACACCGAGCTGTTCCACCACGGGGACACGGAGACGTTCGTCGAGAGCGACGCACTCGAAGAGGCGTACGGCTCGACCGCACGGCTACTCTCACACAGCCATTGAAAAGAAAAGATCACGGATTATGACGCTCAGACACCGACTGGAGCTCGCAGGACTGGGAGCGACGGCCCTCGTGGCGGCCGTAATGTTCGGGTTCGTCCTCCTGCACTGGCTCCAGGCGTACCCCGGCGCAGGGTTCCTGTACGACCAGTTCATGATCGCCGGCGCGTGGATGGACCACTACCTCGGGACGCGCGTCTTCCGACGCTCGTTCATGTGGCAACAGATCGCTACGGGGGTGTTCGTCGGCATCGTCGCTCCCCTGGTGGGGGTCTACCTCGTCCACCGGGAGATGGCGCTCATCGGTGAGACGCTCGCCCACACCGCGTTCGCGGGCGTCGTCTTCGGCTTCATCTTCGTCGCCCTCTTCGGTGTCGGCGGCTCCCCGCTGTACGTCGCGCTGGTCGTGAGCGTCCTCGGCGCGCTCGGGGTCCAGTGGCTCGCCGACCGCACCCGCACCTACGGCGACGTCCCGATCGCGATCGTCCTGAGCGGGAGCTTCGCGGTCGGCACGCTTTTCATCTCGTGGGGACGCGACCGGATGTCGATCGCCATCGACATCGAGCAGTACCTCTGGGGGAACGTCTCGACGATCCCGCCCGAGGGCGCGCGACTGATGGCCGCGCTCAGCCTCGTCGTCGTCGCCGTGATCGCGATCAACTACAAGCAGTTCCTGTTCATCACGTTCGACGAGCAGGCCGCCCGGGTGGCGAAGCTGAACGTCGACGCCTACAACACCCTGCTCGTGGTGCTGACGGGCGTCGTCGTCGTCGGTGCGATGCAGATCATGGGCGTCATCCTCGTCGCCGCGATGCTCGTCGTCCCCGTCGCCGCCGCCTCCCAGATCGCCCACAGCTTTCGCGAGACTATCTATCTCTCTGTCATCTTCGGCCAGCTGTCGGTCGTCGTCGGCTTTTCGGTCGCCATCGGCCAGAGCCTCCCTGCCGGGAGCTCGATCGTCGTCGTCGCCATCTGTCTCTACTTGCTGACGATCGCCGTCTCCGGTGGCTCGGCGAAGGCGATCTCAACCGGCGGCTGAGCTCAGGTATTCGAAAACGTTTGTTGGCTGTCGACAAAATCAACCACCGCGTTCGACAATTTTAACACCTGAAAGACGCAACCTCCTGCCATGCAGAAATCCAACCAAGAGTGGTGGCCGAACCAGGTCGACGTGAGCATTCTCGACCAGAACGCGCGCTCGGCCGACCCGATGGGCGAGGAGTTCGACTACGCCGAGGCGTTCGAGTCGCTCGACCTCGACGAGGTGAAAGCCGACATCGAGGAGGTGATGACGACCTCTCAGGAGTGGTGGCCGGCGGACTACGGTCACTACGGACCGCTTTTCATCCGGATGGCGTGGCACAGCGCCGGTACGTACCGCACGAGCGACGGCCGCGGCGGTGCAGACGGCGGCAGACAGCGGCTCGCGCCGCTCAACAGCTGGCCGGACAACGCAAACCTCGACAAGGCGCGACGGGTGCTCTGGCCGGTCAAACAGAAGTACGGCCGGAAGCTCTCCTGGGCCGACCTGATGATCCTCGCGGGGAACGTCGCGCTCGAGTCGATGGGCTTCGAGACGTTCGGCTTCGGCGGCGGACGCGTCGACGACTTCGAGCCCGACGAGTCGGTCTACTGGGGCCCCGAGGAGGAGTGGGAGACGGCAGACCGCTTCGACGAGAACGACGAGCTTGCAAGCCCCCTCGGCGCGACCGTGATGGGGCTCATCTACGTCAACCCCGAGGGGCCGGAGGGTGAGCCCGACCCCGAGTGGTCGGCCGAGCGGATCCGCGAGTCGTTCGGCCGGATGGCGATGAACGACGAGGAGACGCTCGCGCTCATCGCCGGCGGCCACACCTTCGGGAAGGTTCACGGCGCGGCTGACCCCGACGAGCACGTCGGCCCCGAGCCGGAAGGGGCGCCCATCGAACAGCAGGGGCTGGGCTGGGAGAGCGACTACGGCTCCGGCAAGGGTGCCGACACGATCACCAGCGGGATCGAGGGTCCGTGGAACGCCACGCCGACGCAGTGGGACACGAGCTACCTCGACAACCTGCTCGACCACGAGTGGGAGCCCGAGAAGGGCCCCGGCGGCGCCTGGCAGTGGACCACCGTCGACGGCGCGCTCGACGGCGTCGCGCCGGGTACCGAGGACCCGTCCGAGCGCGAGGACGTGATGATGCTGACGACGGACGTCGCCCTGAAGCGCGACCCGGAGTACCGGGAGATCGCCGAGCGCTTCCGCGAACACCCCGAGGAGTTCCAGGAGGCGTTCGCGAAGGCGTGGTACAAGCTGGTCCACCGTGACATGGGGCCACCGTCACGGCTTCTCGGCCCGGAAGTGCCCGACGAGGAGATGCTCTGGCAAGATCCCGTTCCCGAGGTCGACCACAACCTGATCGGCGACGAGGAGATCACTCAGCTCAAAGCCGAGCTGCTCGACTCCGGGCTGTCAGTCTCCCAGCTGGCGAAAACCGCCTGGGCCGCGGCGTCGACCTACCGCGACAGCGACAAACGTGGCGGCGCGAACGGCGCCCGGATCCGTCTGGAGCCACAGCGGAGCTGGGAGGTCAACGAGCCCGACCAGCTCGCGACCGTCCTCGAGACGCTCGAGGAAATCCAAGAGGAGTTCAACGCCTCCCGGTCGGACGGGACGCGGGTCTCGCTTGCCGATCTGATCGTTCTCGGCGGCTGTGCGGCCGTCGAGCAGGCGGCGAGCGACGCCGGCCACGACGTGACGGTTCCGTTCGAGCCTGGCCGGACCGACGCCTCCCAGGAACAGACCGACATCGAATCCTTCGAGGCGCTCGAACCCGACGCCGATGGCTTCCGCAACTACCTCGGAGACGGTCACGACCGTCCCGAGGACCTGCTGGTGGACAAGGCAGACCTGCTGAGGTTGACCGCCCCGGAGATGACCGTATTAGTCGGTGGCATGCGTGCGCTGGGTGCGAACTACGAGGACTCAGACCTCGGCGTCCTCACCGACCGGCCCGGCACGTTGACCAACGACTTCTTCGTGAACCTGGTCGACATGGAGACGGAGTGGGAGCCGGCCTCGGACGCCGAGCACGTCTACGAGGGCTACGACCGAGAGACGGGTGAGCACGTCTGGAGCGCGAGTCGTGTCGATCTCGTCTTCGGGTCGAACTCGCGGCTTCGCGCACTTGCAGAGACGTACGCCTGTGACGACGCATCGGAGCTGTTCGTCGAGGAGTTCGTTTCGGTCTGGGACAAGGTGATGAGCCTCGACCGCTTCGACCTCGAGTAGACGGACCGACAGACAGGCCCTTTTGACGGCTCTATTGCCGGCGTGTTCGTTACATTCGCGAGCGCTGGCGCTCGCAGTCGAGAGAACCCCGGCATCTCGCCGGGAGGATGCGAGGGAAGATCGCTCCACTGATCTTCCGCACTGTTCACGGCTTCGCCGCTCACGATTCCGGGCAGTCCGCGGTGGGCGTATCACCCCCGCGTGTGCCCGCTGTTCACGGCTTCGCCGTTCACGATTCCGGGCCGTCCGCGGTGGGCGTATCACCCCCGCGTGGGCCCGCTGTTCACGGTTTTGCCGTCGTCGTGTCGAGACGCACACGCTCGCGTCCCGCAGTGCGAGGGATGCGATTTGAACGCATGAACCCCTACGGGAGCGGATCTTGAGTCCGCCGCCGTTGGCCTGGCTTGGCTACCCTCGCGCCTGACTCGCGAGCGAGAGTGACGAACGCCGTGGATATAGCTGGTGCGGTTCCGACCTAGCGGCCAGTGGATTTCGTCCGCTCTGAGTGTCCGTCGTCCTCCGAGTGTTCGCCTTCGTCCGGCGTGCGTTCGCCCGAAAAGCGCCCGGTATCGGCGTCAGCCCAGGGTCGGTCGTCAGCGTCACCACCGCGCAGTTCGAACGTGATCTCCTGGTGGCTCGCCATCTCCGAGAGCCCTTCAAGCGATGGTCCCTGTTCGTCCGGATCGACGTCGCCTCCCTGGCGCTCCTCGCTCGGTTCGACCCGGTCACCGCCGCGCTCGGAGCTTCGCCGGCGATCGAGAAACTGCTCGAACATCTCTTTGAGCTGGTTCTCGAACGTTCGGATCTGCTCGGGGTCGAAGTCTTCGGCGAGGTCGTGGACACGGTCGAGGTGGTCCAGGGCAGCCCCACACTCGCGAATTGCCTCGCGGAGGTCCCCCTCCGCTTCGAGTTCGGCGCCTGCGTCCCAGCGTTCGCGTGCGGCCCGCTCGTGGAGGTCGATGAGCCGGTCGGCGATCGAGTCGAGCTCTGCGTCGATCATCTCGGGGTCGCCAGCGAACTGTCGCCGGTCGTCCCACTCGAGGTTGAGCACACCCTCGTAGCGCCGAAAGGCGGTCTCCCAGAGCTCGATCGCCTGCTGGAGGTCGTCGCTCGCCTGGGCTCTGGCTTTCGTCTCGCTCGCCTGCTGTAACGGCTCGGCGGCGGCCGACTCGATCTCCCAGGCGAGCGCTTCGAGCTCGTGGGTCAGCTCGCGCTGTTGGCCAAACTGGAACGAGTCGGGACGCTCTACCTCGTCGCGGTGTGCTTTCGCCAGCTCGTAGTGATCGTACGCTTCGGCGAGTGCCGTGCGTGCTTCCTCGTAGTCGAGGCTGCTCACGAACTCCTTTCCCAGCTCGAGCAGCGACCGCGCGCGCTCGATATGGAAGCGGACACACGCGCTCTCGAGCGCCTCCTCGAGGTCGGCCAGCTCGGGCGCGAGCACCGCCTGCGAGAGCGGCGTCGTCAGCTGGACTGTCGACGTGAGGTCGTCGATCTGCGAGCGTATCTCGCGGTAGGTCTCGCGGGCGTCGTCCCACTGGTGGTCTTCGACCTCGGCCTGAATCTGACCGACAGCGAGCTCGACATCGTTGCCCGCGCCGACGAGCCGGTTGCGGACCTCACCCACCCAGCAGAGGTGGCGAACCGCGATGTCGACAGGCACGCTCTCTGTGGCTCGAAGCGGAAACCGCCACACGACGCCGTCTGTCGCCGTGAACACGAGCCGATTACCGTCGCGATCGATGCCGGAGACCTCGTCGTAGGCGAGCGTCCCTGCATCAGAGCCGTCACTGTCGAGTGCAGCGAAGATGATCCGCCGATCGGTGGCGATCAGCCCGACCGGCACCGACACCCGGAGGTGGCGACCCTCCTCGACGCGGACCATCCCGTCGTGGTTGAGGAGGGCAAGCGCGATCAGCTCGCCGTCTGCGAGCACGTCCTGCGGGAACGGCGCCGGCGGTGGCCCTTCGGAGTAGATAGATTGACGGCTCGCGGGGGTGTTCGACTCGTCTGTGATCTGTGATCCCGTCTGGAATATTCTCAGGACCGATAATAAAACGCTCGCCTGTCAACGTGACGACTCGCCTGCCCGCTCATCCTGGGGCCCACGGAGAGAGACTGGCCGACTCCCACGAACCGAAACAGTATCATATGGGTTGGGACCTCGGTCTGCTCTATCGACTGTCTCCTCAGCCGTCTCACCGGTGGTCATCTCTTCCGTCTCGGGGGCAGGCTCTTCAACCATCTCACCGACTGGCTACTCGTCCGTCACGTCGCCCGTCTCCGCTTCCGTCTCCACGCCAGTCTCCGTTCGGGTTTCCTCGAACGTGGGCCGGTGCAGTAGCTGTCCCACGAGGACGCCGACGGAGCCCACGACAGCCGGGTAGACGAACCCGAACAGCAACGCATCGACCCTGTCGGGTCTGAGCACGCTCCCTTCGCCCTCGATGGCGAACACGTACGTTCCGACGAGCGCCGCGAGCAGAAAGCCGAGCGTGATGGTGCCACCGCCGACGAGCGCTCGAGCGACGAGCTCGCGCTGGGAGCGCAGCCCGCCGCCGACGAAACGGTACGAAAAGACGACGCTGACGGCGAGCAACACCACGACCGGGATCGCAAGGTAGACTTCCGCGGGGAAAGAGAGCGAGACGCCGTTGGCGGGCTCTGAGAACGCCGCCTCCTCGACGAGCTGGCCGTCGAGGTAGAGCTGCTCGCGGACGCTCTGTTCGTCGTCCAGAAACGTGTTGAACCACATCTCCCGGCGCTCTTCGACCTCAACCGCCTCCTCGGCACCTTCGAGTTGCTGTTCGGTGATCGCGCTGAAACGTTCGTAGCGATCGACCAGAAACGAGCTGTAAAACAGCCAGCCGACCGTCCCGAGCGTCTCGCGACTGAGCTCGATCCCCTCTCCGGTACTCGCGGCGATGCCGACGAACGAGAGGTAGCCGGCGAGAAACGAGACGATGCCGGCGAGCAGGCCGCCGAGCAGCGGCACGCTCTGGAGGCGTTCGTCGATGCCATCACGCTCGCTGCGTTCTGTCACAGCTATGTGGCCGACGACTGCCGCTAAAAACCTTGGGGTGTGATTCTCAGTCCTGGGGATCGAAATCGAGCGAAGCCGAGTTGATGCAGTAGCGCTGGCCGGTCGGCTCGGGACCGTCCTCGAAGACGTGCCCGAGGTGGCCCTCACAGCGTGCGCAGACGACCTCCGTCCGGCGCATGCCGTGGCTGGTGTCGAGGCGCGTCTCGACGTTTCCCTCCTCGAGCACGTCGAAGAAGCTAGGCCAGCCGCTACCCGAGTTGAACTTCTGTGAGCTGTCGAACAGCTCGGCCCCACAGCCCGCACACCTGAACACGCCGTCTGTCTTCACGTCGAGCAGGTCGCCGCTGAAGCGCGGCTCGGTGCCACCCTCCCGGAGGATCCGGTACTCCTCTTCGGTCAGTATCTCTTTCCACTCCTCCTCACGCTCGGGAATCCATCGGTCCTGTTCGCTCATGCTCGCCTGCCTGTAGGGGGTCGAGACATATAGCTCGCCGGTTTCGCTGGATCGGCCAGACAGCGAGTCTCACTCGCTGTCGGCGGCGGCCTCCATCACCTCGCGGTAGCGGTTGCGGATCGTGACTTTGCTGACGTTCGCGACCTCGCTTACGTCATCCTGTGTCATCTTGTCGTTGGTCAGCTTACCAGCCCCGTAGAGCGCGCTGGCAGCGATCCCGACGGGATGTTTGCCGCTGTGGACGCCCTCTTCGATCGCGCCGTCGACCAGCTCGCGGGCGAGGTGTTCGGTCTCGTCGCTACAGCCCAGCTCGGAGGCGAACCGCCCGATGAACTCCTTGGGGTTCGTGGGCTCGATCTCGAGACCGAGCTCGCGCGAGAGGTACCGGTAAGTCCGCTTGATCTCGAGGGTGTCGACCCGGCTGACCGCGCTGACCTCGTCGATCGAGCGCGTCACGCCGTCGAGGCGGGTGCTGGCGTACAGCGCCGCCGTCGCCATCCCTTCGATGGAGCGACCGGGCAGCAGGCCGTCGTTCAGCGCACGGCGGTAGATGACGCTCGCGGTCTCGCGGACGTTCTCTGGAAGGCCGAGCGCCGACGCCATCCGGTCGATTTCGCCCAACGCCTGTTTCAGGTTACGATCTTTGCTGTCGGTCGCACGGAAGCGCTCGTCCCAGGTCCGGAGCCGCCGGAACTGCTCGCGCTTGCGCGCGGAGAGTGCGTTTCCGTAGGCGTCTTCGTTGCCCCAGCCAATCTTCGTCGACATCCCCCGGTCATGCAGCATCTCCGTCGTGGGCGAGCCGACCCGGGCCTTGCGGTCGCGCTCTCTGGCGTCG
>Ga0207421_10009243_pt1 | contig 10014 bp, 6 predicted proteins | sample SodLakKL_010_SED_4_FD_187542 | JGI IMG/M metagenome (GOLD analysis project Ga0207421, IMG submission 187542) | Alkaline sediment microbial communities from Lake Tanatar, Kulunda Steppe, Russia - 8KL_010_SED (SPAdes) (version 2) | ecosystem: Environmental > Aquatic > Non-marine Saline and...
TTTACTTAACGAACGATCATGGAAGGAGCCCCCGTATACACCAACTGTATTCCTTCCCTATAAAGTGCCGGTGTCAAGTGTGTATAACGACTATCTCAAGGGAAAGGGAGTCCGCAAAACAATTTTAGGAGGTTATTCTATGGCTGAACGTTATCAACTGGCGGTTATCGGTGGAGGGCCGGGCGGATACGCCGCAGCGCTGCGGGCTTCCGCGTTGGGTCTGGAAACCTTGTTAATAGAGAAAGAAAGCCTGGGAGGCACCTGTCTTAACCGGGGCTGTATACCTACCAAGACGTTTTATCACAGCGCACATCTCTACGGTAAGTTAAAAGAAGCAGAAAAGTACGGACTTACCGCGGAAAGCGTAGGTTTCGATTTTGCCCGGGTGCAAGCAAGAAAGCAACAAGTGGTTTCCGAACTGGTTGATAACGTCCGGGGTTTGTTAAAGAAATCCAGTGTAGAAGTAGCAGAAGGCAAGGCACAGGTCATTTCCCCTAATCAATGGGAAGTAGAGCTTCCTAACGGAGAAACGAAATCCTTTATGGCGGAAACGGTGATATTGGCTACCGGAAGTCAGGAAATTCACCCCGGAGTACCGGGAGAAGATCTGCCGGGTCTGATGACTTCGCGGGAAGCGCTGGATCTTTCCCGTTTGCCTTCCAGCCTGGTGGTTATCGGGGGAGGTGTCATTGCCGTAGAAATGGCCTCTATATTTGCCGCCTTCGGGGTGGAAGTGACCATAGTCCAGAGAAGCCAGCTTTTGAGGCGTGAAGATAAAGAGATGGTCCGTCGGCTCTCCGCGTATTTGCGGCGCCAAGGGATAAAGGTTATTACCGAAGCCCCTCTCCAGGAAATAAAAGCTGAGGAGGGCGGTTACACCGTTAGGGTGCAAGGCCGCAAGGGCGAACAGCTGGTTTCTGCAGAAAAAGTATTACTGGCCATAGGAAGAAAACCTTATACGGGAGACCTGGATCTGTCTTCTCTTGGCGTTGAATACGAAAAATCAGGTGTTATCGTGGATCGGCGCATGGAAACTTCTTATCCGGGGATCTACGCGGTGGGAGATGTGGCGGCTCCCGGTTATTTTACTGCTCATACCGCCTACCACCAGGGGTTAGTGGCGGCGGAAAATGCTGCCGGGAGAAACGCTTATTTTGATCCTCGAGTAGTGCCGGTGTGCATCTTTACTTTGCCCCAACTGTCGCGGGCAGGCCTCACCGAAGAAGCGGCAAAAGAGAAAGGATACCGGATAAAAACCAGTAAGTTTCCGTTTTCGGCTAACGGGAAGGCCTTTCTCCAGGGAGAAGGTGACGGGGTGGTTAAACTGGTAGGGGATGCTGATACGGGGGTTCTTTTGGGTATGCACATCTTGGGACCACAGGCTTCCGATCTGATCCAGGAGGGCACTCTGGCGGTAACTTCTGGGGCTCAGGTGACGGATCTGGCTAAACTCATTCACCCTCATCCTACTTTAAGCGAAACCGTTTGGGAATCGGCTTTGTCTTTTGACGGCAACTCTCTTCACCTGGAAGGGCGTTAGTTAATTATGAAAGAGGGGGATTCCTTTGGCTCAGTATTGGTTAGATGAGCAGACCAGTGTGTATGTAAGGGAAATTAATCCCGCCGGTGAAATTCCCGTGCTCTTTTGTCATGGAACAGGTGGTAATGGCTGCCACTGGAGCTACCAGTTAAAAGCATTTAAAAAAGACTCCCGGTTGCGCCTCTTGTTCCCCGACCTTCCCGGGCACGGAAGGTCTTCAGGAGAGCCCCGCGAGAGTATTGCTTCATACCGGGAGATAATTTGTAAACTGGTGGAAAGGATGCAACTTCCGAAATTCTTTTTAGTAGGGCACTCCATGGGTGGGGCGATAACCTTGGATTATGCTCGCCTTTACCCCCATCATCTTTACGGGATGGTTTTACTGGGAGCAGCCGCCCGGGTGAGTATATCCCTTGAGATTATTAATATTTTCCGTCGTGGTGAAGCGTTTACCGGGTTAACCAATCTGGCGTACCACCATGACAGCCCACCGGAAATGCTTAAGAAGTGTAGACAAGAACTGATGCAAGTACCTCCTCATGTGTTTGCAGCGGATTTTACTGCCTGTGACCGTTTTGATTTAACTCAAGCTTTGCCCGAAATTAACATTCCCGCCGTGGTAATTGCCGGCAGCGGTGACCGGATGGTCCCATTGGAGTGGGGCTATCATTTGTATCAGAAGCTTCCTCAGGCAGAACTAAAAGTGGTAGAGCGAGCAGGACATATGATGATGCTGGAGCAACCGGAGCAAGTCAATCGCCTTATTCTAGATTATGTTAGCCGCATCAGTTATTATGAATTAACCACACCTTATTGATCATAAACTAGAAAAGGTCGGCTTTATCAGGAGGAGCAATTTGACCCTGTTTCCGGTGGTCCATCATTTGTTACCGTATTTACACCAGGCAGGTGGCTTCCTCCTGGCGGTAGGTATATTGAGTGTCGGCGTATACTTGACGGTAAAATCTGGTTTTTTTCAGTTACGATCTTTATTTTTTCTGGGGCAGGAGACCAAGAAAAGGGATGCCAGGAGTGACCTTCCTTCACGCCAACCACCAGGGGAAATAAGCCCTTTTAGCGCTTTGACCACTGCCCTGGCTGCCACCGTGGGGACGGGAAACTTGGCCGGGGTAGCTACTGCTCTTACCTTGGGTGGACCCGGTTCCATTTTTTGGATGTGGTTATCCGCTTTTTTCGGGATGATGCTCAAGTTTAGCGAAATTGTTTTGGCGGTAACGTATCGCCGTTTCTCTCCGGATGGCACCGTTAGCGGCGGTCCCATGTACGTTCTTGCGGAAGGGTTGAGGCAACCATGGTTAGGTTTTAGTTTTGCTCTTTGCGGTTCCCTGGCAGCTCTGGGTATCGGCAACCTGGTTCAGGCCAACACCGTAGCCATCGCTCTGCAGGCTTCACTTCGCATACCTCCTGCCGTTACCGGTGTCTGCCTGGCGCTGTTAACCGCTGCAGTGATTTTGGGGGGCATCCGGCGGGTAGGTGCGTTCACCGCTCAATTGGTACCTCTAATGACCTTAGCTTATCTTATTATGGCCTTAGTAATTCTGGTTTCCCACCGCCATTTGATACCGGTAGCGTTGGTTAGTATTATAAGCGATGCTTTTACCGGAAGCGCAGCTGCCGGAGGATTTGCCGGAGCGGGAGTTTACCAGGCTTTCCGTTATGGTATCACCAGGGGCATATTTACTAACGAAGCGGGTTTAGGCAGCGCATCTATAGCGCATGCTGCCGCCCGCACTAGTCATCCGGTCAAGCAAGGGCTCTGGGGTATGGCCGAAGTGTTTATTGATACGCACCTTTTGTGCACCGTAACGGCGTTAACCCTTTTAGTAACCGGGGCTTGGACCAGCGGGTTAGAAGGTATTTCTATAACTGTAGAAGCCTTTAACCGGGGGCTTCCCTGGGAAGAGGTAGGCGGATTGGTTATAGTAACCGGGCTAATATTTTTCTCCTTTTCTACCTTGATTTCGTGGTCTTATTACGGGGAAAAGTGCTTTCAGTTTATTTTATCCGGAAGGCATTCGACATACCGCATTCTATGGGTGGCATTAGTACCTTTGGGAGCACTGGGTGGGTTACAGGCGGTGTGGGCTTGGGCGGACACTTTGAATGCTCTTATGGCCATACCCAACCTGGCAGCGTTACTGGGCTTGAGTAGCCTGGTAAAACGCATGATTCCTTAAGTAAATTATTTCAAATGAAATTTTTGTATTTTAAGAAGGTTTTAAAGGCGTTTGAAGCGAATTAATTATTTATGTAAAATAGTAATACACAATAATATATAAGGATTAAATAAAAAAAAGAAAGGGCAACCACCATTGGGTTTTAGGGAAAACATCATTGCCGCCGTTTCTCAACTAAATATAGGCTGGCTTGACATTATTGACATCTTAATTGTGGCATATGTTTTTTACCGTCTGATTCTGTTAATCCGAGGTACCAGGGCGGAGCAATTGGTAAAAGGGCTGGCTTTGGTACTGCTGGCTACTGTGCTTAGTGATACTTTAGGGCTCCGCACCTTACACGAGATTCTTCGAGGATTAATGACCGTCGGAATTATTGCTATACCTATAGTATTTCAACCAGAACTGCGGAGAGCCTTGGAGCACTTGGGGCGGGGTGCGCTTTTTCAGAGGACTTACTGGGAGTCCCAGGAGTTTGACTACTTTTTAACGGAAATCACCAAGGCAATCTCCGTTCTCGTAAAAAAAAGGATTGGCGCTCTCATGGTAATTGAAAGAGATACTGGCCTGGAAGATCTGGTAGAAACAGGTATTAGAATGGATGCCAGTATCTCTGCAGAACTCCTTATCAATATATTTTTTCCCCGAAGTCCCTTGCATGACGGTGCAGTTATTGTCAGGGGCAATAAAATAGTTGCTGCGGGCTGCTATCTTCCGCTTACCGAGAACCCTAATTTGAGCACCGAATTGGGAACCAGGCATCGTTCTGCTATCGGGGTTACCGAACAGACTGATGCTCTGGCGATTGTAGTTTCTGAAGAGACTGGTATTATTTCACTGGCTTATGAAGGCCGCCTCATTCGTTATCTGGAAGAAAGCAACCTTAAGAACATGCTGGAAAAACTGGTTACTCCTAAGAAAAAAAAGTTTAGCATTTGGTCCTGGCGCTATTGGTGGCCTAAGCGTAAATAAACCCGGTTGAAATATTGCTAGGAGGAAAAATGATGCTGGAGAAATTTTTTCGTTCGGATCTTTTTGTTCGTGTCATGGCTATTTTTCTTGCCGTGGTACTTTGGCTCTTGGTAGAAGGCGACGATATCACTCGGCCCGCCCTGGTAAAAGAAAGCTTTGACGACGTATCTTTAGTCACCCTTGATCTAGGTGAAGGCCTGGTAGTTGAAAACATGCCTTCTGAAGTAAACGTTACCCTTGAAGGACCCCAAGAAGACCTGGCAGGGATTTCGTCCCGAGACTTATTGGCTTTTGTTGATCTGCAGGGAAAAGAGCCAGGTGATTATAATATACCGGTTAAGGTGCATCCACCTACCAATTTAGAAGTGGTTTCTCATACGCCGTCACAAGTAGAAGTAACTATAGATGAAATGGATGCCCGTAATTTTGATTTAGAGGTAGCTATGCTGGGGAGAGATCCGGCTGCTGAAGTGAAAACAACTGTTACTCCCTCAGACGTAACCTTAAAAGGTGCGGCTTCTTTACTGGAAAGGGTAGAGACGGTGATGGTTTATGCAGATGCACGAAGACTAAACCAAACCCAAACGCTAAAGAGCACCGTAGTTCCCCAACCTTTAGACGAGGATCGTGAACCGGTAGAGCAAATTTCAGCAAGCCCTTCAGAGATAGAGATCATATTGGAACTAATAGAAGAAGTAGAGGAAGTAGAGATTGATGAAGAACAAGAAGAGGAAGGAGAAACCATGCCGTAAACTCCCCCTTTATCTCCCTTACCCCGGGAGGGGTATAAATGGGGAGTTGAAGGGTATATAAACATCCTTAGTAGTTACATATAATATGCAATACTAATACATAAATCGGGCAGGTGAACATCTATGTGTGGGATAGTAGGCTACGCCGGTTCACGGCAAGCACTGGAGATATTGCTGGAAGGACTGAAAAAACTGGAATACCGAGGCTACGATTCTGCAGGGGTTGCTTTACAGCATCCTGAAAAGATTTCTGTAGTAAAAGGAGCCGGTGAAATTAAAGCGCTGGAAGAGAAAATATACCACAACGGTAACATGCCGGCAGGGAGGGTTGGGATTGGGCACACTCGCTGGGCAACCCACGGGCGTCCTACCGACCAAAATGCCCATCCTCACTGCAGCTGCTGTGAGAGCATTGCGGTGGTGCATAATGGTATCATCGAGAATTACCAGAAGCTCCGCCACTTCCTTGAAGCTAAGGGCCATCAATTTAAATCCGATACCGACACCGAAGTGTTAGCGCATATGATAGAGCATTATTACCAGGGAGATCTCTTAGAGGCAGTGCGCTTTACCTTGCAGCAAGTGAAAGGGTCTTATGCTGTGGTTGCCATGACTTCCCGGGAAGAAGATCGCCTGGTGTGTGCCAGACAGGATAGCCCCCTGGTAGTGGGTCTGGGAGAAAGAGAGCATTTTATTGCCTCTGACATTCCCGCCTTACTACCCTATACGCGAAAGGTTTATCTCATGGAAGACGGGGAACTGGCCTCGGTTACTTCTTCCGGGGTTGAAATATTCGACCGCCAGCTTAATAAAATAGAGAAAGAAGTTTTTGAAGTACAATGGGACGCCGTAAAAGCTGAAAAAGGTGGTTATCCGCATTTTATGATCAAAGAAATCATGGAGCAACCTGCTGCCGTCCGTGAAACTTTGCGCTCCCGGCTAAGTTACGAGACCGGTCTGGTAGACTTATCTGAAGAGTTAAAGCTCACTACGGAAGATATATGCTCCATTGATAAAATTCAACTGGTAGCTTGCGGCACTGCATATCACGCCGGCCTGGTAGCCAAGTACTTTTTAGAGGAACTGTTACAGTTACCATGCCAGATAGATTTGGGCTCGGAGTTCCGTTACCGTGATCCGTTGCTAAGTTCAAATGATTTGGTCATGGTTATCAGCCAATCTGGTGAGACTGCCGACACCATGGCGGCCTTACGCCTGGCCAGGCGTAAAGGAGTAAAAACGTTAGCCGTTACCAACGTAGTAGGCAGTACGGTTTCGCGGGAAGCCGATGAGGTACTTTTTACCTGGGCAGGACCGGAAATAGCGGTAGCCTCTACCAAGGCTTATCTCACCCAACTGGCTGCCTTTTATTTGCTGGGAATGTACTTCGGTCGACAGCGAGGCACTGTGAATGAAGAAGTTTTGCAACAAATGGGTAAAGAATTAGGCGAGATACCGGGTAAAATTTCCACTATCCTGGAAGAAGATCGCCTGCAGGACTTAAAGAAATACTCGCGTTCGTTGGCTCGTTGCCCCAGCGCCTTTTTTGTTGGACGGAACCTGGACTACGCTGTAGCCATGGAAGGAGCCCTTAAGCTTAAAGAGATCTCTTACCTTCACGCGGAGGCTTATGCTGCCGGTGAACTAAAGCATGGAACCCTGGCTTTAATAACCAGCGGAGTACCCGTAATAGCCCTGGCTACCCGGAAAAAAGTTATGGATAAAACTATCAGCAACATACAGGAAATTAAGGCACGTGAAGGAGAGGTTTTTACGGTGGCTTTTGAAGGTTGCCGGCAGATAGAAAAAGATGCCGACCGGGTGTTTTATTTGCCTGAAACTAACGATATCCTATCTCCCCTCTTGGCAGTGATACCCTTGCAGCTTATAGCTTACTATACCGCCGTGGAAAGGGATTGTTCTGTTGACAAACCAAGAAATCTCGCCAAAAGTGTGACCGTGGAGTAAACAGTTGACGGTTGTATCTGTATTAGTTAGAGGTAAAAAAAGTTATAAACTGCAAAATAAAGAAAATAATATTGTAAGTGGCTACGGGGATGGCAAAATGAAAGTTAATGCCATCCCCGTAGTTTATTTAAAAAATAAAATTACAGCGTGGATCATTAGTACATCCTGTAGCCCCATATTATCGAAAAAATAGCTTACGGTTTGAAAAATATTTTCGATGAAGGAAAATAGACTTAATAGTCGAAATCAACAATTAACATTTATTAAGTAAAAATTCAATTTAATTATGTTGGATATTTTACTACTTGGGGATACCTTCTATGGAATTTTCATAGTTGAGTAATTTATTAGCAATATATTGCCACAAGAGCTGAGTTATTATTCAGGAGGCTTGTCTTGATGAGAAATATTGTTCGTTTTGACAAAATCAATCTTAAACTCCACCCAGAGCTTAACGAAAAGTGGGTACAAGAACAAATAGCACTCGATCCAAGTATTCTTGAATTAGGAGAAGTAGTTATAAGGGACAAAGAACGAATACAACGTGGGGCAGGAAGATTAGATCTCTTACTTCAGGAAGTTGATGGTACGAGAAGGTATGAGGTAGAGATTCAGCTAGGGAAAACTGATGAAAGTCATATTATCAGAACTATTGAATACTGGGACATAGAAAGAAAACGCTACCCAAATTATGACCACTGTGCTGTAATCATTGCAGAAGATATTACCAGCAGATTTTTAAATGTCATTCAATTATTTAATGGTTTTATACCCATTATTGCATTACAAATGAGTGCTTATAAAGTGGAGGATGATAAAATTGGCCTTGTTTTTAATAAGGTTGTAGATGAACTTAAGCTTGGATTGGATGATGAAGAAGATGTTCAAGAAACTGTTGATAGGTCTTATTGGGAAAATGTCAGTTCAAAAGAAATATTAAAGATAGCTGATGAATTGCTTGAGGTCATGAAAGAATTTGATCCAGACATTGAGTATAAATACAATAAATATTACATTGGTATAGTTAGACAGGGACAACCATTCAATTTTGTTATATTGCGCCCCAAAAAGAACAATTTACGAATAGAGGTTCGACTCGACAGATCTGATGAAATCGAAAATAAATTAGAAACCTCAAAACTTGATGTTATGGAATATAATAGTCGTAAGAAAAGGTATAGGATAAGATTGACCTCCAACGATATCAAAGGAAACAAAGAGCTTCTACGGGAGCTTTTATATGAAGCATATCTAGGTAATAGTTAAGGATGTTTAATGTTTAACCAAGGAGGATCTAAATGGCACAAAACAATGACGGAATAGTAGAATTTGCTTCAAAGCTATGGTCGGCTGCTGACAGACTAAGAAATAACATGGAAGCTGCTGAGTATAAGCATATAGTGCTGGGTCTAATATTTTTAAAATATATTTCTGATGCTTTTAGCAATAGAAGGCAGGAACTTGCAGAATTAACAGGCGATCCTAACAGCATAGATTATTTTTGTGAAGACGAAGAAGACAGATACGAGGTAATGGAAGAAAAGGACGAGTACTTAGCAGCCAACGTTTTTTACGTTCCCCCAGAAGCCAGGTTTGACTATATATTATCTAACGCCCAGCGTTCCGATATAGCTAAATTGATAGACAACGCTATGGAATTAATTGAAAAGGAAAACGCAAAGCAGCTTCGTGGGGTTTTGCCCAAAGTTTATACCAGGGCTCCTTTAGAACCACATACCATAGGAGAAATTGTTAACTTAATAGGAAGTATTGAATTCAAGAAAGATCAAGAAAGTGACGTATTGGGAAGGGTTTATGAATACTTTCTGGGACGTTTTGCACAGCAAGAGGGTAAAGGCGGGGGCGAATTTTTTACCCCCGAATGTGTAGTCAAGTTGCTGGTGGAAATGATACAGCCCCTTAAGGGTAGAGTATTTGACCCGTGCTGTGGCAGTGGTGGTATGTTTGTTCAGTCAATAAAATTTGTAGAAGCTCACTCAGGTAAAAAAGGTGACATCGCAGTGTTTGGACAAGAATCAAACCCGACTACCCTAAGGCTCTGTAAAATGAACCTTGCTATTAGAGGGATTGAAGCCGATATCAGGTATGGCAACTCATATGTAGATGATCAGTTTAAAGATTTAAGAGCACAGCATATTCTGGCTAATCCCCCTTTCAACGACAGCGCCTGGGGGGCTGATAGGACCGCAGATGATGTAAGATGGAAATACGGGGTATCTCCTGATAACAACGCTAACTATGCCTGGATACAGCACTTTATTTATCATCTTGCCCCTGAAGCAACGGCAGGTTTCGTATTAGCCAATGGCTCTATGACCACCAGCCAGTCTTCAGAATATGAAATAAGGAAGAATATAGTAGAGGAGAACCTGGTTGACTGTATGGTGGCTTTACCGCCTCAGCTGTTCTATACCACGGGGATACCTGCCTGTTTGTGGTTTATCAGAAAGGGCAGAGAAACCACAAAAACTCTATTCATAGATGCTCGTAAAATGGGGATTATGGTTGATAGAACTCATAGAGAGCTAACAAAAGAAGATATAGATAAAATTAACAAGAGCAA